>Ga0209345_10006673_pt1 | contig 10400 bp, 8 predicted proteins | sample Cruoilmetagenom7_FD_187294 | JGI IMG/M metagenome (GOLD analysis project Ga0209345, IMG submission 187294) | Oil polluted marine microbial communities from Coal Oil Point, Santa Barbara, California, USA - Sample 7 (SPAdes) (version 2) | ecosystem: Environmental > Aquatic > Marine > Oil seeps ... | reverse complement strand
GCTGCCGATAACTCATGTGTAGATCTCATTTTTTTTGGTCGAAAAATAAGGCTACCACATTTCGGTAGCTGGCCTCTCTCCGACCTGGCCCATCACATGAGTGTTGCGGTTATTATCTGAATTCAGGCTTCCATGTTAGTCACATTGGAAACGTCCCACTGAGCGATATCCTGGTTAAAGCTTTCAGCGCCCTCAAACATACCTTCCATAGTGGTGACATTGGAAACATCCCAATAGCCAATATCTTCGTTAAATCCAGTCAACTCACTGAATAAAAATGACATATCAGTTACTTGAGAGGTGTCTATATTGTATAAAGAGTCGCCGAAGGTATATAAAATTCCATTTTCTTCAATTGAAAAGCTACTATTTTTAGCGGCTTCTCTGAGCTGCTCTTCAGTAACTGTCAGGTATTTTGGTGAATTTTCTTCATCAGCCAAGCCAGATTCAGTCTCAGTCAATAGCTGTTCATATTCATAATTTAAATTACAAGCAGGTGGATGATACCTCAGGGTTTCATCTTGGTTATATTCAATCCATCCGGCCCCCTTCATCACTGATAAAACCTCAATAGATAGCCACTCATTTGAGATTTTTCCTTTAGTGATGTCTTTTATCAAGTCTTTATAATCACCAGGCAAGTGAAGATTATTTCGGTCGCACTGCGTTCTCTCACCATAGGTGCGCACTAAGGAATCGAAACTCTCTAATAATACCTGATGATTGTTAGCTAACTGATCAAACTCTTCATCTGTTGTACATTGAGAGGAAACAATGTTATATCCCGCTGGCGTTATCAGTAGATCATCTGCGTAAAAACTTAACCACCCATCAATAATCCCGGAAGCCACAAAGCTATAAAATTCAGTTATTGCTGTTTTGCTATCCATACCATGTTTTTTTTGCAGCACGTCAATCAGATCCGAACGTATCAAACAACCTGTTTTTTCCCAGGTTTGGCGCAGTTCTGGATATTCAAGAAAAAAACTCTCATCAAATTCTGCAAAATATTGTTCAATAACTGGCCCAGCTTGATCGATGTGGTTGATGATGTTTGGTGGTTGAATTTGACAGATATCAGCAGGCAGTAACACCCAGTTTTCCCAACTGAAAGCACGGTCATCATTGAGCACTGCTTGAATAAATTGCTCAGTTTCGTCAACCGAAAATCCAGCTGCAATTGCTTTTTCTTGCGTAGATGAGTCTACAACACAGCCCTGCCTCCCCAAAAAGTGAATGAAATTTTGTTCAAAGTCTGAGTGAGAGGCAGCGTGCAGTACAGGTGTCAGTAGTGATGCCAGCAGGATAATCAAGGTGCGTTTCAGTTTTTGCATGGATTAATTCCCTTTAAAAATCAGTTTATTCACCAAAGCTAAATCCATTCGCTTTTAAAATCAGAACGAATAAAACCTGCTGGCATACTGGTTACATTTGGTTCCGACCAATAATCGACCGGAAATGATTACTGGCTACTTCTAAAACATCCAACCAGTCGGATTTGGATGTGCTTGTTTCTGGTCAAGTGACTTCATACCTTTGACACAGCGGACAATAAGCCAAACCACCCAGAACAAAAGAATCAAAAATCCGATAAGCACGAACATCAATAGTAAACCTACCAGCACATATAGCATTCCAATCCAGAACGTCCTGATTTGAAACTGATAGTGGGTTTTCAGCCAGTCAGGAGCGTCTTTTCTGTTAATGTATGCCATTACAACGCCGACTAGTCCCGTGATACCGACAATCATGCTGACTAGATAGAGGATATAGACGATCTTTGCCGTTCCCTCGGTGGTTGGTTTTTCTTGCGCTACTACTTCATTCATAGGTTTTTTCCTTTTTGGGTTTGTGAATCATGACTACGCCTAACATTGCTATCTAGTGCAATGAACCATAATGCCTTTGCAGCATGAATACGAAATGCTGATAACTTGGCATCAAGCTCTGATAATTTGAATCGATCATTAACCTACCTTCCTGTAATTGCCTACGACTGTACCTTTGCCGTGGAGGAACCAGTAATAATCACTCCACCATGATCAGTTTTAGAGCCCACATAGGCCACGGCGCGTCCATCGATAAAAGCTGTGGATGAGCCTTCGATAATCGTGGCACCACAGGCGGTTTTATCACCCACACAGGCTATCGGACGACCATCATCGGTGGAATTGCCCGCTACCTGCGTAATTGCAGTGGTGCCGTGTTTATGTTTTGGACATTGGTGTAAATCACCTAAGCGAGCGACGGGTTTCATATTGCATGCTCCTTGCTAATAAATTTTAAGCTCAAAAAAATTCCATAAAATGAGTTATTGAAACTACCTTAGTCTGTAAGGATGTCAGCTACTTTCCATTCCCGGGAAGGGGTTTTGTAAAACAGCAGCGGCATTGCTGAATAGCGTTCAGAATCTGGATATTGCCAAGTGACGGGATGAGGAAGAATACGAACCAAGCGCCCCTCACCCATAAACTCTACATGATGATCCAGATTATCGGGGATTTTTAACGGGTTAAGCGTTCTTCCATCAGGACGGACAGGCACTATACGTTCTTCAATAGCCATGCGCTCTACATAGTCCATGGCTGTTTGGCCCACACCCGTCGTAATCGCTCCTTGACGCCACACGGGTTCAAGCTCTTGGAAAAATGAATCAAACTCTTCATTGTAAATATAGCTATACATCCGCTCATACGCGGCTACCAGCTCCGCCCGCATCTGTGGTGTATCCTCCAGCTCCACCGCATCCAACCAATGAAACGCCGGAAAACGATCCGGGGTGGTAAAGCTTACGGTGAGGGGTTCGGTGGGCAAAGGGGTACCTATGCCATTCACTATCACATGCGGATTGGATTGTCTTACTCTGCCATCGGTAGATAGATTTTCCGTTTCATAGACATGCTCCTGTCCTTGCGGATTCTTCAAGTTACCCTGCAGTGCATTATTTTCAGAATCATAGCTAATATCCATCAGCGTAATACGTTCACGTTCACGCGTTGTTAGATTCATACTTTCAATAGCAATACGCGCAAAAAAAGTATCATGTAATTCACTGATCACTTGATTCGTTTCCGGATCGAAACCAGCAATGGGGGCATAATTGAAAGTTATCGTATTCTCACCTGTACGCATCAAATGGTTTATGGGTAATGAGTAACTTTTGGGGCTCGCATTTGTTTCTTTCTTCACATTCAAGCCATTGACTTGCAAGTCATACACGGCACCCCGTATATGACTTATCAGGTAGTAACTGCGTTCCATGGTGTATATCTCCTGCTCTGTTGCATAAGCAACAGATGACAGGAGTATGCCTACAAACATAAGCAAGGCGATGCTAGCTCTGTTACAGCGCATAACAATCGCCTAAGCGTGGGAGAGGTTTCATATTCATCGCTCCTTGCGCATTAACGTAATAATCTTAACTTTGCCGTTTAATCAGTCATTATGAACATCGTCAATCTGTAAGGATTCTTGCTACTTTCCACTCCCTGGATGGGGTTTTGTAAAACAGTAACTGCATGCGCGAATATCTATCGGAATCAGGGTATTGCCATGTTACTGGCGCTGGTTGAATTCGAACCAAGCGACCTTCACCCATAAACTCCACATGATGATCCAGATTATCGGGGATTTTTAACGGGTTCAGAATTTGACCATTGGGTCTTACTCGCACGTTACGGTTTTCAATATCCAGGCGCTCTACAAAGTCCATGGCTGTTTGGCCTACACCCATCGTAATCGCCGCATGACGCCACACAGGTTCAAGCTCTTGGAGAAATGAATCAAACTCTTCATTGTAAATATAGCTATACATCCGCTCATACGCGGCTACCAGCTCCGCCCGCATCTGTGGTGTATCCTCCAGCTCCACCGCATCCAACCAATGAAACGCCGGAAAACGATCCGGGGTGGTAAAGCTTACGGTGAGGGGTTCGGTGGGCAAAGGGGTACCTATGCCATTCACTATCACATGCGGATTGGATTGTCTTACTCTGCCATCGGTAGATAGATTTTCCGTTTCATAGACATGCTCCTGTCCTTGCGGATTCTTCAAGTTACCCTGCAGTGCATTATTTTCAGAATCATAGCTAATATCCATCAGCGTAATACGTTCACGTTCACGCGTTGTTAGATTCATACTTTCAATAGCAATACGCGCAAAAAAAGTATCATGTAATTCACTGATCACTTGATTCGTTTCCGGATCGAAACCAGCAATGGGGGCATAATTGAAAGTTATCGTATTCTCACCTGTACGCATCAAATGGTTTATGGGTAATGAGTAACTTTTGGGGCTCGCATTTGTTTCTTTCTTCACATTCAAGCCATTGACTTGCAAGTCATACACGGCACCCCGTATATGACTTATCAGGTAGTAACTGCGTTCCATGGTGTATGTCTCCTGCTCTGTAGCCTGCTCTGTACTTAAGGCCGTTAAAGACCAACCACCCAATGCCAATACCAACAGGGCCAGGGCTAGCCCTTTAAAAATCGTCCCAAGGTGGACTCTCCTCGGTAACCTCTGCAACGGTGGGTTTAAGTATTTCATAGGTCTCTCCATCCTGACTGTTGGTTGATGCCTGTTCGGCATGTCTTGCCCGCATCTCCTCGACTACTTTCTGCGACTGCAGAATTTGCCTTTGGATTGGATCAAGTTCAAGATTTTCTGTTGCTGTTGCAGACGTATCGCCTCCCCAACCTTCATTTTCTTCAGACTCCGCCTCCTCAGTTGTAGCTGGTTCATCATCGTATTCAACCTCTGCATACGCCTCCACACTGACCTTGAGACCCTCGAAGTAAAAGCGTTTTTTGCGCTGCTTATCGATAGTTTTCACTTCCCATGTCCAGGCGGTATGTAACGTACCGTTAACCCCCACACGTCCGCTAACCAGCCAGTATTTTACGCCGAGATGGACTTTTATTTCCGCTTCGCCGACGATTTTTAAGGTCCCTGTAAACTCATGCTGGAGCTGATTCAGTTGTTCTTCCAGGTCTTCCTGAGTGGTCACGGTGATCGTCGTCGCTTGGGTCGAGACGTTATGCTCAACATTACCCTCGGCGGCCAAAGTCAGGTTCATTTCAACCGTGCCATCGACCGTTTCCCCATTCGCCGCTTTAAAGCGCAGCTCGGCAATTTCGCGGGCGACTCGACCACTTTTAAACACCCCTCTGACCAGCAGGTCCACTAGGTCTATTTTGCCCTCGACACCAATGGTCAGGCTTGTGTTGATCCCATTGCTTGTTCCTGTGACCCAGGCTAGCTCTAAATAGGGTGTATTTTGTTTTCGGCGGAGTTCTATTGCACAGAAATCGACCTTTAGCGTCTTATACAACGTGATACTGGAGGTAAAATCATTGCTTCTCATCAGACTCTCCGGGGTGTCATCTGATCCTTGTGAGCTACCCGATGGGTCACTACTGCCATGAGAAACAGCTTGACTCAATTGGTTGAACATTGAACCGATCAGACCTAAAAAACCGGGTTCACGTTCAGCCGTGCTCATATCAACTGAGCGCTCATGACTGTCACCATAAGCGCTTTTTTCGGCGTTGGCGCTGATTTCATATTGCGCAATCTTACCGGTAAGACTGCCTTCTGCACTAACTTCACCGCTGATCCCATTCAGGCTGAAAATGGTTTTTGCACCGACTGAAATTGAACCCTCGACACCCATTTGCGGTAAAATCCCCACCTGCAACGCCTGTCTCATGTCTGTTGAGGCCGCACATTGACGTGGAGAAAAGCTGGCTCTATCCAAACCACTGAGGAAGCGAGGCAGGCTTAAGATACGATCTACAATAGCTAAAGGTATGACGATGGCGTCAGGCAATACGCTGCGTAATAAATCCAAGACGCCTGTCGATTGATTTAGATAGACTTTATGGGTTTCGCTGTTATCAGACTGTTGCAGAGTGTCCGTACCCGAACGCTCAATTTGAATCGCTGGTAAGTACTGCCGCTCTTCGGCAGTTTTATACTCACTTCGACAAGCACTACCCTTCCAATCCACATTAACTTCAGCGTAGTATTCATTGCCTTCTTGACTATCCGCAATTAACCAAAGGGTTTTGGGCTTATCACTCGAGGGGCGATTGGGCCATTCCACTTTTCGGGACGGGTATACCGCATCCACTACTTCACCACTGACCAGGCAGCAAGGCGATTCTGAAACACAGCCGCAGTTTGCCGCTCCAAACACCGTATCATGGATAGTGTCATCCATCCGGGAAACCTGTGACACTCTCGTTTCTGTTAAGGGTTCGCCGCCATTACGTAAATAATCTGCATAGTGAGCCCTGACCGTTTCATCCACCGCACCAGCATTGGCGGCATTGATTAGTGAACGCTGTGTTTGTAAACGGGCAGAAAACTTCTCCGGCTGCTCCAAAAACAGACACATCATATCTTCCAGGGTCGGTTGATAGCTCATTGGGTACCTCCTTTTAGTGGGCTGAACAGGTCTTCCATGGTCTGGTCGTTATCATTGGATTCATGTCCAACTTGTTGCTCATACGTAGACTCAAGTTTTTGCAGTAAGAGCCCTTGCGGCACCCATTGCCATAACCCTTCTATGCGTTCATGGGCTGATTTGTGCTTATCTTTTAAAAAAGTGAGTGCTTGTGGATAGTTCTGTGGGAAGTGTTCACCCAAAAGCACCAGGCACTGGGCAAGTGTTTTGACGTGCTTGGTTGAATGGCAATCAAATTGTTTCCCCAACTTGGGGGCTAGCGCAGCATAGCGGAGGTAGTCATCCATAGAACAGCGTTCGGCATAATGCTGATGTAGCGTGATGGCTAAGCTGTTCTGCTGACGACAGGCATTTAGAAAGCCAAACTGTTCAAACTCTTTTGCAGTAATACGGAAACCACGACTTCCAGTAATAACATTGTCTGGTAGATTATCGGCAGGCGCTAGTTTAAGCAGACGCTGCTGGTAACTATCCAACGCAGCGGTCAGTGGCAGGGGCTGATCCAACTTAGCCCATTCCGGAACACGCAGCCAGGGGCTCAGCGGCACATAAAAAGCACTGACCGGGGCACAAAATCGGGTTTGCTTCCAAGGATCAAGCGCACTGAACAGATCTGTCAGGACACGTGGGTCATAAAAACGAAAATAGATCGGTGCCTGTTCATCAGCGGGGGTCCAGACCAGGGTAAATAAGCGAAAATGATCTCGCAGTGCCTTTAATTGAGACTGACTTTGAAACAGAATTAGCGCATGACTATCTTGTGGTCGTGCTTGAACAATGTAGGTTATGGGATTATCGGGTTCCAGACGAACCAACCAAGGGGCTATCGCCTGAGACTGGACATCCTGCGTCGAATACAAACACGCATGTGGCGGCAGGTGCTCGCTCAACAGCGATTGGATTTCAGGCCAGTTTACACCGTCTACGATGGCCCAAAGTGGTTCTGCATCTGACTGTAGTAAAGATCCCCATTCTACTTCTGAACCCAGTGGGGGCGGTGGTAGATGCGTGATGCTAGAGTCACTTTCCTGGCGGCATTGGGTATCTATTGTTTCTGCATTCCCTGCTTGTAAGGGTCCCCTATTGACCGGTTCAAACCTTCCAAAGACCACTCGATTATCATCATTGAGCTGCTGAGCCAGCTCTACCAAGGGGCGACTCATACCCTGACGAGCAAAATGCTGCAGCAAGGGCTCAACCTCTTCAAGCCCAGTAAGGTCGAGATGCAGCTCCTCTAGCGAGGTTAACAAAGCGGCTTCAAATTCATTCTGGGTGTCAGCTTGAATCACCACATAGCTACGACCATCCTGAGCATTGCCAGCCCAGGGAATATCGTGCCCCGGGTGAACGCGTACCTGACACTGTCCGATCCAGGTCGGTCTTGTTATTGAACTCATGCGGCACTCTTGGGACAGTGAGAAACAAAGGGGGAACCTGTGCCCGACGCTGTATCCAAAACCTCTGGGATAGCGGGTATAGCGGCGGTGCCTGGCGATGCAGAACCCACATTGAGACTGGGAACCACGTTGACACTGCCTGCGGACACTACCAAAGCCGTCCCACCAGACACCAGGGTGATCTTTCTGGCATCCAGAACAATTTCACCACCGGTTTTATAGGTGATATCGCCTCCCGCTTTGGTGTGTTGATCGCCACCCAGGGTAATCCCCTGATTGCCATCAATTTTTTCAGTCAAATTACCGGTAATAGTCGTATCTTGATTCTGATCGATTTTTTCGATGCGGTCATGAGCAACGGCCAGATAGGAGTTATTGCCAATAGTGGCGGTATCATCAAACTCAACTCGCTTGTGGCGTGAGTTTTGCACCTGCAATTCCATGTTTTTCTGCGCATGGATATAAATAAACTCTTCACCCGCCTCATCCTCAAAGGTGAGCTCATTAAACCCTTCCCCCTTGTGCGTATCGCTGCGCAGGGTCATGCGGGTTTTATTCGCCGGTAGGCTGTTGGGCGGCATCTGTTCAGCGTTGTAGACACGCCCGGTGATGATCGGTCGGTCCGGGTTGCCGTCGTAGAAGTCGACAATCACTTCCTGACCGATACGGGGTATGAATATGCCACCCCAATTCTTGCCGGCCCAATTGTTGCTCATGCGGACCCAGCAGGAGCTGTTTTCGTTGTACTGGCCGTAGCGGTCCCAGGGAAACTGAATTTTTACCCGGCCATAGTTGTCGGTGTAGATCTCTTCACCGGCCGGGCCGACCACCATGGCGTTCTGGGGTCCCTGCATTTTTGGCCAGCCGGTAATCATCGCCGGACGATAGACGCGGGAAGCTGGCATGGCGCGGAAGGTGTTTTTGTATTCGCGCTCGACGTCATCCTGACTGGTGTAGCTGTAATCACTGGCCTGGTGATCTACGCCCAGCAGCAAGTAGTCATCCATCTCGTCGGGGGCATCATCGTGCCGATTCAGGGTAAAACTATGCCCGGGCGTAAAGCTCCGGCAGCCACTTTCACCTTTGACCTGATCGTGGGAGGCTTCGTCCTGTTCAATGCGTAAACGGGTGAGTTGATCACCGAAGCTTTTGTCCTCGTAGCGGCCCGGGTAGATAAAATGCTCAAAGCGTTTCACACCATTTAAGGGCATATCTGCCGCGACACCCGTCTGCAGTCGATCAGAAGGCTTTTTGAAATCATAGTCACGTTTGGCATAACGTCCGGTTCGAAACTCATATTGATGCGACCAGGCATGAATACTATGTGCCGACAAAGAACCAGCCTGGTAGCTCACTGAGCCTTCTTGGCAGGTCTCATAAGCACCATTATGGTCAGCGATAATCAGGGTATGTTTGCCGTCTTCGTGATGGAAATAATAGAAAATCCCTTCCTCTTCAAACAGACGAGACAGGAAGGTGAAATCACTTTCCTGGTATTGCACGCAATATTCCCTGATCGGGTGCTGCCCGATCAGTCGGAACTCAAAATCATTAAAACCATTTTCAGCAAAGATCTCAGTAGCGATCTGTTTAATAGTTTTGTTCTGGAAGATTTTCGAGTCGCTGGTTTGTGTTAAGAACCATAACCAGGGCACCACTTCGGCCGTGTAACGGCGTAATCCCTGCAACTGCTCACCTTCACCCCGAAAGCGCCGGACGTAACCATTAATATGCCGATAGCCACCTGAGCGAAGTCCCAGGGTGTCTGTCTGCATAATTTTCAGCGTCACATTTTCACCCACGATTTTGTCTGCCTCAATCTGGGTACTGGCGGAATAGAGTTCCACATCAAATGCATACAGCGACGAAATGTTTTCCTGCCCCTTTAATCGGGTCAGTAACAATACATCAGACCCCAGTGGGGTATCGATAGCCAGGAGCCGGTCCTGTTGGGTAAAGAGAGCCATAGTAATCCCTTATTAAGCACATCAGTAACGTTGAGTTGTTTATGACAACGAGTCAGTAATAATACATAGTGCAACGCGTAAAAGTTGCAGCACGCATCGTCTTATCTCCTGCTGTAGCAATCGGACGACCACCACCTGTTGGTGATGCAAACTATGTAATGGCTGTTGATCCATATTTATGCACTGGACATTGATCCAAATCACCCAACCGCACTAGAGGTTTATGGTTAATGAGCGTATCAATTGAAGCGAAATAGAGGATAAAAATATAGCAAGCAGGGTGATTGAAATGGAGAGTCGGCATGACTATATCCTTGTCGTGATTAGTTCATTAAGTTCAGAAATGGTCCTTACTTCTTAGAGCAGAGCCTAATTTTTTTAGCCTGTGGAGTCAAGAGTGCAAGGGGGTCTTCTAGGGGCTAGCCTTCTTCATCTAAATCCTGGCTTAGCATTTGGCAAACTTCCCAAATCGCGTTATAGTTCGTTCGCGGTCATCAGGGAGTAGGCTGTCTCATGTAAATCATCAGCATGGGTGTCATTCAACAAGGAGTGTTTTATGGGCAAGC
>Ga0209345_10006672_pt1 | contig 10400 bp, 10 predicted proteins | sample Cruoilmetagenom7_FD_187294 | JGI IMG/M metagenome (GOLD analysis project Ga0209345, IMG submission 187294) | Oil polluted marine microbial communities from Coal Oil Point, Santa Barbara, California, USA - Sample 7 (SPAdes) (version 2) | ecosystem: Environmental > Aquatic > Marine > Oil seeps ... | reverse complement strand
TCAGACACGCGCCTTAGCCTATTTGCGGCCTAACGGAAAGCGTGCAATTGCCCCTTGGTGGACACGACATAAAGCGTGCCGCCCGCCACAACGGGGGCGGTGGTCGCGCCGCCGGGGATTTGGGTGGTGCCGGTAAGGCCGCCGCCCACGGGGTCAAAGCTGCGCAAGACACCGTCGTTAGAGGCCACAATGACGCGCCCCCCGGCGATGATCGGGCCGTAGTGGGCCACAACTTCGGACTGACGCTTGGGTTTATCCTTGACGAAGTTTGGCAGCGGCGTGCCCCAGATACGTTGGCCGGTGCTGGCGTCAAAGCGCACAAGTTCGTTCAGGTCGGTGACCGCGAAAACGGAATCACCTGCGGGCCAGACCGGGCCGATGGCCCCATCCCGCGCGACCCATTTACGCTCACCACTGTTTACGTCGAGCGCAGCAAGACGGCCCGAAAAGTTGCCGACATAAACGGTATTGCCCGAGACAACCGGTGCGCTGGTCACGTCACTCACGAAACTCCGCGCGCGGCCCGGACGGCGGCCAACAACCGATGTCGACCACCGCGCCAACCCGCCCTTACGGAAGGTGGCCTGCACCTCGCCCGAGCCAAAGGCAAAGATTGCCAGATCGCTGGTTACAGCGGGTGCTGGTGCGCCGAGCACGTTGCTCAAGCTGGTGATGGCACCTGTTTGCCACTGAATCCGACCGTCGGATTTGCGCAGCGCCCAGCCGGTGTCATCGCCAGCGGTGAGATAGACCAGATCGCCAGAAACTGTCGGCGTACCCGATCCCGTCGCGTCAAGGTCTTGGGTCCAGCGCAGGCCGCCAGTGGTAACATCAAGTGCTGCAAGCACGCCGTAGCCAACGGAGACATAAAGCGTATTGCCATCCACGGCGAGCCCGCCCCCGGTGGCCTGTCCATGACGGTCGGAAGGCGGCGTAAGATCACGGGTCCAAAGGGTCTGCCCAGATGTCGAGGTGGCCGTGACCTGCGCCCCGGCATCTAGCGTAAAGACACGTCCACCAGCCACCACGGGGTCAGCTGTGATGCGCAGTTTGCGGCTGTCGCCTGCGCCGATCTTGGCGCTCCAGACAGGCTGCAATGCCGCGCGCAGGGCGGGATGGCTAATACGGGTGGCAGCTGTGCCAATGCTATGGGTCCAATTGGCGTTGTTAACGGTGGCAGCCAAGGCTATGGCGCGGCTCGTATTCGCCGGCACCGGGCCGTTTGCAACGTCAAAGGCAGCATCCGCCGGACCGGGGTTTTGAAGAACCGCGCGGATATCTTCGCGCTTGCCGGGAAGATAGGTTTCCTTATCCGCGCAGGCGCTCAGTAGCAGCGCGGCGCCAAGAGCCCCCGCCACGCCCAAACCACGCAGACCCGGCGTGCCGGGATTGGTTTTGCGATGCTTCGTCATGGACCTGCTCACTTTCTGTCTTCCTACAACCTTCACGGCCCGGCCCTCGCGGGCGGGCTTGTGCCCGTCAGTCACCCTACGCGTCACCCTATCAGTCGCCCGCCGGAGCAGACGCATCGAGAACAGCTTCGGCATCCGCGCCGTTCAGCGCAGGTTCCTTGCCCAAGGCCACAATCACCTGAAGGGCGCGCTGTTGCAAGTCCGGGCTGGTTTCTGCATCGGAAAGAATGGATTGGTAGCGCGCGACTGCCTTGTCGGGCTGTCCTTCGCTGATGTCAATGAGGGCCAATTGCTCCTCAGCCAAGAGCCGCAGGGCAGCGCCCGGTTGGGCCAGTGCCTCAAGCGCTTGGCGCCGTTCGGCAACAGGCGTGCTCTTGCCCTGAAGCGTTACGGCTTTGAACTGCGCCATCTGGCGGTAGATCGGTGCGACCCCGCCGTCGAGCGCGATCGCATCAAGCTGTTCCACAGCCGCGTCAATCTCGCCTGCCTCTGCCAGCGCGTCGGCGCGCATAAAGAGCAGCACAGCGCGCGCGCCCGGATCTTGCGCCTCAACTTTCGCGAGGGCTTCGGCGCGGTCATTGCTGGCGTCGGCATCAAGCGCGGCGAGCATGGCATCGCCCAAAGCCTCCGCCTGCGCGCGGTCTTGCGCCTTGGTGTATTCGTTCCAAGCCGCAGCACCTACGATCAACACCACGGCCAGTATCGCGATCCAGCCATAGCGGCGCAGATAGCCATAGAGCCGGTCCCGGCGGACCTCTTCGTTGACTTCATCGATAAAACTGTCGGTATCGCTCATCGCGCCCTGCCCCCGGGTTGGTTTTGCCCCTCTTATCGCGCACGGACAGCCAAGCCAAGACCCAGCGAACGGCCGGACTGGATGAACGCCAGACGCAGAGACCTTTTAGCCTGCACAAGATACCGTCATCGCAGCTTGGCGTCGCGCCGCTTTGCACTAGGTCAGGCTCAGGTTATGAGGAAGGACACTCGACATGATGAAAGCAATGGTAATGGCCGCGGGCATGACGCTGGCCGCAGCGCCGCTTATGGCGCAAGAACTGGTGGCCAAAATGTCGCCGCACGATGTACCAACGACGATGGATCGCCTAGAAAGCGCTGTTGAGGCCGCAGGGGCGACCGTTTTTGCCCGGGTCGATCATGCCGCAGGGGCCGAAAAGGTCGAGATGGAACTGCGCCCCACACAATTGCTGATCTTCGGCAATCCCAAGCTTGGCACACCTGCCATGCAAGATGCTCAAACGGTCGGGCTGGACCTGCCGCTTCGGGTGCTGGTCTATGCTGACGACCAAAATGCAGTGCATGTGACCTATGAGGCGCCCGAAAAGCTGGTGACAGATCACGGCCTGCCGGAAGATGCCGCTTATATCGAAAAGATGACAGAAGCGCTCGACAACCTGACCGCTAAGGCGATCGGCGAAGAGTAACACCGCCGCCCCGTCCAGCCCTCAGGGTTTGGGCGGGGTATTTTGCGCTTTGATAAGATGCTCCAAATCATTCAGACGCGCCAACACTTCATCGCGGTAGTCGTCGGTCTTGGCGTTGGTTTCTTCATGGTGCGCGTCCTGCATTGAGTTCACAATTAGGCCAACCAAAAGGTTCACCACCGCGAATGTCGTGACCACAATAAAGGGCACAAAGAACATCCAGGCATAGGGATAGACCTCCATCACCGGGCGGACGATCCCCATCGACCAGGATTCCAGCGTCATGATCTGGAACAGAGAATAGCCGGAGCGGCCCAGCGTGCCGAACCAATCGGGAAAGACGCCGCCAAAGAGCTTGGTCGCCATCACCGATCCGATGTAAAAGATCACCCCCATCAGCAAAAAGACCGAGCCCATGCCGGGCAGCGCGTTGACCAGCCCTTCGACCACCCGGCGCAACGAGGGGGCGACAGATACGACACGCAACAGACGCAAGATCCGCAAGGCGCGCAGCACGCTGAGGCTTTGCGTGGCAGGGATCAGCGAAATGCCGACGATGATAAAATCGAAAAGATTCCAGCCGTTGCGGAAAAAATCCGTCCCACGGGCATAAAGCTTCAACGCAATCTCGGCCACAAAGATAGCAAGGCAAATCCGGTCGAGCACGAGGATCAGCGGCCCCGCCTGCGCCATCACCGCGCCTGAGGTTTCAAGCCCCAGTATCACGGCATTGAACAGGATTACGGCAAGGATGAAGTTCTGCACGGCGGCACGCTCAACAAAGCGTGCAACGCGGCTGCGCAACGGAGATGGGGCGGTGGGGCTGATATCGGTCATGGGCGTAGATATCGTGTGCCGCGCAGGGCTGCGCAAGGGCGGATCGGCAGGGTTCAGACGATCGGCGGCAAAGCCCCGCCCCCGCGTGCAAAAATGCGGCGTGGGGGCGGGTTTTGGGTTTAGATGCTCTCGCCTTCCGCCTGCTGGCGCAGCCAAAGTTGCGCATAGCGCCCACCTTGTGCCAAGAGCGCTTCATGGCTGCCCTGTTCGATGATCTCGCCCTTTTCCAGCACAACGATCCGATCTGCCTCAGCGATGGTCGAGAGACGGTGCGCGATGGTGATGACCGTCCGCCCTTGCCCCGCCCGGCGCAGCGCGTCCTGAATTTCGTATTCCGTCCCACTGTCGAGCGCGCTGGTCGCCTCGTCCAACAGCAGTATCGGCGGGTCTTTCAACAAGGTGCGGGCAATGCCGACACGTTGTTTCTCACCGCCCGAAAGTTTCAGCCCGCGTTCGCCCACAGTGGTGTCATAGCCCTGCGGCAGCGACATGATAAAGTCGTGTATCTGCGCAGCGCAGGCGGCGTTTTCGACATCGTCCTGCGTCGCCCCATCCCGGCCATAGGCGATGTTGTAGCCAATGGTGTCGTTAAACAGCACCGTGTCCTGCGGCACCACGCCAATGGCCAGATGCAGCGAATGCTGCGTCACGTCGCGCACGTCCTGCCCGTCGATCTTGAGCGCGCCGCCTGCCACGTCATAAAAGCGGAACAACAGCCGTCCAATGGTCGACTTGCCCGACCCGGTGGAGCCGACGATGGCCACGGTTTCGCCTGGTCGGGCCTCCAGTGAAATGCCTTTGAGGATCTCGCGGTCGGTGTCATAGCCAAAGCGCACATTCTCAAGGGTGACATGCCCCCCGGTGACTTTCAGGTCCGGCGCGTTTGGTTTGTCGTCAATCTCGGCAGGTTGTTCGAGCAGACCGAACATCTGCCCCATGTCCACCAGCGCCTGCCGGATTTCGCGGTAAACGGTGCCAAGGAAGTTTAGCGGCACGGTCAACTGGATCATGTAAGAGTTCACCATGACAAAGTCGCCGACGCTCAACTCACCACTTTGCACGCCCATCGCGGCCATGACCATAACACCGACCAGCCCTGCGGTGATGATCAGCGCCTGACCGAAGTTGAGGAAGGCGAGCGAATAGTTCGTCTTGATCGCCGCGTCCTCATAGCCCGCCATTGCCGCATCATAGCGCGCGGCTTCGCGGCCTTCAGCACCGAAGTATTTCACGGTTTCATAGTTCAGCAGGCTGTCGATCGCCTTTTGATTGGCGTCGGTGTCGCTGTCGTTCATCTGGCGGCGCAGGCGCACGCGCCATTCGGTGACGGCAAATGTGAACCAGACATAGACCGCGATGGTCACGGCCACGACTGCCAGATACCAGATGTCGAACAGCACAGCGAGGATGACGCCCACAAGGATCAACTCAAGGATCAGCGGACCGATGGAGAACAGCAAAAAGCGCAGCAGGAAATCGACGCCTTTCACACCGCGTTCAATGATCCTGCTCAGCCCCCCGGTCTTGCGGGTGATGTGATAGCGCATCGACAGTTTGTGAATGTGCTGAAAAGTCTCAAGCGCCAGCATCCGCAGCGCACGCTGGCCGACGCGGGCAAAGACCGCGTCGCGCAACTGTTGAAAGCCCACGCCCATCAGCCGCGCCATGCCGTAGGCTACGGTCAGCCCCACCGCGCCAAGCGCCAGCATCGGCGCGCCCTCACCCGCCAGCGCATCCACGGCGTCGCGGTAAAAGAACGGCGTCGCTACGATAATCAGCTTGGAAACCAGCAGCGCGATCAAGGCCCAGACCACCCGCCGTTTGACCCAAGGCATGTCCGAGGGCCACAGGTAAGGCGCCACCTTGCGCAGCACCAGAAAGCCCGACTGCCGTTCGGCGGCGTCAATCATCTCGGACTCACTCGGAATGCGGTCTGGCTTGGCTGTCGTGGCGGCGCGTGGGTCGCGCCCCCGTTGGGCGGGGGGTTGGTCTGTATCGGCTGGCATGTAATTTCCTGAAGTGGTTACAGGCTACATAGGCCGCCCGCGCGGACGTTGCCAGAGGGCGGCAGCGCACAGCAGCTCTGCGCGGCGCGACATATCACTCCGGTGCGGTCTGATCGGGCAGGTCAAACACCTGTCCGGGATAGATCAGATCAGGGTCGCGGATGTTTTCGCTATTGGCCTCGAACACCTGCACATAGAGCAAAGGATCTCCATAGCGCTCTCGCGAGATCGCCCAGAGCGTGTCGCCCTTTTGCACGGTCACAGCGCTCAACGGCCCGCCCACCCCGGCAGAGGCCGCAGCCAGCGTTTCTGCGGATTCACGTTTGAACGGGGTTTCGACACGGCTGGTCACATCGCCGCCCGCCGAAAGCTCATCCACGCGCAGCGTATAAATCCCCTCGTCCACATTCGGCAAATCGCCCCGCCAGCGGCCCTCCTGATCGACAGGCAGACTGATCACCGCGTTATTATTAAGGTAGACTCGCACCTCGCTCGTGTCGGGCTGGGCGCGTCCGGCAAGTTGCACATCGCCCTGATCGGAATAGCCGATGGTATCGAGGGCCACATTGGTCATCACCTGCGGGGGAGCCGTGTCGATCCGCTCAACCCCGTCGGCGGTGGATTTCAGCACGGGCGCAGGTGCAGACGGTTTAGCAGGGGATGCGGCGGCGCTGGTTTCGTCTTCTACACCCTCTGTGTCAGCCTGCGGATCGAACGCTTCAGCCGTCTCATCGGTCGCGGCGGGCGGTGTTTCCACCTCCTTGGCCTGCGCTCTGTCGCTTGCAGTCTCCTTTGATGAGAGCGTATCAATCAGCCTTTGGGCAGGCGTCTCGCGCGCTGCGCTGGCGCTGCTGTCAGCGAGGGCATCGGTCCCCCCCTCTTGCGCGCCGCTTCCGCTGTCGGTTGCAGCGGCATCAGCAATCGCAACGCCGTCTGAATCCGGCGATGCGCCCCTCGTGACGGCGTCATCGGAGTCAGTTTCGATGCTGTCCTCGGCGATACTCTCCTGTGCAGTCTCCGTACTCATTGAGGGTGCAACATCACGCTCGGTCACGCTGTCGTCTGTTTGGATGTCTGCCGAAGCAGTTTCCGACACCGTGGCATCAAGCGCAGACGCCGCATCCGGCTGACCGTTCTCCGGATCATTAAGTGGTTTATCTTCAGATGGCTCACTTGGAACGGGCGCGGTTTGCTTATCGGTCAACGCGGCCACGTCCCTGCCCTCATCTGTCTGGGTCGGCACAAAGCCTCCGTTTTCCAAAGCCGCTTCCGCCTGACCTTCGACAGGTTCGGTCACGGCTTCAGCCTTTTCGACCTCAACCGGGGCAGCACTTGGGGCGAGCAGAATTTCTTCTGCGGAGGCGACCTGCTCTGCACCATTTTGCCCGAGCAGCGTCAGCACATGACCCTGCCCGTCCGGCGGGATAATTGCCAGCGTGGCAAATTTCCCGGCCCCGTCAGCGGTGGCGTTCGCAACTTCTTCGCCGTCGTTTAACACGGAAACGGTGCTGCCCGGTGCGGCGCGACCTGCGATGACGGTGACGCCGTCAGGATCACGGCGGACTTCGTCAAACGCCGGGGGCTCGACCGTTTGCTCCGCCTGAGCCTTCTCAGCGTCCGGTTCGGTGGCCGCCGTCCCTTTTGGTCCGATAGAAGCGCCTTGCACGGCATTTTGTTCAAGTGTCGCGTTGGCGGGCGTGGCGTCGCGACTGGGCAGAACTGCGACGGCCCCTATTGGAGGCTCATTTGACAAGTCGCGTTGACCCGCAATCCAGACCCCAACCGCCAGCACTGCCGCCGCAAAGGCACCTGCAGCCATTGCCCCTTTGCCGCCCGACTGGCCAAATCCCTTGAACATCTTATCATCCCCTGTGGTTGAGACAGTTTAGCAAGCAGGGTAACAGGGGTCAAAAGCGCAAGTGATCCGCGCCGAATTTTTCCAGAACCAACAGGAGCTTACCACGGTGCAACATTCAGTATGTGTCTATTGCGGCTCGCGTCCCGGCGACAATCCTGCCTTCACAGGGGATGCCGAAGCACTGGGCCGGGGGCTGGCCAAGGCCGGCTTGCGGTTGGTCTATGGCGCGGGGGACGTCGGCCTGATGGGCAGCGTCGCAAGAGCAGCGCAGGAGGCGGGCGGAAACACTTTTGGCGTGATCCCTGCACATCTTGTCGCGTGGGAAGTAGGCAAGAAGGATCTGACCAGCTACATCGTGACCGAAACGATGCATGAGCGCAAAAAAGTGATGTTTATGAACTGCGATGCCGTGGCCGTTCTGCCCGGCGGTGCGGGGTCATTGGACGAGTTGTTCGAGGTGCTGACATGGCGCCAACTTGGCCTCCACCAAAAGCCAGTTTTCCTTGTGAATACAGATGGCTACTGGGATCCTTTTATGTCCCTTTTGGACCATGTCGTGGCCCGTGGTTTTGCCGATGCGACACTGTTGGATTACATCACCGTGGTGACGGATGCCGAGGCCGCACTGACCGCTTTGCGCCGTGCCTTTTCCTGACGAAAGGTCGACACTGAATAGACCGCCAACGCGCTCCAGATCAGGACAAAGGCCTGCACATGCCAGCCGGTGAAGGGCTCTTGAAACAGGACGACTGCGCAGAAAAATTGCAATGTCGGATTGAGGTAGCTGAGCAAACCAGTCGTCGCCATCGAGAGCCGCCGCGCGGCATAGCTGAACAGGATCAACGGCGTTGCAGTCAGTGGCCCGGCAAGGACCAAGAGCACGCTGTCTTGGACAGACCCGCCAAACGCCCCTGCGCCGTTGTTACCTGTTTGCCACAGAACAAACAACGCCAGTGGCGAGAGCGACAGCACCTCGGCAGTAACCGAGACCACTGGCCCCACCGCCAACCGCTTTTTGACCAAACCATAGAGTCCAAATGACGCCGCCAGAACCAAGGCCAACCAAGGCGCCGATCCAAGGCCGTAGGTCAGCGTCAGCACGGCAATCGTTACCAAGATGACCGCAGACATTTGCACTGGGTTCAGACGTTCTCCGAAGACCAACCGCCCCAGCAGGACGGACACCAAGGGGAAGATATAATAGCCGAGTGCTGCTTCCGTTGCCTGTCCGGTTTGAACCGCCCAGATGAACAGATACCAATTCGTCGAGATCATCAGCGCGGCAAAGAACAGCAAGAAAACGGATCGCAGCCCGCTGAAGGCTTGCACAACCATCCGTAGCCGGCCTTGTGCCAAAAGCACGAGGGCAAAGAAGGCGAGCGACCATAAAGTCCGGTGCGCCAAAACCTCGGCGGCAGGCACATGAGACAGCAATTTATAGAATATCGAAGACAGCCCCCAGATGCAGCACGCCGCAATCATGGCGGCAAACCCTCTGCTGGTGTCAGTCATTTAAAATCCTTGGCGCGGTCATTTCCTTACCTTGTGAAGGTAATCGACACCCGCGCCAAGAGAAAAGTCAGGCGTCTGCCAGTTCGCCTGCAACAATTTTTTCGATCTCATCAATCGGGTGGTTGGTCAGTGTCTTGGGGATTTCGCCGACCACTTTGGCCTGCACTTCCTTGTGCAGGTTGTCGCGCAGATCGCCCAAGACTGATGGCGGGGCCACAATCACGAGACGGTCATAACGACCCTTATGCGCGAGCTTGTAAAGAATGTCCGACAAGTCCTTGGCAAATCGTTCTTTTTCCAACTCGTGCCAGTCGGTGTCATCCACCGCAGACCGATGCCCGCTGGGACCGTCGCTGAGGCGCCCCGGACGGTTCGCTGCTTGCTCGCGCGCAGGTGGGTTCTCCTGCTCCTCCTTGCGAACCACCTGTAGATAGGGGTCGTCGCCGTCCGTATGGTTTTGCAGGAAGAGGGCCTTTTCGCCATCTGCGATCAGCACCCATGTGTCTTGGCTTAGCTTTGTCATGAAGGCTCTCCGTGGTTGCGTTTGTCCTCGCCGGTGACGCGGGTCACGCCGTCTTCGCCTTTTTCAGCGCGGCGCATCGCGTCTTGGGTGCCAACATCCTTTTGCAGGTCGCCCCCGGCGCGGCCGCCGTGATCTGGTGTTTCGGTGTCAGAGACGAATTTCTCAGTCTCCTGCGTACCGTCGTTGGATCTCTTCCGCTCGGCCATGTTGTCCTCCTTATGACGTGTTGTGTCATTGGAAAAACAGTTGCCGAGGGGCTTGGGTTCCAACGAAAAAACCCCGCAGGCGGACTGCGGGGTTTTGGTTAGCGATGCACGCTCAATAGTGCGGCTTACATACGGGAAGCGACGTTTTCCCAATTGACCAAGTTATCGAGGAAGTTCGACAAATAGTCAGGGCGCGCGTTGCGGTAGTCGATGTAGTAGGAGTGCTCCCACACATCACAGCCCAGCAGCGCCGTCTGGCCAAAGCAAACGGGGTTCACGCCGTTTTCGGTCTTGGTGACCTTCAGGCCGCCGTCGGTGTCTTTCACCAACCACGCCCAGCCGGAGCCGAACTGACCAGCGCCTGCGGCTTTGAACTCGTCCTTGAACTTGTCGACGGAGCCAAAGCTCTCGGTGATCGCTTTTTCAAGCTCGCCGGGCATTTGGCTGTCGTTCGGGGTCATCATTTCCCAGAACTGGTTGTGGTTCCACAGCTGGCTGATGTTGTTGAAAATGCCGGACTGGGCGACCGCTTTGGGATCATAAGTGCCCTTGATAATCTCTTCGAGGGTCTTGCCCTCCCACTCAGTGCCTTCAATCGCCTTGT
>Ga0209345_10006671_pt1 | contig 10401 bp, 4 predicted proteins | sample Cruoilmetagenom7_FD_187294 | JGI IMG/M metagenome (GOLD analysis project Ga0209345, IMG submission 187294) | Oil polluted marine microbial communities from Coal Oil Point, Santa Barbara, California, USA - Sample 7 (SPAdes) (version 2) | ecosystem: Environmental > Aquatic > Marine > Oil seeps ... | reverse complement strand
CGTGATGACCATCAATATCCAGAATAAACACCTTCTTTCCCTCATCGACCAGTTTCTGGGTAGCAATGGCGATATTATTAAAGAGGCAAAAACCGTCTGCCCGTTCCCGCTTGGCATGGTGCCCGGGAGGGCGAACCACTGCAAAATCACCCTGCTCGGCAGCCATAATGGTCAACCCGACGGCCGAACAGGCTGCCTGGTAGCTGTCCAGGCTAAGGTACACCTCCGCCAGCATCTGGTGATGCTTGCAGGCATCCCTGACCTTTTTCAGATGCGCTTCGCTATGCACCAGGGTCACAAATGCTTCCCCATTGTGGTCCACCTCCCTAACCTGCGACTGGAAGCCTTCTATGCGGTAGGGTCCCTCCGCATAACTGCCGGGATTGTGATTCAAAAACTTGCTGTTAAAAAGTATCTCCATGCTTTCAGGTTCAACGACTCCTTAAACAATCAATTAGAGAAAAATGGTAAAAAATATAAATGATTCTCTCTATGAGACGTATCAGCCAATCATTTGTTGACTGAAAAATCCCTTCTGAAACAAGCTGAGCCTGATCTTAAAGCAGATAAAAACCCAAGGCAGCGATTCTGGGTGTTTACCTTAACCGGGGAGGTCCACTTTCGATAAATTACTTATTTTAACTAACTTATAAGGAACATTTAGTCCCATTTAACGTCTTTCTAAATACAATAGATGCAATCTGTCCATGTTAAAAGCCGGCCCTATTATATATGTAATCCTCCTGATGCTTTGGCCCCATGCCCATGGGCAGTCGCTTAGTGATTCATGGAGCAAGGTGAAAGAAAATGGCGGTGGAACCCTGGTTGTTGCTTACTCTGAAAACAGCCCGTTTATTTATAGCGATCCTCAGGGGAATTTGGCCGGCATCGAATTCGAAATTATAGAAGAGTTCGTCCGCTTTATGGACGAAAAATATGATGTGACACTTACACTGGAATACGAGCATTTATATGATTTTGAAAGCCTGCTGGATACCTTAAAACATTCCCAACGGCCTCTGCTTGGCATTGCCTCCATTTCCAGTCTGGAAGAGCGAAAGAAGGATTTCAAGATCACCAATCCCTATATGCCGGATATTGAGCTTATTGTCTCAAGCAGGGAATACAGCTCCGTTTCGAGTCTGGCCGAATTTGCCAGCATGGTGAAAAACAACAGAGCCATAACCGTAACAAACTCAACTTTTGAGAGAAATATCCTGGATCTACAGAGGGATTATTTCCCTGAAATAAAGATAGAGTACACCAGACACGTGGATATTTTAATAGAAGAGATTGCAAATTCCGATGACACCTGGGGCTATGTGTCTCTTCCCAATTATTTGTCCAATTATAAGAAGGGAAAAGGCATTAGCCGGCAGCGCTTTTTTATGGTTGAAAATCCTGGTCTCTCACTCGCAACGACACGCACCAGTGATTGGGATGAAATGCTAACTGCTTTCCTTGAAGATAGCAGATTCAGGCCTTTGCTGGATTCATTGATTGAGAAACACCTGGGGAAGGCCTTTGGCGAGGTGGTCGCGTCGATTTCCAACATTAACGCAGACCTGCAGCCCGACATCGCCGCCAATCAAGAAGTGGGAGTATTAATGCTGGAAAAAGAGTTGCAGGATCTGAAAATAAGACAAAGCGAACTTGAAATAGACAGAAAGAACCTGATTATATACCTGGGAACAATCATGATTGTATTCGTTCTGATCGCGCTGTTTTTTCTGTACAGATTGGTTCGATTGAAAATGAAAACGAACAAAAGCCTTTCTGAAAAAAACGAACAAATACAGGCACAGATCTTAGAGCTCAATGCACTCAATTTGGAAAAGAATGAAATGATTGAGATCGTAGCGCACGACCTTAAAAATCCTCTGACCACTGCATTGAGCGTTTCCGGACTTTTTAGCAGTACAAAAATCACTGAGGACCAGAGGGAATATCTGAATTTGCTGAAAAAGTCTCTGAACAGAATGAATAGCCTGGTTTCTAAAATACTGGAGATTAAGGTACTGGAATCATCCTCATTCAAAACAAACTATAGTCCTGTTGATTTAAAGCAAGTCACCGAGCAGGTGATTTCAGCCCTGGAAATCCAGAGTGAAAATAAAAATATACGAATTGTGGCCGACCTGGATGAGGTGCATGCCTCCCTGGACAGAAGCCTGGTTGTACAGATTATTGACAATCTGCTGTCCAATGCCATTAAATTTTCGAATCACCATACCAAAGTCCATGTCAGCCTGAAAGAAAAGGATCAGACCATCCGTTTTGAAATTGAGGATGAAGGCCCTGGAATTATGGAAGAAGATAAACCTTTGCTTTTTCAGAAATTTCAAAAACTAAATGCGCTACCGACGGACGGTGAAAGCTCTACAGGCCTTGGCCTTTCCATTGTTAAAAAATACGTGGAGGCCATGAATGGAGAAGTGTGGTGCGAAAGTGAATTTGGCGAGGGTACCAAATTTATTGTGGAGTTTAAAAGATAGTATCCCTGATTTTGTTGGCAAAACGATTTCCCAATTCGAGTATCCCATAGGTATTGAAATGGACCCTGTCATTGGGATAAGGGGAATTGGGTTCATCTTTGCGCAGCGGCAGATTGTCGGTCTCCACCACAAATGCACCTCTAAGGGCCAGCGGATGTCCCGAATCCTGGTCCAGATTCTTTTGGGCAGTACGCACTTCCTCCCTTCCTGTAAACCGCTCTAAAGGAACTGGAATTACATAGCCGTAGACAAACAGCATATCTGGCGAAGAGAATTGCTCCCGCACACGCTTTATAAAGTGCCTGAGATTATTACCGTAATTATAAGAGTTTTCCATCCCGGCAATGTCACGGGCATCTCCTTCGCCCTGTTGCCAAACCATGGCACGAATGGTTGGTACATAACCGCCAGCTCGTAGTCCTTTTAAGGCTTCTTCACAGGTATGAACGAATTTGCTGTACTCCGGTCCGAAGTTAAGCTCATCCTTGCTATTATTTCCGGGATTCCATTGTGCATAAAGATTCGACCCCGAAAGCGCATGTTTAATTAAGGCAATCTCTTGCTTTGGATTTTGTTTCTTTAGGACTGTACCCATGCTTAACTCCACTCCAAACTTATCAGCTGTTTCTGAAGCCTGGCAGAGCGGTCCCCATTGCATGGATACACCCCCACCCCCTAAGCCGTCAGAATAGAAAAACAGGACGGTTGTGTCTATGGTAAAGTCCTCAGGAATATTGACCATGTAGCCTTGCCCGGTGGCATTCGACTGACCCCCGATGAGGTATACATCAATTGACCTCTTTTGGGCATTTAATTGACATACGAAAAAGAAAGTAATCAGAATCGTAGTTATGCGCATTGCTTTATTCGGAATATTAATTACGCTTTAAAAGTACAACTTTGTCGTAAAGTGATGTCCGATTTTCAGGTAAGTCTACAAAAGGGGTAAGGCTTCAAATATGCTTATTTAATAATTGAACAGTCGGGATGGTAAAATGAAAGGTGCTTCCCGATCCTTCCTCGGATTCGCACCAGATCTGTCCCTTGTTGATTTCCACAAAATCTTTGCACAGGATCAATCCCAGGCCGGTACCTTTTTCGCCCTGGGTGCCAGGGGACTTAACTTTTGCATCGATGCGGAAAATTTTCTCTGCATCCTCCCCGGACATGCCCACTCCCTGATCAGATACCACCACCTCCAGCTTATCTTCCTTTTCGCTCACATTCACCTCAATCACTCCGCCCTTGTGACTGTACTTAATGGCATTGTTTATCAGGTTTCTGAGGACGGTACTGATCATTTCGCGGTCTCCATAGGCATACAGTTCATCGCTGACCCCTGAGAGAATCCGGACTCCCTTGTTCTCTGCACTTACCTTGTGCAGGTTAATGTTTGTATTGATCAGGTTCGACAGCAGGAATTTTCCGGGCAGGTAGTCCAGATCGCCTCTCTGGGACTGTGACCAGGTCAACAAATTATCAAGCAGATTGTAGATGTGTTTGGTGGAGTCCCCAATTTTTTCCAGCGCTTCCAGCTGCTCTTCTTTTTTCATGCTCTGAAAGTTCTGAAGCACCGATCCACTCAGGGAGTAAAGGCTGGAAAACGGATTTTTCAGGTCGTGGGCCAATATGGAAAAGAAGGTATCCTTCATGGCATTCAGCTCATTTAATTCATCCTTCTGTTTCATTAGTTCCTCATTGGCAGTCTCAATTTCTTCTTTTTGCTCCTCCAGGGAAACATTTTTTCGGGCAATCTCAGTGGTGCGTTCTTTGATCCGTTCTTCAAGTACTCTTTTCTCCCTGACCAGCCTCTGCTCACGGAGCCTGATGATCAGAATGATCAGTACGATCATTACAAAGGCATACCCTGCATAGGCGTATTTGCTCTTCCACCAGGGAGGATGAATGGTGACCTGAATGCTGGCTCCCTCCTGATTCCATACCCCGTCGTTGTTGGTCCCCCTTACATGAAAGGTATACCCTCCCTGTGGAAGGTTGGTAAAGGGCACAAAGCGCCTGGTGCCGATCTCAATCCAGTGATCGGAGATGCCCTCCATTTTGTAGGAATACCTGTTCTTGGAAGGATTGGTGAAATCGAGGGCTGAAAACTCAATGGTAAAAGAATAATCTTTGTGACTAAGGTCTATCTCGTCGGTATATACATTGAGTGCTTGCCGGATTCCATCGTTTTCTTTCTCAAACGAAGTGATGGCCATCGGCGGGATGAATTTGTTGTCGGTGAGTGAATCAGGATGAAAGGAGATCAGGCCATTGATAGTGCCAAAAAACAATTCCCCCTGCTCACTTTTATGTACGGCTTTAATATTGAACTCTCTACCCAGCAATTCATCCACCACCATAAAGGCATCGTCCGATGCCGGATCGGGATTCAACATGGCCAGGCCCATTCCGGTGGCAAACCAGAGATGCCCATTGTCGTCCAGAATGATGTTGTATATAATGTTGCTTGGTAATCCATCTTCTATGAAAAAGCTGGTGAAGCTGGAATCAGACTTATTGAACCTGCTGACACCACCACTGGTTCCTACCCAGATATGACCCTCTCGATCCTCGCAGAGAGATATGGTATAATCGTCGCAGAGGCTGTTGGCCGATCCGCGATCGTTGGCATAATGGGTCATCAGCTTTGTCAACGGATCATACCTGTCGAGTCCGTTCGATGCGGCGATCCATATCTCACCATCGCTGTCCTCGAGCAGGGAATAGACCAGGTTCCTGCTGATGGTCAGTGGCCCATCGCTGTCGTCCCTTATGATAGTCTCTTCCCTGCTTTCTGTGTCCAGAATGTAGATTCCGTTTCCGGTTCCGATCCAGAACCTTCCATCCGAAGTCTCAAGGATGCAATAAACCCTGTTGTTCCTGAAATGATTGAAACCCGGTGCATCAAAATACTGTTCCACAGGGATAAACCGCTGGTCCGGCCTGTCGAAAATACTGACCCCGTTTCTGGTCCCCAGCCATATCCTGAATTGGCTATCCTTGAAGATCACATGGATATGGTTCTCCGGAATCTGTCTTCCTCCCAGAGATTCGGCCAGATAGTGCACGGACGTGTTCGTCGTACGGTTGACCATGCTCAAACCCTTCCCCCAGGTACCTACCCAGAGCCTCTGATCTTCAGCTACAAATACGGAAGCAATCACGTTGTCCAGCAGGTCGATGGAATTTGGATTGTTTGATTTCTCATAGGAGGTGATGCTTTTCTTTTTAAGATCGGTCTTATCAAGCCCTGCAAGGGTACCTATCCAAAGATTTTGGGATCTGTCCTCCATGAGTGAGAGCACGATGTCATGCCCGATAAAGTTGCCATTATCGGCCACGTTCCTGAAATGGGTGAATTCTAAGGTACCGCCAGGGGAAATGCCCGAGCAAAGATTCAGACCGCCGCCATCGGTCCCAATCCAGATATTTCCCTGGTGATCCAGCAACATGGTTTGTACGTAGTTATGGCTCAGACTGCCCGGACGGTTCGTTTCGTTACGATACAGACTGATCTGCCCTGATCCGGGATGATAAATATTTAATCCGTCTTCGGTTCCAATCCAAAGATTTCCATTTTTGTCCTCCAGGAGGGTGGTGATATGACCATTGGAGATGGAGTTGGACCCGGCTTCGCCCGGATGGAAATAGGTAAAGTTCTGTTCCTCCGGGTCGAAATGGCACAGCCCGTTTACCGATCCGATCCAAATCATTCCGTTTCTGCATTTGAGCACAGGAAAACCTTTGTCGTAAAGTGCCCCACCGGTTTCAAAGGTATTCTGGTATGATTTAATAGCCCCTGTATTCAGGTCCAGCACCGAGAGGGTGGACGACTGATTGATATAAATAAGGGATCCATCCACTGCAAGGCCATAGATGAAGCTGCTGTCTGAACCACTGCGGTCGTCGGCCAAACTGACCGTTGAAAACCGCCCCGTGTGTTTATCATATTTGTTCAGTCCACCCTTGGTCCCGATCCACAGCATACCATCCTGATCCTCGACAATATCAAAGATCCAGTTATTAGAGATCGTATGGATATCGGACGGATCGTTGAAAAAGTGCTCGAAGGAATACCCGTCAAATTTGTTCAAGCCGTTCTGGGTACCAACCCAGATGTAGCCTTCTGAATCCTGGAACAGGCAGAGGATTTCACTCTGGGACATCCCGTCTGAGACTCCGTAATGACTGAACCGGGGTGCCTGTCCCGGTAGCAGACGACAGGTGCTGCTCAGGATGATAAACACCAGGATCCATATGGAAAATCTGTATTTCATTCTATCCCATCAATCATTTAAAATTAAGCTAATTTCCGGATTTCTTCCCCAATCGGATTTGATTGATCAGGAAGCCTCTGGACTAAAGCATGTAGCAGCTTAACTTGCCATATCCTATCCTGGGGGATAGCCAGATTACTCATCCCCCACCGGCGGATCGTTGCCGTTCGTGATTATAGAAAGTCTCAGTTTGCTTTTTTGGTATTTTGATTCAAATTCCATCACCTTTCTTTCTCCTTTGCGAAGTGGATACCAGGCATCTGAGATATAATATACACCGTTTTCAAACTCACCATATTCCCTTCTCAGGATCTCATTCCTGGCAGTACTGATGTAATAAACAAATTCAACACTGACCAGTGTTATCGGGTGCAGCATAAGTTCACTGTTCTGTGTAATCTCAGTGATTTTCTTAGCAGCTTCTATTTCTTCAGATTGAGGCACTTTCACCAACCTTTCCGGCAAAACAACCAGATTGAAAAATATCCGCAAACAAAGTAAAACTATAATCAGCAATTCAAGCCTGATATTCTTCGCCTTCCACATAAGTAAAAGGCCTGTGAGTATAATCACCAGGCTAAAAAAATAGGAGATTAATGCCCTTCCTGAATCGGCTACGCTGTGTGTTAAGAGATACCATGTTACATACACCAATGCCAATCCGGATAAAATAAATATTAATTTCCAGAATGTCCTGTAATATTTATCCTCTTGCTTTAGATCTGAGTAATAATTAATCAGTAAAATAAAAATGATAGGATATAACATAAACAGGTACCTTGGATGAGTTCCAACCGATGCCCAGTAAACTGGAATATTCACCAAAAAAACCAAAGCCAGGTATCCGGTGTATTTCTTTTCCCTGATATTGCTGTAAAACGATCTCCTGAAAAGAAATATAAATAATAAGGACCAGGGAAGAAGGTGGTAGATCTGATCCAAAGGAAAGGAAAAGATCTGCCTAATTGTTTTCCAGAATCCATTTTCAACAAATGTCCTTTTGGTTGATTCTGTCACCAATCTGGTGAAAAATTCAGGATCCCTGCTGTTTTCCCATAAAAGATAATAGTAACCACCAACCAGAAAAATAAATACCAACAGACCAGCCAGATGTGAAGGATGGAACAATTTTTTAATGGATTTGAAATATGCCAGTGCAGCAAGAAGGGTGAGGCCCTGAAAAATCAGGGCAGGTAATCCCTTCATCAAGAAAGCGGTGGAAGCGAGAAGATAGCTTATTAAATAAAGGGAAAAATATTTCTTCTTTGTTATGAAATAGTATATCAGGTAGAAATTCAGAAAAACCACCATGGAAAAGCTCAGGTCTATCAGACCTCTCATGGAATCGTAGAAAAGGATTCTCCCGCAGCTTATAAATATCAGGGAACTCAGGAAGGCCACCCGTGCACCCAGTTCCTTCCGTGTGGTAAAATAAATAATCAAGCCAAAAACAAGTAATGAAATTACAGCAGGTAAACGCAAGATAAATTCAGAATGCTGCTTAGAAAGATTAAAAAATCCCAGTAAAATCCAGTTATACAAGGGAGGTTTGTTATAGTAATTTTCTCCATTAATTGTAGGGGTTATCAGCTCACCGGTCTGTTGCATTTCAAATGCGACCAGCCCCCTGGTTGCTTCATCAGCAATTAATGGTGACATGCCCAGGTTAATAAAAAGAGCCGGTAAAAGCAGGAGCAGGATAAGCCAGGCTAAGTATCTATGGTATCCAGAGGAGGTTTTGTTCATTACTAAGGTAAAAGTATGGTTTTTTGTTTGTCCTGCTAAAGAAATAGCACACAGCTTATGTATTCATTTGCATATGGGAGTGGCATAAGCAGCCTTGTCAAGCTCATTTAGCCTGTTCATTATTGTTTGATCAAAGAACATAAATAGATTAATAAACAAGTTATTAAATTAGTCATTTAATTCAGGAATAGCACCATGAAACCAACATCAAAAAGAGCACTTGCATCCATCGCAATTCTATTTATTCTCGCCTTTTCCGGTTTTGCCCAATCCCGGGACTGGCGCCTGGCAGCATCGGGTCATTCCATTTACTCCCACGGGTATTGCGATCAACCTTATGTGGTGGTACTTGAAAACGGCAATTGGATGTGTCTATTTACCACAAACGCCGGCCACGAAGGCAGCAAGGGACAGCACATCGTAAGCTGTTTAAGTGAAGACCGGGGGCTTACCTGGTCAGAACCGGTAAGAATTGAAGAACCGCAAAAAGAGTCAGCTTCCTGGGCCATGCCCTACCGGACTGAGTATGGAAGGGTGTATGTTTTTTATACCTACAACGGGGATAAGATCCATGAACTTAAGGGACAGAAAAATATCCGCGAAGACATGTTGGGGTGGTATTGCTATAAATACACCGACGATGAGGGCTTAACCTGGTCGGACAGGTACCGGATAGCTATTCCAAACAGATCTGTCGATCTGAACAACGACTGGAACGGCGATGTGCAAATATTCTGGGGCATTGGCAAACCCATTGACTTTGATGGAGGCATGTTGCTTTCTTTCACCAAAATTGGAAGATACATGCTGGAGTACAGTGAAGGATGGTTGCTTCATTGTAAGAATATCAACCAGGAAAAAAATCCCAAAAAATTAGAATGGATCTTACTTCCGGAAACAGACACGGGTATAAAAAATCCGGAACTCGGGGTAATCAATTCGGAACAGAACATCTTTCAGCTGAATAACGGGACCCTTTATTGCATGAACCGCACAGTTTCCGGATATCCTGCCGAATCCTACTCCACAGACGGGGGAAAATCCTGGACCACACCGCAGCCTCCGGTTTACGAAAACGGAATTAAGCTGAAAAACCCCAGGGCCTGTCCCAGGATATGGAAGTGCAAAAACGGAAAATACCTGTTCTGGTACCACAACAATGGAGGTTGGAATTTTGGCGTAAGAAATCCTGCCTGGATAAGCGGGGGTATTGAAAAGGATGGTAAAATAGTCTGGAGTCAGCCCGAAATCCTGTTTTATGAAGATGATATCAGTATCCGGATGAGCTATCCCGATTTGATAGAGCAGGATGGAAAATACTGGATTACCAAAACAAATAAAGTGGATGCCCGGTGTCATGAAATCCCCAATGAGTTCTTAAATACCCTCTGGTCGCAGTTCGAAATCAATACACCGGCAAAACACAATTTAGTTGCAGAATGGAAAGAAGCTGAAATTCCCGAAGAGGGACAATTACAGGTGCCTTTAAACCCGGCAGCTTCATATGCCAGGGGCTTTACCGTAGATCTCAGGCTTATACTGGCCAATTTAGCTCCGGGGCAGCTGATCCTGTCCTCGAAAGATGAAAACGGAAAGCTTGTTAAGCTGAAAACAGGTGAATTCGGGGCAATCGAACTCTTTATGAGCGATGGGGCTTTTACCGACTCCTGGAGCTCCGATCCGGGCCTGGTAAAGGCCTCCGGTGTGGAACATTGCATTACTGTTACGGTCGACCATGGGCCACGAATTATCCAGTTTGTGATCAATGGCACCGTGAACAACGGAAGAGATCTGCGTCAGTTCGGGTGGGGCCGCTTTACGGTGGACATGGAAGACTTTCAGTTCAACACCCTGGAAACCCACAAAATGGCCGGAGAATCCGT
>Ga0209345_10006670_pt1 | contig 10401 bp, 11 predicted proteins | sample Cruoilmetagenom7_FD_187294 | JGI IMG/M metagenome (GOLD analysis project Ga0209345, IMG submission 187294) | Oil polluted marine microbial communities from Coal Oil Point, Santa Barbara, California, USA - Sample 7 (SPAdes) (version 2) | ecosystem: Environmental > Aquatic > Marine > Oil seeps ... | reverse complement strand
CCAAAATTTGCCAATATTTTGCAGCGCGGCGTGTCCACGCGCCCGATTGCAGCTGCCGTAAACCCATCACCAAGCGTTGGCAACACAGCGTCATAGGCCACCAGTGCCAAGGCGGCATCCTCCTCTGACATGGGCTGGGTGGTGGGGCGTAGCGTCACCTCAAATTCGGCGTTCAAGGCGTCCATGACGGTTTTCGGTAAAGCCCGTGATACCAGTAAATTCGGCATCAATGCATCCTTTCGCCCAGCGAGATACCTTTCGGAGGCACACCCTTGTCAGGTGTCAGCAGCACAATGCCACCATCGGCATCAGACACCCCCAACACCAGAACCTCGGACATAAAGGTGCCGATTTGGCGCGGCGGGAAATTAACCACCGCCATCACCCGTTTGCCGACCAATCCCTCTGGCGTGTAATGCGCTGTAATCTGGGCCGAGCTTTTCTTCTCGCCCAACTCGTCACCAAAGTTCAGCCACAGCTTGATCGCGGGTTTGCGGGCCTCGGGGTAAGGCTCGGCCCGCACGATCTCGCCGACCCTGATATCCACCTTTAGAAAATCGTCAAAAGTCAGATCGTTGCTCATTTGGACAGCTCCCGCGACCTGTCCGCCGAGGCCGCCACAGCCTTTACCATCAAAGGCGTCAAACCGGTTTTCACATCCATCAGCACCTCTAGGGCAGCGGCGGTTGTGCCTTGCGGGCTGGTCACATTGATGCGCAACTGGGCTGGATCTTCATCCGCCGTTTCTGCCAATTCCCCGGCACCACCAACGGTCGCCATCGCCAATCTCATCGCCAAATCAGCTGCCAGCCCCTGCGCGACACCCGCCGCGGCCATCGCTTCGATCATCAGGAATACATAAGCCGGACCAGAGCCCGAAACCCCCGTAACCGCATCGATCTGCCCCTCGCTGTCCAACCGCACAGTTTGCCCCACTGCCTGCAAAAGCGTTTCGGCCAATGCCAATTCTGCCTCATCCGTGTTGCCGTTCCCGATCAAGGCTGTGATACCACGCAAAACTGCCGCGGGTGTGTTGGGCATCGCCCTAACAACAGGGGTGTCAGCGCCCAATGTGGCCTCGTAAAACGACATTGGCGTGCCAGCTGCCACTGAAATGAATAGGGTTGAGCTATTGCCAAGCGGCGTTAATGACGGCAACGCCTCGGCCATCATCTGTGGCTTGACTGCGACCAAAACAATCGCGGGGGCGACTGGTAAATCCGTATTCAAATGCACCCCGTCCGCAACCAGCCCCTGCAGCCAGTCACTGGGGTGCGGATCAATTATCCAGACCGAAGCGGCGGGCATGCCGTTGCCCAACCAGCCCTGCAACATGGCCGATCCCATCTTGCCGCACCCCAGCAAAACCAGCCCGCGTTCATACACATCATTCATGTTCATAGAATTGCCCCTACCCAGATATCGTTTGGGGCAACGTTATGCGCGACCGTAGGCCTCTGCAATGGCAACCTGCATGGCTTGCTCAACAGGCTGATCACCCCAAACCACCAATTGAAACGCCGGATAAAACCGCTCTGCCGACTTCACAGCCGCCTTGATCATTGTCGATATCTGCTCGGAGCCAGCCATTTGGCCGCCCGACAAAACCAGCCCATAGCGATAGACCATCAAGCGCTGCTCGTTCCAATAGGTAAACGCGCCTGCCCAGCAACGGTCATTCACCGAATTTAAGGCTTCAAACAGCTGTGGCAATTTCTCGTCCGGTGGCTCCATCTCGAAAGTGCAGATCAACCGCAAGGTTTCGTCCTTATCCGACCATGCCAATGTGATTGAATAGGTGCGCCATTGCCCCTCGACCGCCATAGCGATCTGGTCATCCGCCACACGGTCAAAATCCCACGCGTGATGCTCGGCCAGTGTTTCGACAATATCTATTGGATGCAGATCATCTACATCCATAAACTGTTCGGATAATGACATGTGCCTGACCTCTACTGCTTTAGTCTATGCGCGGGTGACAGCCCTCAACGCCTAGACCTCCATACCAGAGCCAGTGGATGTTACCGCAGCCCTTACCACATATGGTGCTTCATAGGACTAATTCTGTAAAGAAGTATCTTAAGGTTATCCCCAGATATTTAGCGCCCGCTTGGCAAGCCAACACCAAAGTCGCCAAGGGCCACCCCCTAACGTTTCTTTTTTGCTCAAATATCCCCGCCGGAGGCTCGCACCTTCAGGCAAGCGAAACTGTCGATGACGCGCCACAGCAACACCCCATCGCCTCCCCCTTCAGGGGGACCGAGGGGGTTTTACCAACTATAAAGCGTAGGGCGTAGCCCACTCATTAAGATCAGGGTTTCTTGGCGCGGCTTGCGGGTTTCTTCTTGGGGGTCGTTTTGGTCTCTAGCGCATCCAGCCGCGTTTTCAGCGCTTCATTCTCTTCGCGGGCCTTTTGCGCCATCGCCCGCACCGCGTCAAATTCCTCGCGTGACACGAAATCACGATCCGCCATCCAGCGGTCAACCCAGCTTTTCATTGCCGTATTGGCTTCGTCTTTGGCACCTTGGGCCACGCCCATAGCGTTGGTGAACACATGAGAAATATCGTCTAATACTTTATTACGGGTTTGCATGCGGGACTCCTGCATTTGTTGTTAATGCCTATATGAGGGTCAACACGGCAAATCTCAAGGTTGACTTTGCCCAAGCTTGAAAGGCAATTAACAATTATGCAATCAGTTATCCCCTTCCCCGGCTTTGGCAACGAAATCTTCACCCTCGATCTGGGGTTCTTTGCCTTCACCCTGCGCTGGTATGCGCTGGCTTATATCATCGGCATCATTATCGGTTATCGGATCGTGCTGCGCGCTGTGCGCACTGCGAGTCTGTGGCCAGATCAGGCCGCCCCACTCAACAGCGATCTGGTCGAGGCCTTCCTGACGTGGGCAATCCTTGGCATCATCCTTGGGGGGCGGCTTGGGTTTGTGTTGTTTTATCAACCCGCCTACTATTTGCAAAACCCCGCCCAAATCCTGCAAGTCTGGAATGGCGGCATGTCGTTTCACGGCGGTTTTTTGGGTGTGGTGATCGCTAGCCTGATATTTTGCAAAAAACACGGCGTTAAAATGTTGCCCTTTGGCGACCTGATGGCGATGGCTGCACCGATCGGCCTGCTTTTAGGGCGTTTGGCCAATTTCAACAGTGCCGAGTTGTGGGGGCGCCCCTCAACCCTGCCGTGGGCCGTGATCTTCCCTGGAACCTCCGCGCAGGATTGCGCCGGTGTTGTCGGTCTTTGTGCGCGCCACCCCTCACAACTTTATGAAGCAGGCATGGAAGGGCTGATCCTTGGCACCGTGATCTTGTATCTGGCATGGCGACGCGACTGGCTGAAGAAACCGGGACAAACGATGGGCCTGTTCATCATGGGCTACGGCGTATCGCGCTTTATCGTTGAATTCTTCCGTCAAGCTGATGCACAATTCATCACCGCGACCAACCCGATGGGCTATGTCTTGCAATTTGGCGACTTTGGCCTGACCAAAGGCCAGCAGCTCTCTATCCCGATGATCCTGATCGGTCTGTTTTTCATCATCTCTGCAAGGATGCGCAAATGACTGAACTTGCCAAACTTATGATCAAACACATTACCGACACTGGCCCAATCAGTCTGGCCGAATATATGGGCGAGTGCCTGCTACACCCGAAATTCGGATATTATTCCACCCGTGACCCGTTCGGTGCAGACGGCGATTTCACCACCGCCCCCGAAATCAGCCAGATGTTTGGCGAACTGCTGGGCTTGTGTCTGGCACAGACGTGGCTGCAACAGGACTCCCCCGAAAAATTCGTCCTTGCCGAATTGGGGCCGGGGCGCGGCACATTGATGGCTGACGTTTTGCGCGCCACCAAAGGAGTCGCCGGATTTCACGCCGCCGCCCAGATCACTTTGGTCGAGGCCTCCCCTGCTTTGAAAAAAATTCAAGCCGAAACATTAGGCGATTACGATGTCACATGGGTTGGCAACGTGGACGAAATCCCCAAGGCTCCGCTGTTCCTGCTGGCCAATGAATTCTTCGACGCCCTGCCGATCCACCAATACATCTTGGAGGATGCGGGCTGGCGTGAACGTCTGGTTGGCGTTGCCGATGGCGAGTTGGCCTTTGGCGCATCCGCAGCGGCTGATCTACCGCCGCTTGCGCATCGGCGCAAAGATTGCCGCAATGGTGATCTGGTCGAGGTCTGCGCCCCCGCCACCGCCATTGCTTCGGAAATAGCCACCCGTATTGCGACCCGTGGCGGAGCGGCGATCATCATAGACTATGGTGATTGGCGCTCGCTCGGCGACACGTTGCAGGCCTTGCGCAACCACGAATTTGACACCCCGCTGGCTCACCCCGGCCAAGCAGACATCACAGCACATGTGGATTTCGAGGCGCTGGCCGTGGCCGCCGTCAGCCACACCCCTGTCAGCAAAATGATCACGCAAGGCGAACTGCTGCAACGGCTGGGTATTGATCAACGCGCCGATTCATTGGCCCAAGGGCTTGAGGGGGCCGATCTGGAAAGCCACCTGAGCGCGCACCGCCGCCTGATTGACGCCACCGAAATGGGCACCTTGTTCAAAGCGATTGCGTTTTATCCAAACGGCACCACACCGCCCCCCGGGTTCAGCCAATGACCCTAGAGATCCTGACGGCCGACAGTCTGGAAAAACAGCGCCACGGCTTTTTTACCCGTCATGGCGGGGCCTCCAGCGGTATTTTCAGTGGACTGAATTGTGGCTTTGGGTCCTCTGATCAGACCGAGGCCGTCACCCTGAACCGCACTCGCGTTGCCGATGCGATCGGAGTCGATCTGGAAAACCTCGCGTCGGTCAATCAGTATCACTCGCCCGTGGTCCTGACCGTCAATGGCCCGCTTGGGTCAAACCGCCCCAAAGCCGACGCTATGGTCAGCAGCACACCCGATATCGCCTTGGGCATCCTGACTGCCGATTGCGCGCCGGTTCTATTTGCCGACATCAAGGCAGGCATCGTGGGTGCCGCCCACGCTGGCTGGCAAGGCGCGCTTGGCGGCGTACTTGAGGCCACCTTGGGTGCCATGCAAGCGCTCGGTGCTGACCGCAGCAACATCACCGCTGTGATTGGCCCCTGCATCAGCCAGGCGGCCTATGAAGTCGGGCCCGAGTTTATGGACACATTTTTAGCCGATAATCCCGACAACAGCCGATTCTTTGCAGGCGGCGTAGGGGATCGTGTTCAGTTTGACTTGCCCTCCTATGGGTTGCACCGTCTACGCCAAGCGGGCGTTGGCTCTGCCGAATGGACACGCCATTGCACCTATAGTGACGTGGGCCGATTCTATTCTTATCGACGCTGCGTGCATAATAAGGAAGCCGATTACGGGCGGCTAATCTCGGTAATCCGAACCTAATGCGAATTGGCCTGTATTGTGACAATCCTTGCCCAATTTCCGCCCAGATTTTGGAAACAATCCATAAAATTTCGGGTCATTGACACAAAACCGCGCAATAATAGCCAAGAAAACAAAGCCTTTTGATAAACCTGTGGCCACCCCCACAGCCTTTTGCCAAAATATCTGGTTTTCTTCTGACTTTACTCAAAGTTGCCATTCTACCGCCCGAATACCCCGCCATATTATGTTTTGTCAGCTGATGTTGACGTAAGAACGACACAAGGTTTCGCGGCAAGCGCCAACAGGCAAAAACAGCGCACCGCACAATATGTATGAATGGAGCAGTAAGATGAAAAAGCAGACACGTATGATCAAGAGCATCATTGATGAAGCTGCAAAAACCGATGTGGTTATGCCTTGGACCCGTGGCGCCCGCCGCGCCGAGTGGATCGCAAAACGCACCTCACAGCCTGCATCCTTGAAAACTGTGTCATTGAAAGCTGTGCGCGGCCAAACCCGTCACGCCAAAAATCTAACATCCCTATGTCGGGGGTATTAGTGTTTTGAGTGCCCCGATTCGATACCAAAATCAGAATAAGGCACTCTGTGCGCCGATTGGGAAACAATGGCGCCTATCACGCGGAATTGGGCGCGTAACAGCACCCATTAATGGATATTTTTTGACAATACTCCGTGATTGTTGTCATTTCGCTCTTACAAATTCACAATGCATCTTCGGTGGGGACCGAAGGAAGATGTGCCACCATAAAGGGACGCATCATGAACCACCCCCACCACACAAAAGTATTAGGTATACAAAACAACAATACGGTTCCTCATACGTGGACCGCTCGACCAGACAGGCGATCTCTGCGTGCCATGCCTCGGACACGCCGTTACGAGGTCGCCTATCTGGGCCACAATTCCGAAATCACCAACTTTTCCCGCGTTGCACCGGCCTTGCGGATATTCGAGGGGGCATTTAGCGCCATCGCGCGGGGCAGTATTATTGCCACCGAAGAGGGCCCAATCGCTGTCGAAGACTTGCTGCCTGGTACCCGCGTTTTAACGCGCGACAACGGCGCGCAATCCCTGTTGTGGGCCGGATCAATGACCCTCGTCTCCAACACCCAAAACCAATCTGATCGCATGGCCAAACTATCCCGCGTTACCGTCGACAGCTTTGGCTTGGGGCGTCCGATGCCTGACCTTTTGCTCGGACCTTCAGCACGCCTGCTTCGCCGCGATCCGGCTATAACATCAGCCATAGGTGTAACAGCTGCCCTCGCCCCAATCACCGCCTTTATTGATGGCGATACGGTGCTGGAAATAACCCCTGCCACACCGGTGCAAGTCTATCATCTAGCATTTGAGCAGCACCAAATTATTTTCGCCAACGGGCTAGAGATTGAGAGCTATCACCCCGGCAGCCGCAATGACCTCAATTTGACGGGCCAGATGCGGGCGCTGTTTTTGGCCATGTTCCCACACATCAAATCCTTGAACGAATTTGGCCCACAAGCCTATCCGCGGGTGTCACTGGAAAGAACGAAGGTTATTCTGGCCGCTTAGGGCGCTTTGCGCCTTAGGCTGATTTTTCCAAACGTTTTTCCAGCACGTCAAACGGCACACCTGGTTCGTCCTTGGCACAGCGAATGACCAATGATGTTTTGACGCTGGCCACATTGTCGGCCGAGGTCAGATCCTCGGTCAAAAAGCTCTGGAATGTTGAAAGGTCCGGCGCGACACATTTCAAAATGAAATCCACTTCACCATTCAGCATGTGGCACTCGCGCACCAATGGCCAGTTTTGGCACTTTTCTTCAAATGCTGACAGGTCGACCTCGGCCTGGCTTAGCAGCCCCACCATCGCAAACACCTGCACCTCGAACCCCAATGCGCGGGCGTTCACATCGGCATGATAACCGCGAATGAAGTTGTTCTCTTCCAATGTGCGCACCCGGCGCAAGCAAGGAGGAGCCGAAATCCCGACCCGTTTGGCCAACTCGACGTTGGTCATCCGCCCATCGGCTTGCAATTCAGCCAATATCATCCGGTCGATAGGATCAAATTTCATTGCAACCATGATTGCCCCCAATTTTAATTTTGTCGGATTGTATGCACACACCAGCCTGTGCGCAACAATATTTCAGAACTTCGCAACATTCTTTCGACATCGGTAAATTTGCGCGTCATTTCCCCGCGCAGGGTCTGCTGGGGCTTTTCCTGCGGGCCTTGCCCGATTATAGCAACTGAAACGACATATTCCCAAAGGAGCCTGTTATGGCCGAACCACGTCACTCCAAAGTATTGATCATCGGCTCTGGCCCTGCAGGATACACCGCTGGCGTTTATGCCAGCCGCGCCATGTTGAACCCGTTATTGGTGCAAGGGCTGGAGCCGGGCGGCCAGTTGACCACCACCACAGACGTTGAAAACTATCCAGGTTTTACCGAGGTCCAAGGCCCGGATCTGATGATCAAAATGGAAGAACACGCCCGCGCTATGGGCACCGAGATTGTCAGCGACATCATCTCCGATCTAGACCTTTCCAAACGCCCCTTCACAGCCAACAGCGACAGCGGCACGGTTTACACGGCGGATGCGATCATCCTTGCCACCGGCGCGCGGGCCAAATGGTTGGGTCTGGACTCGGAAGAAGAATTTAAGGGCTTCGGCGTCTCGGCCTGTGCCACTTGCGATGGGTTCTTTTACCGCGATCAGGAAATTGTCGTGGTTGGCGGCGGCAACACGGCCGTGGAAGAAGCGCTGTTCCTGACCAATTTCGCCAGCAAAGTCACCCTGATCCATCGCCGTGACGAGCTGCGCAGCGAGAAAATCCTAGAAGACCGCCTGATGAAAAACCCCAAGATCGAACCCCTGTGGTTCAACGAATTGGTCGAAGTCGTTGGCGACGAGATGCCCAAAGGCGTCACCGGCGTGCGCACCAAGAACGTCAAAACCGGCGAGATCACCGAAATTCCCTGCAAAGGCGTGTTCATCGCCATCGGCCACGCTCCGGCCAGCGAATTGGTCAAGGACGTGCTGGAAACCCACATGGGCGGCTATGTGGTGACCGCGCCCGACAGCACCGCGACCTCGATCCCAGGGGTGTTCGCGGCGGGCGATCTGACCGACCACAAATACCGTCAGGCCGTGACTTCGGCCGGCATGGGCTGCATGGCGGCACTTGAAACGGAGCGGTTCTTGGCCGAACAGGAGGATTAAATTCCAAAACCTGTGAAAAGAGAGGTTTTTCTTCCTCACTTAAGAAAAACATGGCCATGCTTTCTTGATTTGGTCACATTGGGGCGCTACTTGCGCGTGCATACGCCAATCTTTCAGGCGAATAACCAAACCAGATCGAGAGCAATCAATGTCCATGTCTATCCTAGCTCCTATTCCAGAGCTGTATGTTTCCTATGAGAGCGCCCAAAAACTTAAATCCGAGGCGGCTGAGCTGACCTCATGGGATCTGAGCCCACGCCAAACTTGCGATCTGGAATTGCTGATGAATGGTGGCTTCAACCCGCTTAAGGGGTTCATGGATGAAGCAGATTACAACGGCGTCGTTGAAAACATGCGCCTTGCTGATGGCTCCCTGTGGCCGATGCCGATCACATTGGATGTTGGCGACGAATTCGCAGGCAGCGTTGAGCTTGGCCAAGACATAGCCCTGCGTGACCAAGAAGGCGTCATCCTTGCCATTATGTCGGTCACTGACAAATGGGAGCCGAACAAATCGGTTGAAGCCGAAAAGGTATTCGGCGCTGATGATGATGCACATCCGGCGGTCAACTACCTGAACAACACGGCTGGCAAAATCTACCTTGGCGGGCCGATCACTGGCATCCAGCAGCCCGTGCATTACGATTTCAAGGCACGCCGCGACACCCCGAATGAATTGCGTGCCTATTTCCGCAAACTGGGCTGGCGCAAGGTTGTTGCCTTTCAAACCCGCAACCCGCTGCATCGCGCGCATCAGGAACTGACCTTTCGTGCCGCCCGCGAAGCACAGGCCAACCTGTTGATCCACCCCGTCGTCGGCATGACCAAACCCGGCGACATCGACCACTTTACCCGCGTGCGTTGTTACGAGGCCGTTCTGGACAAATATCAGGCCTCGACCACCACCATGTCGCTGCTGAACCTTGCCATGCGAATGGCTGGCCCACGCGAAGCCGTTTGGCACGGGTTGATCCGTAAAAACCACGGCTGCACCCACTTTATCGTTGGCCGCGACCACGCTGGCCCCGGTAAAAACTCCCAAGGCGAAGATTTCTACGGCCCTTATGATGCACAAGATTTGTTCCGCGAACATCAAGACGAAATGGGCATCGAAATGGTCGATTTCAAACATATGGTTTATGTGCAGGAACGCGCCCAGTATGAGCCCGCCGACGAGATTAAAGACAAAGAAAATGTAACCGTGCTGAACATCTCGGGCACCGAACTGCGCCGTCGTTTGTCTGAAGGTCTGGAAATTCCGGAATGGTTCTCGTTTCCCACTGTGGTTGAAGAACTGCGTAAAACCCGCCCTGCCCGCAGCAAACAGGGTTTCACCGTGTTTTTCACAGGTTTCTCTGGCTCGGGAAAATCCACCATCGCCAATGCGCTGATGGTCAAATTGATGGAAATGGGTGGCCGTCCGGTGACGTTACTGGATGGTGATGTGGTGCGTAAAAATCTGTCGTCCGAGTTGGGTTTCTCCAAAGAACACCGTGATCTGAACATCCGCCGCATCGGCTATGTCGCCAGTGAAATCACCAAAAACGGTGGCATTGCCATCTGTGCGCCGATTGCGCCCTACGCAACCACACGCCGTGCGGTCCGCGAGGATGTTGAGGCCTTTGGTGCCTTCATCGAGATCCATGTGGCCACTTCGATTGAAGAGTGCGAACGCCGCGACCGCAAGGGGCTTTACAAACTGGCCCGCGCCGGTAAGATCAAGGAATTCACAGGTATTTCAGACCCTTACGATATGCCCAAAAATCCAGAACTGGCGGTGGAAACAGAAAATGTCGAT
>Ga0209345_10006669_pt1 | contig 10402 bp, 11 predicted proteins | sample Cruoilmetagenom7_FD_187294 | JGI IMG/M metagenome (GOLD analysis project Ga0209345, IMG submission 187294) | Oil polluted marine microbial communities from Coal Oil Point, Santa Barbara, California, USA - Sample 7 (SPAdes) (version 2) | ecosystem: Environmental > Aquatic > Marine > Oil seeps ... | reverse complement strand
TTTGAATCAACTGCGGACCCGTCGGTATTTTACCCTGCTCTTCTAGTTGCCAACCGAGGAGCGGCGGCACAGCTATACGAAAGCCCCACCAACACTGCACTTCCTAAGGTAGATTTTTTTGGGTGCAATAAGCACTGAAGCATAATCCAAAGGCCGAGATTACCTAGACGCCAGCGGCGTTGGAATAACCGTTAACGTACGCCAAACCGACAAAAATACCGTCAATACCGTTTTTCGAAAGTCCGTTCTATATTCGGATACCAGTGTTGAAACGGGGCACAGCTCCGCTCCTCAGTTACTCGCATACGAAACATTCAATTGACCGTTGAATCTCAAGCCCTTAAGTTCCGCGAACGATTTCTTAACTGTTACATTGAGGTACCTGCCGTGAACACACTAACAATAGCTTCTCTTTCTTTACTTGGCCTTTCGGCTGTTAGCGCTCATGCTGGTAATTATATCGCACCCGACGTGGTCTCAACAACTGGTGCCGCTCCGGACATGACTGACTGGTCAGGCACTTACCTAGGTGCTTTGGGCTCCTTCAGCACCGGTACACAGGTTGAGTCTTGGGAGGATGGCTTTGGCGGATACGCAGATTTAGAATATAACTTGGATGGTTCTATGTATGGGGCTTTCGCTGGTTACAATATACAAAACGGCTCTTTTGTTTACGGTATTGAGGCGGCCTACATGGCCGGGGAGGTTTTATCGGGTGATTATACGCTAGACTCAAACACCGGATGGAGCATATATGATTTGCGTTATAATAGTATTTTCGATCTAAAGGCGCGCGCTGGCGTAGCTGCCGGTAAAGCGCTCTTATACGCTTTTGTCGGTGGGTCAACATCACAGTTTGAAGCTTTGAGCGCAGGTTTGGTTTTAGGGGGACCTTATTCAGCTTCGGGTTTCAACTACGGCGTCGGTGTTGACGTTCTAGTTTCGGAAAAAATATTTTTAGGGGCTGAATACATTGTGCGCGACTTATCCGCAGATTATGGAGCAGATTCTGGTGGTTGGGTGGTCGAGGGCGTTGATATCCAATCAATGCAGATTCGCGCTGGTATAAAGTTCTAAATTAAACGCCAATCACCGATTAAGAAGCAGGGATTGCACTCCCTGCTTCTTTTACGTCTCAAGCTTAGCATAAATCTAATGCATTGCGGCGAAACTAACGTGCGTCCTACTGGAAATATTCGTAAAATTTAGGCAGGTCTGCTCGTTTGTGCAACCGACGGCAACTATACATCATGCCCTCCATTTTCTGCGCATGATTGTAATCATCAGCAACAACCACGCTCAGCGCATCTCCCAACTCAAGTAAAAAACCGTCGGGCTACCGCCACACAATGACGTGCCGCGCCAATACCCGTGTGGTAAACGTCCACCGTTCGCACCGCTGGGGTCTGAACCAAATGGCGTTCTGTTCATCAATACGGTACTTTATCATCAAGTCAGGCAGCGCTTGGGATGAAACACAGTGATACCGATTTAAGCGGGACAATAACGGATGAAGTTTAATAAAATGGCTGGGATGGTAGGATTCGAACCTACGATACACGCTACCAAAAAGCGTTGCCTTACCACTTGGCTACATCCCAACTTAAGTGCTTCATAAATAGGCTGTAGCTTGGTCGCAAGAGGAAATTTTAGACGCCGCCAACGTCGGCAACAAATTAGAACCTTAAAGTGGGCTAGACTTGGCGATTTGGTCAATTTTCATCAAAACCGCCACCAGATTAGGCATTTCATGAAGCGGAACCATGTTTGGACCATCGGAAGGAGCATTGTCCGGGTCTTCGTGCGTTTCAAGAAATACAGCTGCAACCCCCACGGCGGCTGCGGCCCGCGCCATTACGGGCGCGAACTCACGTTGTCCGCCTGACGAGTCCCCCTGTCCACCTGGTTGCTGCACGCTATGTGTTGCGTCCATGACGACCGGATAGCCCGCCGCCGCCATGATCGGCAGCGCGCGCATATCCGTGACGAGCGTGTTGTAGCCAAAACTTGTACCGCGTTCGCAAAGCATGATATTTTCGTTGCCGATCGACGCAATTTTTTGCGCAACTTTTGCCATATCCCAAGGTGCAAGGAATTGGCCCTTTTTTACGTTTATCACTTTACCCGTCCGCCCCGCGGCCAGAAGCAAATCTGTTTGCCGTGATAAAAAGGCCGGAATTTGAAGGATGTCGACAAATGGTGCAACCTGACTGCATTGTTTGACATTGTGAACATCGGTTAACACCGGACAGCCAATTTCCTCCCGGACGGTCTTCAAAATCTCGATACCGCGTTCCAAACCAACACCGCGTTGGCCATCAATGGAGGTTCGGTTGGCTTTGTCAAAGCTCCCCTTAAACACGAACCCCGCGCCGTTTCTAGCGCAAGTTTTCGCCATTTCTCGGGCTATCATCAACGCATGATCCAGCGACTCTAACTGACAAGGGCCGGCGATTAACGTCAAAGGTAGCTCGTTAGAAATTCGAACCTCGCCGACACTAATCACTCGTTCCATGACTATACGCTCACTTGCTCTCTGAGAATTGATACGGTTAGCGACAACATGATGTAGATACCAAGAAAAATCACTAACGCCAAAATCGTATTTTCTAGTTTTCTTGGGTAAGTAGGTACATCTGGTGCAACCGGTGATACTCCGATGCTCAAGTACCGAACTTGTCGATTGGCATCGACACGGGCTGATTCCATCAGTTCCAGTGATTGCTGCAACATCAACTGACGAGTCATGAGATTGGTCTCGGCGATCATCAATTCGCCCGATATTGTCGCCAATGACACGTTGCTGTTGGAAGATTCTGTTAATTTCGTGCGCAACTCCGCGACCCGCTCAACACGTCTTTCGATTTCTCTTTGCAAAATATCGGCACGGATTTCGTTGGGGCTTGGATTGTCGAGAATTTCCGCGAGGCTTAACAGCTTATCCTCGATCTGGAGTTCCAGCGAGTTGACTATGCTCATCTGCGCCGCAATTTCTGCGTCAGCACTTAGAACTCCGCGCGCTTGTTGCAATCGCAACACCGTATTCTGCGCCTCCAGCATGGCTGCTTCGGCGTCGTTATAAGACCCCATCGCGCCCTTCATCTGGTCCTCGCGCAAGCGTTTCGACAAATCATCAACACGTTCTTCAGCGAACCCGATCAAAGCTTCCGAAAATGCCTGTGATGCCTCAGGAGTTGCCGCGATAACTTCTAGGTGAATGATACCTTCACTCAGATCATAGCCGACTTTAACGTTTTTCTCGTAAAGCTTGTAAGCATCTTCAAGACTTGCATCCATGGGGAGACGTTGCAAATTGTCAATAAAGTCCTGTTGGAAATGGGCGCGGTACCCGTATTCTTCATCCAAACGCATCATCGCTTCGCGAGACGTCAAATAACCTTGAACCGTGATTGAGTCGGCTGAATTCGCAAGACCAGTTCCCGAAAACAGCGCCCCCAATCCGCTTGCGCCGGCTGCTTCGGATTTCTGGATAACAAACTCGGATTCCGTTTCATACATATCGGCTGCTTCGGTGTAATAATATCGACCAACCAGAAACGTCGGCAACACAACAAAAAACATTAGACGAAGCATTAAAAGGAATAGGCGTACCCGGCGGCGGCGGATCAGATCACGCTGGATCGCATGAACCTCGGCCAGCCTGTCAGCATCGTTCAGCATAAAATCTGCGGTTACGCGCTCACCGACCTCGGCGCTCCCATGAACGGCCTTCTCCGGATTTGCATGCCCGATATTGGTCAACGATACGTCGTCGCTCAATACGTCAATTCCGAGCTCCTCCAGCAACTGTGCGGCATGTTCATCGTTATCGGCCTCAAGACCAATACGGCGCGCTTTTTGCCGCGCTTTACGCAGATACTGGCGGGTTCTTTGTGGGGGCTGATCGTTAGGCATCGTAGTTATACATCTGTTTTGCTTCTTCCAAAGTATCGAACATGTGCAGCCTACCGTTTCTCAAAACCGCCGCGGAGGAGCAATACTGCTCAAGTACACCGGGGCTATGCGAAACAATCACCACAGTCGAGCGTTTTAGACGGTCTCGCAAGACGTTACCGGCTTTCCGGTTAAATTCTACGTCCGTGGTCCCGGGCATCCCCTCGTCGATAAGATAAATATCAAAATCGAGCGCTAATAGAAGCGAAAATGTGAACCGAGCCTTCATCCCGGAAGAATAGGTGCTGATCGGCATCTCGAAATATTCGTTCAATCCCGCGAGATAACGACAAAACGCTTCGACATAATCGGGATCAAGACCATAGATCCGCGCGATATATCGGGCGTTTTCGCCGGCCGAATGGCTCCCCGAGACCCCGCCCATAAACCCTAACGGAAACGAAATGCGTGAACTGCGGAAAATGTTACCCTCGTCAGGCTGCTCAAGCCCTGCCATCATATTGATAATAGTGGTCTTGCCCGTACCGTTCGGCGCAAGAATACCCATGGAGCGGCCCAGCTCGATTTTGAAGCTGGCCTGATCCAGAATGACCTTGCGCTGTGTGCCAGTCCAAAACGATTTGCTGACATTTCTAAATTCAATCATTTTGGTCGGTCATTACTAAATTAGGGCCTGTTGAACGGACATGGAGTTAAGCTTATCGCAATTCCGGTTGATGAAATGCAAACACAATACGTTCTACCACATCTTTTCATCACGCCAATCTAACTATTTCTTCATATATTTTACATTCCGACTTGTCATTTTTTGCTTGTCCTGCAAGGAAACACCTAACGTGGAGACCTAAAATGCCTACCCTTCTTGACCAGACATATGCAGCCATGTCCGAAGCACCGGACGACGAAGCGGCGAATTTACAGTTTTACGAGCGCCTGTCGGATGCCGAACTATTTCTTATGCTGGAAGAAGAAGCCAGCGACGATCGCGCTAAACCTTTGGTTTTCGAAACGGCAGACGGACCTTTTGCACTGGTTTTTGACCGCGAGGATCGACTGGCCGAGTTTGTCGATACCCCAACGCCGTTCGTCGCATTGTCAGGCCGACGAATCGCCAAGTTACTAGCGGGCGAAGGTATCGGGCTTGGATTAAACCTAGGTGTGGCGCCTTCTTCCGTGTTACTGCCACCTGCGGCGATCGACTGGTTGCACGAAGTTCTGGGTGCAAATTCTATCGTTACCGAAGCCACACCCGAACGACTACACGCCCCTAAAGGACTTCCTGAGACGCTGGTTTCGGCGCTGGACACCAAAATCGCGAATATGTCGGGCGTGGCTTCTGCGGCTTATCTGGTAGGCGTTACATATCTAGGCGGATTAAATGGGCATATGCTCGCATTTGTCGACACGCCAGCCGCGGCGCGCGAAGGTGTGGCCGAGGCGATATCCGAAGCCCTAGTGTTCAGTGGTGTCGAAGCGGGGCAGTTGGATGTAACGTTTCTGGATCAAGACAATCCACTGGTGTCCGAGTTTGCCAAAGTTGGTCTAACCTTCGAAATTCCCGCGTTGATTTTGCCAACGGCACTTAAACCTCTGGCTCCGGGCATGGACCCTGACAAACCGCCTAAACTGCGCTAACGATTTTTTTCCAGTAGAAGGACCATGTCACGTTTAATCGCGCCGACGATTTCTTTGCCAAGTTCACCGCGCAATTGTTCCTGTACGACCTCACGCACCATATCTCGCAACATGCCTTCGTCGATTGCAGGGTTCGCGATTGCAAAACTATCCCCGGAATCAATTGGCGTGTCGTGCGGCACACGCATGCTTTTCTCAAGTATGACGGTTTTTCGCTTCGACGGATAAACCCGCATATGAGGTCGAAGTATCAGTATCTTTGATGGCAGGTTTCGGTTCGATGTGGATGTATTACCAGCTGGCTTTTCTTCAGCAGCCGGCTGTAACTCTTCCGAAATTTTTGCACGCGTTTCCTTTTGCACCATCTCGCGGATGGAGGACAAAACATCGCTTAAGTGTTTTTTATCAGGTTTGTCCACGCGTATCCTCAACGATCGCCTTTCGTCAAACTAACGGAGGTCGAGTTCAGACGTCAACTCGTTTACTCCCAGCGATCACCAATCGCATCGAGGATTTTGCTTCCCGAAAAAGTTGAGCCAGATTGTTTGGTTACTTCGTTGAAGTTCACCTCCGGATCATAAGCCGGAATGCCGAGGTCAAGGTTTTCAACGGTCAGTAACCCCATCGAAGACAAAAGGTTAAGCGCGGCAACATACTCGTCACGCTGTGCGGATGCCAGATTCGACTTCGCTGACAGCAGTTCTTGTTCCGCGTCCAACAGATCAAGCGTTGTCCGCGATCCCAATCGTGTTTCCTCGAGAATGCCATTATAAGCGATCTGCGAGGCTTCAATTTGCAAGTCGGCCGCGACAATCGAAGCTCGCGCGACACGAATGTTAGCCCAGCTCGACGCTGTCGCCTGCCGGATTTGACGCATAACATTCTGGGTTGTGGCTTTACGGCCTTCTAGCGCCTGTGCCGCCGAACGCATCGAACTGGAAAGCACGCCGCCATTATAAATTGGCACTTGCCCCGCAACCCCAACCGTTGCCCCGACGACATCTACCGGAGTATTCGAATAAGCAAGCGACCCAGTCAGACTGATCGTCGGCGACACCGCTGCACGGGCACGTTCTACATCATGTTCCGCTGCCTTTTCGCTAAAGCGTGCGGCGCGGATAGAAGGGTGTTCGCGCATCGCGATAGACTCGGCTTCGGCCAATGAGTTCGGCAACCTTGGTAACGCAGGCGTAGGCTGCAAATTCGTCGGCTCCGCACCGACAACAGCACGATAGATTTCTTGCGAAAGCGCCAAACGGCCCGAACTTGCGGCCAGACTGGTTTTCGTTGCAGCTAGCCGCGCTTGAACCAACGCCACCTCGGTTCGCGTAACCGCCCCAACCGCGAAGCGGTCTTCCATCGCCTTCAGTTGTTGCTGGTTAACGTTAACTTCGTTTTGCGAGAGGGCCAGGAATTTCTGGTCGCGGCGCACATCAAGATATGCCGTAGCTGCACTTAGCAACGTGGACTGACTGCTGGCCTTTAGGTTTTCTCGCGCGGCAAAAACCATGTTCGCGGCGGCATTTACCGCTTCGGCTGTTCGGCCACCGTCAAATATCGTCAATCTCGCATCCAGAGAGGCCCGCAGGGTATCTGCTGGTGGCACAACACTGTCCAAGGCTTGCGAAACCGCCGCACTTCCCGAAGCCGTAACCGTCGGCCGCATGCCCGCACCTGCCTGAACCACCGTCTCATCTTGTGCACGTAAACTGGCGCGACTGCTTTCGAGTGTCGGATTGGTACGATAGGCCTGAACCAGCGCTTCGTGCAATGTAACCGCCGAAGCCTCAATCGGAAGTAACGCAAGCCCGGCCAAAATGGTCACACCGTAGGTGGCTTTGATCTTGAAAGGCATATGCGAATCTCCGTCTGATTATTGGTCAATCATTAGCGAGGCATACATGAAGGGCAACACAAGGTGAACCTAAAAAGAAAACTCTGTTTTAGCGGCGAACCCCTGCAAAATTGGAGCGGTGGCATCAAAAGCAGAGTGCCAACTGATTCCAGCAGCGGTCTTCCGGCCGATCCGGCACTGCCCCTGCGGACCGTCAACAAACAACGCAGCGATTCTACCGCCGACCTTCAACTGATCCAAGAGGGAATCGGGTATAACCTGAACACCGCCTTCAATTATGATGACATCGTAGGGACCATGCTCCGCCGCGCCTGCAATTAACGCACCTTTGTGGATTACCGCGTTATCGGCGGACTGCTCACTCAAGATCGTTTCAGCTTCGCTTGCCAAGGCTTCATTTTCTTCAACAGCAATCACTGCCTCGGCAAGGCGGGCAATCACCGCCGCCGAATATCCCATCCCAACCCCGATATCGAGCACAAGTTCGTTACCGCTTATATTAAGCGTTTCCAACATCTTGGCCAATATTCTCGGGGCAAGAACAACGCCGCCTGCGTCAAGACTAATGTGTTGTCCAACATATGCCAACGGCCGCTGCTCGGCGGGGATATATACTTCGCGCGGAACCTGCAGCATCGCTTCGATTATCGGGTAAAGCGTCACATCTGAAGGGCGGACTTGTCCGTCAACCATGGCAGTGCGGGCGGCTTGGTAGTCAATCATCTTGCTGGCCTTTTTGAACTGGGTGATTGGCATTCTTTTGGCACAAATAAACGAGCGGAGCAACTTGATCTGTCGAAGACTATTCTGGCTTGCACGTCCCCCACCCGATTGTTATAGCAACAACCAACCCGAAGGCATCAGGCGAGTTGGCGGAGTGGTTACGCAGCGGATTGCAAATCCGTGTACACGAGTTCGATTCTCGTACTCGCCTCCATAACTTAGCTGTTTTATACATGCTTGGTTTACACTCTGGTTTACACATTTGTTCCACTTTCGATCTTTTTTGCTCTATCTAGGATCACGAGAATTTCATCCGAATCTTCCGGCGAAACCGTGGCATATTTCTCGATTACATTTGATGCATGCCGTAGCGACCAAGCCATATGCTGTGCAATTTGATGGAGATTGCACCCTGCCCTAAGCAGTTTAGTCGCAGCTGTACCCCTCGCGTCCTGAAGTCTTAGAGAGGAAGATAGCTCCGCTTTGTCCCGCCATTGCCGTACAGCCTCTGACGCCCTGTGTTCGGTTAACGAGCGGCCTGTATGTGAAACAAGGATCAGAAGGCGGTCGGTGGGCGTTTCATCAAGTACGACGCCAAGCCTCGGTGTCACTGGAATGGATGCCACCTGCCCCCGCTTATTCGTTCTTATTCTCACTCTTCGACCTTCTCTTGTGTTTTCGATATGTGACCAATTCAGCCGTATTAAATCACCAGGGCGAAGTCCTGTCTCTGAGGCAACACAAAGAATGCGCTGAACCCATCTTGGAGCAACTCGCTCAAACCTTAGAATGTCTTCATTTGTCCAAACAATTTCCGACCTGTCGCTTTTGTATACTTTCCTGAGTTGATCACAGTGGTGAAGCCGAATGTGCCCCTCATCCCTAGCCCAATTAAGAATGATACTCACAACAGTAGCGGCATAGTCGTACTGCTTTGGCGAATGCCCCCAGCGCTTGCGCCATTCGTTTACTTCGACGCGAGATTCTGGATCCTCGAAAATTGTGGCAGAGTCGTCCTTAAAGTCCTTCGCGAGATTTAGTGCAAACTTTCGATAATCGGCTTGTGTACGAGCTGCTTTAGAACCGTACTCTGGGGAATCTAAGTAGAAATCCACAAGAACTGGAACAGTCAATCCTCTCGGTTTCGGTCGTTCCGCCACATCCGCCAGCGCAGCTACATATTCCGAAGAGTTCTTCTTGAAGTTGCTATCAGTTGCCCAAAATTTTGGACCACCCCTCCACGCATAGTGATATTCTCTAACCGTCCCGTCCGATAATTGTTTTCGAACCTTGTGAATACCCTTTAACTCAACTCTTGCCACGGCGCGCCCTCCGCGATTCAATTGGGGTTAGTTCTCGCTCAGTGCCGCTTTGAGACTCACCAATTAAACCCTGAGCCTCATCCAAGCGTCTACGCACCAGCGCGGGATCATAGAAGCCACGTCGCCCTGGTACCGGCATTATTCTCAGCTTCACGCACCATTCACGAAATGCTGAAGTGGCGGTCGAATATCCAAGTTGGATAGCAAGATCTTCCGTTGAAATTAGGTGAACCAGCACTGGACTACCTCTAATAATTTGAAATTGAAAGATAAAAACTGATTATTGAGAGGGGGTAAACTTTGGAGATAAACCCCCTCTCAATTGGCGTCGCGATATTCAAAACCGCGAAGCCAACATTGCAATTGTGGGAATGTGCTGACAGAAGGGTGCGCCCCCACAATTACAAATTTAATGCTTTATGCGCCGGGATTTGTGTACCAACCGCGGTGATCAACAAAACCGGCTCCAAAGTCCATACGGACTTTGAATTCCATCCCATCTACATCGAACCCTTCCCGAGTGAAAACCTGAGGGCCGACGACTCCATCAAGGTAGGCATGCTGCAGGCTATCTGGTTCCCCTGGGCGAGCAACAATGTACCATCGTGCCGGATCTGTGAGATTTGCATCCACCAATACAGACAACTTTCCCGAAAACGGATTTACTGCCTCAATTGCAGCGGCCGAAATGTCGGCTATCACCTTTTCCGCCTCGCCTTCCAGCTCTGGTGGAACAAGCAGAAAAGCAGGTAAAACATTGATTGCTTCTCCGGCTAAACCCTTTTGCCTACGCATGGCTGTTCGTGCGTCCGATAATGTTTGGATTGACCTGCGCCCCAATTTTCCTCCAGCTTGCGCAGAGTCCTTGGGGTTAAATCTTTGACCTCAAGCGGCCACCTTGTCCATCGCCTTTCTCTGCAAGAATTCCATGGGCGTCAGGTTTGCCAAAGCT
>Ga0209345_10006668_pt1 | contig 10403 bp, 9 predicted proteins | sample Cruoilmetagenom7_FD_187294 | JGI IMG/M metagenome (GOLD analysis project Ga0209345, IMG submission 187294) | Oil polluted marine microbial communities from Coal Oil Point, Santa Barbara, California, USA - Sample 7 (SPAdes) (version 2) | ecosystem: Environmental > Aquatic > Marine > Oil seeps ... | reverse complement strand
GTTTTGGGGACGACCTTAAATAATCAAATAAGTGCATATTGGAGTAAAGTTATTTAATAATTTAAGGTCGTCCCCCTTTTTTGCATTTAACTTTTCGAGAGTTTCAGGGTTGACAATTATTCGATCTGAACCTTTTGATAGCTCCTCCATTATTTTTTCGATGTCATTCTTCATGATATCACAACATAGAAATTTCACATTTTGACATGTAACAAATGATTATATGGTTTATATCCAAGTATCATAGAAATTTTTCCTTGACAAGTCATATCTTTATCTTTTATATCTTTTCCTAACCTGATAACTGAACAAAATTAATATTATCGCCAAAACCTGATAAGTTCGTCATGATTCAAATTCATCCCAAAATAAGAGAGCAATTCGATACTCTGTTGCTTCAAAAAAATATCCTGAAAAACCACCATGCTGATTATCGAAAATGGTTGCGCTACTATCTGGATTTTTGCAACAAGTATCATCACAATAACTTAAAAAAGGAAAGCCTTCCTCATTTTATCGAAAAACTGAGAAGCAAGAAGCAGACGATCCCTCAGCAAAGACAGGCGCATCACGCAGTATCAATATATTACCAAACAGAAAGATCAGACACAATAAAAGAGAAGACCAGCGAGGCGTTGAAAATAAAAAATGCCGATTGGACATCAGCTTTCGATAAGTTAAATGACGAAATAAAGATAAGACACTATTCACCTAAAACTTTAAGGGCATATAGGGGATGGGCCAGACAATTCCAGAGTTTTACCAAAAGCAAAGATCCGCAACTGTTATCTGCCGCTGATGTGAAAGATTTTTTAACCTTTCTGGCGGTTAAACGGAAGGTTTCCGCTTCTTCCCAGAATCAAGCCTTTAATGCGTTGCTGTTTTTCTTCAGGCATGTCTTAAAAAAGGAATTTGGAGAGATTAAAGACGTTCCGCGAGCGAAAAAGAAACCCTATATCCCTGTGGTATTGTCACGGGAAGAAATTGACTCAATTATTTCTGCTCTTGCCTTTCCTTATGCCTTGGTCGTTAAAATGCTGTACGGCTGCGGACTCCGGCTTGCTGAATGTATGAGCCTTCGGGTGCAGAGTTTTAATTTTGACCACCGGGTTTTAACTGTCCATGATGGGAAAGGAAAAAAAGATCGAACTATACCTCTGCCTGAAACGCTTATACCGGAGTTGAAAGCTCAGCTTGAAACGGTAAAAACAGTACATGATAGTGATCTTTCCGAAGGATATGCCGGCGCCTTTCTTTTTGACTCTTTGGGTAAAAAATATAAAAATGCCGCCAAAGAATTGCCCTGGCAATGGTTTTTCCCAGCAAAGACACTGACATTTGTTCCGGAAGACAAGGAGTACCGACGTTACCATCTGCACGATAGTCATGTCCAAAAAGCGATCAGGTGGGCAGTCAAAAAGGTAAAAATCAGCAAACGTGCTTCTTGCCACACCTTCCGCCATAGTTTTGCCAGCCATCTATTACAGGCCAATTATGATATTCGTACGATTCAGGAGCTTTTGGGGCACAGTGATGTGCGAACCACAATGATTTATAGACACACGATTAAGAGTCGGACTATTAAGGAAGCGAAAAGCCCGCTGGATTTTTAATGTGTAGGGGAGGAGGGGGCTTTATTTCTGAATTGGAAGCTTTTCAAAACTTGACCAGCAAGTTCAACAGCACTTTAGATCTGTCACCTCAAGGTGTTGGTTATTGCAAACCTCCTTATGGTCAGTCATCCAACAATAATCAAGCCTGAAAATAACATCCAGCAGACAGTCAACCGCGCTGCTGCGCTCTGCGGGTCGCCTGCCGCTGATGTGATGGGCCTCTCCACTACTGAGGCAATAAACCTGTTTTATCGACAGGTTAAGTTAAGGAATGGGTTGCCGTTTAATGTTGTTATACCTAACAAAACAACTGAAAAGGTATTTAAAGACACAGACGCAAATAGAAATATGATTCGTTGTGAAGACGCAGACGATATGTTCGACAAGTTTGGCATATAAGTGTTATTTCCTTCTTATGCAAAGCAATTTGCAAAAGATATAAAAAGAATGGAGAAACAGAGGAAGTCCCCAGAAAAAATCAAAAAGGTTATCAAAAAGCTTGTGAATGAAGAACGCCTTGACGCTAATTATAAGGACCATGATAAAGGGGAGGGCATGATGGAACTGAAAGGAAGCAAGACGGAAGGAAACCTGAGAAAGGCTTTTTCCAATGAACTACATGCATATGCCGGCTACAGGTACGGCGCCTCTGCTGCCCGTGAGGCGGGATATGAGCAATTGGCGGACATATTCTTCCAGACGGCTCTAAATGAGGCAGAACACGCAGAGCATGAATTCAAGTTACTTGGCGGCATCGGAGATATCACCCAGGCGCTGAAGGTATCCATTGATAAGGAGCATGAAGAGTCGACCAGGTTGTATCCCCATGCAGCTCAGGTGGCGGAGGAAGAGGGTTTTGCTGAAATTGCGGCTTTTTTCAGCCGAATGGGTGAAGTAGAAAAGAGGCATGAGAAGCAATTTCGCGAACTGTTGGACAAGCAGGACAAAGGCGAGGCCCTGGAAGGAAGAACCGTAGGGCATTCGGCGGTTGATATGGCGCAGGTGATGTTGCCCGACCAGGCGAATCCGTCCGGATATGTCCATGGCGGAGAGTTGATGAAGTTGATGGACAATGCTGCCGGTGTGGCGGCTTTACGTCATTGTCATTGCAACGTGGTGACTGCAATGGTTAATGAACTCCACTTTCTTCGTCCGGTACGTGTCGGGCAACTAGTATTGATTCATGCCAAGATAACATTTGCCAGTCATTCGTCCATGGAGGTACGGCTGGAGGTTGAGGCCGAAGATCTTTGGACGGAAAAGAGTGTCGAATCGCTGACCGCCCACTTTGTGATGGTGGCTCTCGATAAGGAGGGGAAGCCGTCCGGGGTGCCGCCCCTCATCATTTGCACTGAGGAAGAGGAGAGACTCTTTAACGAGGGATCACGCAGATATCAGGCGAGGAGAACAAAGCCCGACAGCTGAAAGGGGAGGTGCCCCCTGAACCTCTTTCCCCTGTTTTGCCCCTGTTTTGGGGACGACCTTAAATAATCAAATAAGTGCATATTGGAGTAAAGTTATTTAATAATTTAAGGTCGTCCCCTTTTTCCCTTCATTCCCCCGCGCTAGCGGGTCTGTTCAACAAGTTATTCTATAGTTCTGCATATCTCCACATCTAGAGTGATATACAGAAAAGTGATTCCATAGTTTCTGTCCAATTCTACGACTAAATAAATTATATTTCAAAGTGTAATGCAATAATAAATTATCTTCACTGTCCGGCCCAATGTCTTTTAAACCCTCAGAACCTACTTAAATCATTATACAATAACTTATAACCTCTTGACAGATTATTTAGGTTCATCGTGGATTAGTGGGAAAAATTGTGGGAGCGGCTTTCCAGCCGCGATTATCGCGACTGGAAAGCCGCTCCCACAGTGAGATTGAAGTGGATAAAAAAATCAAGGCCGAAGATTTTCCCACTAATCCGCGATGAACCATTTTTTATTGGACTTTGGATAAATTCACGATCACCAGACAGTCTGGGGGAAAATCAAGGATACTAGCAAGAGCTAGCTACAAGCGAGTATTTGCTACTTTTAACCTCCTCCAGCAAAAGTGGTGACAAATTATTAGGGGGTTTGGGCGATTCTGCTTTTTGCTCAAACCCCAGAATAATTCCCCGGGTTTCACCCATGGACGTTTCCTGTCGCCGAAAAAGCAAACAGGCCGGTGCTTCCGACCCCCTTAACTCCTATTTTTAGATCGCTGAGGGTATGCATTTTGTTCAAAGTCCAATAAAATAACCAGATCCGCTGATAACATTAGAGGCATGCTGAAGTCCCGCGGGAATCCAAATACTGGTGTTGGATTGAACATTGAATATTCCTTCGCCTAGCTGGATTGCGTATTCAAACTCTCCTTCATTCCCAACCAAAAAGGTTTTCGGACTTGAGTAGTCACGACACTAACTAAAAGCGCCGATCTTTGAGGAAGGGCATTGCGCTTCTCACTTCAGCGACCTTTGCCGAATCTACATCTCCTATGATCAACCCTTCCCTATTACCCCCCTCTGCAATAATATTGCCCAAAGGATCATAAATCACAGTGCCTCCTGAATAGGTGAGCCCTCCACCCTGGCCGATACGGTTGACACCGACCACGTAAAATTGATTCTCCACAGCCCTGGCCTGCAAAAGGATATGCCAATGCCTTTTACGGGCATCAGGCCAGGATGCGATGACAAAGACGAGTGTACAGTTGTCCGCTACTAACCGAAAAAGCTCCGGAAAACGTAAATCATAACAGATAAAAGAGGCACACTTCATACTGCCTAAGGTAAATAATTTCGGCCCGTCTCCTGGTTCGTGATGCTTATCTTCGCCCAGGATGCCGATGAGGTGTGTCTTGGTGTAGAGGGCAACACCATGTCCCTCTCGGTCAACGGTCAAGGCACAGTTACGCCCAAGTCCATGATTGCCCCGTAATACCAAGCCTGCGATTACATTTACGTTGAAATCACTAGCCAGTGATTGGACAAAAGAGGCTGTCTCTCCACCCGGCTCTTCGATGGTAACTGTAGAGTTTAGGGAAAATCCTGTAGCGAACATCTCAGGAAGAATGAGCACATCAGCGCCTGAATCTGCCGCAATTTTTGCAAACCTGCGCACCTTTCGATAGTTGGTTGTTCGGTCCTCCCAAACAATGTCAAACTGTAAAGCCGCTACTTTCATATCTTCCATCTTCGAAGGCGGCGAATCGCCTCGTCAAGAGTCTCGTCTCTCTTGCAGAAACAGAACCTAACAAGATCGCGTCCATCCCTCCGTTCATTCCAAAAAAAAGAGGACGGAATAGCAGCCACCCCAACTTGACTGACAAGATAATGACAGAATGCCACATCGTCCTCAAAATCAAGGTCGCCTATATCTATTGACGTATAGTATGTCCCTTCCGGCTTTAGTACGGGGAAACCCATGTCGGAGAGAGCGTTGCAAAGCCGTTCCCGCTTCAACGAATAATCATTCAAGAGTGATTGGTAGTAACTGTCTTCCATTTCAATAGCCATGGCCATTGCTTCTTGCAATGCGCCGGGCGTACAAAACGTAAGGAACTGATGGCTCATGCGGACAGCCTCGCTCAGGGGCTCTGACGCCACCACGTACCCCACCTTCCAACCGGTCATTGAAAAGGTCTTGGCCGTTGAAGAAATCACAATACTCCGATCCGCCAACGATGGAATGTTAAGCAATGTAACATGGTGCCGGTCATCATAAACCAAATGCTCATAGACCTCATCGCTGATCATGATCACATTGTGCTCTTCACAGAGACTGCCCAACAAAGCAAGCTCCTCAAAAGAAAAAACCTTGCCGCAGGGATTCTGTGGATTGTTGATCAAGATTGCCCTCGTTTTTTGGCTAAACGCCCTCTTCAGTTCATCTCGGGGCAAACCAAAGCCCGGACGCTCAAGAGAGACGAACACAGCACGTGCTCCTGCCCTGGCTACCATGGCTTGATACAAATCGTAACATGGCTCAAGCAGGATGACCTCATCCCCTGTTTCAAGAAGACTGAGAAGTGTTGCCGCAAGACCTTCAGTAGCTCCGGCTGTCACTGTCACCTGAGAGTCCGGATCCACATCCACGCTGTAAAACCGTCTCATCTTTTTTGAAACTGCACTGCGCAACGATGCAACTCCAATAGACGGGCAATACTGATTCGGCCCACGCAAAATGGCTTCAGAGGCAGCCTTGAGCACCTCTTTGGGACCATCGAAATCGGGAAAACCCTGTGAGAGATTTATGGCCTCCTTTCTATTACTCAGCAAGGTCATTTCTGTAAAAATAGTTGTGCCGAACGGTTCAAGGGCGCTGCATATCACCCTGTCCTTTCTTTTTTCTTTTAACAAATTAGGCTCCTTTTTTCCGTGGTAATTTCCGTTCCTTATTGTATGACAAAGTATAGGAAATCTGAGCATTTATGTCAAGTTAAGCTTTATTGTGTGATCTAGCTGTCCAAACAACAGGGTTGACAAAACAGCATAACATGGTTAAATTAGGTGGTGTTCGGTCAGTAATGAGATGGTTTTTTTAAAGGCCCAGGAAGATGAAGATTATAACCGCAAGGACACATCCCGTATTTTGAGGATTTTGTGTTTGAGGATCGGGCAAAGCCTTCCCTCGACCCCGATTGGGGGATGGCCTGAAGGTAAGATTCACAAATGGGGAAGTTGTTTCGGCCTCGTCCCTAAGCATTAGGAGGTGAATAGATATGTACTCAAAAGTAGTAATGGATCATTTTAAATCTCCCAGAAATGTCGGGGAGATGAAGGAAGCGGACGGGATAGGAGAAGTCGGGAACCCTGTATGTGGCGACATGATGAATATCTACATCAAGGTTGAAGATGATCGCATCAAAGAAATCAATTTTCAAACATTTGGCTGTGGAGCGGCCATTGCCGTTTCCAGTATGCTTACAGAGATGGCTAAGGGGAAAACCCTAGAGGAAGCAAAAAAGATCACAAATAAGTCGGTGGCAGAAGCCCTTGAAGGTCTTCCTAAAAACAAGCTCCATTGCTCAAACCTAGGAGCAGATGCACTTCAACTTGCCATAAAAGACTATGAAGACAGAAAAGCAGGTAAAGTGAGGGCTCCATCCAAGGAAGAGGACAAGCATGAACACATCGATGGGGAACACTGCAAGTGTCCTTATTGCGAAGGCGATGTAGATGCGGATCTAGAGTTCTGTTCACATTGTGGCAGAGAAATAGAAAATAGTCACTGAACTATGGTGGGGAGGTTTTCTGATGAAAACAACAAACTTGGACTACATATCAGCCAACCCCATGCTATCTGAGGTTCAGGAGGCTATGATTGGGGCTATAAGAAAAAATTATGGCAACCCTTCCAGTTCCCACCAATTGGGGGACGAGGCAGCAGAGTCGCTGCAACATGCCCGGGAGAGTGTAGCCAATCTCATCAACAGTAAATCACCGGAAGAGGTAGTGTTTACATCGTCCGGGACAGAGTCTATCAATCACGCCATAAAAGGGGTGGCATTGGCCGGCGCCAAGACAGGGAAACACATTGTAACCTCTAATATTGAGCATAATGCGGTGTTGAAGACCCTCAGGAGACTGATGAAGATGGGCTGCAGGGTGACTTCGATTTCCGTGGACGAGTACGGGCAGGTAAACCCTGCCGATGTGGCAAAGGCCATAACAGATAAGACGATTTTGGTAACCATTATGCATGGTAACAATGAGGTAGGAACCATACAGCCTATAAAGGAGATCGCCCAAATTTGCCGTGACAAGGGTATCCTTTTCCACTGCGATGCCGTTGCGTCTGTGGGGGTTGTGCCGATAGACGTCCAAGACCTGGGGGTAGACCTGCTCAGTTTTTCCGCCAATCAGTTTAATGGTCCTTCAGGTATCGGTGGCCTCTACATTCGGCGAGGGGTGAGCTTATGGCCACTGCTCGACGGAGGAGCCCAGGAGAATGGGAGACGTGCCGGCACAGAGAACCTTATTGGTATAATAGGAACTGGAGTAGCTGCTGATCTTGCCTTGCGGGAGATGGGATCCCGTGTTATTCATGTAAAAAAACTGAAAGATCGACTGATAAGTGGGTTGGAGGATACAATCGAGGATATCATCATAAATGGGCACCCGGAACGCTCCTTGCCAAATCTGGTCTCGGTATCAGTGAAATATATTGAGGGAGAAAGCATAGTCCTTATGCTAGACGAAGAAAACATTACTGTTTCAACCAGGTCGGCGTGCGCTTCCGGCGCCCTTAGGGCCTCTCATGTACTCCTTTCGGTTGGAAGAGACTATTCCGATGCACAAGGAACCTTGGTGATTACTTTTGGCAAAGAAACCACAGAGACTGACATCGACCTATTTTTGAATGTTCTGAAAGGAGTAGTAGAGACTTTGAGGAATATATCCCCTCTTTATAAAAAAGGGTAAAGTCAAGGAATAGATAGTGACAAGAATATGGAAAACTATAACAGAAAAACCTTCGAGGACCTTTATCTCAGGTACAATAGACGGGAGTTTATCCATCCGGATCCACTCGAGTTCCTATACGAATATGAAGATATTCGAGACCGAGAGGTAGTCGGTCTTGTCGCTTCTTCTCTTGCGTATGGAAGGGTTTCCCAGATAATAAAGAGTGTTTACTGTGTCCTCCAGAGGATGCAACCATCCCCGTTTATTTTCCTAAGTCAAACCTCTCTCGAGTCACTCCTTAATACCTTTTCAGGGTTCAAGCATCGGTTCACCACTGGCGAGGAAGTCGCCTTGATGCTCTTTGGAATAAGGGGGGTTATCGAGCGGTATGGTTCTCTTTATGAATGTTTCACTGCCGGCATGAGCGATAACGACACAGTATTGCAGGCTATCTCGGCTTTCGTTGATGAATTGGTCACCAGAAACAATGGAAGACATAATACTTTACTGCCAAGTCCTGTAAAGGGAAGCGCCTGTAAACGGTTGAACCTTTTCCTGCGCTGGATGGTCAGGAAGGATAATGTTGATCCAGGGGGATGGGACATCATACACTCGTCCAAGCTTATCGTTCCTATTGACACCCACATGCACAGAATAGGTCTTTCCCTCAATCTTACAAAAAGGAAACAAGCTGACATGAAGACGGCCTTGGAGATAACTGCTGCTTTCAGGGCAATCTCTCCTGAAGACCCGGCCAAGTATGACTTTGCACTGACCCGTTTGGGAATTCGAAACGAAGTGGATATAGACGAATTCCTGAAAGGATGCAGCGCCGACGGCTTATCTTCATAGCTTAGTCCCTTAGCTTATCCTACGCCGCACACCTGAATCCAGTGATGTTTGACCACGATTTCTCGCTGACTTTAAACCGCCTGCTTGGGGAGATTATACCTTTATGGACAAAGCTCCCTCCCTTCATGATATAATACCTTTCTCCTGAAGAATCACGTCCCGATGAATCTTCATAAATAGTGGATGTCCACTCCATGACATTGCCGGATAAATCACATATTCCAAGAGGACTTCTCGATAAATCCTGATAACAATCAACAGAAGTAGTATCAGCAATACAGGATTCTTCGAAGTTACAGTATTCTCCTCTCCAGTCATTGCCCCACGGAAATATCCTGCCGTCAGCACCTCTGGCCGCTGCTTCCCATTCGGCTTCTGTTGGCAACCTCTTGCCCGTCCAGGCGGCAAAGGCACGCACATCATCAATACTGACCTGAGTCACAGGATGATTGTCTTTGCCCTCAATCGAACTCCCTGGGCCAAAAGGATGCCGCCAGCAAGCGCCTTCAACGGTTTTGCATACTACTCCCTTGGTCATTATATAGCTCTTCCGTCCTGTATCTCTGTCAACTATCCTCTTTGTCCCCCCCTCGTAAACCTCTCCGTAGCCTGTTTTTTCTGCACTGGTTTTATAGCCCGTCTTTTCCACAAATATCCTGAAGATAGCATTAGTTACAAGGTACTCCCCGAGATAGAAAGGTCTAAGCGTAATTCGTGTCTCCCTTTGCTCGTCTCTACGAGGGTTTCTGTCCCCCACCACATAACAATTCCCTGGAATCCAAATATGACGATTATAGAGCCTCTTCGTAATATCTAAGTAGCTCTCAAAGCGTTCCGCCAAAACCCTTGCGTTTAACAAGTCATCCCTGCTAACATTCTCATCCGATGGTATTCCTTCTGAGGGAAGCTCCTCCACGTCCTCATCAATCACTTGAGTCTCTTGGAGGTCCCTTACCCCCTCCATTTCTTCTGCATTATTGTACTCCTGGATCCCCTCGGTCTCTTCTAAGTCCTCTGTTTCTTCAACCTCTTCCACTTCCAGAAGCTCTTCATCTTCGGAGAACTCTTCCTCTCCTTCTATAAAACCACCTTCCTCCAACGATCCCTCGGCTCCTCCTTCCCCCACGCCCAGGAGCTCTTCATCATCTGGGACCCCTGAAGTGCCAACCCCCTCAAACCCATCCGCTAACACTAGCTCGGAAACCATTTCGGTAGCTTCTGCCTCTTGGACCTCAGATACCCCCTCCTCTCCCTCAATGGAATCCTCGGCTTCTTCTAACTCCTCTAAACCCTCTGTTTCTTCAACCTCTTCCAATCCCTCAACAATTCCACCTTCTCCCTCTTCTAACCCCTCGATATCCTCTACCAACTCTACAGTATCAGTATCTCCTTCTTTAACCTCTTGGACCTCCAGAAGCTCTTCGTCTTCGGAGAACTCTTCCTCTTCTTCGACGTCCTCTGCCAGGACGATCTCCTCAGCGCCCCCTTCGATGTTTTCCTCATCCCCAAAGCCATCTCCGTCAACTAATAACCCTGCTTCTTCT
>Ga0209345_10006667_pt1 | contig 10403 bp, 7 predicted proteins | sample Cruoilmetagenom7_FD_187294 | JGI IMG/M metagenome (GOLD analysis project Ga0209345, IMG submission 187294) | Oil polluted marine microbial communities from Coal Oil Point, Santa Barbara, California, USA - Sample 7 (SPAdes) (version 2) | ecosystem: Environmental > Aquatic > Marine > Oil seeps ... | reverse complement strand
GCATTTGAGGTGTTCTCTTTGAATGTAGAAAAGAATAAAGGTCAATGGCCAGTGCATTATGGTATGGCAAGGGCGTATTCGGCAAAAGGTGATTATAAAGCAGCCTTAAAGCATTTAAGAAAATCACTAGAGAATGCTCCGAATGAAGCTAGTAAAGGTAGAGTTCAAGCAAATATTGATAAGCTTGAAAAAAACGAAGATATCAATTAAAAAACGTTCAGATTTCGTTTTAAAGCTCAGTTTTTTTTTGAAAAAGTTGAGCTTTTTTTTATCCGTGAATGCTCCCTGATTTTCCGTAACTTTTTATAACCTCACCTTCAAAGTCTACAAGTTCTTTCCAGCGTTTATCCACATCGATGTCTTTTCCATATTTTCTAGCAAACGTTATAAAAGTCGTGTAGTGTCCAGCTTCGCTAACCATTAAATCATAATAGAACTTAGACAATTCAGGATCTTTGATGCGTTGTGAGAGTAGTTTAAAACGTTCACAGCTTCTGGCTTCAATCATTGCTGAAAATAGTAAACGATCAACCATGCTTTGTAATTGATTTCCGCCTTTATTCATGAATTTAAATAACTCATTGACATAGCTGTCTTTCCGTTCTCTGCCTAATTTATAGCCACGTGCTTTGATAATATTGTGAACCATTTGAAAGTGTTCGAGTTCTTCTTTGGCTAATTCCAGTAATTCTGTAACCAAATCTTCATATTGCGAATTATTAGTGATAATAGTAATGGCATTAGTCGCTGCTTTTTGTTCGCACCATGCATGATCAGTCAGGATCTCTTCAATATTGTCTTCAGCAATAGTTGCCCAACGCGGATCTGTTTCTAATTTAAGATGTAGCATGCTCATGAGTTTGGCTTTTTTGTAAATATAATTAAATTCAATATTAGTATGATACTGCTATATTCAAGAAATATAATTCCATATATTCTTGTATTTACTGAGTTGTCTATAAGTGCGTAAGATGGCTTCGTTTTTCGTGGAGCCTAGAGAGGGATCGCTATTTAAAATACGCTTGGCATAAAAACGTGCGCTTTGCAAAATATCTTTGTCTTTAATGACATCAGCAATTTTAAGATTTAAAATGCCGCTTTGTTGAGTTCCCATAATGTCTCCTGGGCCACGTAGTTTTAAATCGACTTCTGCAATTTCAAAACCATCGCTAGTTCTAGTCATGGTTTCTAGTCGAACTTTGCTGTCTTGGCTTAATTTGTGTCCAGTCATTAAAATACAGTAACTCTGTTCTGCACCACGACCAACACGTCCTCTAAGCTGATGCAGTTGAGACAAACCAAAGCGTTCTGCACTCTCTATAATCATAACTGAAGCATTTGGTACGTTAACTCCAACTTCAATAACTGTAGTGGCTACCATGATTTGAGTTTCTCCTTTAACGAAGCGTTGCATTTCATATTCTTTGTCAGCAGGCTTCATTTTACCATGAACTATAGAAATTTGATACTTTGGCTGCTGGAAATCTCTAACAATGCCTTCATAGCCGTCCATTAGATCTTTGTAATCTAGCTTTTCGCTTTCTTGTATTAATGGATATACAATATAAACCTGTCTGCCTTTGTCAATTTCATCACGCATAAAGCGTAATACTTTGAGTCGATTTTTGTCGTATCTGTGTACCGTTTTTATGGCTTGTCTTCCTGGTGGTAATTCGTCAATAATTGAGATGTCTAAATCGCCATAAACAGACATTGCTAAAGTTCTCGGAATTGGTGTTGCAGTCATAACTAAAATGTGTGGAGGAGAGGTGTTTTTTTTCCATAATTTTGAACGTTGAGCAACTCCAAATCGATGCTGCTCATCAATAATTGCAAGTCCTAAATTTTTGAATTTAACCTTGTCTTCGAGCAATGCGTGAGTGCCGATTAGTATTTGTAATTCGCCATTTTCGAGCGATTCGTGAATTTTTCGCCTTTCTAAAGTGGTGCTTGAACCAGTTAGTCTTGATATGCTGATATTCAATTTGTTACACAATTCACTTAATCCTTGATAGTGTTGTACTGACAAAATTTCAGTCGGAGCCATTAAGCAAGCTTGAAAATCGTTGTCAAGTGCCATTATCATTGACATAAATGCAACAATGGTTTTTCCAGAGCCAACATCACCTTGAAGTAGTCGGTTCATTTGCGCATTGCTCCCTAAATCTTGTCTGATTTCTTTTAAAACACGTTTTTGTGCATTGGTTAAATCGAATGGTAAATGGTCTTTGTAGAAGGTGTTGAAATAATGTCCAACAGACTCAAAAGGAAATCCTTTTATTTTAGATTTATGAATTAGATTTTTAAGAATTAATTGCAATTGAATGTAGAATAATTCTTCAAATTTTAATCGAAATTCTGAGCGTGCTAAAAGCTCTTGATTTTTTGGAAAATGAACATTAAAAAGGGCTTCGCTTTTGGGTAGTAGTTTAAGTTCAGAAATTAAGTTTTCAGAGAGCGTTTCTTCGAAGTTGCCTTTGGTTTCTAAAAATAAACTTTGCATGATTTTGGTTAATACACGATTAGTTATGCCTTTATTGGATAGCTTTTCGGTAGATGGATAAATGGCTTGCATAGATGAGCGAAGATTTTGTTCGTGTTCGCTCAGTAATTCTAAATCAGGATGTGGCAAGCTAAAAGCGCCATTAAACCAATTCGCTTTACCGAAAATCACATATGGTGTATTGATTTTTATGCTGTCTCTTATCCATTTTTGTCCACGAAACCACACAAGTTCCATTCGTCCTGTGTCGTCTTCAAAGGTTCCGACTAGTCGTTTGCCTCTTTTTTGTGCTACTTCTTTAAATCCTGTAATTTTTCCGACAATTTGAATTTCTGCACTATTTCTATGTAGGTTATTGATTTTGTGGTATTTGATTCTGTCTAGGTAGCGATTAGGGAAAAGGTTAATCAAATCCTGGTACGTGTGAATACCTAATTCGCTGCGAAGTAAGTCTGCGCGATTAGGACCAACGCCTTTAAGGTAGTCTATAGGAGTTTGAAGATTTGTACTCATTCTTTCAAAATTATCACTTTTTTCTAATGTTTTAATACCAATTTTGTGTTTTCGGAAATTTTATCGCATTTAATTTTTATCTTGTCGAAAAACCAATCAATTTATGAAAACTAGAAATTTAAAAAATAGCCTAGGAATACTGATGTTCTTGGTAGGTTTGTTATTTATTGTTAATTGTAGTAGTGATGATTCATCTGAAGGTGGTCAGCAAGCGGTCCTTATACCTTTGGTTACTGTGAACACTTTGAGTTTTAATTTTGAAGGCACTCAGGTTTCTAGTAATTCAAGTTCGTTAGTGCTTTTTGTAAATGGCGATAATTTGAATTCTGCAATTGATATAACTGTAACTGAAGGTTTTGAAGTCTCTTTAGATGGGTCTGTATTCTCTGATGTGTTGCAAATTCCTTCTGAATCTACAAACAATCAGACAATTGTTTATGTTAGGTTTGTTCCTTTGTCTTTAGGGAATGCGTCTGGAGCTTTAAGTGTTGTTAATTCTGAAGTAGATAATATTAATGTTTCATTGACGGGTGTAGGTTTGCCTGTGATTCATAGTTACAGGACATTTGATTCAGAGCGACTTGCGTTTGGAGGAGGTTTTAGTCAGTCTTCAACTCAGGTTTTTAATTTGCATGATGATTTGACTAATATAGAGGCTATAAAAATGTATGTTCAACTTAGGTGTCCTACTGGTGGATGTGACGAATGGGATGTTTATGCTAATGTAAAAGTGATGGATGGTGCTTCTGGAGAGTTGTATGAAATCGGTCGTTACATAACGCCTTATTGGAATGATAATAGTCAGTTAGATAGAGGATTTGAATTTGATGTAACTGATTTTAAATCTTTATTAACTGGCTCAACTGAATTAAGAATTAGGACAGAATGTTGGAATGATAAAGGTTATGAGGTTTCTGTTGATTTTGATTACATCGAAGGAGTTCCGGATTATCCGTATTACGCAGTTTCGAGAGTGATTGCTTATGATGATTGGTCGAGTTCAGGTGTGCCTTATGGTGTGAATCATAGCTTTGATTTAAGTAAATCTGTATCTATTCCTTCTAATTCTGAAAGCACACATTTAAGAACAATAATTTCTGGCTGGGGACATGCAACTCCAGGTGATTCAAATGGAAGGGAATGCGCAGAATGGTGTTACAGAACACATGATGTAAAAATTAATGGAGCAGCAATGTTTCAGCATGATTTGGCTCCATTAGGTTGTGCTTCTAATCCTGTTAGCAATCAAGATCCTGGAAATTGGATGTCAAATAGAGCAGGTTGGTGTCCTGGAATGGTGGTTCCTTCACGTATAAATCAGTTTGGATCTACTATGGCTGGAAGTTTATTTTCTTTTGAGTACGATTATGAAGATTGGGTTAGTGATGAAGCCAATGGAAGTGCTTACTATGCGACGTCTACTTTTGTTGTTGTGAAAAGCAATACGCCAATTACTAAACCTGTGGTTGCAGATTAGAAAACTAAATTGAGCCCTAAATGAGAGCATTAGTAATATCAGGAGGAGGTAGTAAAGGAGCTTTTGCAGGAGGTGTTGCGCAATATTTGACTAAAGACTTGGGTCGTAATTACGATCTGTATTTGGGAACTTCCACTGGGAGTTTGTTGGTGCCACATTTAGCTGCTAATGATGTAGGTAAACTGTATAATGTTTTTACTAACGTAGAGCAACGTGATATTTTTAGTGTAAGTCCGTTTGTTCAGCGTCAGAAAGGAGATCGTGAATATGTTTCTATTGATTTCGTAAATTCATTATGGCAATTTATAAGGATGAAACGAACGTTTGGTGAGAGCAAGTCATTGAAGCGGTATATTAGACGAAACCTTACTAAGGAAGAGTTTGATAGAATCAGAAGCACTAAAGAAGATGTGGTGGTTACAGTTTCTAATTTATCAATGAATCGGGTAGAGTATAAGTCGATTAAGGAATTTAGTTATGAAGAATTTTGTAATTGGATTTGGATTTCGTGCAATTATATTCCGTTTATGTCTTTGGCTACTGTTGATGGTTATGAGTATGCAGATGGAGGTTTAGGCTGTGTAATACCTATTCGTCAAGCTATTGAAAGAGGTGCGACAGAGGTTGATGCTATTGTGTTGGAGTCTGAAAACATGAGTAAGCAAAAGGTGTTAGGTAAGAATCCTTTTTCATTAATGTTGAGCTTGTTTGGGCATCTTTTAGATCAAGTTGAAAAAAATGACATTATGATTGGTAAGCTTGCTGCTAAAAATAAGGGTGTAAAGCTTAATTTGTATTATACGCCAACTAGTCTTACTGAGAACTCTTTGATTTTCAGTAAACGTTTAATGGTGAAATGGTGGGCTCAAGGTTATGAATACGCTAAAAACAAACACGAGAATTCGACTTTTTAATACGCTTGTACTACCAAATTTCCGAAACTTCTTCTTTAATAAATGATAGCGCTGCGTCACTAGGAGATCGCTTATCCATCAAGTTGCTTAAAATGACTTCTCTTAGTTTGTCTGCAGAATTTACTTTATCTGATAATGTAGCTTTTCTTATCATTTGAATCGTCGCGTTTTTAGCAGTAGAAGTAATACTCCAGCACTTGTCTGTAACATAGATTTGTTGCGATAAATTATGGTCAAATTCCTGTTCAATATTTGCTATAAGTAAAGACTCATAATCTTCTTTGCTTGAAGACATTGGCTTAACTCTTAGTAGTAGTTTTGAGGGTTTAATTCTTTCTAAGAAAAGAGACATGCGTTCATAGGCTTGAAGTCGAATTGGTAATGCGTCTTTTTGAAGGTCTTTTTGGATTTGAAAATTCCTACGGTTATTTTCATTTTCAACATGTTCTCTAAAAAAGAAAAAGGCAATTGCTCCAGTAATTATTGTAGGTATACAATATAATAATAAGCCTAAAATATCTAATTCCATAATTGGTTTTAAGTGTTTTTAATTTGTAATTCCTGATTGTTTCAGATTACCTCCCAAAAATAGACAATCTTTTAAATCTTGCATAGAGTTAAAAGGAACTTCTGTTTTATTGTACATGTAAGTTGCGCTTAACTCTTGTGATAGGTTGTGGTCATCAACGTTTACTTCTACATCATCCATATTGAATTGACAAGGATGTTCGTGTCCTGCCGCATGTGTGATTTCTATTAATTCTTTTTTAAATGATTTAAAATACTGTGCTAAACGCTCAGACTTTAAAGGTGCATTAATTCCATTTTGTAGCCATTTACTTTGAGTAGCAATACCAGTAGGACAACGGTTTGTATGACATACCTGAGCTTGTATACAGCCAATACTCATCATTGCTTCTCGAGCTACATTTACACAATCTGCTCCCATAGCAAATGCCATAGCTGCTTTAGCTGGAAATCCTAGCTTACCACTACCAATAAATACAATACGCTCTGATAAACCTTTGCTTTGAAATAATTTATATAAATCACCAAAAGCATAAACCCAAGGTAAACTTACATGGTCAGCAAAACTTGGAGGAGCTGCACCTGTACCACCTTCACCACCATCTACAGTAATAAAATCAGGACCTTTTCCTGTTTCATACATAATATCTGCTAGTTCAGACCATTGGTCTAGCTTTCCTATAGCAGCTTTAATTCCGACAGGTAAACCTGTTTGTTCAGCAATATCTTCAATGAAATTTACAAGTTCTGAAACATTTGAAAATGCTTTATGGTTTGGAGGAGATAATACATCTTTACCAATTTCAACACCTCTAATTTCAGCAATCTCTTGTGTGATCTTTGCGCCAGGAAGCACACCGCCTTTTCCAGGTTTTGCACCTTGCGATAACTTTACCTCTATAGCTTTGATGAATGGATTGTCCTCTACTAATTTCACCATCTTTTCCATAGAAAAGCCACCATCATCAGCTCTTACTCCAAAATAACCTGTTCCGAAGTGAAAAACCACATCACCACCATTTTTGTGATATGGAGATAAACCTCCTTCACCTGTATTATGATAAGCATGCGCGATTTTAATGCCTTTATTCAACGATTCTATGGCTTTGGCAGACAATGAGCCAAAACTCATTGCAGAAACGTTTATAATAGAAGCAGGACGATATGGTTTACGTCTTTTGTTATATGCTCCCATGACTTTTGCACATGGAATAAATGATTTATCGATACTGTTTGGATGATTTTTGCCAATTTTATAAGGCATCATGGCATTATTAATAAAGATATGTTGATGTGCATAAATATCTCGATCTGTACCAAAACCTTCATAATTGTTTTCTTGCTTAGCCGAAGCATAAATCCAACTGCGCTCTATTCTATTAAAAGGCAGTTCTTCTCTATTGTTGGCTACAAAATATTGACGCATTTCAGGACCAATACTTTCTAGCAGGTAACGAATATGACCAATGATTGGAAAGTTATGACTTATAGTATGTCTTCTTTGAAAAAAAATATCCCGAATTGCAATTATTGCTAACACAATTATAATCCAAAGCCACCAAGGAATGTTGGATAGTGTATCTAAAATTGATTCCATATTAGTGTTGATTTAAATAATCTATTGTCATTTGTGTTAATGCTTTGACACCTAATAGTAAACCGCTTTCATCAACATAGAAACTAGGTGTGTGATGTTGGTGGCTTAAAATATTGCCTTTTTCCATAACGCCAAGATAGAAATAAAATCCAGGAATTTCTTCTTGAAAATATGAAAAATCTTCACCTATGGTTTCTGCTTTAATCTGAACCACTTTATCTTCGCCAGCTGCTTTTTTTAGGCTTGGAAGCATATCTCTAACTAAATCATGATTATTGTAGGTTATAGCTGTTTGGTTTCTGAAAGAAATTGTAGCTTCTCCACCATAAGCTTTGGCAATTGTTTCTGTCATTTCTGTCATTCGCTTAATAATTAAAGCTTTCATATCTGGATCTAAAGTTCTAATAGTTCCTACAAGCTCTGCCGTTTCAGGTATGATATTAAATCGAACACCACTAGTGATTTTTCCAACAGTAATTACGGCAGCTTCATTAATAAGTTTAGATTCTCGACTAATGATGGTTTGTAATCCATCAATAATTTTTGCAGAAATTAATATAGGATCAACGCCTAACCAAGGTGCAGCACCATGAGATTGTTTTCCTTTTATATTTATGACAAAGCGTTCTACTGCTGCCATTGCGCCTCCTGGTTTGTAATGTATTTGTCCTACTTCTACCATTGATCTTAAATGCAATCCGAAAATAACATCTACTTTTGGATTCTCAAGAACACCTTCTTTTATCATTAATTTTGCTCCACCTTCTTCTCCTGGAGGAGGACCTTCTTCTGCAGGTTGGAAAATGAATTTCACGGTTCCTTTAATCTTATCTTTATTTTTTGAAAGAATCTCAGCAACCGACATTAATATTGCGGTGTGACCATCATGACCACAAGCATGTGCTACGCCAGTTTCATTCCCTAAGAATTTAGTAGTAACGGTAGACTTAAAGGGTAAGTCGTTGTCTTCGGTAACTGGAAGCGCATCAATATCTGCTCTAAGTGCAACCACTTTTCCAGGTTGATCTCCTTTAAGTAATCCAACAACACCAGTTATAGCAACACCAGTTTGAACTTCTAATCCTAAAGATCTTAGATGTGTAGCAATTTTTTCTGCTGTTTTAAATTCTTGATTAGATAATTCTGGATGTTCATGAAAATCACGTCGCCATTCTATCAATTTAGGTTCAATTTCTTTAAATTGAGATTCTAAATCATTTTGAGCAAATGTGCTTGTAATTCCTAATAGGAAAAACGTATATAGAATTTTCATAGTTGTGCTTTTTTGTTTAAAAATCTAAATATATATCAAAAATTAGGAGCCACAATGATTGTTTATAATTATTGATAAAAGCAGGGTGTAAAACCTAATTCAAATAGCTATTTTTATCCTTCTAAAAATGATAATGAATTGGAAAAATATTTAAGTCAGCTAAATGATGCGCAATTAGCACCAACGTTACAAAAGGATGGTCCGATGATTATCATTGCAGGTGCAGGTTCAGGTAAAACACGTGTATTGACTTATAGAATTGCGTATTTAATGAGTCAAGGTGTAGATGCATTCAATATTTTGGCGTTGACATTTACGAATAAAGCTGCAAAAGAAATGAAAGGAAGAATCGCTGATATAGTTGGCGATAGTGAGGCAAAAAACCTATGGATGGGAACATTTCACTCGGTGTTTGCTAAAATATTACGATTTGAAGGACATTATTTAGGCTTCCCAAGTAATTTTACAATTTACGATACACAAGATTCTCAAAAATTATTAGGTTCCATTATTAAAGAAATGGGCTTAGATAAAGACATCTATAAAACCAAGCAGATTTATAGCAGAATTTCATCTTATAAAAACAATCTTATTACCGTTAAGGCATACTTGAAAAACTCAGAACTTATTGAAGCAGATACTGCTGCAAGGCGACCAAGAATGGGCGAGATTTACCAGAATTATGTAGATCGTTGTTTTAAAGCTGGAGCAATGGATTTTGATGATTTGTTACTAAGAACAAATGAGTTATTGACTCGCTTTCCAAATGTATTAGCTCAATATCAAAATAAGTTTAGATATATCTTAGTAGATGAGTATCAGGATACCAATCATTCACAATATCTAATAGTGAGAGCATTGTCTGATCGTTTTCAAAATATATGTGTCGTTGGAGACGACGCTCAAAGTATTTATGCGTTTCGTGGTGCTAACATTAATAATATATTAAACTTTCAGAAAGATTACGATGATGTTAATGTGTATAGACTTGAACAGAATTATCGGTCTACAAAAAACATTGTAGGTGCAGCGAATTCTGTTATAGAACATAACAAAACCAAATTAGATAAAATCGTTTGGACTGCTAACACAGAAGGAGAAAAAGTAAGAGTCAATCGATTACTAGATGAAGGAGGTGAAGGTCGTTATGTTGCGAGTTCTATTTTTGAGAATAAGATGCAACATCAACTTATGAATACTGATTTTGTGATATTGTATAGAACGAATTCACAATCTAGAGCTATTGAAGAGGCTTTACGTAATCGAGATATTCCTTATCGTGTTTATGGAGGATTGTCATTCTATCAACGAAAGGAAGTCAAGGATATATTAGCTTATTTACGCTTAGTTATTAATCCTGCTGATGAAGAAGCCTTAAAACGGGTAATTAATTTTCCGAAGCGTAGTATCGGACAGACTACTATCGATAAATTAGTTGTGGCAGCAAATGGCTATAATCGCTCGATTTTTGAAGTCATGAAACATATTGACAAAACTGAGGTCAATATTAACAGTGGAACCAAAACAAAGTTAACTGACTTTGTGACTATGATTGAAAGTTTTCAGATTATGAATCAAACATCAAATGCATTGGATCT
>Ga0209345_10006666_pt1 | contig 10405 bp, 9 predicted proteins | sample Cruoilmetagenom7_FD_187294 | JGI IMG/M metagenome (GOLD analysis project Ga0209345, IMG submission 187294) | Oil polluted marine microbial communities from Coal Oil Point, Santa Barbara, California, USA - Sample 7 (SPAdes) (version 2) | ecosystem: Environmental > Aquatic > Marine > Oil seeps ... | reverse complement strand
ATGATATCACTATATTTTTCTACTAAATTTTATAAAATATTTAGATTTTCTTTAGATAATCCAGATTAAGTTTATCAGAAACAATCTCTTTTGATTTTATACACGATTCAGCTACTAGTCTTCCTATCTTAAGGCTCTCTGATTCATCACAATCATTAAGTAACCCGAATAATAGTCCAGCAAAAAAATTATCTCCTGCACCATTAGTATCTGCTATTTCTATCCTACTAGAAATTAAATCTGTATATTTATTATCTCTAAGCATAGTGGCCCCTTTTTCAGCATGGGTACAACACACCCATTTTTTACCTTTTTTGATCAATTCTTTCATAAAAGGTTTAAAGCTGCCCAGTTTATCTGAACTCATAAAGATATAGTCACTTACATCAATAAAAGGCTTATGATATTCTTCTACTCCATCATAATCATGGATATCACAATAAATTGGTTTATCTAGTTTTTCTAACAAAGGAATAAACTGCTTGCAGTAGTTCTTTATATTTAGACAAATAATATCTGCCTTATTAAATAGATTTGTATATTTCCTTACATCAATAACCGATTCTTTAGGCATAGCTGTAAAAATTGAGATTCTATCTCCCAATCTATTCATAAAATTTGTGTGCCTTTCAGTCTTATCAGAATAGATAGGATAAAAGTTTACACCTTTATTACCGAGTGTCTCTTCTATAGTTTTACCATACTCATCTTTACCTAATGTTGCTATAAAATCAACCTCATAACCCAATGCTTTAAAAGCAAGAGCTTTTCCTAATCCTGTTGAACCGGGTATGGAATAACTATCCCTAGCATAATAGGTTCCTGATTCTGGCTTGATAAAATCATCTACATGAATAATCTCATCGTAAGAAACTCCCCCTAAAACTAGGATTCTCACTTAGCAATCCTTCTAAATGAATTAACATGTCCACCTTTAATCATAGAAACTTCATTAGCTACTATCAATGCATCATCATCCATATCGGTTATTAAATTAATAATATCATCTTTGTTTCTTCTATTTGCGAAGATCATTAAGACTTTTCTGCTTCTTAATTTACCTTGTGCAGCTAAAGCTGTTACACCATAACCAGCATCTCTTAGTGCTTTGGTTACTTTACTAGCCTCTTCACGCATAATAATTGCCTGAATGTAGATTTTTCCAACAGCTAAATAGTTTTCCAAAATAGAACCAACATAGACTCCTGCCGCGAAACCTAAACTATAAATAATCCCCTTCATAGGCGCTTCACTAACTCCAACTATCACTCTTGAAGCAATAAATACCCATAATAAAATCTCAACTAAAGCTAAACCAGTTCCCAACTTTCTATAGCCTTTATTAATATAGATAATTCTTAATGTACTGATAGCTACTTCAATTACTTTTGCCAAGAAAATTAATAGCACTTCCCATAAAGGAACTGAAGTAATAATATCCCATAATGATAAAAACATAAACGTCACCTCAAATTATAAATTTAGATATTGATATTATACTATATTTTTCATAAAAATAAAGAGTAAAAATAAGAAAAGCGTTTACCTAATTTAATCCATTAAAAAAGAGGAGATTTAGTCTCCTCTTGTTTCTTTACTTGTTATATATACATTGTTTATATAATCCATCTTTTGTCTAAGTAATTCACAAGCTTCTCTAAATGCTTCTAACTCTTCTTCTGTATACTCATTTTTATAGTAAATTATCTCTTCGCCATCATCTGAAAATAGATTTTCATTAAAGAAACTGGTAAGTTTAATTGAATAAAAGACATCTTCTGTATCATCAAATATAGATGATCCCATAAATAGATTTGTATCATATTCTATACCCAATAATTCATATAATGTTGGAACAATGTTATATGGAGTGACAAATTTTGATATTGTTGAATCATCATCGCCTGATAATTCCAGATAAGTTTCGGTTAGAGTCGGATTATAAATAGCAAAATAATTTGTGTACATATCCATGTTAGATACATCGTTATTTCCTTCGAAACGCTTCATATAGATTTCATGATAATAAACATTATGATCTCCGTATAAAACAATAATTGTTTCATCAAGAATTCCTTGTTCTTCTAAGTGGTCTAGCATCATGCCTAAAGCAACATCTAAGTCCATTACAGCTGCTTGATAATGTCTAATTCTAGCTGCGTCTTTATCGCTATAATCAGCTAAACAATTTTCCCAAAGTCCCATTGCTTCCGCTTGATCAATTGCATTAAAATAACCCATTTCTTCAAAGTTTTCTATGTTGATTGCGCCATAGTCATATGGTCCATGAGTTGATAATGTAGCCCAAAAGGAATAAAAAGGTCCGTCAGTTGTCGAGATATAAGGTAACATCTTCCCCATCGTTAAACTATCTAAAGTATAATCGCCGTTCCAGCCATAAATTTCCTGACCAGGATATAACTCTTCGTGCATATATAAGTTTTCAAAACCTAAATCGGGCATTAAATAACCTCGTTTATAGAAACTAGCTAGATTATCATGTAGATAATTTGTTTCATATCCTAAATCAAATAAAACGCTTGGCATTCCATATGAAAAATCATACGTGCTTGATTCAAAATTTACAGGTGTTATTGGATAGTTCCCAGTAATTGAAATTAATTCTGATACATTTGTTTTATTTTCACTGTAACTATTATCAAAATATAAACCATCTTCAGCTAACATAAAGAGATTCGGAGTCAATGTTTCATTGACCGCGAATGATTGAACAGATTCTAAAAGGATTGTTATTACATTCATATCTTCCAACAATCCAAAATATTCCGTTGGAGTTGAAATGTCATCATCGTTAGGTTCAATTATGATATCGTCATTACGTTCTAGTAAGTTATCTATTTCTTTGGTATAGTATCCAAGAATTCCATATTTTTCTAATGAAGATCGCTTAAAAGCAGTAACATTACTATCCGTTACGAACTCTTCTATTGCATCAGTTCCTATCGAAAAGAAAGCAAACACCAATAATACTGATGTCATAAAACAAGTAATTCCTCTAGGATAGTATTTTTTTGCAGGAAGTGAACTTTTATATAGCCTTCTATTAATATATCTCATTGTGATATAGAAAAGACCGCCTATACCTGAAGCAACTACAATACTAAGAATTGAAATATGTTCTATTGTAATAACATCTGTAGCTTCACCTAATAATTGGAATTGGTAAATTGTAAATAAGTCATAATATACATCATACATTGTAGCGTTAACTAAGAATAAAACTAAGATTATTCCAAAAACAACAGATAAGTAAATGATTGATGCTTTTTTTGATTTGATTAGGAAAGTGATACTACCGATAGAAAAAGCAATAATAAAATCAATTAAGAACTCTTTAGGTAAAAAGCTGAAATCAATCCAAAGAAAAGTAACAATTTCAACTAATAAATAAAATAATATAAATGTAATAATAATTTCAAATTTGTCTCTAAGTATGCTCTTCATTTCTTCCTCCAATACAACTTTCTATTATAACATATATCTAAAACAAATGTAAAAAAGATTACTAAAAGTAATCTTTTAATATCTATTAAAAATCATAATATTTCTTAAATTCAGCTGGGTGGGGAATGTTACCTATTCTTTCAACTTCATGACGTTTTTCTTTAATCCAAATTTCTAATAATCTATTAGGGAAAACATCTCCTCTCAGCAAGTAATCATGATCAGATTCTAAAGCGTCTAGAGCTTCACTTAAAGTTCGAGGTAAAGAACCAATTTTGGTTCTTTCTTCAAGCGAGAGTTGATGGAGATTAAAATCAAATGGTCCCCAGTTATATTCCTTAGGGTCAATTTTATTTATGACTCCATCTATTCCTGCCATTAAGATAGCTGAATATGAATAATAAGGATTGCTCGATGCGTCTGGGTTTCTTAACTCAAATCTCTTAACATCCGGTTTCTTTGCATAAGCTGGAATTCTCACAACAGCTGAACGATTAGCAGTAGCATAACCTATAGTCACTGGTGCTTCATAACCTGGGACTAATCTCTTATATGAGTTAGTAGATGGATTTGTAAAAGCACATAAACTTTTAATGTGTTTTAAAATTCCTCCCATAAAATGCATAGCGAATTCACTTAATCCAGCATATCCCGACTCATCAAAGAATAAAGGTTTATCGTCTTTAAACATAAGCATATGAACATGCATACCATTACCAGCTTCTTTCGACAATGGTTTAGGCATAAAAGTAGCTGTTTTGTTAGCTTTATTAGCTGCATTCTTGATAATATATTTAGCAATCATTGTATTATCTGCCATTTTTGAAAGAGTCCCGAACTCAACTTCTATTTCTTGTTGACCTGACCCCCCAACTTCATGGTGATGATACTTAACAGGTACTCCCCATTCATTTAGCATCATACAGATTTTACTTCGAAGGTTATAATTTACATCATTTGGTATATCAACATGATATCCACCCTTAGTAGATACTTGGTAACCATTATTATCTGGTTTTCTTTCTCCGCTATGCCATTCTGCTTGTTTCGTATCAACATGATAAAAAGCTGAATTAGACTTAACTTCGAAAGCAACATTATCAAAAATATGGAACTCAAATTCAGGGCCAATTAACATAGTATCAGCTATACCTGATTTTTTCATAAACTCTTCAGCTTTTTTTATAACAGTTCTTGGGTACTGATCAAACCTATGATTCTCTTTACCAATCACTAAAACATCTCCAACCATATTTACAGTCGGAATTTCAGTGAATGGATCAATTGTCATTGTTTCAATATCTGGAACAAACACCATATCACTGTTTTCCACAGGTGCGTATCCATAGTTAGAACCATCAAACCCTATTCCTGATTCAAAAAGTTTAAGTTTGAAGTTTTCTGCGGGGATAGTAAGATGTCTCCATCTCCCATCTAAATCTGTAATCTTAAAATCAATCATCTCGATATTGTTAGCTTTGATAAAGGTCAAAGCTTCATTGATTGTTTTAGCCATTTTTTCCTCCATATATTTAATTAAATAAGCGCTTTTATTATAAACTCTGAATGCTAGATTTGCAATCATTATTTTTTCTTTTTTAAAACGAAAAAACAATCAATAAATTTGATTCCTTTTTTTATATATATTTTTAATTTTCTTCTTGTTTATGAATGACCACTTGAGGGAATGGAATTTCTATGTTATTCTTATCAAATAGAATTTTTAACTCCTTATTCATTTCCCTTATTGTATATAATCTATCTATCTCTTTTGTCCAAGCAACTACTCTTATTGTAATACCTGAATCTCCAAATTCTTCGATACCATCGTAGAATGGACCTTTTTTAATTGTTGATATTTCTTCTTTGAATGTTTTAATATTTTCTCTCATAAAATTCTCAAATTTTTCGATGTCTTCGTTGTAGCTGATTGAGATTTCACAAATTGCTTGAGATAGAACGTTTGATGAGTTAATAGCTCCTCTAATATCAGAATTGTTAATCATCTTGATATCCCCGTTGATATCTTCAAATTTAGTAATTCTTATCCCTAAATCTTTTACAATACCTCTAAATTCTCCTATTTGTACTACGTCTCCAACTGAGAACTGCTTTTCAAATATAATAAATAAACCAGCAAAGATATCTTCAATTAAACTTTGCGCACCAAAACTTATAGCTAAACCAATGATACCAGCACCAGCAAGTAATGTTGCAGTTGGCACCTCCCAAGCTGATAAGATTAAGAATAACGCTACTATAACTGCGACATATTTTAGAGAGCTCATCATTAAATTACCAATAGTTTCAGAACGATATCCTCTTTTAATGAAGAGACTCAATATGATTTTAAAGACCTTATATAAAATCCACACAAACACAACAACAGCTAGAGATTCTAATATTGTAACGTAATTATTAACAAAGAAATCTACCAAGTTAAAGAACTTACCGATTGAATTTTCAATAATTAAAGCGAACTGCGTTCCTACAAATATTATAGGTGCGAAAATCCCTAAAAATAAGCATATTACTATTATTATAGTTACAATTATAATGTTTCTTTTCTCTTCTTTTGATTTATTCTTAAAGTTAAATTTCATGATAATACCTCCTCTTGGTTATCAACTGTTTCTATTATTATATAATCACTAAAATTAACACTGCTTTTAATACCAAACTCATAGATTACTGGCTGGGTATCAACCTTACTTACAATAAAAGTAACCACCAGCAATTCATCCTGTTCTTCTAAGATAAACATATTACTTTCTAAAACAAAGTTACCAAATTCAGTTACTTCATATATATTATAGTAACCATGCGTAAACTGATTCTCAGGGTCGTCTAATTCTATTGTAATTTCATAGTAAGTATCGAATTCTTGAATTGTATACGTAAATTCTATATCCTTTAAGGTTGTAAACTCAATTGATTGAATAATCGCTTCAGTATAAGCTAAAGTATATGGATCATCATATTTAGCTATCAATTTTACCTGGTAAGTAGTTTCAGGAATCAAATCATCGAACAACATATAATTACCCTCGTGATGCATATGTTCTTCCTCTTGCGCAACTGTAAATGATTGACTATCAACTACATAATCATGAAGCAATATTTGAACTTCATACTCAACTTCCATTTCACTATCCATGCTTTCAGCATAGACTGATAAATTCACGGCTTCATCTTCAATTCTATCGGTATAAACTGAACCACTTAAAGAATACGGAGTATGGAAAGATGTTTCATCTAATATTATTATTTCTCCAAGTAAATCCATAGCTTCTAAATACATATATAGCTCAACATTTTCATTTGAAACATCAAATAGAGTATACGTTGATTCTATAAGTGATAAAGGAACAGTAGTATAATGTAATATTTCTTCTTCCCACTCATACATATATCCATATCTAAGTTGAATGCTTTGATATTCATTAAATGGATCACTTATAAAATAATCGATTTGGTAATCATAACTCCATTCATTTTCATTAAGAATTCCAATATAAGAAAAAGCTCCTCCGGTATTTGGAGCTGTATCAATGGTTTCTGAATCTAACACTTCATATCCATAACCTTTATCAGCCATTACTTTTATCTTATATTCTGTATCACTGTTTAGATTAGCGAAACTACCAGTGTTTTCTCCAATCTCTAAATAACTCTCATATTCTTCAAATTGATTAAGCAATAGTACTTTTAAAGTCTGTGGTTTAATAGCGTTATCACTATCTGTAACATTTATGTTGTAGACAATAGTATTATTAAAAGCCTCCAATGATTCAATGGAAGCTTTAGGACTAGCTGGAACCACAATCGTAGCTACAACTACTATAGTTACTGTCATAAACAAAGACGAAAAAATAGATTTCAAGGCTTGAAATCTAGATAGTTTTTGATGTTTTTCTTTCATTTTCTGTAAACGAGACACTCAATCACCTCGCAATTCTTATATCTATTCTATAATAATTAAGTGTCTCATTCAATAAGGCAAGAAAAAAAACCGGAAATTCCGGTTTATAATTTCTTAGCTACAACTGCCAAAATCTTTGGCCCGGTATGTACACCCAATACCGGAGTAACCGGAATTGTTGTTATTTTCTTAACATTTAAATCAGTTTTAATCTTACTTTCAAGCTTTAAGCCTTCTTCTAAATTATCGCCATAGTGAACTGTAATTTCAACTGGATTATCTTGACAGAAATCCTTAAGTTTATTTCTCATAGTTATTATCGTTCTCTTCATTCCGAATCCTTTAGATAAAGTATGGTAGACACCATCATCATTAACTGCGATAATCGGTTTAATATGAAGAATTTCTCCAATTGTACCTTCTACTAATCCAATTCTTCCACCTCTTCTTAAATGCTTAAGTGTTTCTACGGTGAATATTGCAAAAGAATCTTGGAATCTTAGTTTTGTTAAACTGTCTAATATATCTTTAATCTCAGTTCCTTTTTCGATTAATTCAAGTGCTTTTTCAACAAGAATACCCTCTGTCATACCTAAAGTTTTACTATCAAACAAATGAATATTTATATCTTCAATATCATTGGCGATAGTTTTAAATCCGTTATAGGTCCCACTCAATCCACTTGAAATTGTTATTACAATAATATCTGTATAACCTATTTTTTTAAATTTATCAATCGCTTTTACAAAATCTTCTAAATTAGGTAAACTTGTTTTTACATGTGAATGTTTTAGTTTTTCATAAGTTTCTTCTGGGCTTATCTCTAAAATGTCTCTATAGAATTTGCCTTCAATATTAATCATTAAAGGACACATTTCTAAATTACTAATGGCATCTATATACTTCTTTGATAAATTAGAGCCTGAATCTGTAATCACTGCTACTTTCATAATACCCTCCTTGTAACGCATGTTCCTTAATTTAGAATAGCAATAATTACTATGTCTGTCAAGGTAATTGCTTTAGTTAAAAAAAAAATGCACGATTTTGTCGTGCATTGTGTTAAAATTGTGGGCTTATACGTTTATTAGTGTATTTTTCATATTGATAAGCTACTCTTAAGCATTTTTCATCTTCAAAATTTTTAGCTACAAAAAATAAACTTCTTGGAAAATCATCAGTTAGAGATTTAGCAGGCACTGTCATAACTGGATTACCAGCTATTGGTGCATGTGAAGTTCTTCTTTTCAAAACTAAAACATCTAAATTATTTGCATCCATAATGCGATTCAACTCATTTGCTTTGAAGACTAAATCCTTTCTTATTTCTAAGTATTCGGGATCTAATAAATCTCCTGATGTAGCTTCTGATTTTAAAAACATGCTCTGACCATATTTCAAGCAAATATCTTTATTAGCTTCGTTAAACTCAATTAGTTCTTTTAAACTATGGATATTTATACTATCCTTTACAGATTCAAAATATTTGTTTAGATCATATTTAAACTCAACCATTAAAGATTTAAAATTAGGCATCTCTTGTTCTTCGATTTCAAGATCCATAGTTTTATTAGCCAATGGTTTTATTATACTTTTAGCTTCTTCAAAGATATTGATTTCTTCCTCATGATATTTAACATCTTTAAATGATAAAAACCCAACACTCAAATTACTAATATCATCACTGTATGTTTTTGAAAAATTATACTCTTTGTTTGGAACATTTAAAGTTTCATTATCCTCTAAATCTTTTCCAAGTAAAGATTCAAATAGTATTGCACAGTCCTCAACGGTTCTTGCCATTGGGCCAGCTGTATCTTGCAAATGACTAATTGGTATAATGCCTGTTCTACTAACTAAACCTAAAGTCGGTTTAATAGAAACTATAGAGTTTCTCATAGCTGGTGCCATTAACGATCCATTTGTTTCTGTTCCGATTGATACAGGAATCATATTAGTTGCGACCATCACGGCTGAACCTGTTGATGAACCTAGTGGATCTATATTTTCACTGTATGGACTATTTACTTGGCCATGGCGACTACCATAACCCGATGGCATCTCTCCGAATGTCATAAAATATGCAAACTCAGATAGATTAGCTTTCCCCAGAATAATCATTCCTGCTTCTCTTAGTTTCCTAACTATAAACGCATCATTAGGAGCGTTGAAGTCTTTAAGAGCATATGAAGAAGCTGAAGTATGCATTTTGTCAAATGTGTTTATGTTGTCTTTAATAACAATTGGGATTCCATGAAGGACTGATCTTTTTCCTTTTTTCAATCTTTCATCATCTAGAGCTTTAGCTATTTCAAAAGCATCTCGATTATATTCACCAAAAGCATTAACCTTTGGATTCCAAATGTCAATTTGTTTTAAGTACATATTCACTAAATCTACTGAACTCCATAAGCCTTCATCTAATCCGTTAGCTAATTCTTTTAACGAATACTCTTTTAGTAATAGACTACTCATTGTGATAATCCTTAGCTAAGGAAATATATGTGTTTGCATTACTTAAGTTTCTTTTAAGTTCAGTTGGCTTTAATTCTCTAATTACTTTCATAGGGTTACCTAGCGCTAAAGAGTTTTTTGGTACGGTTTTACCTGGTGGGACAACGCAGCCAGCAGCTACCATGGCTCCTTCTTCGATTGTGGCTCCATTAAGAATAACTGATCCCATTCCAATTAAGCAAAAATCACAAACTGTAGCTGCGTGAATAATTGCAGAATGTCCAACGGTAACAAACTTACCAATTTTCGTTGGTTTATCAGTATCTGTATGCACCACTGCATTATCTTGAATATTTGTTCCTTCACCAATCTCTATTTTAGCCATATCACCTCTTACGGTAGCGTTAAACCATACACTTGCGTTTTTAGCAATAGAAACATCACCCATTACTTGAGCGCTATCTAAAATATAGGCTTCTTTTGAGATGTTTGGTTTTATATTCTTATATATCATTTATTACTCCTTAAATACTTTGTATAGATTATCAATAATATCAGTAGATC
>Ga0209345_10006665_pt1 | contig 10405 bp, 8 predicted proteins | sample Cruoilmetagenom7_FD_187294 | JGI IMG/M metagenome (GOLD analysis project Ga0209345, IMG submission 187294) | Oil polluted marine microbial communities from Coal Oil Point, Santa Barbara, California, USA - Sample 7 (SPAdes) (version 2) | ecosystem: Environmental > Aquatic > Marine > Oil seeps ... | reverse complement strand
CGCAAAAACAGCGCCGAGCGTCAAGCCAATCAATGGCGCACGCGCAAAATCAGAGAGCCCCAATTGAAGGCACTCGCGCACATCCCGGGCGGTGAGCAGATTGACGTCCGGCATCACAGGCACAGGCACAGGCACAGGTTTTTTGGTTGAAGCCTCACTCATTTCCACCTCCCCAGTTGGTTGAGCCATCGCCGCGAGAATGCCAACCGCCACCTTCTCAGCTTAGCGGTTAGACAAACATCCAGCGACTATAGAATTATCTCAGACAGGCCCAAAACATGCTTTGTTAGAGATCAAGTCATAGGAGAATTTGATGAGATGACACTGGCAGAAGCGCTGCAAAAATACCCGGCTTCGACCCTGAGATGAAGCTCGTGTGCGAGCGGTTCGAGCTGATTGAGGTTTTTTGACCAAGCGGGCCGAGAGAAAATATTGGGGCTGCGTTACGCAGCCGCCCCAACAATCTTGTGGGACAACGCCAGGAGGTCGCGCTTTCACGCTCCCGGCAAGGCCGTTAAGCCCAGACTATTCGACGGAGACAACCGTTGCTGTACCGCCAGCACCTGCATTCGTTGTATAAGGACCGGACTGGCCAACAGTCGGTTCAGCAGATTCGCCTTCGAATGTCGCGCAAACTTCCGCACCGTCAGGGCCTGACCCACAAATTGTATTTGTGGCTTCATCAAAAGTATATGGACCGGACTGGCCAGTCGCCAGGTTGGTCGATGTGTTTGCTTCTGTATCAAACGCAAAAGAAACTGCTTCTCCGCCTGCTTGCTCAAACTTGATCGTGATCACGTTCGCAAATGCACTCGTCGAAAACAGGATGGCGCCAACAAGCGCTACAATAAATCTTGGCATCAAAATGCCTCCCAGTTCTTGTCTATTATCGACCGTGAAGCGAGCTCCACGGTCACTCAGTGAAGCGCCTTTATATCAAAATCATTCGTATAAAGACAGACAAGCGCGCACTCTCGATACGCATATTTTTTCGATCTATTCAGCTCTGGTTCATGTCCTCAATACCGGCTAACAAGGGACCATATGCGGGCAAACTTGATGGCATCACGGCCATTTCATCTTTGGGAAGCTGGCAGAACCCGACTGCGGTGCGTATCTTTGGAGCAATGAAAACCAACAGGGAGTTTAACAGATGATCGATGTATATTTCTGGCCAACACCAAATGGTCGCAAGATCACCATCATGCTTGAAGAATGCGAGATGCCCTACACCATCGTGCCCGTGGACATTGGTGGGGGAGATCAGTTTAAACCTGAATTCCTGCGCATTTGCCCAAATAACCGCATGCCTGCCATCATCGATAAAGACCCGCTGGGCGGTGGGGACCCGATCGCGATTTTTGAATCAGGTGCGATCATGGAATATCTGGCAGAGAAATCCGGCAAGTTCCTACCCAAAGACCCAGCTGGCAGATACGCAGTCCTGCAATGGGTCCACTGGCAAATGGCAAACCTCGGCCCGATGATGGGGAATGCCAACCACTTTAAGAATTATGCAAAAACCATGGTGGATGATGAAAGCAAACTGGAATACGGTCAGCGTCGCTTCATTGGTGAGGTGGACCGCCTCGCAGGCGTGATGGACACCCAGCTTTCAATCCACCCCTATCTGGCAGGCGCTGATTATTCAATCGCCGATATGATCACATGGCCCTGGGCCATGTTCCTACACCGCCTTGCAGCCGCTGATGGTGTTGATGGGAGCTGGGACGCCTATCCCAACGTCAAACGCTGGGTCGATAAAGTGGGGTCCAGGGACGCTGTCAAACGCGGACAAGCCGCTGGCGACGAGCTGGGAAAACAAGAGTTCACCAAGGAACAAGAGGAGGCTCGGCGCAAACTTCTCTTCAACCAAACAAATGAGTCCGTCCGCAAAGCCCGCGAGGCTGCCCTCAAGGGCTAAAGCAGCCCAGGGGCAGATGGCGGAAGTTCAAAGCGGGCCACTGGCACCGGTCTAATCACCTGACCATTTGACGCGCCAAATTGTTCCACCCTCATCATCAGCGATGAGCAGGTGCCCTTCAAGGGTGAGTGCAAGCCCCGCGGGCCGCCCCCACACACGTGCAGGTGTTTGCCCTTCCGTCCAAAAGCCCGCGACAAATGTTTCATATGAACCAGCGGGTTTTCCGTCTTCAAAAGGAACACGCACGATCTTGTAGCCCGTGGGTGTCGCCGCATTCCATGAGCCGTGAAGTGCGACAAAAGCATCGCCACGATACGCTTCTGGAAACTGCACGCCATCATAGAAGACCAGATCAAGAGCTGCAGAGTGCGCGGCGAAAAGGACCTCCGGAGCCAGAGTGGCGGACACCAAGTCAGGACGAATATCACCGAACTTGGGGTCAGGGTTGGCTCCCAAATAGGCATAGGGCCACCCGTAGAACCCTCCCTCCTGCACTTCCGTCAGATAGTCAGGCACCAACCCATCGCCCATCCCATCGCGCTCATTGACCACCGTAAAGAGGCGCTCAGTTCCAGGGAGGTAGGCCAAGCCGATCGGATTGCGCAACCCCGCCGCGTAGAGCGTTTGTTCTCCGCTCACCAGATCAAAGCGTTGAATGGAAGCGCGGGGCAGCGGTTCTTCATCCAAATTCCCTTCGCTGCCGATGGATACGAAGAGGCTTTTTCCATCTGGGGAAAAGCGCAGCATGCGCGTCCAGTGCCCACCCGCATCGCCCAAGGCTCCGGCACGCGTTATCGGCCGCCGACCTTCCGCAATGGTACGTCCAGTCGCTGACCCCAACCACCAGACTGCACGCTCATCTGCAATGTAGAGGTCGCCGTCATGAAGGGCGACCCCAGACGGCAGCCGGAAGTCACCGGCAAAAGACATCGCACTCTCAGCGCGCCCGTCACCGTCTTCATCGATCAGCCGGGTGACCTGACCCACATTCGCCTCTGTGACAAAGACAGCGCCGTCCGCTGCCACCGCCATAGCGCGAGGGTGCCGCAGCCCATCAGCAAACAAGGAAACCTCAAACCCGTCTGGAGCACGGAGCTGTGCACCCGCGGGACGGTCAATCACAACAGGGCGGTTGCCCACAGAGGGTGTTGAATAGGGAGCGGGCAGATCTTCGAAACGAATATCATATTGCGTGCCAATCGCCTCATCTGCACCCGCAGCCAGTGCCGCACCTGTGCTGACAGGTTGCGACATAAGAAGAACGGCAAGTCCGCACATCTGCGCAACAACAGAACGTTGAGTAGAGCGGCGCTGCATCCCAGACCACCACAGTGCTGTGCTGCGCGCCGCTTTCCTCATCCTATTCTCCCGTAAACTTTGGTGTTCGTTTTTCGAGAAAGGCCGAAACAGCCTCCTGTTGATCCTTAGACGTTGCCGCAAGAGCGAATTGATCACGGTCCATATAGGTGGTGGCGTGATTAAGAGCTTTTGCCGCCATGTCAATCGACTGCTTCGACATGCGAACTGCGACGGGTGGCAGGGCACCAAACCGCACCGCCATGTCCAAAGCTGCCTCACGGGCAGCGCCTGCCTCCACAACCTTCTCAATCAAGCCCCACTCAAGCGCTTCTGTTGCTGGCAGGCTTTCACCCAGGATCGTGAACAGTTTTGCTTTCGCAGGTCCCATAAGGTTCACCAATCGCGGATTGGAGTGCCAGCTCATATTCATACCCAGCGGGATTTCCGGCAAGCGAAAGTAGGCTGACCTCCCGGCGACGCGGACATCACAGGCCGCGACAAGCGCCGATCCTCCTCCGATGCAAAAGCCTTCAATCGCAGTAATCGTGACCTGCTCTAGGCGTTCCCAGGCCGCACACATATTGGGGCCGGTCTTCAGGGCATGCCGGCGATGCAACAGGCCGGAGGGACGTTCTGCAAGAGCAGGGTCTTTGAGATCAGCACCAGCAGAAAAAGCCTTCGCGGTGCCGGTAAGAACGATGGCTGAGGTATCGAGATCATCTTCAAAACTATCAGCAACTGCTGTGAGTTCCTTCATCACCGCAATCGAAAGTGCATTCAGGCCATCACCCCGATCAAACGTCACAAGAGCGACCCGGCCCTCACGCGCGATGCTGGTGTACTCACCAAATGGTTCCGGTTTATCAAACATGTCCCTGCCTATCATGGTTGACCATTTGCGGTCGTTTCGCTTCTGAAACAGAACCTAAACGAGGGTCCGGCGGATGACCAGAGAAGCTCCGTTTCCCAACACACAAATGGCCGAGTGGACCCGGAACCAAAAAAAGGGCCCCGAAAACCCGGGGCCCTTATACATCTCAATACTGATAGTGAACGTTAGCTGCCGGTTCCACCAGCGGCCAAAGCAGCTTCCGCAGTGTCTGGCATAATTTTCACACCAGACTCACCGAAGATGGCGATCTGATTGTCTTTTACGCCGATCACAGCATTGTAGCCTTCCCTGTCTGCTCGGCTGATCGTCGTGAAGGACTTCCCAAGATCAGTGGAATAGGCCACCGCACCGTTCAAGCCAGCCAGAATGACGGAGCCGTTCGCAAGCTCAACGCTGCCACCAAAGGATTTAGTGACGCCCGTTTCAATCTTTGTCCACGTCACACCATTATCAACTGTCCGGAAGACGTTACCGCGCATTCCGTAGATCAGTACTGAGCCATCGCTGAGACCAATACCGCCCCAGAAGGATCCTTCATAAGGTGTCTGTATACGCTCAAAAGTCGCCCCTGCATCGGCTGAGCGATAGACTGTTCCAAACTCCGCTGCGACCCAAAGCGCACCATCTTTATCGCGGAAGGAGTCGTTCAGATGGAAGTCATCCTCGCCACCTTCAACGATTGGCCGCTGCGCCCAGGAGGTACCGCCGTCTTTCGTCTCAAGAACATAGCCAAAGGCCCCCATGGCTAGGCCATAGGACGGTGTGTCGAAGAAGACGTTCATGAGCGGCGTTTCCGCATCAAAGTCTTCATAGATCTGAAACCAGTTTTCGCCGCTATCTTCCGTCTTCAGGATGACAGCATCGTGACCGACAGCGTAACCAATTTCCTTCGATGGAAAGTTCACGGATGTGAGCGTCACCTGCGTGGCAACACACGCTGCCTGTGTCCAGGTTACACCGTCATCATCTGAATAGACGACGTGGCCAAACTCACCAACAGCCACCATTCTCCCGTTCGCCTTTGCGACGTCGAGAAGCAGTTTGTTGTCCGCAAGGTTCGAAGGTGTTGCTTTGCTCTCAGCAGCTTCACAAGCTGCGGCACCGCCCTCTGCCTGCGCCAATCCGGCTGTTCCAACAACCAATGAAAGGCCCAACAGCGTCGCCGACGCGGACCGGAATGTCCGCGGACCAATCTGGCGCACGGTAGAAGTGATCTTATTTACGTTCATGACCTGTTACTCGCGTTTCCCCGCTAGACGCCAACATTTCGGGCGTTCGGGACTTTTGCCCCTTGTTACGACTGACCTTACCGGCGTCACACCGGATAATGCCCTATCTGCCCAAAAAATGGCAAAAAATATGGGCTGACCCCAACGGGAGCCAGCCGGGTCATTCTATATGCTAACTCAGCGAACGCCAAGCTGGCGGATTGAGGACGATGTATAGCGGTTAACATCCAGCTCATCAGCGAAATAGTTCATTGGTGGCTCCTCATTTTGCATCGCAAGCGCCGGATACCGCCCTGCCTGAAGATCATAAACAACCTCCGCAGCCGACCCGCACAAGGGCACATTATACCGCTGGATGGAGTGCAGCTCCTGAATAGCGCCACAACTCGCCCCGGCCATCATACATTTCAGACCCGGCAATCTGCCAGACCCACTGCAACCCATAGCGGTCTGGTGCACAATTAGAGCCCTCAAACGAATCCAACGTTCTCAAGCCATCTGGGGTTAGGTGATCGCCAAGGCGATCGACCTGGCGCCCCGGGACACCTGCGACACAAAGGTCTGCGGAAACGGAGAGAGTTACACGTCCACATTACTAATTTTTGGTATCCGCAAATAAAAACGGCCAGTCCCAAAGGAACTGGCCGCCTTGTCGTCAGTATCGAAAAGCGAGTTCAGCGAACGCCGAGCTGGCGGATCGAAGCAGGCGTAAAGTGACCTGCATCAAGCTCATCAGCCGTATAGTTCGTTGGCGGCTCTTCGTTTTCCATGGTCAGAGCCAGGTAACGTCCAGCCTGCAAGTCATAGACAATTTCCGCTGCCTTGTTGCAGAGCGGCACATGATAGCGCTGAACACCGTGCTCTTCCTGCACGCGCCACAGCTCACCACGACCGTCATAGTTTTCAGCAGCCGCAAGCGTCCAGCTGTCCTCGTTCATGTGCATCACACGACGCGCATACACATGGCGATTGCCAGGCTTGAGGTTTGCTTCAATGGTCCAAACACGACGCAGCTCATAGCGAAGCTGATCCTGATTGAGGTGAAGCGGATTGATAAATTCAGTGTAGGGAACATTGAAAGAATCGTAGGAATTCTCTGCAATGTACTTTGCTGTCTTACCAACAACAGTCCAGTCATAGCGGTCTGGCGCACCATTATAGCCATCGAACGAATCCGATGTGCTCAGGCCGTCAGAATTGGTGCCTGGATTGTCATAAGAGATATTTGGCGCACGGCGCACACGACGTGTACCTGGGCTGTACTGCCAAGCTTTGCGAGGATCGATAGAACGGTCCAGGGTTTCATGCACAAGGATCACAGAACCAGCAGAACGCGCGGGCGCAACCGTGTTGGAGATGAAGTAGATGGAGATATTGTCCAGATCTTCAGCTTCCTGCTTGGATGGATCTGACCAACGCAAGATCACATCCTGCTGAGCGATGACATTCGTATAGTCACCTGAGCGTGTGACAGCGGCATTCGCTGTTTGGCGCGTAATTTTAAAGTCGCGATAGCGCAGCGTGTGGTTCCAAACAATCTCAAGCGCGTTGTTTGGGATCGGGAATGGGAACCCGTTGATCGCTTTGCCTACACCGTTACCGCCACCGACAAGCGTGCCGAGTTCGGCATTTGCTTTCGTCGATGCGTAAACAGAATCAGGATATGCACACGTACGACGACCTTGATACACATTCATCTTGTAGGACGGGTATGTCGACAGAAGCAGCTTATAGCCGTCGGTCAAGCCGTCCGCATACTGACCCATATTTGCGCCAGTAATCGAGAACTGAACCGAATCTCCAGAGAATGGATTCGGAAGATGCTCTCCAGCCTGTACAGAAACACCTGCTGGAATGCTGGACAGACCACCTGACCATGCAGGAATGTCGCCGCTTCCGGCTTTTTCTGAACCCATAGGCGTCAGATCTTGTCCAAGCCGGTTGGCCTGGGAGGCTGGCACAGCAGCCATCACGCTGGTCGCAAGGACGCCAGCGGTCAAGCATGAAGCCAACCCTAGTGTTAGGTTTTTCATTCTTCCCTCCTCAAAGTGCCCCCCGTATTTCATAAGACGAAGTGATCGATCCAAACTCGGGAAACATCCCAAAAGGTGGGGCAACGACCAACGCCACTGAGCAGACGGTACCACAGCACTTCCCCACATGGTTCATACGGATTGGTCAGGTTGCGGAAGAAATTGGCGGAAAACTGGGGTTTAGCTGTGGCATATTATTAAATCTTCGTAACAAAAAACCCCGGAGCATAAATGCCCCGGGGTTCGTCTTTTGTAGAGACCCGAAGGTCATATCGTGCGCGCTCTTAGCGCGTACCCATCTGCCGTATGGAGGCCGGTGTGTACCGATCTGCATTCAGCTCATCAGCAAAATAGTTGTTTCCCGGCTCTTCATTTGTCATTGCCAGCGACAGGTAACGGCCAGCCTGGAGATCGTAGACGACCTCCGCAGCAGTTCCGCAAAGCGGGATCTGGTAGCGCTGCAGCTGCTGCAATTCCTGAACACGCCACAACTCGCCACGTGCGTCATACATATCTGACGAAGAAATTGACCAACTGTCTTCATTGATCGTTTTCACACGACGACCATAAACATGCCGATTTCCCGGCTTCAGGGTCGCTTCGATCCGCCAGGTGCGTGCCAATTCATAGCGAATAACATCCTGATTGAGGTGAAGTGGAGCAATGAAATTGTCGTACGGCGTTGTTTCAGCGTCATAGTTATTGAAAGCGATAGCCTTCGTTTCCTTGCCAACAACTGTCCAGTTGTAACGGTCAGGTGCACCATTATACCCATCAAATGAATCTGACGTGCTCAAACCATCTGAGTTGGTGCCCGGATTGTCATATGCAATGTTTGGCGCCCGGCGAACCCGGCGTGTACCTGGGCTGTAAGACCATGCTTTCCGTGGGTCGATCGACCGATCCAGCGTTTCATGCACCAGGATCACGTTACCTGCTGAACGTGCAGGAGCAACGGTGTTGGCAATGTAATAGAGCGAGATGTTGTCAAGCTCTTCAGCCGATGCCTTGCTTGGATCAGACCACCGCAGAATGGCCTCGTCCTGAACAGTCTGAAGCGTGTAGTCGCCTGAGCGCGTAACAGCAGCTGCGGTGAACTGTCGAGTAAGCTTGAACGACCGGAACCGGAGCGTGTGGTTCCAGATAATTTCAAGAGCATTGTTTGGAATGGGGAACGGGAAACCCATAATGGCTTTGCCGACACCATTACCACCACCAACAAGAACACCAACGCCAGCATTCGCGCGTGTCGCCGCATAGACATTATCAGGAAATGCACAAGACCGACGGGTTGGGTAGACGTCCATCTTGTAGGATGGGTACGTGCTCAATAGCTCACGATAGCCGTCGGTCAGATATTGGTCGTACTGGGCCATGTTCGCCCCGGTGATCGTGAACTTCACGCTGTCGCTGGCAAACGGGTTAGGCAGTTTGTCACCCGGTGTGTAAGAAACGCTGCTTGGGACGGCAGGCAGGCCACCAGTCCAAGCTGGAATGTCACCACTGCCGGCTTTTTCTGCTCCAATTGGTGTGAGATCTGCACCCAGACGGTTCATTTGAGCCTCTGGCACTTTCGCCATTGCACCCGTCGCGATTGCGGTGGCTGCAAAAAGCGAGACCATTGCGGTCGTCTTTTTCATCGAAAAACCCTCTCTAGTTATTTAGGCTCCACTCTTCCGGCGGTCACCACTGCTGACTCTCTTGTAGAATGTCACGTGGCATGACGCAAAGAAAAGGGCCCGGCAGTTACCTGCTAGGCCCTTAAATTTTTGTAATGTCACGAGCAGTGACGCTCAGACTACATCCTTAGTCAGATCCTCAGCTAGTCCTTTAGAAGGAGTAGCTCAGGTTGATAGACACAAAGTCCTTGTCGCCATTTTTTGTGTATTTCTCGTTGCCAAAAATGTTGGTGTAAGAGATACCACCGCGCCACGTGTTCTGGTAAGAGCCATCAACAGCCAAGCTAAGAGACTTGGTACCTTCCCGGTAGTTCGACAGCGGAGCTGGTGAATTACCTTTGACATCATGCTGCCAGGCAACACGCGGGCTCAATGTGATCGGTGTACCAAACACATTGTTGTACTGGAGGACACCCACCAGAACGTACCCGTAAGAGAAGGCCGTTGGACGACACCCAGTACGTGGGCTCAGCCCAAGGAAGGAGCCAAGCGGCAGGTCTGTGCCAGAAGTACAGACGTTCTGCAAACGCTCGAAGCCAGGCTGGGCCGTGCCTGTTTCGTCCGGCACATCCGGCACATACATGGCCCCGAGTTCGGTCAACAAAATACCGATATCAGCACCAAGCGCCCCAACGAGAGGATTTGAGTTCGTATAGGTAGCCGTCGTACCGATGTCGAATGTCACCACTTCTTCCCGAACAAAACCTGGGAATTCGGTAACAGAGTCGGCTCCTGCCACACCACAAACCGGTGACGCCTGCTGAACGGTCTGCCGACCATCAAGAGCCGTCATAGCGTCCGGTCCCAACAGGAAGTCCAGCGTACACGATGCACCAAGCGTGGCGATCGTGGTCTGGTCAGTATCAAGTTGCAGCGGCTGATCGTGCCGGAAGGCCACCTCACCCTGAACACCCCAGTCACCTACCGTGGTGTTGAAGGACATGCCGAAAAGCTTGATGTCCTCAGGATAATCAAAGAAAAGATTAAGGGCTTCCGACCCTCCATTTGGCACCGTCGGGATCAGGATTTCCGCTCCGTCAACCAGCAAACCTGTCGCAGCGTTGGTTTGTGCCCCAACCAAAAGACAGTTGGTCAGTGCAAGCTCCAACAGACTACCATCGGCCACGGCAAAGCCACCACCAAGAATGATATTAGCAAGAGCATTAAGCCCCAAAGCCGTGGCGGATGCGTGTGTACTCCCACCCCCGTTAGCGACAATTTCGGCAGTCGCATTCAGACCAAGCGTATCATTGTAGGTCCGGGTATTAAGGGTCACTAGCTTTGTCGGATTAAGAGACGCCAAGATAGCCCCTGGTTGACCAGCGGGAATGGCTGCAAGAGCTGGATCT
>Ga0209345_10006664_pt1 | contig 10405 bp, 10 predicted proteins | sample Cruoilmetagenom7_FD_187294 | JGI IMG/M metagenome (GOLD analysis project Ga0209345, IMG submission 187294) | Oil polluted marine microbial communities from Coal Oil Point, Santa Barbara, California, USA - Sample 7 (SPAdes) (version 2) | ecosystem: Environmental > Aquatic > Marine > Oil seeps ... | reverse complement strand
ACTTTATATAGCACGTGCGCGCAATGGTCTGCGAGAGCTCGCTGATCGCGCTCAGCGTAAGGGAACCAAGGGCTTTGGACTGAACAGCCCCACAGAGCCGGCACTTGCATTCGCTTACAAACGGTCGTTTATTGGCGGTATATGAAACTGCAAACGGCCTGTTTTGATGCCCCTGATAGGTTATGCCCGCGTATCAACCGAGGATCAGACCCCCCTGCCCCAGTCAGAGGCTCTGAAGACTGCAGGTTGCGTCGAGATATTTGAGGAGCAAGCCTCGGGCGGCAATCGTGCGCGGCCGGTGCTTGCGCGGGTGTTGGAACGCATCGGCAAGGGCGACACGCTCGTTGTCGTGCGGATCGACCGCCTGGCGCGGTCGTTGTCGCATCTGCTGGAGGTGATCGAGCGGCTCGAGGCCAAGGGTGCGTTCTTCCGTTCTATTCAGGACCCGATCGACACCGGATCCCCGCAAGGCAAGTTCACGCTGCAGGTTCTGGGCGCTGCGGCCGAGTTCGAGCGCGCCCTGATCCGGGAACGCACGAAGGCCGGCCTCGCCAGTGCCCGAACAAAGGGCCGCGTGGGCGGAAACCCTGGGCTCCGGGCCAAAGACCCAGCCGCTCTTCGCAAGGTCCGGCTGGCCCGACAGGACGGCTACATGGAGCGGTTGAACCAGACGGCGCAGGACTGGGTGCCCCACGTGCGCCGCTTGCGCCCCGAAATGGCTTGGGAGGACGTGCTGCGCGTCGTTAACGGCCCCCTGCCCCACGACCGACACTGGACGCAAAGCCGCCTGCTGCGCGCCGTCAACGCCTATGTCCGGGACGGCTTCCTGCCTGCCGAGGTGCTAACCCGCGCCGGGCGCCGCGAAACGGACGACCGCCTGCCCGCAATCGTCGCGGCCATCAAGGGCGCGGATCCCGACATCACGCTCCAGGCGATCTGCAGCCGCCTGGAGGCGATGCGCGAACGCACGCCCCGTGGGAGGACAAGCTGGCAGCCGTCTTCGGTGAAGATGCTGCTGGAACGAGCTGAAAGGTTGGGTCTGCTGGATTGAATTCAGCGGCCTCGGCTCTTGTGCCTGCTGCGATCAGCCACACTAAATCTAGAAAGAGCTTGCGCGAATCTCATCGCTCGGGCAATAGTCTCGAAAAATACCGCGCAATCACATAAAAAACGCGCCCACGGATCGAGGCATACATGAGCGAAGCTGAGCAGGACCTAGACATTGCCATCGGGCAGTACGCAGAGCTTCTCGCGTCGAACCTTCATGCGCAACGTGCCGCCCACTTTCCCCCAGACGCCAAAAAGGTCATGCGCACCTTGACCAGCGGTGAAGCCGCAGAGTTGCTTGGCGTTGATCATACCTACCTTCGCAAGCTTCATCGAGAAGGAAAGATCGCTGACGTCGAAACCACCGCTGGCAGCCACAGGCGATATACCCTCGATGATATCTGGGAGATTCGCCATGCCCTTGAGAAAAACGCGAAGAAGCCTGGAACCTACGTTCCGGGTCGCCGTGCCGGTGACGAGCTTCAAATCGTCTCTGTTGTGAACTTCAAGGGCGGAAGCGGAAAAACGACAACATCGGCTCACCTTGCACAGCGCTTGGCTCTCAAGGGATATCGTGTCCTTGCGATCGATCTGGATCCGCAGGCATCTCTCTCTGCGCTGCATGGTATCCAGCCCGAGCTGGACCTGATGGAGGGTGGCACACTGTATGACGCGGTTCGCTACGATGAACCGGTCCCGATCTCAGATGTGATCCGCAAGACCTACATCCGCGGTCTTGATCTTATTCCGGGCAACCTCGAACTCATGGAATTCGAGCACGAAACACCCGCCGCCATCCAGCGCGGTGGCGCCCGCGCCTTCTTCGCCCGTGTACGTGACGCGCTCGACAGTGTCGAAGCGGACTATGATGTCGTTGTCATCGACTGCCCGCCGCAACTTGGCTTCCTTACCATGTCCGCCCTCTCCGCATCCTCTGGGGTGCTTGTAACCGTTCACCCGCAGATGCTCGATCTGATGTCCATGTCGCAGTTCCTGCGCATGACCGCCGATCTGCTTGGCGTCATCCGAGATGCCGGCGCAAACCTCCGCTTCGACTGGCTGCGTTTTTTGCCAACCCGATACAAGGTGGGCGACGCCCCACAGACCGAGGTGATTGCCTTCATCCGGGGTCTGTTCGGCAGGTCAGTCCTGACCAACCACATGGTCGAGTCGACGGCTATCTCTGATGCAGGGCTGACGAAGCAGACGCTCTACGAGGCTGACAAGAAGGACTTCACGCGCCAGACTTTTGATCGCGCGATCGAGTCCATGAACGCCGTAAACGACGAGATCGCTGCGATCATCCAGAACACGTGGGGACGCAATGGCAAGAAAGCCTAAATTGGGTCTGCCCCTGCAGACACTTCGCAATGCTCCCGACGCTCTTGAGGGGCGCCGGCTACGCGGTGGTGTGTTTGAAATTGATCCTGGCCATATCGAGACAGCTGGACGGCTAGACGACCGTCTGCAAATTGAGATCGAGGGTCTCAAGGCGTCGATCTCTAAAAATGGTCAGCGAGTTCCGATTCTTGTCCGTCCGCTTGAAGATGACCGATACAGCCTGATCTATGGCCGTCGTCGGCTGGAAGCTTGCAGAGAACTTGGCATCAAGGTCCGCGCCATCGTCACCGAGATGGAGGGTGACCAGGCCCTTCGCGATCAGCTTTTGGAGAACCAGGAGCGGCGTGATCTAAGCTTCATTGAACGTGCGCTCGTGGCCTCCGCCTTGCTCGAAGGTGATCATCTGAGCCCTTCTGAACGGACCAACAAAGGTGTCGCCGAGGTTCTCAATCTGACCGAGGCCGGGGTGTCTCAGTTGTTGAGCGTGGTCCGTACCGTTGGAGAAGAACTGGTACTGGCCATCGGTGCCGCGCCAGGTATCGGGCGGCCACGATGGGAAGAGCTGAAGAAGCTGATCGGAACTTCAGAGGCTGATCGCGAACTGCTCGCTGCCTTGGCCAGTGAGGCAAAGAGCGCATTCCCTGGCGGCATTGATGAGAAGTCCGATCAGGCATTTTTGGCGGCCCTGTCCGCAGCCGGAAAGCCCGATAACTCCGAATCCGCACCTCGCCCGCGTGGGCGACCCGCCACGGTCATTCCGGGCGTTGGGGCGGCGACAGTTACGACTGGACGTCGTGGCAAACAACTCAAACTCGAGCTGAAGGCCGAGGACAGCGATTTTGTCAGCTGGTTGGAAGGCAATGCCCCACAGCTGCTTACCGAGCTTCACGAGCGCTGGAAGCGTTCGGAAGACTGAGGAAGAGCAACAAACAAAAAGGAGGCACGATACAGGCAAAAAAGAAAAAGGCCCCGAGAAGCTAACTTCACGAGACCTTTCTTAGGTTTCGCACGGGACCAGCCCGCTACAAAACTTCAGTTTTCGCACCTCTGAATGTAGCGTTCTGGCCCCTATCCCGCAAGCGCAAAGCGATTCGCGGGCCCAGTAAAATTTTGCCTTCGTGAATGACATCATGGAGTACACACCGATTTCACCGTTTATGCGGTCGATCTCGCACGCTCATCTGCGTGTGGTCGAGCAGCCCGAGGCGTCTGTTCCGGGCAAGCCCGTCAACAAGTGGGAGCTCCTCCGCGAGCTGTCCAAGGCCCAGGCCGCCTTTGGGATTTCCGAGCGCGATCTGACCGTTCTTCAGGGGCTTCTCAGCTTCTTTCCAGACGACAAGCTTGGCGGGAACGCTGAAATGGTCGTCTTCCCGTCCAACAAGGCCATTTGCGAGCGGCTGAACGGTATGCCCTGCTCGACGATGCGGCGCCACCTCGCGCGTTTGGTAGAAGCTGGCTTGCTTGTGCGGCGCGACAGCCCCAACGGCAAACGTTACGTCCGCAAGCATGGCGAAGAACGCGTGGCCTTCGGCTTCGATCTCTCCCCGCTTTACTGCCGGGCAGAAGAGGTCGCGCGAGCCGCAGAGGCCGTGCGTGAGGCTGAGGAGCGTGTCAGGCGTCTGAGAGAGGTTGTGAGCCTCATGCGGCGCGATCTCACAGCCTTGGCGGAGTTTGGTGAAGAAGTTCAGCCTGGGCTTGGGCTCTGGGATCAGCTTCGCGATACGGCCGTCCTCACGGCCCGGGCCCTTCGCCGCAAGCTTCCACTCGAGGATCTCGCAGCCCGTCGCGCGAACCTAGAAGCTCTTCTTGACCAGGCACGCGACGCTATTGATGGCCCTGAAACAGAAGAAATGAACACCAGTGATGCCCGTTTCGAGCGTCACCATCATAATTCAGATAAAGAATCTATAGATCTTGAACCTGCCTTAGAAAAAGGCGGGGTGGCGGCCGATGTTCCAGAGAAGGATAACGATGAGCCTTTGGCTGACGTTGAAGGGCCGGACACACAGCGGGTGCCCAGGATCCCACTTCATCTGGTGATTGCGGCCTGTCCTTCGCTCAAAACTTTCTACCAAGGGGATGTTCGGCACTGGCACCAACTTTTCGACGCTGCCTGCCATGTGCGGCCAGCAATGGGCATCAGTGCGTCCGCCTGGGAAGAAGCGCAGCGGTTCATGGGGCCCGAGCAGGCGTCGATCGTTGTCGTTGCCATGCTGGAACGCTTTGCCGACATCAGATCGCCGGGTGGATATCTCCGCGCGCTGACATCGAAGGCAGCGGCGGGCGAGTTCTCCTGCGGGCCGATGGTCATGGCGCTGATCGGCCGACGGAGCGCGGCTTAACAGCTGTTAAGTGTCCGGTGAAAGTGGGCCGCTCTGATGTGACTTAACAGCTGTTAAGTCTGGTCTGACCGCCAAGTACTTTTTAGCAGATCAAGGACTGGAGGTTTTTGGACACCGGTGAGACAGATTGGGAAAATGGGTGTCGGCGGCTGTCGTGGAGAACATCTGATGATCAAGGCGGCTCAGAAAGCCACCCTGTTCCAATCGTGGGACAACCCCTTTGACAAGCGTGTGCAGAGCCAGCCCAACGTCTGGCGCATCAAAGTCGGAACATCGCTGGAAGGATGGTCTGGAGATATCGTACACTGGGGTCCACTGCAGGGCTTAAGCTTGTTGAATACCTCGATCAATTCGCGCGAACGGCGCTGTGTCTTGTCTGAGCTCATACGCGCCGCCCGTTGCAGTGCGTCCTGACAACGCCCAACTGTCATAGCGATCCGCGGACACGTGCGCAGCGGTGTCGTGATTTTGCTTGGTTCGAACTGGCCGGCCTATGCGAAGTTCTTGATGTGCCTGAGGACGCAAGCCTCGCAAAATCCATGATATCATATAAGCCATTGATAATAATACGAAACAAACGAATGTATTGGCTACATTCACCGATATTACTTGCCGATCCGGGGGGGCGATCCGGACATGCTGGATAGGATCGCAGTTATTGGCGGATATGTCGGGGTTTCCGGTCTGTTTCTGCTTACTGCCCGCAGAAAGTGAAAGTGTCCTTGGGGTTTTGTGACTGACGGATGAGGGCCCTTGGGGTCCCTCGGATGGGTCCGGGCCGGGTTCCAGTCTGCCGTTTCTGATGAAGGGCATTCCCATGCAAACAGGTGTCTTGCGCGTGTTGCGCGCAACCGCTGCCTCCTGGTGGCGGCTTAGAGAACTGCGCCGAACCGGCGAGACGGAGCTGGCCCGGCGGCTCGAGCGGAAAGCCGTTCTCCGCGATCTCGGCTATCTCAGGCAGGCTGCGACTCTGCCAAACGCGCACGTGATCTGCGGGGAGGGTGGGACGTTCCTCCATCTCGGCTGGACCACCGTGTCGACCTTTGCGCCGATCGAGCGCTTTCCCTTGGCCGCACTTGCGGTCGCACGAGGAACCCCGTTCATCGATATCCGACACGACACGGATGTCATCGCCTTCGCGAACCTGCCGTGCGTGACGCGTAACGGATCGGTCGACCCTGGCCATTCGGGTGCCGGCAAGTCTGTCTCGCTGAGCACCTACATCGACATGGTCGAAAAGCTCGGTGCGAGGATTCTCAATGATCCGCGACCCCGTCGGTCAATCTGATCCCCAAACTTCTCACCCACACACGAAAGGAGGCCAGACATGGCCCGATCCCGCACGCCCAAATTTGATGCCTCCGAGGTCATCACGAACGAAATCATCCGCATCATCGAGCGCGGCGTCCTGCCATGGCGCAAGCCCTGGACGGCAGGCGGCAGCTCGCGCCCCCTGCGCGTAGGCGGTGAACCCTACCAGGGGGTCAACAACTTCCTGCTGACCATGCGCACCGTAATGGCGGGCCACAGCTCGCCTTTCTGGATGACGCTGCCGCAGGCCAATGCCTTGGACGCAAAGGTGCGCAAGGGCGAGAAGTCCTCTGTCGTCGTCTATTACGGCCAAAGCCGGAAAGACGCGGGCGCAGATGAGCATGACCGCAGCGACGGGGATGATCACTCCGAGGAAGCCCGTATCTTCCGCTTCCAGAAATCCTACCGTGTGTTCAATGCCTGCCAGATCGAGGGTTTGCCCGACAGCTTCTACCCTGACCCGGAGCCCGCGCCCGAGCATCCGCAGTCCGAGCCCATCCCGCACATGCAGGCGTTTTTCGATGCCATCGACATCACAACCGTCTTCACGGGCACGGAGGCGTACTATTTGCCGCCCGTGGACAAGGTTTATATGCCGTCCATCACGCGGTTTCAGGACCCGCGCAATTTCTACGGGGTCTGGGCCCATGAGCTGGCCCATGCCACGAAAGCCCCCCATCGACTGAACCGTGATTTCGGGTTCTCGAAGTTTGGCAACACGTCCTATGCGCGCGAGGAGATCGTCGCGGAATTTACCTCGGTGTTCCTGGGTCAGACGCTCGGCTTCACGGCGCATACGCTCGAGATGAATGCCGCCTACCTCCACAACTGGTTACGGGTCCTTCGGTCGGACAAGGGTGCGATCTTCAAGCACGCTGCAGATGCGCAGCGTGCCTGCGACTATCTGATCGCCAGATCGGAGACGGGCAGGGCAGGGCGCAGTGCCGAGGCCGCTTGACCACACGGAGAACGGAGACACCCATGTCACGTAAGGAACCCAAAACGCTGCGGGTGGCCTGCTTCAACGACGGCCGCCGCAAGATCATCACCTTCAAGCGCCGTGCCTATTGGTGGAGCCCGTACGAGGGCGCTTATCCGCTCTCGGCAGCGCTCGAGAGCATCAAGCACCAAGGCGGCTGGATCGAAACCATCCCCAACCCGAATTACAGACCCAAGGGGCTGTTCGGGTAGGGCACCTTCGGTCTCGATTCATCCGCCAAGCGGAAAAGAGAAAGCAGGCTTTGGGAAGGGTGTTCCAACTTCTCAAAGGAGATCCCCATGCCCATGACCGTTCAACCCCTGCCAGACCGTCCCGATCCGACCGTGATCGCGGCGCAGAACGACGCGTTTCGCAAGCTCGCATGCCTTGGAGTGCCGCCCGCGCAGCCCATCCAGGGCCGCATGCATGTCACCCGCTCGCTTATGGAGGCCGGCGATGGCTTCATGGCCGAAGCGGTGAAGGCCACCGGTGCGTTCGATACATTCGAGCCTGAGAATGATCCCGAAGGATGGCACGATTTCGGTGCGGTCGAGATCCGGGGCGAGACCGTGTTCTGGAAAATCGATCTCTATGAAGCAGACTCGGATTTCCGCTACGGGGCCGAGACCCCGGACAACCCCGCCACCACCATGCGCGTGCTGACCATCATGCTGGCGCGCGACTGGTAGAAGGGCAGGGGACTCCTCCCCCCTGACATCTGAGACGATGAAGGCCCGCTGCCCCTCAAAGGGAGAGTGGGCCTTTTGTCGTGGTGATCCCTGAAGCCGGGGATTTGTCACGCGCGCGAGTGCGTCGGCCACACCTCACCCACCTGAAAGGATATCCCATGACTACGAACTTTGCCCCTCTCACCGTCGCCATCGGCGATCTGGTCCCGCATCCCGCCAATGTGCGCAGCAACTCACCGGAAACTTATGACCTCGAGAACATCGCCCATCTGAAGGCCAGCATCGCTGTGCTGGGCCTGCTCCAGCCGCTTATCGTCCAGAAACTCGATGGGAAATACGCCGTCCTCGCCGGCGGCCGCCGCCATGCCGCGCTGAAGGAGCTGGTCGCCGACAAGGCCGCCAAGGGGTTCACTGCGAAGACCAAGATCGACTGCCGCCTTGTGCCTGACGACTGCGACGTCACCACGGCCCTGTCACTTGCCGAGAACATCACCCAGGCACCGATGAACGCCATTGACGAGTTCGAGGCCTTCGCGCGGATGATGGAAGTCGACGGCCAGACGCCGGAAACGATCGCCAAGACATTTGGCACCACCGTGGCCACCGTCAAAGGCCGGTTGCGCTATGGCCTGATCCACCCCGATATCCGCGCCGCGGCCCGGGGCAAGGTGATCACGCTCGACACGATGAAGGCCTTTGCCGAGCATCCGAGCCAGGAGGCGCAGCGCGAGGTTTTCGAGGCGCTCACGAAAGACGGCGGCTATCTGCAGGCCTATACCGTCCGTCAGGCCCTCAAATCCCGCGGGGTGAAGGTCAGCGATGATATCGGGGCCTTCGTGCGCGCAGACTACGAGGCCCGCGGCGGCGCTGTCGCGGCTGATCTTCTGGAAGAGCATTCCGTGCTGGAGGATGCGGCGCTGGTCGAGACCATCCTGCTCGAGAAGCTCGGTGCCGCCGCCGAAGAGGCCCGTATGAGGCTGGGCTTTGCCTGGGCCGATGCGATGGTGCGGTATGATTACGCGACCATGGCCGACTATGGCCGCGTCTATCCCGGCCCGATCGATCCGGATGAGGCCGCCCAGAAGCGCGTGGAAGAGATCACCGCCGAGCTTGAGAAATTGCAGCTCGAGATGGAGGATGAGGGGCTCGAGGACGGTGCCTACAATGCCCTTTACGACCGCGTCGACGCTCTGGAAGAGGAAGCGCGCGATCTGCAGGAGGCCTACAGCGCCGAAGACCTCGCACGGTCTGGGGTGATCGCCTCGTGGCAGGGTGGGCAGATCACGCTCCATGTTGGTCTCGTCCGCCCGGAAGACACCATCAAAGAGGAGGGCGCGCGCGGCTCCTCGGCTAGCCCGACCGGGGAGGAGGCCCCGGACCCGGGCGAAATCACTTATCCAGCCTCACTGGCTGAGGACCTCAAGACCGAGCGAGCCATGGCGCTTGGGGCCGCGATGGCGCTGCATCCGGAAGCCACGCTCGATCTGACGCTCTTCAAGCTGGTGAGCGACGTTCTGGCCAGCGGCATGAGTGTCACGCAGGCGATCAAGATCGATGCCCGCAAGGAATACCGCAACCACGCCAAGATGGACGAGATCGACGAGACCTCGCTTGAGCAGGTGGCGGCGGCGCATGAGGCGCTTGATCTGTCCTGGCTTGATGACAGCCGCGCGCCCGCCGATCAGTTTGCGGCGTTTCGCGCGCTGAAGGCCGGCGAGAAGGCCAAGCTCGTCGCCTATGCCACCGCCAGCACCACGCAGTCCTGCTTCGCGCGGGACCGATCGCGCGACAGCCTGATGCATGCGTTCGAGATTGAGATTATGCCCGATATCCGCGCCCACTGGACGCCGAACGCGACGCTCTTCAATCGCTTTAAAAAGGCGTGGCTCCTGAAGATCCTCGGTGAGGATCTGGGTCTCGCCCAGGAGGCGGTGACGCTCGCCTCATCGAGCAAGAAGGAGATCGTCGCCTTCTGCGACAAGCTCTTCGCTGAACCCTTCGCCACACTGACGGACGCGCAGCGCGCTGCCGTGGCCGCCTGGTGCCCGCCGATGATGCAGACCGCCGGTATCGCCTTTGATGAGGCGGAGCCCGCTGCGGAAACCCCTGAGCCTGACAGCGAGGTCGCGCAAGCGGCCTGAGCCATCATGCGACCCGCGCGAGGCATTCCTCGCGCGGGTCGACCCTCCCACACCCAACGGAAAGACATCCCTATGGCTATTCTCAAGTTCTCTGCCTCCGCTGTTGCGGCGCAAATCGCACATGCGCGCGCCTGCAAAACCTTCCTGCCCAACTGGAACGGGCCCGTGGACAGGCCGGCCCTGATCCTGATCGTCGGCAATGGTGTGCATCTGCGCTCAAACGGCATCGATGGCACGACCACCCGTATCGTCACCACCGAACAGGCCGATCCCTCCTTCGCCTTCGCCGACGGCATGAACCCGTTTCGGGATACCGACTGGATGGCGCAGCGCCGCATGGCGTTTCGCGATCTGACCGGCCAGTTCTATACCGACATCCTGGATGACGTGCAGGTGCTCATCGACCGGGGGCGGGGGGCGATCCGGCTCGCCACCGATGGCCACAGCATCCGCGTGTTCGTGCGCCGGGCCTCGGATTATCTCATCGGCGGGACCTACGAGGTGCCGTCAGGCCTCGGCGGCACCTTCCGGGTCATCCTCAAGGATGCCTGCGAC
>Ga0209345_10006661_pt1 | contig 10407 bp, 10 predicted proteins | sample Cruoilmetagenom7_FD_187294 | JGI IMG/M metagenome (GOLD analysis project Ga0209345, IMG submission 187294) | Oil polluted marine microbial communities from Coal Oil Point, Santa Barbara, California, USA - Sample 7 (SPAdes) (version 2) | ecosystem: Environmental > Aquatic > Marine > Oil seeps ... | reverse complement strand
CTCGCCCTGCTAATGACCCTCGCGGGCAACATAAAGCAACTACTTCCGAGTCTAACTTCAACGCAGGTAATGAAGAAACTGAGGGCAGCATATAAAAAGTAATACTTAAAAAAACTTGCGGGGGGGGGTAATTCCTTCGGCTACAGCCTTGTGTAGTCACGAAACCACGGTATAATCCCCGCACTTTTTGAGGTGAACACTTTTCAAAATATGAAAAGACTTTTAATAGATACACTTTTATTAAAAGTGTGCTTATTAAATGTATAAGAAGACCTCAAGGTGAACTCCAGCAATTCCTGTAATCGGAGCCACCAAAAAATATTATCAGGAGGGGTGGCTGAGTGGTCGAAAGCACCGGTCTTGAAAACCGACGTATCGAAAGGTACCCAGGGTTCGAATCCCTGCCCCTCCGCCACTTTAAACCCTTGTTCTGCAAGGGTTTTTTATTACATGCGAGAAAAAGAACACATATCATTTAAAACTACTTCCCTAAAAACCCCATAACTACTGACTTCAGGAAAATCTGTTGATAACTACCGCAAACATCACCATGCAATTTGGCGCTAAGCCACTTTTTGAGAATATTTCTGTGAAATTTGGCAACGGCAATCGCTATGGCCTCATAGGTGCCAATGGTTGCGGTAAATCTACCTTGATGAAAATCCTGGATGGCAGCCTTACCCCCACATCAGGCAATGTATCAATCACACCCAACGAACGCCTGGGTAAATTACATCAGGATCAATTTGCTTTCGAAGAATACAGTGTGATCGATACAGTTATTATGGGGCACACTGAATTATGGGATATCAAGCAAGAACGGGATCGTATCTACGGATTAGCAGAAATGTCTGAAGAAGATGGCATGAAAGTGGCTAATCTCGAAGTACAGTTTGCAGAAATGGATGGTTACAGCGCAGAGAGCCGTGCTGGAGAAATTCTCATGGGCGCAGGTATCTCCGAAGAACTACATTTTGGCCCGATGAGTGAAGTTTCACCTGGTTGGAAATTGAGAGTATTACTGGCACAAGCGCTATTTTCTGATCCAGACATTTTGCTTTTGGATGAGCCAACCAACAACCTAGATATCAATACTATCCGCTGGTTGGAAGCAATACTCAACGAAAGAAAAAGCACCATGGTCATCATTTCTCACGATCGACACTTTCTCAATGCCGTTTGTACCCACATGGCAGATATTGATTATGGAGAGTTGCGTGTTTACCCAGGAAGTTATGATGACTTTATGACGGCGGCCACCCAGGCTCGTGAACGTCTGCATTCTGAAAATGCTAAAAAATCTGCCCAAATTGCAGATCTTCAGCAATTTGTCAGCCGCTTTTCAGCCAATGCATCTAAAGCCAAACAAGCTACATCAAGGGCCAAGAAGCTAACCAAGATAAAATTGGATGACATAAAAGCATCAAGCCGTGTTAGCCCTTACATCCGCTTTAAACAGGATAAGAAGTTACACCGCCAAGCACTGATACTTGAAAACCTGGCTCATAGCTTTGATGGTGAAAACCTATTCTCCAAAGGTAATTTGATTCTAGATGCAGGTACTCGGCTCGCTGTTATTGGCGAAAATGGTGCAGGTAAAACCACCCTTCTCCGCTGCCTTATGGATGAAATCTCTGCCAACGAAGGCAAAATCCAATGGTCGGAGAATGCAACTCTGGGTTATTGCCCCCAAGATAGTAGTGCCGAATTTGAAAGTAACCTAAACCTGTTTGACTGGATGAGCCAATGGCGTAAACCAAGCCACGGCGATCAGATTGTTCGCGCCACATTAGGCCGTTTGTTATTCTCAGCAGAAGACTTCAAAAAGCAGGTCAAAGTCTGTTCTGGTGGAGAAAAAAATCGCCTGTTGTTTGGTAAGTTAATGATGATGGACACCAACATCCTAATTATGGATGAACCCACCAACCACCTAGATATGGAGGCTATCGAGGCTTTAAATATGGCTCTCGAACACTACGATGGAACATTAATCTTTGTCAGTCATGACCGAGAGTTTGTTTCCTCCCTCGCTACTAGAGTGGTTGAAATTAAAGATCAACAACTGGTAGATTTCCAGGGTACCTATGAAGAATACCTGGCCAGCCAAGAAGCCAATGGGCAAGCAGCCGGTTTTTAATATTTAGAGACAGAGAGAAGACAACAGGAGCACCCTATGCCCGGCCTACTTCCCAACACAGATCCCAATGGTTTACTTGAATACTCAGTGGTCTTTACCGATCGCTCGTTAAACCATATGTCTCAAAGCTTTCAGGGTGTCATGAACGATATATCCAGCACTCTTAAAACGGTCTACAACGCCAATGCTGTTGTGGTTGTTCCCGGTGGTGGAACCTACGGAATGGAGTCGATTGCCAGACAATTTGCTGCGAATAAAAAGTGCCTGGTGATTCGTAATGGCTGGTTTAGCTACCGTTGGAGCCAAATTTTGGAAATGGGCAATATCGCCTCCGAAATCATTGTAATGAAAGCACAACCGTTCAATCCTGTAGAAGCTAAAAGTTCGCAGCCTTCCCTTACTCCAGCTCCTATTGACGAAGTAGTAGCTCGAATCAAATCAGAAAAACCAGAAATGGTATTTGCCCCCCATGTAGAAACAGCCTCGGGTATGTTATTACCCGATGACTATATTCGAGCTATCGCTGATGCCGTGCATTCTATCGGTGGTTTATTTGTGCTGGACTGCATCGCCTCCGGTACCCTTTGGGTCGATATGAAAGACTGTAGTGTAGATATTTTAATCAGTGCCCCTCAAAAAGGTTGGAGTGCCTCTCCCTGCAGTGCACTGGTTATGCTGGGAGACGAGGCCAGAAAGCGCATTGATTCTACCGTAAGCAGCAGCTTTGCCTGTGACCTTCGCAAATGGCTTCAAATCATGGAAGCCTATGAAAATGGTGGCCATGCCTACCATGCCACCATGCCAACAGATGCCCTATTGAAATTCCGCGACACTATGAATGAAACGGAAGCTTATGGCTTCGATAAAGTAAAACAGGAACAACTTGAACTGGGGCAAAAAGCTCGATCACTGCTCACTAGCAAAGGGTTTAAAAGTGTTGCCGCAGAAGGATTTCAGGCACCTGGTGTTGTTGTCAGTTATACCGATGACAGCAACATTCACAACGGCAAAAAATTTATGGAACAGGGTCTACAAATAGCAGCTGGTGTACCCCTGCAATGCGATGAACCCAAGGGTTTCCAAACATTCAGAATTGGTTTGTTCGGTTTAGACAAACTCCATAACATCGATCGCACGATCAGCCATTTAAATAATGCCCTTGAGAAAGTTATATCCTAATCGATGGTAACTAATGGATACATAGGATCAGTCTGATGGCCTCATTACAAGAACAGCTCCTCAAAGCCGGTATCGTCGACAAGAAAAAAGCCAAGGAAGTAGAACAAGAAAAACGTAAAAAAGCCAAGCAAGCAAACAAGGGCCAACCACAGGTTGATGAAACTAAAGAATTGGCCCAGAAGGCACTGGCGGAAAAGTCTGCCCGTGATCGAGAACTAAATCGTCAGCGAGAAGAAGCCGCTGAATTAAAGGCCATCACAGCACAAATCAAACAACTCATCACAACCAATCGTATTGACCGTAATGAGGGTGACTCCAGCTATCAGTTTACTGACGGCAAAAAAATCAAAAAAATCTATGTGAGTTCAAAGCAACACAACTTGCTCAGCAAAGGCTCCATTGCCATAGTCCACCTCGATAACCAATATGAATTAGTTCCAGGTGCCGTCGCCGATAAAATCAAACAGAGGGACGAAACAATTATTCTCGTTCAAAACCAGAGCAGCTCTAATGAGAGCGATGAAGATGATTACTACGCAGACTTTAAAATTCCTGATGATTTAATGTGGTAATCTGTTTGGCATCAATCACCAAATTCCATTAATAAAGAAAAAACTGTCAACATGGCTTGTCTAGAAACTGAAAGGCTCCGCTTATACACAAGTTTAAAAGACCCTGTTTTGGTCGTCTTTAATAAAAAGATCTTTATTGCAATATTTTGTGCAGCAGTTCTTTATTCTCTAATTTTTATAGTCCTGCCACAGGTTTTTCTTAGCACTCCTACTTGTACAACAGATGAATTTATTACTCGATGTGCTTCATTATTTGAAATGAATACCATTGATCATTGGCGACGTGGCTTATTTATTTTTATGCTGACTATTTTCCTTAGACAGTGGTACGTCTATTTCAAATCATCCTTTCAACCAAATGAAGTTTTACATGATGGTACACTCAAACCTGATCATAGTTACGAATACGCCGTACAAAGTCTGCGCCGTTTTTTAACGCTCTGTGCTGTGCAATGGCAGGGAAACCGATCTGAATACCACCTTGAGGACATTACAAAAAAAAGTGATCGCCATTTTGAAGTGAAAAAATCTGAGACTGAAAATAATTATGTCGTTAATGAGTTTTTATCGACTACTAATGATGAGGGTGCCCCCCTAAATGAGGCCTTCCGCCGGAAAGCCTCTATGAGTGTAGAAGTTGCGGCATTATTTATGGTAATTGTCACACTCATATTAGATAAGTCTTCTGATATTATTACGACATACCATGGAGGGAGCATATCACTCGATCTTTGGGAAATCCTAATGCTTTCTCTATCCTCTATTTTTGGGATTGTCTCATTTATTTGTTTTTTAATTTCTGTGGATTCTCTTGATACCACTTTTAACAAGTTTGTCTCTAAATCTACCAGGAATGTGGCACTTCAATATTTCTATCAAGTGACCTCAAACCCAAGATATAGTGCTGTAGTCTCTATGATGCTGTCGATGGTTTTTTTCTTTGCTTTTTATAGTGTTTTTCTCGGTGCTCTCAGCCTCACTGTCCTTATGTATGTTGGCTTTCGCCTTTGGTTTCCCAACATTCATCAGGCATTAACTTCATCTGGTTTTTGTACTACGGAAAACCCATTAAACAACAATGATCAGGATATTTATGTGAAAGATAGGCGGAAAATTTCTTTTTCCGCCTTTATCACCATCCTGATATTGGAATTACTTTACTTAATTGTGATTAGTCTTTGTGATGCCGGCATATTTTTACCCTATCTTTAGTGCCTTTTTATGGGCTATTTCTGTACCCATATTAAATATAGGCTTAAAGAAAATAGACGATGATTCACCTTTTGATGTTTTATGGCCACTTTTTTATGCCATAGCAACAGGTGCTTTCTGTGCTTATTTTTTTGGTGTTGATAAAACGGTCAACTTTCAATTTCAAAACCAATCTATCTATCTCGTTGCAGCGGGCATTCTCACTTACCCCCTGGCCACGTGCAGCTATTACTTGGCCGGATTACTGTTTAAAGACAGAATAGAGCTGGCCTCACAGTTTTCTAAGGCAAAGCCTGGACTTACACTACTACTTGCCCTGGCTTTCTTACCCGTAGCTATGCAAGGCTCTTTTAGCATATTGGGGTTACTGCTTTTATTTATGGGGATTGGAACCTATATCTATGCAGGGTTAAAAAAAGATGTATCCCTTGCTGGCGCATCCTTAGGTATGACAACGGCCCTATTGTGGTCTTTAGGTGAAATATCCATGAAGCTTAGTATGGGTAACTACGGAGGTTTTACCGCCAACTTTTATGCGCTTTGCTATGGAGCAGTTTTTTTATTACCCATTGTTATTGTTCTAACTGCGATGGGGAAAATACGATTCCAACTTCCCACAGAAAATATTCCTTTCTTACTTCATGGCATTATCAGTTTCTATCTAGCTTATAGCTTGTTTTTTTCTGGTCTGGATCAACTCGGGGTCATTCCTACCGTCGTAATTAATGCATTTTGGCCATTACTCGCTCTTATCATTACAACAGTGCTCTATAAAATTAATAATCATCCTATCCGTACCCCCAAGATAATATGGTTGGGCTCATTATTATTTTTGTCCTCAGGGTTAATCACTATTCTTGCACAATAACCCTATCTTCTAGGGGGAAAGAAACATAAACAAATGAACCCCGAAGCCCTTCTTCTGTCCAACTATCATTCCTCAACTTTACAGAAAAATGGCCAAGGTACTTATGCTGAAACAAACGTTACTGCTAATTATCATCTCTCTATCAATAAGCCCTACCTTCGCTGATACTGAAAAGGCCATTTTTGGTGGTGGTTGCTTCTGGTGTATGGAGGCTCCCTTTGACAAATTAGACGGTGTTATTAACACAACGTCGGGTTACACCGGAGGACATCAGGAAAACCCCAGCTACAAAGATGTTTCCAGCGGTAGGTCTGGCCATGTAGAGGTTGTAGAAATAAGCTATGACCCAGAAGTCATCAGTTATGAACAATTGTTAAAGGTCTATTGGGTCAACGTTGACCCCTTAAATAAAAACGGACAATTTTGTGACAGTGGCAGCCAATACCTCAGTGCAATTTTTTACCTCAATAAAGATCAACGTAAGGCTGCAGAAAAAAGTCTGGAAGAGTTAAAACAAAGCGATATGCTAAAAGGTAAAATTGCTACAACTATTCGCCCTTCCAGCCAGTTTTATCCCGCTGAAGACTATCATCAGGATTACTATATAAATAATTCTCTAAGCTACAAGTACTACCGCTACCGTTGTGGGCGCGACGCACGGCTGAAAGAACTCTGGAAAACCACCCCTAAGGACTAGGCACCTTCTATAGTTTAGCCTTATACCACAGACTAAAACCCTCAACTCTAAACAAGCCACCGGATTGACCCATATCATTTGGCCCAGTTGTAGTAACCGTTAGTGTTAATGGCACAGGGTAAAAAATCTACAGCTAGGGCACATATGCAATGTTCAGAAAAGCTAAATTCAGCTTTCAAGATAGACTCAGGTGCCGATTATAGCCTTCTAGGAGTTTTGACTTCCTGCGAACCAAGCACACTGTTTAGCGCTACTCAGCATAAATCACCTATTGCTTTAAACCTTCACTTTCAAAAAGATTTTAATGCTGACCACCTCCAGTTACTAACCAAAGAAATCAGTATTTATGCCCAAAAATTTGGAGCACGCAAGGCGCTCAAAACCTGGTTTCGCGGTACACCATTAAGTAGCCTATGTGCAGCGGAAATCACAGAGCTTGCTTTTTTGGCTGCCACTCACTTTCAAATGGATGAAGGAAATTACAGTGAGTATGGTTTTGAATGCACGGTAGAAGAGATTAATGAAAGCAACCTGGCATTAATGAAAGGTTTACGCTTTACAACCCTTCTATTGAATTTGAATACCACGCTAGTACCTGACCCGACAGTAATTGACTCTACCTTTGAAGTAATCAAGCAATATCGATTTCAGGAAGTTCATTGCCGCCTGAATGCAGCAACATCAAACCGGGCCCACCTATGTAATTGGTTACACAGTCTTGTTAATAATCAACCTTCACTAATAGAAATCACTGGGTTAGAACACAAAAAAAATAACGCTATCAGGCTTGACCAAATCACCAAAGAAATGTCGAAATACGGCTACATTCTGCTTGGTGATCGTTTTTTTGTGACGGATAATCACCCTCTTGCCCAGTTAAAAAAACAACGAAAATTGCAATATACCCCAACTTGGGGGGCCTCACACCCGAGCATCAAGGATTGGATCGGCATAGGTATCGGGGCTGTTGGTAGAATCGGCAATGCTTTCTACCAAAATTTGCCTATGGAAACTGAGTATGCAGCGAATCTATCTCAAGACAAACTACCCATATGTTGCAGTGGGGAATACCCCAACCAAGATGCTGTCCATACATGGGAATTAATAGAGCAACTGGTCTGTTTACATCAAATATCTCTTCCTGCAAATAAAACCACCCTCTTACCTTCTAAGAAAACCCAAGAAATTCTTGAAAATGCCTGCAAAAATGGATGGATGAAAAAGAAAGGGACTAGCTTTATTGTTAAAGATCAAGGACTAAACCACATTCGAGAAATTTGCAACCAACTACAGCACTGTTAAAGCAAGCCACATTAAAACCACAGAAAAGCCCTCTCTTCAGATGACCTAGATCAAGAACGCCGATATAATACTCAGCAAAATCAAAGTGAGATATATCGTTAATGGATGCCAAGTGCCCACATAATTCTGAGGTAAATTGTGGCGACTGCCGCATGAACGCCCTCTGTCTGCCTTTGGCATTACAGACAAAAGAAATTGTTCAATTGGATGAAATTGTTCAACGGGGGCGTCCTCTACAAAAAGATGGTCATATCTACCATGCTGGAGAAGAATTTAAATCTGTATTTGCTGTACGCAGTGGTTCAGTAAAAACCTACACCGTTACCAATGATGGTCAGGAACAAGTTACCGGTTTTCACTTGCCAGGAGAAATTTTTGGCATGGATGGTATTGCCCATAATCACTACACCAATTCTGCCTTGGCCATGGAAACAGCAGCTGTTTGTGAAATACCTTTTTCTAACCTACAAGAACTGAGCATTGCCATTCCATCACTGCAACGACACTTCTTCCAACTGATGAGTAGAGAAATCACTAGTGATCAAAGTCTAATTACTCTGCTCAGTAAAAATACAGCTGAAGAGCGTGTAGCAACCCTGCTACTAAGTATTTCAAATCGCAATTTACGCCGAAAACTTTCTGGTTCACGCTTCAGGCTACCTATGTCACGAGCAGATATTGGTAATTACCTCGGGCTTACTGTTGAAACTGTCAGCCGAGTATTTGGTCGTTTTCAAAAGCAGGACCTATTACTTGTAGACAAAAAAGAAATTGAGATATTAGATTTTGATAAATTACGAGAACTCGCTAATTAACAGATAGAAGTGAAACCTAGTATCAAATAGAGAAAAAGAAACAACCACTAAAAAGCCGGGTAAAAACCCGGCTTTTTTATGATGTTAAGTTTTAATCTGTTTAAAACTTGTAACCAATACTAATCATGTAGACCAGTGGGTCAATATCAACATCAGTTTTAATAACAACTGGTTGGTCAAACGTAAATTTTGCATCAGTCTCAAGATCGATATACCAGACAGTGGCATTAATTAACCAATGCTCATCAATCTCGTAATCAAAACCAATCTGTGCAGCCCAACCCAGTGAATCATCAAGCTCAAGGTCACCGCCTGTGGTGCCCAAAGTAGTTTCCAGCTCACTGTCTACATCTTCACTAAAGAATTTAGTGTAGTTCACACCAACACCCACATAGGGCTGGAACTTTGAAGTAGATTCCATAGGGTAATACTGCAGTGATACCGTAGGTGGCAGATGCTTGCCAGAACCAGCATCTACAGTTGTTGCACCTAAATCAGCTTCAATATCATGATCAAAAGGAGTAGAAGCCAATACCTCAACACCCCAATGATTAGTCAGCATATAAGTAAAAGTTAACCCTAACTGAGTATCATCATCTACTTCAGCTTCGGTTCCTGCCAATACGCCTCCATTCACTCTCAACGGGTCACTATCATCATTAGGATCAACCTTTGCTATACCAGCACGGACAATAAAATCACCCGCTTCGTGAGCGGTTACACCAGCAGCACCAAATAATAGGCCACCAGCCAATACAGTGTTAATTGCCAGCGTCAAAGCTCTTTTCTTTTCCATTTACTTTCTCCAAAAGTAGTAGTACTTATTTTCGGGAGAATCAAACCAATAGTAGCGCCTTGACAAATTGATCTGGATTAAACAAATGATCAGAAATTGACGATAATCAATCCTTTTTTACCGTAATTTTGACTGGTTTCGATAAAACTGGAGGGTTGTGAGGGATATGAGAATAATTACCAAGCAACAACTGTAGACGATATTCTCCCGGTGTTAGGTCCAATGTAACTTCTGTTTGCCCACCGCCAAAGTGACGGTGATTCTTATCACTGGGTATAGGACGGCTCATATCCGGTAGTGTTTCAACATTAATCAATAGATGGTGGTGCCCTGTGTTAGCTCGATCCACTCCGGCAGGAGCTACACCCATCCCCGACAATCCAAAATGAACAGTTACAGGGTTGGTGACAATAGCTCCATCGATAGGAGAAAGAATATAGGCCTGTGCCTCCCCTTCTGTGGAAGAATTACCAGCAAAGACCATAAATGAAATTGATAAATACAGAGTAGAAATCACCAACTTTAATGTGTTCATAACTTTCATCTTCATAGTTTTACCTTTCATAACTAGCAATCTATTAATAGAGCTTCTTCCGTATAAAAACATATCCAGAAGTAGTAGTGTTTAACTAACTGATTTACTACTACCCATACAGTTAGGTGAATCTGGTGCGTTGACTACCTCTGACCATTCTTTCGGTGTATAGGTATGCAGCGCCAAGGCATGAACACCATTAGCCATTTCATCTTGCAACAGGCCATAGACCAATTGATGGCGCTGAACCGAGCGCTTACCTTCAAACTGATCACTAGAAACAACCACTTTAAA
>Ga0209345_10006660_pt1 | contig 10408 bp, 6 predicted proteins | sample Cruoilmetagenom7_FD_187294 | JGI IMG/M metagenome (GOLD analysis project Ga0209345, IMG submission 187294) | Oil polluted marine microbial communities from Coal Oil Point, Santa Barbara, California, USA - Sample 7 (SPAdes) (version 2) | ecosystem: Environmental > Aquatic > Marine > Oil seeps ... | reverse complement strand
TTGAATTCTAAATAAAAATTCTTGAACCATTGTATAGAATATTCAAATTAAACGAGAAGTAAATTTCTAATGTTTAATGACCCAAGTACAGAATATCTTATAGAAACGAAAGGCTTCTGGGATATTTTACATAATATCATTATAGCTATCAAATGGATAAACCACTCTTATTAACTAAATAATACATTTGTACTATAATGTACCGCGTTATGTAACTTGAGCTTTGGTTAAAAGCGAAAGTTGTTTCTCAGTTTCTTAAAAAAATTTATTCTAAAAAGTTTCTTCTACAATGTTAATGGAACACTTTTTATGCGACGACGTAGGAGGGAAGCATAATATGTGTGGAATGGGAACATATTAATGATGAAAATTTTTAATATCAAACAATTGATCTACATCAAATTTTTCAATTTCATCTTCTAATAATTCAATTTTATCCAATTCTTGCTTTTTCCCTCTTGACATTTCTTCATCAAATATTTCTACAAATCTTTTTTCCGCTGTGCTTTTATAATAATCTATATCGTTAACTAGTTCAATTTCATTATCAAAAAGAATATCTTCCATATTTTCAATACAATTTTTAATTTCAGTAGCTTCATAAGAATCCTCTGCTTTAATTAATGACTCGTCAATTATAGTTTCTATTTTTTTGATTATTTCTTGATTATTTTCATTAATATATTTTTTAGATTGATTTGGGTAGACTTTAAAAATATTTAAAACCCCTGTTAGAGTTCCAATACCTTCAATTTTCTGAAATAAATCTGTAATAATATTTTTTTTCTTTTTCTTAAGTTTCGTTTTAAACATTTCAAGTAGTTCAATGTATATGGAAATATCTCTATCCAATATTTCATCAATTCCTATATTTTCAATTTCACTAACCAAGAATTGATTAGTCTCCGATTTCTTTGAAATGCTTAAAATGGCCGAACAAATTTTAAGTTTCTCTATTTTCGACTTACTCCATTCATAAGTTGAACGATCTGAAAAAATCCATATACTTTCTTTAATATTAAATATTTCATAAATCTTAAGTGAAAGTGAATCTATTACATCATTATCGACAAACTCTTTTCTAGTAAAATTAATTAGATAATTTAATTGATTTATATATGTGATACTATCAACTAATTGAAGTAATATTTCTTTGTTCTCTTTCAAATTATTTATAAGAAAGTCTTTTACTGATGGATTTTGAAAATTTAAAATAATATGTTTCTTCCTTTTAGATGCATTTGTAATTATAAATGAATCTTCTGTTTCTTTTAGATATTTATTAAAATTTGATAAGCTAAAATCAACAGATATTTTATTTATTTCTATAAAATTTTTAAAAGCTTCCTTTAATTCTCCTTTAGTTACATTACCATCAAAACTAAGCATAACGTATAGAAGCATTTGCGAGCCATCAGAAATTTGATTATCAAATGCTCTAGACCATATTATAAATGGTTTCTCTAACTGATTTAAAAACTCTTTAGAATAATTCTCAGCATCGATTCCTTTTAATTTAACTGTCATTCTTTCTATTATCCTTGGATTATAGCTTCGATGATTTATAATCTTCTTATAAGTTCTATTTTCAATAATGTTTTTAAGATAATCATCTCCAATACCTGAATAATATAAATGATTATAAAGAATATAAGCTCTAATTCTTTCAGTATATTTCCCTAGATCAAGTATATGTTTAGCAATTTCGAAATCGTCGTCGTTCAGTTTCTCATAACGTTCCTTTGCTTGTTTTAAAATATATTCTCTTGTTGTGAGAATTAATACTTTGTTTTTACTCAACCTAATTCTGTGGATAAAACTCATTAAGTCATTTGATCTTCCACCAAGTACATCAAACTTTAAAAAGTTTTCACCAAGAAAATCATCGAAATAGAATGCTTGCTTATGACTTGAATCCTCTTCTAAAAATTTCTCTCCTTCTGTAACGTTCCTAATCTCTATTATTTCAAACCCATTTTGAGCATAATCACTCAATAATATCCTAGCTAAAGTTGTTTTTCCAATGCCTGGATTCCCAGAAATAACCAGAAAATTATTATCTTTCAATATTTCAAGAGCAGCATTATAACTTTCGTTTTTGACATAAAATTTACCATCAGTTTTTATTGTTTTAAATAAGAACTTTGCTCTTTCTATTAAAGATTTATTTATAAAAGTATCGAATAACTTAGAGCTATTAATCCATAGTTTATAATGCTTTTTTAATATATCCTCATTATTATCTAAAAGCTTATTAATTCTATTTTTTGAATATATATGTTTGTCATTTGCCATCCACTTAGAAAATAAACTAAGGATTTCAGTTGTTTTATTAACCGAGAAATCGGAAGAAGAAGCTATATAATATTTTTTTAATTTTAAATTGTTTAATTTTTTATATTCTGCTTCAAGAGCGGATTTACTTATTTTATTTTGACGTTTGCATTGAACTATAATATCATTCGTATGACTTGACTTGGAATATCTCAAATCTATACCACCATCTTTTCCTTCCGCAAATGCAGTTAATTCTATTGATAAATCTTTACTAAGTAGGTCTCGTACTAAATGCTCAAAATCAATTGGTGATAAAAGTTCTCCTAGTGCAAAATTTGCCATATTATAAATCAAAAGAAAAGCCTTAAACTATAGCTTAAGGCTTTGTTTTATTATGAATCCTAAATAGGATGTTGTTTTCAAGGTGGGATTCGAACCCACGACCCACGGATTAGTAATCCGTTGCTCTATCCAACTGAGCTACTCGGACAGCACTAATATAATAAAACTTTTAAAACCTATAAGAGATTATAAGATAATTCTTAATTTGGTAAAAAGTTTAGTCTATGAATTTATTAAAAGGTTCTTCTTGGAGGAAATGGGATTTGCAAGTACAAACTATACTTGATGATAGATATATTTCTATTCAAGAATATTATGGCAAAATCAAAACGGCTTTTCCTGATAAATGGAAAGAATACGTAGATAAAGTTGGAGGAGAACAAAATGCCATTTTATATGATAGTAAAGAATATTTTAACGACACTAAAATTGATGTAAAGACTAGATGTACAAATTATGTAAGAAATCTATTTTCATATGTTAGTGTTTTCAATTCTGAAGTTGGAGTTATAGGTATATCTGACCATAATTACCATCACGACTATTTAATAGATGAGTTCATAAATTATTCAAAAAATTCAAATTTAAAGGCTCTTGCTGGTGTTGAAATCAATGCTTCAGGAGTGCATATGCTTGTTTTTTTTGAAAACCCTCCATATTCTAAAACTACTTATTCTGAAGGAATTAAAACTTTTTTATCTCAAATAGAAGTTCATCAGCCAAAAAATAAAGGAACATTAACAGTATCTGGAAAATCAGTTACTGATGTTATAGATGTGATAACAAAACAAAATGGTATTTATATTTTTCCGCATTGTAATTCAAATAATGGATTATTTCAAGAAAGAGGTAAAACAGATAGAACTCACTTATCTGATATTTTTAATTTAAAAAATAGAATTTTACTTCAATCAAGTAGTAAAGAAAATGCAGTGAAAACTCAAAATTATATATTGGGTTCTGATATTTTAAATAGTGAGTCAATCTTTTCAATATCTCAAGACAGTAGATGTTTAGATGAAATTGCAAAACCTGATGATAAGGGTAATTATACTTGGATAAAAGCTGACCCAACATTTGAAGGGCTTAGACAGGTTTTATATGAACCAAAAGAGAAAATTTGTATTCAAGAGATTAACCCATATAATGAAATTGATAAAAAGTTTTTTTCTCACATAAATATAGACGATGATATATATTTATTTGAAGATGATAATGATTTACAATTAGCGAAATATGAAATACCTTTAAATCAAGGACTTGTTAGTATAATAGGAGGTAGAGGAGAAGGTAAAAGTATGTTAGTAGATTATTTATCAGCAGTATTTAAAAAAGGAACTAAAAGAAGTTTTATTCCAAATGATAAATTCAAAATTAACTATACAAAATCAAGTCTTTCAAAAGAGAATTCAACTTATGTAGCAGATTCATTAGATGAAAATTTAGATTATTTATATGTCCCGCAAAATGAACTTAAACAAGTTACAGACCCAGAAACTCCAGAAAAGTTAAAAGAGCATCTTTTTAAACTATTAAATATTGAAGAAGTAAGGTTTGATAGTCAGTTGGATAGTAAGGTTTTAAATTCTTTAAAGGAGATTCTGAATTTTAAAGAATGGCTGCTAGAAACGAATGATAAAGGTATTTACATAAATTCTAAAAAGAAAATTAATGATGAATTAAAAAACATTAATGAACTAGTCGATAATTTATCAACACTAGAAACTAAATCTAAAATAGAAAATTTTACAGAAAATTTATCTCAAATTCAATCGTATCTATCTGAAATTGAAAAAATTAAATCTTTTAAGGAAGATATAATTTCATTCGACAAAAAATTTAAAGAAACAAACAATAAATTAAGAAGACCAATAAGGGAGTTTGATGCTAACAATCTAAAAAATGATCTTAAAAGTAGAGAAAGATTCTATAATGCAATCATTAATAAATATAAAAAGAAAAACTTTGGAACAAGTCAGTCAATAAGGTCATTTTACAAAGGAGATATAGAAAGTTTATTGCAAGATTCTGAGGCATATCAAATAAAAAAATCAACATTAGAAGGACAAATTCAGGCTCATAAAGAAAAGATTAGTGAAGCATTTTCTGAAAAGAAAAATTTATTAGGATTGGTTAAAGAAATTAATTCGGAATATAATAATCATTCCGATGAGATTGACAAAAAATGGAAAGACTTTGAATCAACCAAGTTTAATACTCAAGAAAAAAAACAAATATTTTCTGACTTGATAAGTTCTTGTGGCATTGAAATAAAAGGTGAGATATATTTTAATAAAGTAGAATTTTATAAGGGTTTAAGAAACCAAATTAATGGAACAAAATGGAGAACAAAAAACTCTCCTGGAGAAGTTGAAAATTATTTCAAAATAAATGATTTTAAATCTTTTTATGAGTTTATTAATACTCGGCTTTTAAAAGACTTTAAAGATAGAAATGAATATTATTATGACGCTTTTTTAGAATACTTTTTACTCAATAAGAATAGAAGTAATTATTTAAAAGTAATGCCCATTATATATTATAAAGGTAAAACTTTGGATAAGCTTTCAGGAGGGGAAAAAGGTACACTATACTTAAGAATCAAATTTGCTACAGGGCTATTTAATACTCCAATAATTATTGATCAACCAGAAGATGAGCTTGATAATCTCTTTATAACAAATGAATTAGTTTCATTATTAAAACGAATAAGAAAATATCGTCAAGTAATTTTGGTTACCCATAACGCGAATATAGTTGTCAATTCAGATAGTGATCAAGTTATTGTAGCAAGTAATTTGGACGGGAAAATTTCTTATATATCTGGCTCTTTAGAAAATCCAGAAATTAATAATAAGATTTGTAAAATATTAGAAGGAGGAAAATCAGCATTTAAGAAAAGAAGAAATAAGTATTCCGAAGTTGATTGATTAGTTTATTATGTTAAAGAGGGTCTCGATATTCAACTTGGCCTCATAGAATTTTGGCTAAAACAATAGGAGAAATGAGTGTATATATTTTAGGGGTTTAGTAATAAAGTTTCTTAAGAGTTTTAATTATACATAGCTTTCAAAGCAATCTTAACTTGTTACAAGGTTTCCTAAAATATAGCGAATGAGCCGTAATTGTTTCCAAAATTATATGCAGCCTTGAATTTTTGTTTCTTTTGTTTTAAGACAAAAGATAATGAAAGAAGAAAAAGAAAACTTCAATTAGAATACTATAGTTAACAAGTGTATAGAAATTTATTTTTCTTAAATTTTATACTCTTGTGGGAATCCACGAGAATCGCGTGAAATTTTTTATTACGTACATATTATCGAATACGCTATTTATAAACAGAGCAAAAAGGAAAGCTTTTATTTTGGCGTTGGCAAGCGATGGTTAATTGTGTGTAAAATAAATTGTGATAGCAATTTGATTTTATAAAACAATCGAGCGTTTGGCAGCGGCTATTTTACATAATGTCAAATTATAGATACAAATGAAAACAACGGTGCGTAGCACACCGATTAAAAAAGTTTAATGACCCAAGTTCCAATTATTCTTAAGAAACGTAATGTTATTGGGATATTTTACATAATACTACATTATAGCTATCAAATGGATAAACCATCATAAATACTAAACAATACATTTGTACTATAATGTTCTGCGTTATGTAACTTGAGCTTTGCTAAAAGCGAAAGTTGTTACTACAATTTCTTAAAAAAATTTACTCTAAAAAGTTTCTTCTGCAATGTTAATGGAACACTTTTTATGCGACGACGTAGGAGGGAAGCATAATGTGTGTGTAATGGATTATTTAAATTGTATTATCATCAAATAAAAAAAGCTGATTACTAATCTCTAAATCAGGAACTCCTTGATATTTACCGAGTAAATAATCCTTTTCAAATGAAGCATCTTTTCTAATTTTCTTTTCATACAATGACTTCATTTCAGTAATTCCATATTTATTTTTATCAGTCATAATTATTTGATCTCGTCTAAATAGTCTACTATTAGAATTGATAAAAAAAGAATTATGAGAAGCAAAGATTAATTGAGCACCATAAGGATTATTATCACTTGAATTAAACAATTGAATTATAGCCTTGCTCAACAAAGGATGTAATCTAGCATCAAATTCATCAATAATTAAAGTCTTTCCTTTTATTAAAGTGTCAATTATTGGGCCAGCTAATGAATAGTATTTTCTTGTTCCTAAAGATTCGCTTGCCATTAAGTTAAAATAAGCTTCATCTACAGGTTTATTGTTTTTATCATAGACTGTATGTTGCGTAGTAATAATAGTGTTCTCTTCGTTTGAGTCAAGAATAATCTTTTGAATTTCTTTTGGCACTTTATTTTTAGTAAGCATTTCAGCTGTTAAGCTAATTTTTTCTGTTTTAATTTTGTTAAAACCTAAATTAGCTCCTTTAATAAAATTGTTTACATAGACACTTTTTTCTGGATCACTTAACATTTCAGTTGTATAATCCATTATGAATCTGTCTTCAGTTCCAGAAACATATTGTATATCTCCAATGCTTTTCAATAAATCTATCGCAAGTGTAATATTAAATTGAGCGCAAACAGAAAGAAACAAAGCATTATCTCTTGTGATTCGAATTAAGTTTTTACTTGTTTCATCAAACTTTTTAGAAATTTCAAAGTTTTTTAAATCTCGGTCAAATAATAAATGCTCTTTATTTTTACTAGTTGAAAATAGCCATTCCTTATAAATTTTATCAGCATCTGCTTCAAAACCATAACGATATTTAACAGATTCATGAATAAACTCAATTTCAAAATAACTTGGTTCATTAATAGTTTCCAATGATAGTCTAAATGGTTCAATATCTATCGGTTCATCTGCTTGTGAATCTTTTGATGACATTAATATGAATCGTCTAACAAATTTAATAGCTTTAAACAAATTACTCTTTCCGCTAGAATTTCCTCCATATAAAACAAGACTCTTTAATAATGATACATTATTGATAGGGGATTTAATAATATTATCTGCACGATACTCTGTTAGAGACGTGGCTGTCAAGTCAATAGTTGTTCTGTTTTTGAACGAAAGATAATTTTGAACCGTGAATTTTACGAGCATTTAATCGTTTTTTAGTGCTATTAGTCGTCAAATATAGTAAAATGTACGACATTCTCGTATAAAAGTACAAATAAATTTTTAAGTATGAAAATAAAATTGTATATTTGTACGTATATTTCTCATATAATTGATTTTTTAGAGAAATTTAACATTAATATTATTTAATAAACACGTAAATATCGATAAAATGAGTAAAAAAAATCAGCACATAGTTAAGCATAAAGATGGTTGGGCAGTTAAAGGAGCAGGTAATGAAAAAGCTACAAAAGTAGTTTCAACACAAAAAAAAGCCATAGAAATTGGTACTCAAATTGCCAAAAATCAAAATAGTGAATTACTTATTCATGGAAAGAATGGTAGAATAAGAGAACGAAATACATATAGTGGAAACGATCCGTTTCCGCCAAAAGGTTAAATTTAATTAAAGATTAATAGCATGAAAAAAACATTAAAAAAGAAAAAATTCACAGAACAATTTGGTATTGCAAAAAGCCAAAAAGAATTAGAATTTATAGACATTCTGGTGGATATGGATATACCATTATTCATTAGTCCTTGGCTTATTTCTGCAAGTAATTGTGATATGAGTTACAAGATTGAAATTACATTAAAAAAATATTTTGAAAAATTACTTAAACTTATAAAAGAAAATAAAAAAAGTGAAGCTATAAAACTTTTATTGTTCTTAAGAGAACCTACAGAAATTCACATGGGTTATGGTTTTGAGCAATTTCATGGTAAAGCAATAGGTAGGGAAAAAGCGGAACATCTTTATGATATATTTTCTAATAGTAAAGCTGCAAAAACAACACTTCTTTCTGATATATGCTATAGTCAATTACTTGTTGAAGGAATTGGTTCTGATAATGTTAGTGATATGGTTGCTGCAATATGTAGAAATATATTTGCAGAATTTACATCACAGCAATGTATTTTACACAATGTTAAAAACACTTTTGATATAAAAATTCAAGTATTTGATTATGTAGATGAAAAATGGAAAACAAAGACTGTAAAGTTACCAGTTCATAAAGGTGAGCATATAATTTTAATACCAAAGCGCTTTATTTCAATCGACAGGTATTATTCGTCAAAGTTTGATGAATATATGATTAGAAACAAAAAAGTGCCAGAAATTATGGGAGGTAAGCAATTGTCTGCTGCTTCTGGTCTTTTTAGAATACTTAAGGATGAAACAAAAAAGCCTAGATTAAAAGCTTTTTATGCAGAGTTTTCTAAACCTAAAGGAAAGCTTTTTGATCATATTATAGAACATGGTGATAAACCTCTAATAGATTTTAAAAAAGATATTATTGAAAAATACAGCCCTTTGAGCGACGATGAAATAAATTATACAATACAGAATTATATTGATAATATAATAAAGAACAATTAAAAGTAAATATTATATGGGACAAGTAAAACAATGGATGTTTGACAAAGAACATGAAGACGATTTAAAAGACTTTTTAAGTCAATTAATGGATAGAAGTGAGTTGGAAGGTGCAATTGAAGGCATTACAAAATTCTTATTAGATAAAGGTTTTAATTCGTTATCTGATAAACAAAAATATGTTCTTGAAAACTTTGCAGAAAATTACGCAAGTGATCATGAGTGTGAAAGATGCGGAAATGGTAATGTAGCAGCACTTACAGATCATATATACATATCAGAGAATAGTTTGTGTCCAATGTGTGAATATGATAGAGAAAAATTCATGAGAGATTAAAATGGCCTCATAAAATTTTGGTAAAACAATAAGGTGAAGTGAGCGTGTATATTTTAGGGGTTTAGTAATACCGTTTCTTAAGTGTTTCAATTACACAAGGGATTTCAAAGCAATTTAATGTGTTACAATGTTTCCTAAAATATAGCGAATGAACCGTTAATTGTTTCCAAAATTATATGCAGCCTTGAATTTTTGTTTCTTTTGTTTCAAGACAAAAGATAATGAAAGAAAGAAAAAGAAGATTAATTGAAGTTCTACATATAACAAGTGCATAGAATTTTATTTTGCTTAAAATTTATGCTCTTGTGGCAATCCACGAGAATCGTCTAAATTTTTTTATTACGTACATTTTATCGAATACACGATTTTTAAAAAGAGCAAAAAGGTTAGCTTTTATTTTGGCGTTGGCAAGCGATGGATAATTGTGTGTAAAATAAATTGCTAGAGCAATTTGATTTTATAAAACAATCGAGCGCTTGGTAGCGGCTATTTTACATAACGGCTAATTATAGATACAAAATGTTTAAAAAACTCTGCGAAGCAAACCGATTTTTAGTTTAATGACCCAAGTTCCAATTATTCTAATGAAAACAAATGCCTCTGGGATATTTTACATAATACTACATTATAGCTATCAAATGGATAAACCATCATAAATACTAAACAATACATTTGTACTATAATTTATATTATGTTAAGTAGGTTATTAAATTTAAAGAAATAAGCTTCAATCTTGTAGTTTATCACTTGTTGCTTTTTAGCACTACCTACTTGTACTAATTTATATAGCGGTTTTTCAGAAAAATGTATTTAAATAAGTTCTTTAATTCATTTTTAGTTTTCCCCACTTTCTACTTTAGCATCTTCTTTCATTTTGGCATTTGGAATAATTGCAAGATTAACTCTACGGTTTTTAGCACGCCCCTCAGCAGTTGTATTCTCAGCAACTGGCTGATCT
>Ga0209345_10006658_pt1 | contig 10408 bp, 21 predicted proteins | sample Cruoilmetagenom7_FD_187294 | JGI IMG/M metagenome (GOLD analysis project Ga0209345, IMG submission 187294) | Oil polluted marine microbial communities from Coal Oil Point, Santa Barbara, California, USA - Sample 7 (SPAdes) (version 2) | ecosystem: Environmental > Aquatic > Marine > Oil seeps ... | reverse complement strand
ACGCGGGCCTTTACGAGTACGCGCATTTGTTTTGGAACGTTGACCTCTGGTAGGCAAACTATGTCGATGACGAAGCCCACGATAAGCCTTAAGATCCATTAAGCGTTTGATATTCATCGATACTTCCCGCCTTAAATCACCCTCGGTTGGCAATTTAGCGATTTCAGAACGAATTTTATCAAGTTCCTCTTCGTTAAGGTCTTTAATCTTGGAAGCTTCTGCTATACCAGTGATATCGCAAACTTTAGACGCTGTTGTACGACCTATTCCATAGATATAGGTTAAAGCGATTACAGCATGCTTGTTATCTGGAATGTTGACGCCTGCTATACGGGCCATCCACTCTTCTCCATTTTGAGCCTTAAGCTCTTTTGTTTATTTGATCATAAAAAAGCGCGAAATTTTACCGCTTAAACAACCAAAAATCAATTGATCAGTATTTCATCCGCAAAGCAAACAAATACCACCTAATTTAGCCATTGAGCAAGCAATGGTCGTTTGTACCTATCCCTGACGCTGCTTATGGCGCGGTTCAGCACTACAAATCACTCTCACAACACCTTTGCGACGAATGACTTTGCAATTTCTACAAATCTTTTTAACGGAAGCCTGGACTTTCATACTTCAACTCCAAAATTAACGGCTTTTTCGAGCCTTTGCCTTACCTGAACCTGTACCTGTACCTGTACCTTTCAGGTTCGCTTTATTCATTAGTGATTCATACTGGCTGGACATCAAATGTGACTGCACCTGTGACATAAAATCCATTACCACTACAACGGAGATAAGCAAAGACGTACCGCCAAAATAAAACGGCACATTAGCACCAACCACCAAAAATTCAGGTATTAAACACACCCCGGTTATATAAAATGCACCCACCAGGGTTAAACGTGCCAAAACAGTATCTATATACCGGGCAGAGTGCTCGCCAGGACGAATCCCGGGAATAAATGCTCCGGACTTTTTCAGGTTATCTGCTACTTCTCTGGGGTTAAAAACCAAAGAAGTATAAAAAAAACAGAAAAACATAATTCCGACCGCAAACATAACCACATACAAGGGCCGGCCTGGAGCTATTTGCAATGCAACATCCTGCAACCATTCCAGACCAGGTTTGTTACCAAACCATTGCCCAATGGTTGCCGGGAACAATAATAAACTGGAAGCAAATATAGGTGGGATAACACCCGCCATATTAACTTTTAGTGGCAAATGGCTTTGTTGCGCAGCAAATACTTTTCGGCCTTGTTGACGTTTGGCATAGTTTACCGTTATACGCCGTTGGCCACGCTCAATAAAAACAACTAAACCAACTGTGACTACCACCGCCACAGCGACAACCAGCAATACCAATAAATTCAATTCACCCTGCCGAGCAGATTCCAGTGACTGGCCAATCGCTCCGGGGATGCCGGCAACAATACCGGAAAATATAATTAATGAAATACCGTTACCAATACCACGCTCATTAATTTGTTCACCCAACCACATTAAAAAGATAGTACCGCTTACCAGGGTAATAATGGCCACCGGGTAAAACAACTGTATGGGCCAGGTAGTCACTCCCTGATTACTCAATGTGACCGCAATACCCATTGCTTGAACGATACCTAACACCACCGTGCCATAACGGGTGTACTGGGTGATTTTCCTACGTCCAGCCTCACCTTCTTTTTTCAACTGTTCCAGATGCGGGTTTACTGCACTGACGAGCTGCATAATAATTGAGGCAGAGATATAAGGCATAATTCCCAATGCCAAAATACTCATACGCTCTAAAGCACCACCAGAAAACATATTGAACATACTCAATATGGTTCCCTGGGTAGCATCAAACAAAGATGCCAGGCGAACAGGGTCTACACCCGGGATAGGGATATGAGCACCCACCCTGTAGATAAAAATGGCAACAAGAACAAACCCGATTCGACTGTATAACTCACCCAAACCAGACTTCATACCTTCTGGTATATTAACTTGTTTGTTTTTTGCCATCTTAAGCTCTTATTCCATCCTGTTTTTTGCTTTGGATAACCTGCCTGAAAGTGGATTCAAATGAACGATTCTTTCAATGCTTCTTTACAATGCCTAAATCAATATTTCATTTTCAAAATTTTCTACTATACCTAACTACACCAATACTGCCTGTTCCGTTTATATTTGTTTAATTACTATTCTTCGACTTTACCACCGGCATTTTCAATGGCCAATTTTGCACCTTTAGTAACCCGAAGACCTTTAACGGTAACAGCACGTGTAATATCTCCCGATAAAACAATTTTTACAAAAAGTTTATCATTACGAATCACGTTGTTCTTTTTCAAAGTTTCAAGATCAATCAGTTCATCCGTCAGCGTATTTAATTCGCTTAAACGTACTTCTGAAGTAACCAGTGATTTACGTGAAGTGAAGCCATATTTTGGCACTCTACGTTGCAGAGGCATTTGGCCGCCTTCGAAACCAGGTTTTACGCTGCCGCCTGTGCGCGATTTTTGACCTTTATGACCGCGTCCACAGGTTTTTCCAAAACCACTACCTATACCTCGGCCAACACGTTTGGCTGCAGGTTTTGAACCCAAAGCAGGGCTTAATGTATTTAAATGCATAACTATTCCCCTACCACATTTACCATATAGGATACTTTATTGACCATGCCACGCGTAGAAGGTGTATCTTCTATTTCAACGCTATGACCTATACGCCGTAAACCAAGACCACGCACACAGGCTTGATGGCTTTTCAGCCGGCCTATTATGCTTTTTGTTAAAGTGACGCGAATCGTTTTATCCGATGCCATGTCTGTTCCCTATTTCTTTTACAATTTTTAGCAAATACAAGCAGATTTAAAAATCTAGCTTATAATTTCTTCTACAGTTTTACCACGTTTTGCGGCAACAGATTCAGGAGAAGTCATGTCTCTAAGGCCATTAAAAGTAGCCCTTACAACATTAACTGGATTAGTAGAGCCATAACACTTGGCTAATACATTTTCCACGCCTGCAACTTCGAGAACTGCTCTCATTGCGCCACCTGCAATCACGCCAGTACCTTCAGAAGCGGGTTGCATATAAATTTTCGATGCGCCATGTCTTGATTTAATTGAATGCTGTAATGTTTTCCCATCCAGCTGAACCTGAATCATATTTCGACGAGCAGAATCCAGGGCTTTTTGTATAGCAATAGGCACTTCACGCGCTTTACCACGTCCAAAACCTACTTTACCATTTCCATCACCAACGACCGTCAAAGCAGTAAAACCAAAAATACGACCGCCTTTTACAACCTTGGCTACCCTGTTTACCTGAACTAATTTTTCCTGCAAGCCTTCTTCTTGCAAAGAATCATTTTTGTTCTGTTTGTCGCGCTTCGCCATAATTTAGACCTAATTTAAACCTGATTTAAACCTTTAGAACCGTAATCCGCCTTCCCGTGCTGCATCTGCTAATGCTTTTACACGACCATGGTATTTGAAACCGGAGCGATCAAATGCAACTTGCTCAACGCCAGCCTGTAGTGCCCGCTCGGCAATTACTTTACCAATAGAGGCAGCAGCTTCACAGTTGCCTTTTTTATCAATGCCAATATCTTTATCATTTGTAGAAGCAGATGCGATAACGCTACTGCCATCAGGAGAAATCACCTGGGCATAGATATGTTTTGGTGTGCGATTGACACAAAGTCGGTGAACACCGAGTTCTCGCATTTTAAATCGGGCTTTTTTGGCGCGACGTAAACGTGAAGTATTCTTTTCGTTCATAGTCCTGTTCTCAACCCTTATTTTTTCTTCGCTTCTTTTCTACGCACATATTCATCTGCATAACGCACACCTTTTCCCTTGTAGGGTTCAGGTGGACGATAAGCACGAATTTCAGCAGCCGTTTGTCCAACCAATTGCTTATCAATGCCCTTCAGCACAATTTCAGTTTGGGAAGGTGTTTCTGCACTTACACCTTCAGGTAACTGATGGTTTACAGGATGAGAAAAACCTAATGTCAGGTTTACTACCTTACCTTTGGCTTGCGCCCTGTAACCTACGCCATTTAGTTGCAATTTTTTTTCATAGCCTTCGGCAACCCCGATGACCATGTTATCAACCAAAGATCGAGCCGTTCCAGCCTGAGCCCAGCCTTCTTTGCTTTCGGCATTTTTAGTCGAAAACAGTATTTGATTTTCTTTCTGAGCAACAGTCACCTGGTCGTTCAAAGTGCGTTCAAGAACACCTTTACTACCCTTAACCGTTACTGTTTGGCCTTTTAACGACACCTCAACACCTTGAGGGATCGTTACTGGATTCTTAGCAATCCGGGACATGTTTATTCACCTATTTCGAAACGACTCAATAATTTTAAGAGACGGTACACAATACTTCGCCACCAATACCATTGGCACGAGCAGCCCGATCTGACATGACGCCCTTTGGTGTAGAGATAATGGCAATGCCCATACCTGCTTTCACTTTAGGCAGTTCGTCTTTACCTTTATAAATACGCAAGCCAGGTCGACTGACTCGACCGATGGTCTCTATAACAGGCTTACCTTCGAAGTATTTTAATTCAATATTCAACACGGGTTTTTTTTCATCACCCGTGATAGTCCAGCCAGTTACATAACCTTCTTCGACCAAAACTTTGGTAATAGCCACTTTTGAAGTGGAAGAAGGCATTGAAACTTCTGTTTTGCCTACCATTTGCCCGTTACGTATACGGGTTAATAAATCTGCCAGGGGATCTTGCATGCTCATTTATTTAGCGCTCCAATAACTCGAATTACCAACTTGCTTTTACCAGGCCAGGCACATCGCCTCGCATAGCAGCTTCGCGCAATTTGTTTCGTGCCAAACCAAATTTACGATAATAACCATGGGGTCGACCTGTTAATCCACAACGATTACGCTTACGAACCAGGGATGAATCTCTGGGCAAGCTTTGCAATTTAATTACCGCATCCCAACGATCTTCTTCACCGGTCTCAGTATTCTTGATAATTGCCTTAAGGTCAGCACGCTTTTGAGAAAATTTTGCAGCTAATTTAGCGCGTTTTTTTTCGCGTTGAATCATTGACTGTTTTGCCATGTCCCGTATACCTATTTTTTCATTGGGAAGTTGAATGCACGCAGTAACTCACGGCCTTCATCATCTGTTTTTGCAGTTGTGGTAATAGTTATATCCATACCACGTAGCTTATCAATTTTGTCGTATTCAACTTCAGGAAATACGATTTGCTCTTTCAGACCCATGCTGTAATTACCACGTCCGTCAAAAGCTTTTGCACTTAAACCCCTGAAATCACGAATACGGGGAATGGCAATACTAACTAACCTTTCAAGAAATTCGTACATTCGTTCGCCGCGCAAAGTTACTTTGCAACCTATTGGCATGCCATCACGAATTTTGAATCCAGCAATGGATTTTCTTGCGAATGTGATTACTGGTTTCTGGCCAGCAATTTTTTCCATATCTTCAAGGGCGCCGTTCAAGGCTTTTTTGTCAGCAGCCGCTTCGCCCACACCCATATTCAAAGTGATCTTTGTTATACGAGGTACTTCCATTATGCTCTTGAAGCCTAACTGATCCTTCAGCTGGGGTACAATTTCTGCACTGTACTTATCTCTTAATGTGCTCATGACTTAGAAATACCTTTACCCATCTATTACTTCGTTATTGGACTTAAAAAAGCGAACTTTTTTTCCGTCCTCAAGAAACTTAATTCCAACCCTGTCTGCTTTCTGGGTTTGAGGATTAAAAATGGCAACATTTGAAACTTGTATTGCAGCTTCCTTTTCCACTATGCCACCTTGCTGACCCGCCTGAGGATTAGGCTTGACATGCTTTTTAACCATATTGACGCCAGAAACCAGATAACGACCATTGTTCAGGTTTTTAATAACCTTGCCACGTTTGCCTTTATCTTTTCCAGCTATTACGATGACTTCATCGTCACGTTTAATTTTCATCATCAGCCTTTCCTCTACAACACTTCAGGGGCGAGAGAAATAATTTTCATAAAGGCTTCCCCTCTTAATTCACGTGTAACCGGCCCAAAAATACGAGTACCTATAGGCTGCTTTTGGGCATTAAGCAGCACAGCTGCATTTTCATCAAAACGAATCACTGAACCATCAGGGCGTCGAATACCTTTTCTGGTACGCACTACAACCGCATCCATTACATCGCCTTTTTTGACTTTGCCACGGGGTATCGCTTCTTTAATAGTCACTTTGATTATGTCGCCTACGCCAGCATAACGCCGATGCGAACCGCCAAGTACTTTAATACATTGCACCCTTCGTGCACCGCTATTATCTGCTACCTGTAAACTTGATTCGGTTTGAATCATGGATTTACTCCATACCGCCTAAATATTATAAATAAATTTACTAATGAGTAGCCTAACGAGCCTGCTCATCTACCGTAACCAATTCCCAACACTTTGTTTTTGAAAGAGGGCGGCACTCTACGATGGTGACCAAATCACCCTCGTTGCAAACATTCTCAGCATCATGGGCATGTAGCTTAGTCGAACGCCTCATATATTTCCCATAGATCGAGTGCTTTACTTTTCGCTCAACCATTACGGTAATGCTTTTGTCCATTTTGTTACTGACAACTTTACCGGTAATAGTACGTTTGAGCTTGCTTGTTTTTGCGTCTGTCATGCCTGGTTACCTTGCTTTTCATTAATCACTGTTTTGACGCGGGCAATATCACGACGAACCTGGCGAAACAAGTGGCCCTTTGTATCCTGACCGCCCGCTTGTGACATACGCAATTTAAATTGCTCTTCACGCAGATCCAACAAAGACTTGTTCAGCTCTTCAACTGATTTTTCTTTTAACTCACTGGCTTTCATTACATCACCGTCCGAGTAACGATAGTTGTACTAATAGGAAGTTTGGCGGCAGCAAGTGCAAATGCTTCTCTTGCTGTTGTTTCATCAACACCTTCCATTTCATATAAAATTCGGCCTGGTTGAATTTGGGCAACCCAATATTCAACATTACCTTTACCCTTACCTTGGCGAACTTCCAATGGCTTTTGAGTAATAGGCTTATCAGGAAAAACCCGAATCCAGACTTTCCCACCCCGCTTAACATGACGTGTCATTGCACGCCTTGCCGCTTCAATTTGTCGGGCTGTAAGACGTCCTCGACCGGTTGCTTTTAAAGCTATATCTCCAAAAGAAACCTTACTACCACGTTGAGCCAAACCACGGTTTCGCCCTTTGTGCTGCTTACGGAATTTTGTACGTTTTGGCTGTAACATACCTTAACCTCTACTTAGCGCCTGCGGCTTTCTTATGTTGTCGACGAGGCTTTTCTTCCTGCTCAGCAAGACCTTCAATAATCTCACCACGGAATATCCAGACTTTTACACCAATCACACCATACGTTGTGTGCGCTTCATAGGTGGCATAATCAATATCTGCACGCAATGTATGCAAGGGTACGCGGCCTTCTCTATACCATTCAGCCCGAGCAATTTCAGCGCCACCCAAACGACCCGATACCTGAACACGAATTCCTTCAGCACCCTGGCGCATGGCATTTTGAACTGCTCGCTTCATTGCTCGACGAAACATAACCCTGCGCTCCAACTGCTGAGCGATGTTTTGCGCTTGTAAATACGCATTTAGATCAGGTTTTCGTACTTCTTCAATATTTATCTGAACCGGCACATCCATCATCTTGGCCAATTCAACGCGAAGACGTTCAATATCTTCGCCTTTTTTACCAATCACTATACCTGGTCGCGCGGTATAAATTGTGATTCTGGCGTTATCTGCAGGTCGCTCGATTTCTACACGGCAAACAGACGCTTTGGCCAGCCGCTTGAACAAATATTCCCGCACCTTTATATCTGCAACCAGATTTTTGGCGTAGTCCTTAGGGGAGGCATACCACGTGGATGCATGCTTTTTAACAATACCCAATCGAATGCCTGTGGGATGTACTTTCTGACCCATCTAAGTGCTCTCCTAGTTATCCGAAACCTTAACGGTTATATGACAGCTACGCTTCAAAATGCGGTCTGCCCGCCCTTTTGCGCGTGGACGAATTCTTTTCATGGTTCTGCTTTCATCAACATAAATAGTGCTAATTTTTAATTCATCTATATCAGCACCTTCGTTGTTTTCTGCATTTGCAATTGCAGATTCAACAATCTTCTTAACTATATGCGCCGCCTTTTGCGGGCTGTAGCTCAAAAAGCTCAGTGCCTTCTCGACTTCTAGTCCACGCACCCGGTCGGCTACAAGACGAACTTTCTGTGGTGAAATTTGAGCACCACGTAATATAGCAGCAACTTCCATCATTCTACCCTCTTATCTTGCCTTCTTATCAGCGGCATGGCCACGAAAAGTACGAGTGGCAGAAAATTCGCCAAGCTTGTGCCCAACCATATGCTCGGTAACAAATACCGGCACATGTTGTCGTCCATTATGGACAGCGATTGTCAAACCAATCATGTCCGGAATAATCATTGAACGGCGAGACCAGGTTTTAATCGGTCTTTTTGAATTTTCTGCTACAGCCACATCAATTTTTTTCAGCAAGTGTGCGTCAATAAATGGGCCTTTTCTAAGCGAACGTGGCACGATTCAGTCCTCTTCGTTTTACTCTTTTTCGATCTACAATTAACAAAATATTCTTAATTATTTAACCCGACGATCACGGATAATCATTTTGTTAGTACGTTTATTAGTACGTGTTTTATAACCTTTTGTAGGCACACCCCAGGGTGATACAGGATGACGTCCACCAGAAGTACGTCCTTCACCACCACCATGTGGGTGATCAACCGGGTTCATTACAACACCACGAACCGTTGGACGAACACCACGCCACCGAGTGGCGCCGGCTTTACCTAATGAGCGCAAATTGTGCTCAGAGTTACATACTTCACCAAGCGTAGCTTTACACTCAGCCAAAATTTTTCGCATTTCACCAGAGCGTAATCGTAAGGTGGCGTAAGCGCCGTCTTTAGCCAACAACTGGGCTGATGTTCCCGCACTACGCGCGATTTGAGCACCCTTTCCCGGCTTCATTTCAATACAATGTATTGTGCTACCCAAAGGTATATTGCGAAGCGGCAAGGTATTACCAGACTTAATAGGAGCATCCTCACCGGACAGCACCTGATCACCGGTTTTCAAACCTTTAGGGGCAATAATATAACGTCGCTCACCATCAGCGTATTTAAGCAAAGCGATATGCGCACTGCGGTTTGGATCGTATTCCAGACGCTCCATAACGGCAGGTATGCCGTCTTTATTACGACGAAAATCAATTATTCTGTAACGCTGCTTATGCCCACCACCTATATGACGTGTAGTGATGCGACCATTATTGTTTCGGCCACCGCTTCTTTTTTTCGCTTCAAGCAAAGGCGCATAGGGCTCACCCTTATGCAAATCTTTGTTTACAACTTTGACAACAAACCGACGCCCCGGTGATGTTGGCTTACACTTAACAATAGCCACTAACCTGACTCCTCAGCCTAATCTATTCCGCACCTAAATTTTCAATCTCGAAGCCTTCTTTTAAAGTGACGTAAGCTTTCTTCCAGTCACTTCTTCGACCCATGCTTCGACCAAAACGCTTTGTTTTTCCTTTCATATTCAAGGTTTGTACACCCTTGACTTTGACATCAAATAACTGCTCAACAGATGTTTTAATCTCAGGCTTGCTTGCATCGTTACGAACCCTGAACACATACTGATTATTTTCAATAGCCACTGATGCTTTTTCAGATACCTGCGGTGCTAAAAGCACTTGAAAAATCCGCTCTTTATTCATCCCAGGTCTTCCTCAATCTTTTTCAAAGCATTTACAGTAATCAATACCTTCTCTGCACCTATTAGGCTAACCGGATCCGCACCCCTGGCATCCCTCACATCAACCCTTGGAATGTTTCTGGCGGCAAGATATAAATTTTGATCGACATCATCGGTCAAGATCAATACGTTCGATAAACCCAGATCCCTTAATTTACTAACAAGGTCTTTTGTTTTCAGACTCTCAACACCAAATTCATCAACCACCACCAAACGTTCCTGGCGAATCAGCTCAGACAAAATGCAGCGCATAGCGCCACGATACATTTTTTTATTAACTTTCTGCTGATGATCTTGAGGTTGAGCAGCAAAAGTCACACCACCACTACGCCAAATCGGGCTTCGAATAGTTCCCGCCCGGGCTCGCCCGGTGCCTTTTTGTCGAAAAGGTTTACGACCACCGCCACGAACGTCGGAACGGTTTTTTTGCGCCCTCGTTCCCTGACGACCACCGGCAAGAAATGCGGTGACTACCTGATGTACCAGAGGCTCATTAAATTCTTTACCAAAAGCAACTTCAGAAACGCTTATTGTGCTGCCAGAAGCAGTATTAAGATTCATTCTCTAACTCCTC
>Ga0209345_10006657_pt1 | contig 10411 bp, 7 predicted proteins | sample Cruoilmetagenom7_FD_187294 | JGI IMG/M metagenome (GOLD analysis project Ga0209345, IMG submission 187294) | Oil polluted marine microbial communities from Coal Oil Point, Santa Barbara, California, USA - Sample 7 (SPAdes) (version 2) | ecosystem: Environmental > Aquatic > Marine > Oil seeps ... | reverse complement strand
CTCAATGGAATGCAAAGTCATCTGTCACAGACTATTACTCTAATTTTTTACTTATACAAAATTAAAGGTAAATTTTTTTACAAAAAGCCTTAATTTTCAACAAATTATGTTAAGTGCCATTAGAATTTTTATATCCCCGAATGCTTTTTTATACTATTCACAATAAAAGCTTTCCAAATGGAATAAATAGACCTCGCACATCAAGGCTTATTTTATTCGAATTATTGCTAATTCCTTGACATTTATCTAATTAACCCGTATAAACTGACAAAATTACTGTAAGGATATTACTGTTTTAATATATATTAATGGGGATATTGTCTAATCCCTATTAAAGAGTGAGATAATATTCAACTTATTTTAAAAATTCGCACTCCTGCCAAATGAAGATTGGAAGATTAAACCTTATTTGAATAGGATTTAATTTTATTTAATATCAACAATGATAACGTTAAAGATAAAAAAATCACCCAAAGCAAAACTTCCAGTATATAAAAGCAGCGGAGCTGCTGGCGCTGATATTTTTTCCCTTCTGGATTACCCCATGAAAATTGAACATGGTGAGATAAGTCTAATCCCAACTGGTATTTCAATCGAAATCCCAGAGGGTTTCGAAGCTCAAATTAGACCAAGAAGTGGATTAGCTTTGAAATATGGAATTACAATTTTAAATACTCCAGGGACAATTGATTCTGATTATAGGGGTGAAATAAAAATAATATTAATCAACCTGGGCAAAAAGCCATTCACCGTTGAGAATGGAATGCGAATTGCACAAATAATGTTTACTAGAGTTTACAAAGGTGAATTCATAAAAGTAAATGAACTAAGTATAACCGATAGAAATGATGGAGGATTTGGACATACCGGAAAATGAAAGATGATAAGAATTCAGCTATAAAAATAATTCCCATAGGCGGCTTAGGGGGAATTGGTAACAATATGACAGTATTGGAATACCAAAATGAGATTATTATAATTGATTGTGGAATAAGATTCCCCAGTGATGATACATTAGGTATAGATTTTATTATTCCTGACTTTACTTATATTATTGAAAATAAACATAAGGTAAAGGGAATAATACTAACCCATGGTCACGAAGATCATATCGGAGCGATTCCATTTTTATTACAGGAGATTACTGCTCCATTATATGCCACAAAACTTACCCTTAGCCTGGTAAAGAGTAGACTAGAGGAAAGACCACCTCGAGATAAGCCAACATTAATAGAAATTGCACCCAGAGAACATATAGAAATCAGTAATTATAAAATTGAATTTCTAAGAGTAAATCACTCAATTATTGATGGTGTTGGATTAGCAATAGAGACTGATGTTGGTATCATCATTCATTCAGGTGATTTTAAAATAGATTTCTCACCTGTAGATGGTTTAGTAACTGATATTTTCAGATTTGCTTCATATGGCGAAAAGGGTGTACTGCTTCTTATGTCCGACAGCACCAATGCTGAAATAAAAGGACATACTAAATCTGAAACAATTTTAAGCAAAAAATTTATTAATATTTTTTCTTCCTCAAAAAGTCGGATAATTGTAGCCTCATTTGCCTCCAACTTCCACAGGATACAGCAGGTAATGGACGCTGCTTATAGATATAATAGAAAAGTCGTACTTTCCGGCATAACAATGCAAAAAAATGTTGAAATTGCGAAAAAACTCAATTGTTTAACATTTAAAGATGAATTAATAATTGATTTTAAAGACGCAACAAAGCTCCCTGACAAGAAACTTGTTATTATATGTACTGGATCCCAGGGAGAACCTATGTCAGCCCTTTCCAGAATGGCAAAGGGGACACATAAACACTTTAGTATCACCAAAGGGGATACCGTTATTATTACTGCCTCAATTATTCCAGGCAATGAAAAAATGGTTACTTATGTAATTAACTCACTGCTCAGGCTGCAGGCAGATGTCTATTATGAGCAGGATGAGGATATTCATGTTTCTGGTCATGCTCATCAGGAAGAATTGAAGTTAATGATTTCTCTTACAAAGCCAAAATACTTTATGCCTATCCATGGTGAGTATAAACATCTTACAGCCCATGCAAAGATTGCAAAATCTCTTAACATAAAGCCCTCAAAAATAATGGTTGCTGAAAATGGGGATATTCTGGATCTATCCAAAAAAACCTTTAAAAAAATCGATGCCCTAAAATTAAGTCAAATATTTGTCGATGGCAAGGAAATTGGTGATATCGAAAACGGGTTAATCAGGGATAGACAAATTATGTCAAGTGAGGGTATTTTCTTTATAACTATTTTACTATCCAATGGGAATCTAATAGGAAAACCTAAAATTATCACCAAGGGTAGTGTGGGAGAAAAAAATTATAAATCAATTAGTTCAGTAATTCAAAGCATTGAAGATCAAACCAACAAACTACTTATGGATGGAATTTCATTAAGTGATATTACCATGATAATTAAAAAAAACCTTAAAAAGATTTTATATAACCTGACAAGAAATAATCCATTAATTGAAATTCAAATTATTCAAGTTCAATAATGATTGATATTTATATAACATTGTCAACCCTTGGTATAATACAGGGGATAACGGAATTTCTCCCTATCTCTTCATCTGGACATCTTGTGCTTTTTGAAAAAATCAGTTATTTCAAAAAATCACTGGACTCAGCAGGTGGGGAGTCACTACTATTTATAAATGTCATACTTCACATTGCAACCCTGATGGCGATTTTAATTTACTTCAGGAAGGATATTACAACGATTATAAGGGGAACCCTTCAGGGGGTTGCAAATAATGATTTCAAAAGAAGTGAGCTTCACTGTTTTATTAACATCATAGTTGCCACTATCCCTGCTGGAATCATAGGACTACTATTCCACGATTTTTTTGAAACCCTCTGTTCCTCTCATATATCTGTGTGTCTTATGCTAATTATTAATGGATTTATTCTTTTATCCACTAAAATTATCCCATTAAATAACCGAAAATTAGGAGAGATAGGTTTTATGAGATCAATCTTTATTGGTTGCTGTCAGGCTTTTGCTATAATGCCAGGAATATCAAGATCAGGAACAACCATTACAGGGGGGATGATATCCGGGCTTAATCCAGAAGAATCAGCAAGGTTCTCCTTTTTGATGGCAATCCCAACAATTGCTGGTGCAGGGCTAATGGAAATCCTCAGGATTTCTAAAGGAAATATACCATCAGAATTGATCCTGCCCCTTTTATTTGCTATGATATTAACAATGATTATTGCTTTAATATCCCTAAAACTTCTCTTTTCATTAATTAGAATTAAAAAAATTGCATTTTTCGGTTATTATACCATTTCAGTGGGTGTTGTAATCCTTTTATTCACCATCTTAATATAATACCACCACCCAATTAACATTTATATGCACCATAATATATATATTACTGAATGGTTACTGGATAATAATCCCCAACAATCCCTCCTAAAGTTTCTATCCTGTGATGAGGTAGTTAATATTATAAAAATATTTTATAATATATCATAATTTCTATCAATTTTAGGGTTAATATTAGTAAAATTCAGGTAATACCCTGATCCAGAGGCAACCTGGAATAGAAAATCTTCTGAGGAATAGGCCTCAAGATGGTTAGAAATTATGATGTTTTTACAAATTATCATTTTTCATTCGAAGAAAAATACATTGCCCGGTTTCAATTATTATAACAGCCAAATAATCATATAATTTCTTGTGAACCGAACTTCACTGGAGGCAAATAGTGTCTTTTTATAGACGATATCAGGAAATATTGGGAATAATTACTATCCTATTCTCTTTAATATTGTTTCTGTCCCTTTTAAGTTTTGATATAAATGATTATGAGATTTTAGCTCAAAATCAAAATGTTAATAATATTATGGGTCAGGTTGGTTTTCATTTGAGCGCATTCCTACGAAGCGTCTTTGGTTATTCCTCCTACATTTTCCCCTTTATCTTTGGGATCTCTGGTTGGTATATATTGAAAAATAGAGACAGTGTAAAGATAATGGAAAAAATTTTTTCCATTATCTATTTGATGATTACATTATCAACCCTCATATCCATTCTTAATAATTCTGCTATCCCGCAATTTTCTGGTGGATTTACCGGTTATTATCTATCCAAATTTTTGAGAAACCTTTTTAGTAACACTGGTGCATATATTATTATAATAATGCTTAATCTAATTGGACTTATTCTTCTTGGCGTCTTCTCTTTCTCATCCCTGGTGGGATCCTCTGAAAAACGAAATAATAAATTATCAACTTTATTAAAATACTTATTTAAAAAAATTTCCAGCTATAATATCAGAAAAAAAATCCCATTTAGCAGAATTGATAAGGAACTCCAAAAAAAAAGAAAAAAGAAAAAACCCTGGATAATTAAAAAAAGAATTATAATCAATAATAATGAGGGACTTGAAACGCAAAGCAGGCAAATGCAATTACTGGAGTTAGATGCAACATGCACTTCAGAAGAGGAGACCACAACATCCAGTAACGATGTTAATTCCTTTCCAGAAGATACTGCAAAAGAGATTGATAACCATCACCCAGACCCTATCCATTCCTTTGACTGGCTGACTGATTGCACAGTGGAAAATGATGCGCAAACTGAAAATAGTGAATATATCGAATCATCAATGATAAAAGAGGTTTCGATCTTACAAAATATAGACAAAATTCCTTCTGATTCAATTCCATTATACGGAGATATTGAACAAATCGCCTCTGAACTAACAATACATGATGCGATTCCCAGATCACAGTCACTAGAACTATATACTAAGGACTTCCCAACAAATTCTAAAGATGACACAACCCTTATCCAACAAATAATTAAAGGCGATACTGATATTTTTGATGAAAATAATTTAGCTGAAACATCAATTGCCCGGCCATTGGAAAATGATGAAACCAAAGATTTCCTCAATGAATTTGAAGATGATGATCTTTCAAAAAAAATTGAGATCAACAGGATAAAGTCAATTTATCAGGACCATTATATAACCCCGGAAATAATACAAATTGAGAAAGAGAATAATCCTGAATCCAATGACTTTGATACATGTAAAAATAAAATTGAATCAGATAATTTTAAAGAGGGGGATAACAGTTTAAGGGATAATGAATCACCTGCATACCCAAGGGTCTTTAATGAAATAAAAATCAATGAGGATTACTGCATTCCCATTGATTGCCTTCAAACCTCCACGCCCCTAGATATTGCTAAATGGAAAACTGAGGCAGTAAAAAATACCGAACTTCTTATTAATACACTTAAAGAGTTTGGAATTGAATCCCGGGTAACTGATGTTAAAAAGGGACCAGTTATAACACTTTATGAAATGCAGATAGCCCCAGGAATAAAGATAAACAAAATAGTTGGGCTGGCTGATGATATCTCAATGGCTCTATCTGCCTTCAGGGTTAGAATTGTTGCCCCGATCCCTGGCAAATCAGTAATAGGGGTGGAGATTCCAAATAAAAAGAGGGCGATTGTAACACTGGGTGACATATTAAAGGCACCCGAATATAACACTATACCAGGCAAACTGAAGGTTTCACTGGGAAAAGATATACTTGGAAAACTTATTTGCCTTGATTTAAAGGTTATGCCCCATCTCCTCATAGCCGGAGCTACAGGTTCAGGAAAATCAGTATGTGTTAATTCAATTTTAACAAGTCTAATTTATAATTATTCACCAAATTATTTAAAATTTATTCTGGTTGACCCTAAAGTAGTAGAATTACAGCTCTATAATGGCATCCCCCATCTACTAACCCCTGTAATTACTGATACAATAACAGTGCCAAAGGCATTAAAATGGGCAATGTATGAGATGGAAAGAAGGTATAGACTTCTTTCAGAGGTTAACACAAGGGATATTTCCAGATATAATGAAAAAATTCAAGATTACAGCAATAAATTTGAAAGCCTTCCCTATATTGTTATTATCATTGATGAGCTTTCTGATCTCATGATGGTAGCTTCCAAAGAAATTGAAGGATTCATCACGAGAATAGCCCAAAAATCAAGGGCGGTGGGAATCCATCTGATTCTTGCAACCCAGAGACCCTCTGTGGATGTAATAACAGGAGTCATAAAGGCAAACTTTCCAGCTCGAATAACCTTCCAAGTAGCACAAAAAACAGACTCAAGAACAATAATCGACCAAAATGGGGCTGAAAAACTTCTAGGCATGGGAGACATGCTTTATCAATCACCCTCCAGTTCACATCCCATCAGAATTCAGGGGGCCTATATCTCTGAGGAAGAGATAATGGGAATAGTCAGGCATATCAGAACAATTGGGAAGCCATCATATATTAATATTGATGATAGTCTATTTGATGATGAGGAAGGGACAGATACTGGTGGAATCATGGAGGATCAACTTTTTGTTGAGGCCCTACATATTGTTGAAGAAACTAAAAAGGCCTCTGCTTCCTATCTACAGAGAAGACTGAGCATCGGCTATAATAGAGCGGCAAGAATAATTGAGATGATGGAGGATCGAGGATATATTGGGGCTCAACAGGGCAGTAAGCCAAGAGAAGTATTTATATAATCACTTATTGGATGTGTGAAAAGCCCTGGCCATGTACCCCCTAGATAGATACCTAGTACATCTCCACACAAATAGGGGGTAGAAAAATAAACCCACAGATCACAGATGGCACAGATTGATTGAATAAAAATCATGGAAATTATTAAATATCATCATATAAAACTATAATTATAGAAAAAATCAATTTTCAGATAGTAGTTTTTAGCCAGATTATATTATAAATCTGTAAAATTGGTGTAATCTGTAGTTCTAATTAATTCTCAACTATTTTGCCCCCAATTCATGTGGTGCGGTACTTATCAATTTCTTTATCACCCCAAAAGCTGGGATAATGACCTACTTTTTTGAATGCAATCCTAACTCATAGAGTTTGACAAACTTCATAAAAACATAAAAAGCCCCTATAGCAGCAATAATAAATCCCCTTTTCCCATCTAAAAACCCAAACTTAATAATATACATCTTTATAAATTTATAAAATGGTCTTAATGTAAGATTGAAGATATATGGTTTCATCCCTTTTTTATAATACCCCTTTGACTGTATCTCTGTAAAATTATTTATCTGAGAAAGGTGTGCTGAAACATCTTTATAAGAATAGTGGAGCAAGTCTCCAATTAGTCTTGATGTTTTTCCATTGACAGAAACTGAATCATGGGGGTTCATCCCTTTCCACATTCCAAATCTTCTATCAAAAAATCTTATCTTATTGTCAGGATACCATCCACCATGATTTATCCATTTTTCAAGATAGAAAACCCTTCTTGACACATAGAATCCCTTAAATTCAGTTTTTTTTAAATCAATAGCTATAATCGACTGCCGGAGCTCATTTGTTATTACCTCATCAGCATCTATGCAAAAAATCCAGTCATTTGAGCAATAATCTATTGCCCTATTTTTCTGTTGAATATGCCCATCAAATTTATGTTGATAGATCTTATCTGTATATTCTCTACAAATATCAATCGTACTATCGGTTGAAAACGAATCAAGAATAACAATTTCATCAACCCACTTAACACTTTCCAGACACTTTCGTATTATCTTACACTCATTAAAACAGATTATAGAAACGGATATAGCCATCACTGATTTTCCCATTAAACTTTTAATAATAAAACATATCACGACTATTGCAGCAATCAAAATATAGATCTTTTGTTCATTTTGTCTTAAATATATTTCCCCATGCCTGTTGAGCAATTATTATTTTTTTAAGGTTAGGCCCCTATACAAATTTCAATATTTTTTCTATTGACTTTATTGATTTTTATAATTATCTTGAATACTTATTAGATAAAGAATACGTAACTGATCAGATGTCACTTCCATTTTTAAAAGCAAGCTGAACTATTATCTCAATTGTACAAAAATTATTATAAAGGAATCTTTTAAAATTAATATTCTGACGTTCCCTGTTGAGATAATCTAAATAAAAATTCGATTCTTTGAGATGCCATTTATTTCAGATGACTATCAATATCTCTACAATAGTAATAGATATTTATAAACAATCTGCTCTTTTAGTACCTTAAACATAATGTCTATGGTTTTTTTGACAAGATTTTTAAAGGATTAGACAGGATTAAAGGATAAAAAGGATAGAAAGGATAGAAAAAAAATTAGTAATCATGTTTAATCCTTTTCTTCTTTGGTTCTGCCGTCGCATGCTTAGGACTGAGTTTTTTATAATTATGCACAATCAAGGTAATAAAATATATTCCATAGGGGTATATCAATGAAAGGTATAGTTTTACCAATTATCATTATTTTCTCATTATTTTTTTTTGGATGTAGTTCTTCAAAATTCGTTTTAACAGGTGAGGTACACCCCTCTTTATCTTTAGAACATGAAGTAAAAGTATTCTTTTGGGGAGCAGAGGGTAATTATGTCTTAATTGGAATAGTTGAGATACTCGATGTAAGTCTTGAAAAAAGGATTGAAGAAGCAAAGCGGATAGCCAGGATTCATGGGGGAGATATAATTATACCCAAGGGAATATATAATGAACATGAAAAGAAAAAGTCAAGTACTAATGCATATCTTATCCAAGACTTTTTAATTCTGAAATCTACAAAAAGAAAATTGGTATCGCAAAAAAAGAAACCTATAAAGGGAAAGGAATCATCACCACCTATAGATCTATCCAATATACCCAGGGCGACCTTCAAAATGCTTTTACAGGAGTCAGAGAGTCTTAAAGGACAAAAATTCAGGGGAGCTCTTTATCCAACAAAGTTTTCAAAAATTCCTCAAATATTACGCCCCTACACTAAAAGTGATGAAATAATTCTTACGCTAAAAACAAAGAGTGGCAAATATAAACTCTTACTTCTTATTACTAATGATATAAGAGATAAATTTAGTGAGATGATAAAATCAAAAAAGAAGCTTACTTTTATTTATACCCCAATCACTGTTTATAAATCAAAATATCCAGTTCTTAAATTCCTGTCCACAATTAAGGAATAACCAGCAGTTAAACCCTTTGCTAAAAAACAGGCAATCCCACTGAGAAAGTTCTTGCTATTCCATCTTGAATATTGTTTGACTCTTTAAAGAGGATGGATCCTTCCTTAATTCTTTCAATACATTGTATCACTGAGAAGTGGACTCCAAATCATAGTTAAAACAGGATGAAATTCTTTTTTGGTTATGGTTTGTTCAGTGTAGGAATTGAGAAGGGGTATAAATTAGAATGGGATAGTCCCTATTCCGTAAGGTACTATCCCATTCTATGGACACTGTCTTTCCCAATTATTACTTGCCCTTTAGTGCAAGAAAGACCATTAGAAGTGTAATTAATTATATTTAAAATATCGGACAATTTAAAATATATTTTAATTAAAATTATGCCTGATTCAGAAAAAATAATAAAAAATTTCTCCTCATTTTTAGATGGGGAATCACCCCTGTCAGTATTTAAAATTGGTCTTGCTTTATTTCTATTATTTAATATTTCTGGATGTCTTTCTTATATTAATAATGGCAATACTACATCCAGTAAAGTACTAATGAAGTTCAATGGTGAGCCAGTTATTCCAAGGGACGCAAATAGGGTAGTTGTTCCCTTCTTTTCAAATTTCACAAATAAACCTGTATTATCAGATAAACTCACATTAAAACTAAGGGAACTAATAAATATGGATGGCAGACTGGCCATTGTTTCTGAAAGTAGTCAGGCTGATCTAATAGTTACCGGAAAAATAGTCCACTACCAGATACAACCGATACAATATGACACCATAGGAAGAGCAGTAAGAATGAGAATGAGAATCATCTCTTCTGTTAAACTCAGGGATATAAGAAGGGGGGAAACCATTTTCTTTGATAGGGGAATACAGGCATTTGGTGTCTATTCCGATCTGATACCCCCCATTGAAACCGAAGCACAGGTTCAGGATAAAATATTAAAGAATCTTGCCAGGAGAATTGCAGTTAAAATTATTGATGGATGGTATACTGATTTAATGACTTCAGTGGAAACAAGGAAAAAATAGTATGGCTCAAATCACATCGAAACAGTTAAGAATAGAATTAAAACAAAAAAAACTGGAATGGGTCTATCTCTTTAAAGGAGAAGAATATGGAGAAAAAGAGAAATTACTTAAAATAATAGCAACTACATTTTTTGGTGATAACAAAGATACAAAATTTCAAATTAGAAGATTTCATATTGAAGATGAGGAATTTTCTGATGCTATCCTCTTTGCAGTCTCTCAATCAATGTTTTCCAATAAAAAAATCTGTATCATGGAAAATATTAATAAACTTAAAACCACAAAAAATAATCTAACCCTCTATAAAGAATTAATAGATACC
>Ga0209345_10006655_pt1 | contig 10412 bp, 7 predicted proteins | sample Cruoilmetagenom7_FD_187294 | JGI IMG/M metagenome (GOLD analysis project Ga0209345, IMG submission 187294) | Oil polluted marine microbial communities from Coal Oil Point, Santa Barbara, California, USA - Sample 7 (SPAdes) (version 2) | ecosystem: Environmental > Aquatic > Marine > Oil seeps ... | reverse complement strand
AATCACGGACACGCCGTTGAGGAGGAAAAAATCATGCGAAGAGTAAATTTATGGCTGACATTGATCTTGATCCCTGTAGTCGTTATGCTTTTTGGGGGATGCCGGGCGAATTTTGAGCATTTTGGCGAGTTCAACATCAAGTATTTAGAAGACGGCTGCAGGGTGACAAGCGATGGGATAGGGAGAAAGCTGCTTCTTGTTCCAAGAGGTCAAGAGGGTCCGCCAGGTTATAAAGGTATGGAGAAGGTCAAAATACCTGTAAAGGGAGTCGTAATATACTCGACTACGGATGCTGCGAGGCTGAAGGCGCTTGGGGTTGCCGGAAGTATTGTGGGCGTAACCACCAGGAAAAAGGATTGGCATATACCCGAGATAAGAAAGGGGATGGAAGAAGGAAGAGTTGTATTCATAGGAGAGTACAAGTCAATAGATTATGAGAAGTTAAAGGTCATAAAGCCGGATGTAGTCTTCACCTGGGACGAGGGTATTATCCCGAAACTCGAAGAGCTGGGAATCCCGTGTGTTATTACAAGCACAAAGATCGCTAAGGACCTTTCCGGTCATATTGGGTTTATCCGGTTTCTCTCCGCTTTTTTCGGCGAGGAGAAAAAAGCAAAGGCTTTTGTAAAGAAGCAGTTTGAAAGGATTGATGAGATAGTCGCAAAGACGGCCAGGGCAAAAAAAGGCCTGACAGCGGTATGGGGAGATATTTATGAAAGGAAGGTTCTTGTGGAGCCAGGCAAGTCGTGGCCGGCGCAGATAGTTGACAAAGGGGGAGGCAATTATATCTTCCATGATCTGGAAGGCGCTTCCTGTATGGAGGTCACGCTGGAAAAGTTTTTTTCCAGAACAAAGGATGCGGACATCCTCATTACCTATCGTGGACCAGAGAATGGCATTAAATCAAAAAGGGAGTTGCGTCAATCAAGCAGACTGCTTCAGACAGTGGATATCAAACCCATGAAGGGGGGAAAGATTTATTTTACGGGATACAAATTGTCTCAATCCGCAGATACTGCCGGGATAGTCGGGGAGCTGGCATCGATCTTCCACCCCGGGCTTTTCCCGGGAAATAACAAACCTGAGTACTTTTTTGAACTTACTGACAAGTGAAAAAACGTGTACCGTGAAGCGTAAGACCCTTTTTACGTTGCACGAACCACGCTTCATTCATGAACCACGGAGATAACATTTTGAAAAAAACAAGATACTTCAGTCTATTCATCTTATTTCTGGTTTTGCTTGGTTTCTTCTTTGTCTTAAATATAGCTGTCGGCTCGGTAAACATTTCATTTCTTGAGACCTGTAAGATCATCTCCCAGCATCTTACGGATTCGACCAATGGAACCATAATATGGAAGATACGCATGCCGCGGGCACTGGCTGCCATCTTGTGTGGCGCCTACCTGGCAACGAGCGGTCTTTTGCTCCAGGTGTTCTTCCGCAACCCCATTGTCGGGCCTTATATACTGGGAATCTCCTCCGGCGCCGCCCTGATGGTGGCGCTGGTAATGCTCGGTGGTTTAAGTATGGGCATTCTCGGTATCCATCAGTTTTTGATAAGTATAGCGGCCTTTGCCGGGGCCCTGGGGGTGATGGTTATTATCCTGACCGTAGCTGCCAGGATAAAGAATATTATCACTTTATTGGTCATCGGGTTGATGATGGGTTATCTGTGCCATGCTGTTACGAGTGTCCTGATTGCCTTTGCCGAAGAAAAAAGGTTGAAGGGTTTTGTCTTGTGGCAGATGGGAAGTTTTTCCGGGTTTTGCTGGGATGAGGTCTATCTTGTGACTGTTATGGGCGGGGCTCTGCTGTTGGGCGCTTACCTTTTGTGTAAACCCCTTAATGCCTTTCTATTAGGAGAAGATTACGCAAAGAGCATGGGGGTCAATATCATGGTCTTTCGCTTTCTGATTGTGACTTTTTCCAGCGCAATGGCCGGCATGGTAACCGCATTTGCAGGCCCGGTCGGTTTTATCGGGCTCGCTGTTCCTCACATGGCCAGGCTGGCCCTAGGCACATCAGACAATAAGGTCCTCATCCCGGGCGTCGTTCTTTTAGGCGCCATTGTCACCAGTTTGTGCGATCTGATAGCCAGGCTCTTATTTTCCCCGGTGGAACTGCCGATAAGCGCCATTACTGCGTTCTTTGGCGCGCCGATTGTAATCGGTCTTCTGCTCAGGAGGAGGACTGCAATATGAAAAAGACACAGAACCATGTTACACGCGACACGATCACGAAACACGGAACCATGGTAATGGAAACCCGGAATCTGACGGTCGGATATGGGCGTAAAACTGTTGTCGCCGACATCAACCAGGAGATGCTCAAAGGACAGTTTGTTTGCCTTTTAGGACCCAACGGCTCCGGGAAGACGACCATTTTAAGAACTCTGTCCAGGCTCCTCTGTCCGTTGAAGGGAGCGGCATATCTTAACAACCGAATGTTAAGCGATTTAAACTCGGATGAACTGGCCAAAACCCTGGCAGTGGTACTGACAGAAAGGCTGTCTCCGGGTTTGATCACCGCGTTTGAGTTTGCCGCTATGGGGAGACATCCCTATACGGGTTTTCTCGGCAGGCTATCCGAAGAAGACATGCGGAAAGTACAGGAGGCGCTTGGTTTGGTTAATGCGGAAGATATAGCGGATAGATATTTTAATGAGCTGAGCGATGGGGAAAGACAGAAGGTTCTCTTAGCAAGGGCCCTGGCCCAGGAACCGGAGGTTATAGTCCTCGATGAACCGACGCTCCACCTCGATTTGAAGCACAGGATTGAGCTGATAGCCATCTTACGTAATTTTTGCAGAGAGAAGGGTATCACAGTGATAGTCTCCCTCCATGATGTAGACCTTGCCTTGAAAATCTCTGAGATAGTTATCCTTGTCAAAGATGGCAAAATAATGGCTTGCGGATCACCGGATGAGATCTTAAAAGAAGAGACAATAGCCAGGTTATACGACCTTGACTGCGCTCGTTTTAACAGCCAGTTAGGCACTGTTGAATTGATGAATAACAGCAACGGTAAGATGGTTTTTGTGGTAGCAGGTGGAGGAACCGGCACACCCGTGTACCGGCTTTTTTCCAAACACGGATTTAATGTCATCACAGGGGTGATCCACGAAAATGACATAGATTGCCACGTGGCTCGTTCCATCGGGGCAACAGTGATCGACGAGAGATCGTTTAAGAAGATTAGCAATAGGAAGCTGGGGCGGTCATTCGCGCTTCTGGAGAAAGTCGACCACGTTATTGACTCCGGCTTTCCAGTAGGATCGTCAAACAGCCGTAACCTCAAATTGGCGCTGAAGGCCGTTGAGGAGGGTAAGCAAGTTTATACCCTGCGAAGCTGGAAAGCGGCCTGCGATCTGTATGGTGAATCCGCTGAGAACATGATCTATTGTGATGGGCTTCCATCCATTTTAGAGAAAATCGTGAGACGTGAAGCGTGAGACGTGCACGTTACATGTACAAGTTTGAATAAATATACCTTGTTTTGTACATGTTGTCAAAAGGAAAAGGGGTGTAATGAGGACGTTGCCCATTTCACAAAAAAAGCTGATGGGTAGATTGAGCTTGGAAAGGGGAAGCTATGGTAATCGTTGCCGATAATATCCATATAATGAATCCTATGGTGGCAAAAGCGATAAGGGATTTGGACCCTGAACCCATTAAGGATATTGCCAGAAGGTGCGAAGATGCAGGGGCCAAGATTATCGATATTAACCCCGGCCCTCTTCCTAAAAACGGAGAAAAAAGTATGGCCTTTTTAGTGAAAGCAGTCCAGGAGGTAACGAATTTAAGGTTATCTCTTGACACGGGAAATCCGGAAAATTTGGAGGCAGGGCTCAGGGCCTGCCAGAGAAAGCCAATTATTAACGGTTTTTCCCTGGAACCTCGAAAACTGAAAGAGATCTTGCCCTTAGCAGTGGAGTTTCAAACCGATATTGTCGGGTTTCTCCTTTCTCCGGATGGACAGGTTCCTTCTAACTCAGAGGAACGATTGGATATAGCTTTAAGACTTGTGGAAGAGGCAAAGAGGGCAGGGGTAAGTTCAGAAAGGCTTATTATTGATCCTATTGTTGTTCCGATTATCTGGGAAGATGGTTGTCGCCAGGCAAAGGAAGTATTGTCTACGCTGAAACTATTGCCGGAACTTCTTGGCTTTGCAGTAAGAACAATTGTGGGGCTTTCCAATCTTACAAGTGGAAGCCCATGCCGGAAGAAAAGGCTTCTTCTTGAGGAGGTTTACCTCTCTATGCTGGCAGAATCCGGTCTTAATATGGCGCTTCTGAATGTTTTTCACAAAAGAACTGTTAAGGTAGCCGGAATCTGCGACTCAATAATTGGCTCTAGAATCTTTTCCTGGGCAGAAATTTGAGAGGCGTAAAGCGAGAGATGTGTGACGGACACGTTCACGAAATAACCATGGGGCATACACCGTTTGGCGTGTAGAGATTTTTATAGTTACGTTACACGAACCACGTTTCACGATATTAAAGGAGGTTCAAGATGGATAGGATTTTTAAGATAGCGATGACGTTATATATTTTGGTTTCATTCTCGGCTATGCCCCGGGTAGGGTTGGCTGAGGAGGATACAAAAACGGTCGAAGGGGAAGATGTGGTTGTGACTGCAACCAGGACTCCGGAGAAAAGAGCGAACCTTCCTCAGGTAGTGAATGTTGTTTCTCGGGACGATATCCAAAGGACGGTGGTAACTGACCTTACTGATATATTAAAGAAGAGCTCAGGCGTTGACGTGATCCAGTATCCCGGGGCGCTTTCAGGTATCAGCATCAGGGGCTTCAGACCGGAGTTTTCGGGCACCACAAAGCACAGCCTGTTGCTGATCGATGGCCGGCCTGCCGGAGCAACCAACCTGGCTAACATTACGATGGACAACATCGATCGTATCGAGGTGCTCAAAGGTCCCGCCTCTGCCCTATACGGTTCCGAGGCCATGGGCGGGGTAATCAACATCATTACCAAAAAATCCACGGGAAAGCTTAAAACCGCTGTGACCTTAGGTGGCGGCAGTTTTGATACGTGGAAAGCCAAGGTTGCCACCGGAGGCAACATAAACGACAGGTTTGATTTTGACTTCAATGCCAGCACATACAACCAGAACGATGATCTTTGTATGGGAAACGGCCATAAACGCGATCATACCGCCTTTAAAAAGCATTACGGCGCTTTGAGGGTAGGATCTTCCTTCACAGAAGACTGGCGTCTTGATGTAAAAGGCGACTGGCATGCCGGACGGGATATCGAGACCCCCGGAGACATTTATTATGAAGACACAAGACAGTCAAGTAAGGACATTGATCGTTACGGAGGCGATGCAAGGCTCTCGGGCACGATAGGGGACAACAATGATATTAGTGTGACTTTTTATACCTCGCGGGAAGAGACCGAATACCATAAGGAATATTCAGGTACCGAGCCCTACAAAAGTTCTACAAGTACGATCGATTGGATCGGCGGTCAGCTTCAGGATACCTTTCACTGTGGCGGTCACAGTGTGACGTTGGGGGTCGATTATCAGTTTATCGAGGAGGAGCCAATGTCATGGAATTCTGACGGGACTAGAAAGGCGCCCTATCGTCCCGACAGTGAACGTGAGACAGTCGGCTTTTTCGGTGAGGGCATGCTGAAGTTCTTTGATAATCGTCTGATCGCAACTGTGGGCGGAAGGTATGACACCATAGAGTTAGAAACGAAAAGGACCTCTTATAAAACGGATTTCACTCCCGGAAAGGAAGACTTTACCACCTTTAACCCCAGCAGTGGGCTGAAGTTTTTTTTTACCCAGGAGTGGCAGGTGCACACCACTGTTGGACGGGCCTTTGTTACACCCAATCCATATCAGATGGCGGGTTACTCTGAAACAGAAGTTGAAGGAGTGACTATGACCACTTATGGCAACAAAGACCTCGACCCTGAGGAGAGCATTACCTGGGATGCAGGGGTCAGCTTCGACAAAAAGGACTGGGGTCTTTTTGCTGATCTCACCTATTTCATGACCGATGTGGACGACAAGATCGAAAAGGTGAAGGTGAACGACACTGTAAGCACCTACGAAAACACCCAGAAGGCGGAAATACGCGGACTGGAGGGTGAATTGTCCCTTGACATAGGCACATTGGCCGATTGGAACCCTTCTCTCCGCTTATTCGCCAATTTTACAAAGCTATTTAGGGCTGAGGAAACCCTTTCAACCGGCAAACGGGATATCCATAACGTTGCGCGCTTCAAGATAAACTATGGACTGGAATACGATAACGGCCATTTCTTTGACGGCAGGGTTACTGCCCGCTATGTAGGACACATGAAAGACACGGACTGGGTGACCGCAGGTTACCCGGAGATTGAATATCCTACGTTCACCGTGGTTGACCTGGTAGCCAACTTCCGTATAGACGAGCGCCAGCGCCTAAGCCTGCAAGTAGATAACATGTTAGATGAAAACTACTATGAAAAGAAGGGGTATCCATTGCCTGGGCGCTCTTTCTTAGGAACATACACGATTGAGTTCTAACAGAGTAGACGGGTCAAATGAAAACCCATTAAATTCTCTTCTTAAACGAAGAGAAATTTTGTCCATTTGAAAGGAGGTGATGAAAGATATAGAATCGAAACATCTTGTTTTGACGGTTTGTGCTTTGTGGATGGGGATTCCATTATGCTTAATTATTTTAGGGAGGTACGTAAAAAATGTTATACAATAAAGAAGAATTGCAAAAGATAATGGAAGCTAAAGAGAGATGGGAAGAAGGGCCGGTGAAAAAAGCGTTGGAACGTTTTGGAGCCACTGAGAACCCAGGTAAGTTTTACACACCCCTTGATGTAGAAAACTTCGATTTTCTTGAAAAGGTAGGCTTTCCAGGAACCTTTCCTTATGTTGCCGGTCAGTTTCCGGTTCCTGCGATCAGCCTGTCAATGTTCAGAGGGGGATCAAGCGGGTTTGGAACCGCTATGAAACGGCGGGCCGGACAGTACAGCGGATTTGGTTCGCCGGAGGATACGAGGGATTATTATAAATACATGCTTGCCGAGGGTTACCATGTGGGAGGGCCAAATTTAGCTTTCGATCTGCCTACTCAAACCGGCCGTGATTCTGATGATGAATTCGCAGAGGGCGAGGTTGGTAAGGTGGGAGTGACTATAGATACATTACGCGACTTCGAGATCGTATATGAAGCATTTACCGGGGAAATGGATTTGGATAAGATAGCATCCAACTGGACAGTAAATGGTTCAACAAACATCATCCTGGCCATGTATGTTGCCCTGGCGGAGAAACGGGGGATCCCCTTATCAACATTAAGGGGGACACCTCAAAATGATATTTTAAAGGAATTTGTAGCCAGGGGTACCCAGATTTTCCCAGTGAGACCTTCCATGCGGATGACCAGGGATACTATTACTTATTGTGCCGAGCACTTGCCCAATATGAATAGCATGAGTATTTGCGGGTACCATATGCGCGAGTTTGGCGCTACCCGGACACAGGCTGTCGCTTTTGCCTTTGCCAATGCTATTGCCTATCTTCAATTGGGTGTTGATGCTGGCCTGGATATAGATAAGTTTTATCGCCGTGTAACCTGGCTTACTTTTGGCGGGGGAATGGAGGTCCTCAAAGAGATGGCAGTTCGCCGGGCTGCTAGGCGGGTATGGGCAAAGATCATGAAAGAGAGATTTAGGGCGAAGGACCCCAGAAGCTTGATCTATCGAGAAGCAGGCGGTATCATGAATGGGTTCTGGACTGCCACTAAACAGCGGCCTTTAAACAACCTGACCAGGGCAGTTATAGGCGCTACTTTTGCCGCTATGATCGGAGACAATCCATATGTTGCGCCTCCTTACGACGAGGCTCTGGGGCTGGGTCACAGTCTGGAAGCTCAACAGTTAAGTGCGGACGCTTCCAGGATCATCATGGAAGAAGCCAGGCTCTGTGAGGTTCAGGATCCGTTTGCAGGTTCATATTATATTGAATCCCTTACTGATCAGATGGAAAAAGAGATTTGGGTTATTCTTGAAAAGATCGATAATATGGGTGGCGCCGTTCCTGCTGTTGAAAGCGGGTGGATGAAAGAGGAATGCTCACGTAGTTCCTATGAATTCCAGCAGGCGCTGGATTCAGAGCAAGAAATTCGGGTCGGCGTTAATAGATATACCGGCCCAGAAGAGATTGAAGTCACCACCTCTCGAACCTCGCCTTACGATGCCAGCCGGAGAAAGGATGCGGAAGAAAGGCAGATTGCAAGCCTTGAAAAGGTGAAGAAAGAAAGGGACAATGAGAAGGTCCGGGCCTGTCTGAAACGAATTGGAGAAGCGGCGCAGGATGAAAGCGTAAATCTTATTCCCTTGTTTGTGGAAGCAGTCAAAGAGTATGCCAGCATGGGAGAGATCTGTGGGGAACTGATAGAAGTCTTTGGCGAAGGAATATAAGGAGGTCAGGGACAATAATGGCATTTCGGCAAAGAAGGGAACTTTTACGATTTCGATGAGCATCACTTTATTAAAGAGGATACGGAAGACAGGCTGGTTCAGAAATTGATAAAGGGAAGGACTGGGAGTTCCTGTCCCTGTCTTTTCAGTCGATTGTTTAGTTTCGGGAAGGGGGGGTAACGCAATTTGAGCGAGGAAAAAAAAATCAGGGTACTGGTGGCCAAGGCCGGTATGGATGGGCATGACAAAGGAGCTGTACTCGTGGCAAAGATATTGCGTGATGCCGGGATGGAGGTCGTATATACCGGCCTCCGCAGGACTGTCAAGCAGATAATTACCTCAGCTATGCAGGAGGATGTTGATGTAATCGGGTTGAGCATACTGTCGGGAGCGCATATCTCGATTTCACAGAAGATACTAAAAAAAATGAAAGAAGAAGGGATTGATGACATGGTTTTTATAGTTGGGGGAGTAATCCCCGAAGAGGATATTCCCGTGATGAGAGAGATGGGCGTAGCCGAAGTTTTTACCCAGAGCTCCACTAACGAGGACATGGTTGAGTTTATCAAAAATGCTGTCAAGAAGACATAAGGGACGGGGACGAAATAACTTCCTCAAGTTGGCGCTCAGGATGAGATGCACAAATGGGGAAGTTCTTTCGGTCTTATCCCTAAGGTGATGTTACTTTTCCTATCTATACTAGTTACCTTTCCCCATAGCGCACTACAGCACGGCAAAAATAGCGATGACTCCTATGGAGTCTTTTGTGCACCCTGAGATGGCCGTAGCCCTTTCCAAGTCCGGATGCGACTTGGTGGCGCTTTCTGAAGAAACACTTAATTCTGAAATCCGTTTGCTTTCCGGGGTAAAGACCACCGAAAGGATTGCGGTGGCTGTTTGCGCGGGAAACGGAGCGTCAGTCTGCATGATACCCGAAGGTCATCAGCGTTGGGAGGAAAAAAGCATTGACAGCGCCGGTCTGTGCACTTATGAACTGGACACATCGAAAACGCGCAAAAAACGTTTTCAGGAGCGCATAGATTATGATCTTTTATTGAGGGATGTGTAACCATGTCGCCGAATATAAGGTATATTGTTCTTGTGCTCACAACCGCGTGTAACCTTCGATGTGCCTATTGCTATAGGGGAGAGTGCAAGCCTGAATCCATGGCCAGGGAGGTTGCCGCGGAAGCCCTGAAACTTGCAGCCGAATCAGGCCGTGCTTTTCACATTCAAATGACAGGCGGGGAGCCGACATTGGAGCCGGAAATCATCGAATGGATAGCTTCAACCATAAGGAAGGAGGGTTGGCATGCAACGGTGGGCCTGCAAACCAACGGAACCCTTATAGACCGTTCCCTGGCGAGGGTGGCCAAACGCTACGATATCCAGATAGGGGTCAGCCTCGATGGGCCGGTCGAGATTCAGGAAGAGTTGCGGGGCGAGGCAGTATCAACATTCAAAGGGTTGAAGATTTTGGCCGAGGAAGAGGCGCTTTTCCGCGTGACCACTGTTGTGACGGAACGAAATGTGGCTTATCTGGGAAAACTCGCGCTTATACTCGGAGGCTTTGCCAATGCCGGGGGGCTGGGGCTGGACATTCTGATACGAAAGGGAAGGGCAAGTAAAACGGACATGGTGACGCCCCCTTCTTCCGATGCGCTCCGGGAAGGGTTGAGGGAACTTGTAAAGGTGTTTCGCCGGATAAACTCAAGCCGCCCTCAAGCAATAAAGCTCAGAGAACTGGAGCTCTTGAAGCGTGTCTGCCGCATAAGAAAAGCCATCCCATTCTGCCATGCTTCCAGGGGAGAAAGTATCGCCGTCTGTCCGGACGGTTCTCTTTATCCCTGCGGGCAGACTGTGGGAGACCCGGATTTCTATGCCGGGACTATTGAATCTCCGGATGTGTCGCGTCTTTCGGATCTAAGCTCACATGTATTGGAAGATACGACCTGCT
>Ga0209345_10006654_pt1 | contig 10412 bp, 7 predicted proteins | sample Cruoilmetagenom7_FD_187294 | JGI IMG/M metagenome (GOLD analysis project Ga0209345, IMG submission 187294) | Oil polluted marine microbial communities from Coal Oil Point, Santa Barbara, California, USA - Sample 7 (SPAdes) (version 2) | ecosystem: Environmental > Aquatic > Marine > Oil seeps ... | reverse complement strand
GTATCAAAAGGTACAGCCCCTTTTGAGACGGCCTCTTTTTGATTTTTCTTTTGCTTTATATCCTTTCCTGTTAAACCCTGGACCTTAAATGATGTCAAACTAAATTAAACAAGCTGACTCCAATCCCAATGGCCCCGACCCCCGTATGAAAGTGAAGATACCCTCCGCTGCTAAAACACTTACGGTTTTTTTACTCCTTCTTTTTTTGGGAACCAACACCCTGTTTTCTCAGAATATCACCTCCATTAATACGATCTCCGGAGAGATTGTATTTGATGGCAGGCCGGATGAAGCTGCATGGGATGGGGCAACGGTTTTCCCCCTGATTGTCCACTATCCAAGTTTTGGCGCTGATCCTTCCGAACTAAGTGAGATAATGATAGGCTATACCCAGGAGTACCTGTGGATCGGAGCCAGGTTGTTCAGCGAGGATCCGGCCAACATTACCTCCACCAGTAAGAAAAGAGACGAGCAATCCAGAAACTCGGACAAATTCGGGATTATTCTTGATACTTACGATGATAATGAAAATGCCCTGGCCTTCTTCACCATGCCCTCCGGTGCCAGAATTGACTATACGGTTTCCAATGACGCAGAAGGCGGGGGCGGGGGTGGCATGGGCTCCATCAACCGGAGCTGGAACACCTTCTGGGATGTAGAAACTACCAGAGACGAAGAAGGATGGTATGTGGAAATGCGAATTCCCTTCTCAAGCCTTCGTTTTCAAACCATAGACGGAAAAATCAGGATGGGTATGATCCTGAACCGCAGGATCAGCTATGCAAACGAAACAGACACCTACCCGCTTATTGATCCAAAATATGGATTTTCTGCTCCCTTTAAGCCTTCTCAGGCCCATACAATAGAATTTACAAACATTGATACTCACAACCCGGTTTATATTGCCCCCTATACACTGGGTGGATTTTCCAGCAGCTGGGAATTGAATGAAGCGGAAACAGCGTATTTAAAAGAGGACAAACCTAAGCTGGAAGCGGGACTGGATGTTAAATACAGCGTGACCAGCAACCTGACACTTGACCTCACTGCAAATACCGATTTTGCGCAGGTGGAAGCCGATGATCAGCAGGTGAACCTGACCCGGTATTCCTTGTTTTTCCCGGAAAAGCGTCTCTTTTTCCAGGAACGGTCGGGCATATTCAATTTTAGTCTTGGGGGACGCTCAGACAACCTCTTCTACAGCCGGCGGATTGGTATTGTGGAGGGTGAGCAGGTTCGGATCTTTGGTGGGGCCCGGATGACCGGTCGGATCAATAAATGGGATGTTGGGATCCTGGATATGCAGACCCAGAGTATTGGGGAAACACCTTCTGAAAATTTTGGGGTAGCCAGGTTGCGCAGGCAGGTGATCAACCAGAACTCATACGTGGGTGGCATTATGACCAGTAGGATAGGTACCAATGGAGACTACAATGTGGCCTATGGGGTGGATGGGATTATCCGCCTGTTCGGAGATGATTACCTGGATGTAAGGGTGGCCCAGACCATGGAGACCGGTGCTGAGAATAAAGCCTTTTCCACCGATCCCACCTTCGTGGGAATCACCTGGGAACGACGGACAGATGAAGGATTTGCCTATGATCTGAACTATACCTTTACCGGAGAACAAATGAATCCAGATATGGGTTTTCTCAGGCGTAATGACATCCAGGGAATGGGCGGCAGGATACAGTACGGCTGGATCCACGGAGAAAATTCAAAGTTTTTTAGTAACCGTGCCATATTCCAGGTAAGAAGATATAACCGGGTATCTGACGGCAGCCTGGAATCCATGGAGATCTCTCCCGGCTGGTTCATCAACACGAAGATGGGCCTGGGTGCTTTTGTAGAGTATAAGTTCATGAAAGAAGGGGTAGATGAGGAGTTTGATCTGGCTGATGATGTTATAGTACCGGCTGGAGAATATAGCTTTTCTGCCTTTGAAGCCAGAATTTTTACTCCTTCCTCCAAACCCATTGGGGCCAGGATCAATCTGGAGGCAGGGGGCTTTTTTGACGGGAATAAAATTTCAGTGGGAGCCTCCCCTATTCTGAACCTCTCTGCAAGCATACAGCTTTCCGGAGAATATGAATTTAACCATATTACCTTTCCGGTAAGAGACCAGAGCATGCGTGCGCATATCGCCCGTGCCAGCATCCTGTATATGTACAGCACCAAGCTATCGGGAAGCGCCTTCGTGCAGCTGAATAATGCAAATGAGGTATTTGTGGGAAACTTCCGGCTCAGGTATAATCCCAGGGAAGGGAACGATTTCTACCTGGTATACAATGAATACCGTGGCTTTTTAGTGCAGGACGATACGGTCCCCCTTCCTCCCTCCTATTACAACCGGGCCATTATGCTGAAATACACCCACACCTTTCGTCTGTAATTAGCCAATTTTCTGGAAAATATTTGAATTTAGTCTGTAATTAGCCAATTTTCTGGAAAATATTTGAATTTAGTATTCCAGGACAAGGGCAGTATGACAGGTGAATTCTGGTACAATAAGCTCGATTTTGTCCTCCACCTTATGCATCTTTAGCGACTCTCCGGATGGTACCAGGTAGGCCCGTTGGAAGGTCTCATTCAGGTCCACCTGGACCCGGGTATTGTACAGGGGAACCAGATCCTCGATCACACTCACTGCTCCCCTCTGAATGGGAGTTGCATATAGAAGGTGAACCACATAGCGGTTGTGCTCAGGTTGGTGCAGAAGATTCATACGGCCCGAACTTGGCATATCTGCTGTCACCAGGGGTTTCGTTCGCAGGAGGTTCAAGGAGTTAATAAATAAATCCCGGTGAACTCTTGCCCCCTGCTTTTGGTATTGCCGGTCCAGGTCATGGGCCAGGAAAATCACATTCCCCTTTCGAATGACCGCAGGATGGTCCGCATCTTCCAGCCTGTAAGGGGTATTTGCGTGTGAGCAGTAGTGAGCAAGGGTCCTGGAGAAATAGGGTTCCCTGATCTTAGCAAGTACATCAGTTCCCTCATCGGGCCGGACCCGGACGGCCGGGTGATAATTCAGAAAGGGGGAGGCCACCAGGTCTTGGGCCAGGGATTCCTCCACCAGGGTATAATCCACATCGAAAGCAGCCTCCCCCAGGTAGCTGGCTCCGATATCGATTAAGGGCTTACCATCCACAAAAATTCCAGAACCCATTGCCAGAACCTTTCCTCCCCGGGCGATATAGGCATTCATCTTATCTATGTCCTCTGGGGCGATCCCGGTACTGGTAATGATAATAGTTTCAAATCCGGACCAGTCTTCCAAAGTATTCACCATATTGAAGTTCACCTGCTTTTCCAGAAGCATCCTTACAGTACCTTCAACGGAAGGATTATCTGAACCCAGGTAAACTCCTGTGGTAGAGAGGTGCTTCCCTCCCACCCCAAAGGCTTCAATCTTCTCAACATAATCATAGGCGTATCCAATATTTTCGTAGGTGGCCATCTCTAAGAGGCCAGAGGGATGAAGCTGATCTCCGAAATTCGCGCTGGCTCCAAAGGCAATCATGGAAGCCGCTTCATAAAGAATCGCATCCCTGTGCTTAAATCCGCCAAATTCCCCCCAGGCTTTATGGAACTTGCCACTCATAGCAACAATTTCTTTCCCCGTGTTTGAAAAGTACTTGGATCTCCAGGGAAAAATATCGTAGCCGCCCCAGGAAGTTGGCAGGTCTTCCAAATCGTGCTTGGTATTGAAAGAATAAAACTCATACGGAAACATAAATGAGCCATGGGCAGTACTGGTATGGGTGCTCCAGTTGTAATAAATGGATGCCTCAGGCTTGTACTTTTTAATAAGCACATTGCACTGCTCCTGGAAATATTTCATTTTTTCCACGTGCCGGGCCCTTACAGCTTCTTCATCGCTGGGATTCACACCGTGTTCTTTCATGTCCTTCAAACTAATAGCACTATAGTTCAACTCGTGAAAAGGAACAATATCATACCATATGCCATCCACTGCATAATTGGATACAATCTCCTCTGTCTGCGCCAGAATCAAGTCCAGGTAAGGCCCTTCAGGTGCGAGCATGTCCCAGCCCCATCCAAAAGGATCTTCCGGTCCGAGATCCTGTACCATCTCTTTATAGGCATTGGTACCCTCTCTGTTCACAATGGTCCATTCCGGATGATTCAGGGCGTCATTGGCCGACCATCCAACTGTGAAATAGACCTGGGTGCGGACTCCTATTTCATGACAGGCTTCAATCTGGGCCCCCAGCAAATCGAAGTCTAGTCCCGGATGCATACTGCCAGCCCTGGTGGGATAATAGCACCAGCTATGGTGCCCTTTCCCGAAAATATTTATGGAGTTCACATTTCCAGCGATCAGAGCCTCCTGAAATTGTTCTTTATCAAAAGCAAATCCAATGCTGGTAATGGCCTCTGAGGTATGAAAATCCAGGTGAATCTGACGGCTGCCTTCCCTGAGGACAGATGACTTTTCGGAATCTCCGAGTTGAGGATCATTGCATGAAAGCACCATCAGGGCAATGGACCCGTAAATAGCAAGTTGTTTTTTCATGGGTATAGGGGAGTTTTTTAAACTATGGGCGGAGTTGGATCATTTTCTTTAATTCTTCTTCTGCAAATTCGCTCGATCTCAAAGGCATCTGGAATATGGGAAATGTAAATGGCATCCGGGACATATCGGTCCGGTCCGTTTTTCCTGCTCACCATTCTTCCTGTTCTCATCTGCAGTGAAATATTACCCTTCTGAACAGTGCCATTTACCTGAATATCGCCCGAGAACTGTTCCCAGTCTATGGATCTGATATTGCCTTTATAATAATGAATCAATCTATTTTGGGTACCCACAAAATAACCCCCTTTTTTAAACATGGAGTAAAAACCCCCAAACAGCATGCCCAGACCAATCAACACAAATAATCCGATAATCAGGGCAGGTACCAAAATTGGTCCCAGGTTGTCGGGACTGGCAACGGTGGGGACTCCGTTGGCTTCGAAATGAACCTCTTTTCCTGCAAATAAGGGACCCAGGAATACAACGACAAAAATACTGGTGAAGGCGGTCCAGAATGTCCCAAAAAGAATAATGGCCAGGGATTTTTTACGTGGTTGAGCCCGGCCTGCTTTCACAGCAAAATCTTTACGTTCGGAACCAAGGCTCGAGTTGAGTTCTCGTGGCAAGGGGGCATTTCGCAGCATAGTTATAGCTTTATCGGTTTCTTAAAGTTAAGAAGATAATAGGGACAAATCAAAACCGTGTATGCCCGGGACTTCTATAGATGCTCGTAACAGATTTGTATGCTTTGAAGGGCCGATTCGGGAAGGCACTTTGTTGGCTTAATCTTCCGGTCCAGGCATTCCAAAAAATAATCCAGTTCTGCCAGATAACCCTCCATGGCATCACCGGCTGGAACCTGTTCTGTTTCGTCATCTGTGGCTATGATGATATGCTCGGGGCTACTGCTGCTGTACTTGATGCTGGCCTTTTCAAAAATTACGGAAAAGCCCGCTTCAAAAGGGAACTGGTGGTGAAAACGGGTCCCTCCCTCTATCTTCACATCCGGTCCGGAATTATATTTCCAGAGTGCGTTTACATAATCCTGAGCACTCAGTTTACCCGGGAGGGTTGTGGACTCTATGGAATCCGGTTTCCCCAACACCCACTGAACAAAATCAATGTCATGAATAGCCAGGTCAAAAAGCGCTCCACCTGTTGAACCATAGTCCTTTTGTTTTTGCTTCCATTGTCCCCAAACGGGAAGGCCGGTAAACCGGGTCATCGAAAGCCATTTCAGCTCCCCGAACTCGCCCGATTCGATCCAGTGCTTCAATTTCAGGTATGGGGGCATGAAACGGACCACGTGAGCCACCATTAGAAGCAGCTTCCTTTCCGATGCATTTGCAATCAGCTCGGTTCCCCTGGACGGATCCAGAACCAATGGCTTTTCTACTAACACATGAATTCCTGCTTGCAGGATCTGAAGGGCCATGGAATAGTGCAGGTCGGTATGTACCGAAAGAACACAGGCATCCGGTTTCTCCTCAGCAATGCATTTTTCGAGTGAGGTGTAGGTATGGATACCCGAAATGTCCTCCTGTTTAAGTGCTCCTGTATCCAGATTTCCGGCCTCCTGTCCCAGGTTCTCCAAAGCTTTTTGAGGATCCAGATCCACAATGGCCACCAGTTGTGCCCCCGGGTGTTTCAGTATACTCCTGGCATGGGTAATACCCATAAATCCAAATCCGACGATTACAAGTTTTTGCATAATAGGAAAATCAGTATTGGTTTTCCAAATTAGGAATTCCCTTCATTTTTTCCTATTATTCATACCGTAGGCAATCGGTCGGATTGGTCCGGGCGGCCCGCTGGCTTTGAATACAAATGGTCAAAAACGCCACCATCATGGCTATAACTCCACCCATCAGAAGTAGCCACCAGTGCAGGCGGATCCTGAAAGGAAAACTCTCCAGCCAACTATGCATCAGGAAGTAAGAGATCGGTACAGAGACTAGCAGAGAGACTAGAATCCATTTCAGAAACTGTGAAGAAATCATTTCCAGGATATCCAAAAAACGGGCTCCCACCAGCTTCCTGATCCCAATCTCTTTGGTTTTTTGTTCAATGGTAAATCCGGTTAGTCCAATCAGACCCAACACAGAGATCAGCAATCCGATAAAAGTGAAGAAAAGAATAATCCTTCGAAGGGCCCGGTCAGCTTCATACAGCTTGTTTATCCTCTCCTCAAGGAATGTGATTTCAATGGGTACGGCCGACTCATAATTACTCCAGTGCTCCTTAAGTGCAGCTTCGATCTTATTGAAGGATTGCACATCAATCTTTAGCATGGCCCAGTCGCAGTAGGACGGATTACAGATCATGATCTGCGGTTCAATATCTGTATGTAGCGACCTGAAGTGATAATCTTTAGCAACACCCACCACTTTGAGCCTCCTGAAAGCGCTGTCTCCCAAAAGTAACCTGAACTCCATGTCCACCGGATCCTCAATGCCAGTCTCTCTGATGGCTGCTTCATTCAGGATAACTGCAGTACTGTCAGAGGCTAAATGCCGGGAGAAAGCCCGTCCCTCACTCATCCCTATCTGCAGGGTAGAGAAATAATCATATCCAACAAATAAAGCCCGGAACAGGGTTTCCTTGGAAAGATCCTGACCGTCCCACCTGAAACGGCTATTGGAAAAATTGTATCCTTCTGTAGGCAAATTTCCAGCTCGAGTCATTGATTCAACAGCCGGATAATCGAGCATATCATTCTTGATGGATTCGAAATTCTTAGAAAAACCTTCAGACATGGGAAAATAGATAAGCTCCTCCTGACTATACCCAAGATCTTTATTAAGCATATAGGTGATTTGCGAGGAGACAATCAAGGTTACGGTGATTAGTACAATGGAGATCACAAATTGGAAAATCACCAGCCCCTTGCGGAAATTCCACCTTTCTTTCAAATTTTCTGTGGTGCCCTTTAAGGCGCTGATTGGTTTGAAAGAAGAGAGGAAAAAGGCAGGATAGAGCCCGGAAATCAAGCCCGTTAATAGTGCAAATCCAAGCAGATAAACATAAAGGACAGGCCTGGCATAATCAATGCTAATCTCTACCTCCGTGAAATTATTGAAAGCCGGGCGGACCAGTTCTACCAGCATCATGGCAAAAAATATGGAAATCAGGGAAATCATCACAGCCTCACCGATAAATTGTCCAATCAGGTTCCTTCTCTTTCCGCCCAGGGTTTTCTTCATTCCGATCTCTCTCATTCTTCCGGTCGACCGGGCAGTAGCCAGGTTCATAAAGTTTATGCAGGCAATCACGATCAGGAAAATGCCTATGGCCAGGAAGGTTTTCAGGTACTTTTCATCCATGGTATTGGCTCCATCAAAGTCGTACCCAGTGGTCAGGTGGATTTTTTGGATGGGTTGGAGATCTAATGTAGCGAACTCCTCCAGGGTAGGTTTGGGTTTTAGAAAATCCTTTATCTTATCCACAGCAGTCTCTCTTGAGATGCCACTTTCCAATTTCACGAAGGTCGCATAACCACTATTGCTCCACTGGTCAATGGTGTAGCCCAGCGTGCCAAGGTGCTCAAAGGGGATCATGTAATCGAACCAGAAGAAACTCTGCTTTGGATAGTCCTCAAACACAGCAGTAACGGTAAATTCCCTGTCAGGAACCGCGCTCAAAACCTGACCTATGGGATCTTCATCCCCAAAATATTTTCTGGCCATGCTTTCCGAAATAGCAATGTGGTTGGGCTCAGAAAGGGGAAGGTCAGTAAGCCAGCTGGTGACCTTGATGGTAAACATTTGAAAAAACGATGGATCGGCGTAAGTTCCGCGCTCTTGAACCTGCTCCTCATTCCTCTTAAAAGACAATCCCGATTTACTCATCCGGCAATATTCTGCAATCTCAGGTACCTCCTCCTTCAGACTTGGCCCAAGGGGTCCCTGGGTAATACACCAGGTGGTCAAATCTTCAAACTGGATGTGCTGGATGACCCGGTGTACCTGGTCCGAGTTCTCATGGAACTTATCGAATTGAAGATGGTAATTCACCCAGAGCAGCAAAAGAATGGAACAGGCCATCCCGATGGAAAGTCCAAATATGTTAATAAGTGATATCCCTTTATATTTCCAGATATTCCGGAAAACAAGTTTTAGAGTAATTGCAAGCATAGGATAAATATATTATGTTTTGATCAATAAGTCTAAAAACATGCCAGATTATATATATACCTGGTTATGTGGTATTTATAAAATTTACGCGATTGATCTGAATAGTATATTTGTTGCAATAATGCAACAGATGTTGTGCGATATTGATACATATCTTATCTTTATAAAAACCCTGAGTCATGGAACTTGAGAAGGCCGGTATTTTGGTGGTGGATGATGATCCGGGCATCCTGCATAGTGCAAAGATGTTTCTGAAGCAGGTCTTTTCAGAAGTACAGGTAACAGGTGATCCGCGGATAATGTTAGAGCGTCTGAAGACCGGGGATATAGACGTGGTTCTGCTTGATATGAACTTCAGCCGGGGTGAAATAGATGGCAAAGAAGGCATCGGCCTGCTGCAGCAAATCTCTGATATTGATCCGGATCTGCCAGTAGTATTTATTACAGCCTATGGCGAGTTTGACCTGGCGGTTCGTGCCATCAAAGCTGGAGCTTACGACTTTCTGGTTAAACCCTGGAAAAACCAGCGTCTGCATGCGTCCATTCTCTCTGCCCTGAAGTTCCGACATACCAGAAAGAAGGTAAGTAGCTACAGGGAGACTGCCCAGGTCCTGGAGAGTGACAGTGGTCAGGACTATAGAAATTTTATCGGTGATTCGATGGCCATGCGCCGGGTAAGCGAACTGGTCAGCAGGGTGGGGCCCACCGATGCGGACGTGTTGATTACTGGGGAGAATGGTACCGGCAAAGAAATGGCAGCCAGACAACTACACCTTCACTCCATGCGAGCCGACAGGGTCTTTCTAAAGGTGGATATCGGATCGCTGAATGAAAATCTCTTTGAAAGTGAATTGTTCGGACATGAAAAAGGTTCATTCACAGATGCCAATGAAAAGAAGCCCGGACGATTTGAGCTGGCCTCCGGAGGTACGCTTTTTATGGATGAGATAGGGAACCTCGATCTGAAACTTCAAACGAAGATTTTAAGTGTCCTTCAAAACCGGGAAATTGTCAGGGTGGGCAGTTCGAAGCCTGTCCCGGTAGATATCAGACTTATCTGTGCCACTAACCAGGATCTGTCCCGCATGGTTCAGGAGGGCTCCTTCCGTGAAGACCTCTATTACAGGATCAATATGTTCGAAATTGAGATACCACCATTAAGGGACAGGATGGACGACCTGCCATCATTGGTCACCCACTTTCTGGATATCTTCAAAAGAAAATATCATAAACCAGGACTTAAACTGACCACCTCACTTATGAACAAACTGAGGAAATACCATTGGCCGGGTAACATCAGGGAACTCAGAAATTCTATAGAGCGGGCTGTAATTTTGGAAAACAGTGGCAAAATCAGTGCAGATTCAATCTTTCCCCCTCAACAACAACTTCCCCTCGATGATCCGGAAAAGAAATATGATCTGGTTGAAAATGAAAAAAGGCTTATCCTGGATGTGATCCAGAAAAACAGGGGTAATATGACCAGAACTGCCAGTGACCTGGGACTTGAGCGGACCGCTCTCTACAGGCGAATTAAAAAATACGGATTGTAAAGAGAGGCTATGCTGCTTAAAAGATTCTATCTCAACCTGATCATCCGCCTGGCACTCATCCTGGTCACCATGGTATTCCAGGCTTTTGCAATACGAAACCTGTTTGAAGGACAGTTGTTATTCACCTTTATCGTGTTAACAGGAGTCCTGATTTTACAGTTGGTCATGTTATATCTGTTTGTAAAGAAA
>Ga0209345_10006653_pt1 | contig 10413 bp, 6 predicted proteins | sample Cruoilmetagenom7_FD_187294 | JGI IMG/M metagenome (GOLD analysis project Ga0209345, IMG submission 187294) | Oil polluted marine microbial communities from Coal Oil Point, Santa Barbara, California, USA - Sample 7 (SPAdes) (version 2) | ecosystem: Environmental > Aquatic > Marine > Oil seeps ... | reverse complement strand
CCCTGGGAGATCAGCAATCTCTGGATCAGGGTCGATTCTCCGGATTTCCGGCTCCCATTCGGCAGACACCGTCTGATGAATGAGAAGATCCTCAATCCGGTCAGTGAACATATCAGAAATGAATTACTGCCAAGGTTGATCCAGCAAATATCATCTTTCTATCCGGGCAATCTTGTCAAGGAATTTGGCATAAGCACGAAAGATTTTGAGCAGCATATTTTCAGTCTCCTTTTTCATGATGGAAATATTGACCATCCCTGGTTTGACGTGCCGGTGTTCAAGGCTGTGGTAGGAGATCCGCTAAGTCTGAACCAATTATTGGATATATACGAAGAAAAGCAGATGATCCTGATAGAAGATGGAGAGTTTGATGGTGTGGACTTTACCCGGTTTGAAGTGCCGGTCCTGATAAAGGATCAACCGGATATGGCTATGAAAGTGATCAAAGATTGTTTTAGCGAAAGGCTTATAAAGATCGGTGCAAATGACCTGGTTTTTGAGCCAAGAAAGGGAGAAGGGCCTGAGTTGCCGGAGGAGGCACTGCGATTCCAGAAAACATTGGGCATGAAGGATGGAGTGTTTGGGCCTGAACTGAGTCCGGGTACCCGCAATTTCACCGAGCATATGACTGGTGGACAATATAAAAATCTCCAGGGACTCCTGCCTTCCAGAACAATGGATGAATCGATGCAGGCCATTGATGACCTGCAAGAAATGGTATGGCGTGTAAACTACCTGATGGACCGCGATGGCGAAACTCCGTGTAAAACTCATATGTTCATATACAGAAAGGGTAAAATTGTCTTGAACCTGTATCACCCGGAAGTCCAACATTTGATAGAACTGTCCAAACAGGCTCCGGCTCTTGCAGGTCATTGGGCAACAGCTCTTTGTCTCAGTGATAAACGTAATGTATTGCCTCACCTTTCGGATGATGTACGTGAAGATTTACTAACCATAGATGCAATGCTCAGGGCCGGTGAAATGGGGGTAGACAATCCTGATCTGGAGCATGAAGATATGGATGATCCGGATTTTCGGGCATATCATGGGCGCAGGATAAGGCGCAGGTTCCGGAATGATCCGGATGATCTATTTTCCAAGAACTAATTCATTAACCAAACAAAAATAATCATGAATAATACAAATGAAACGATAATATTTGAAGAAGGCATGGAACATGACCTTGAAGAGGGATGGCCCAAGGTAACATCCCGGCAGCAGGGCGGCAGGCCGGCAAAAGCTTTTAAAGAGCTGATACAAAATGCTTTAGACAGTTATCCAGAAGATGTGTCCATAAAAGACCGCAAGGGGGATATTCTAACCGGTCACAGGTATATTGCCATAAAAGACTATGGCAGCGGGATGTCCCTCGACCAGATCAATATGCTGTTTACTGTAGGTGGGACGACCAAATATGGTGTCAATTCCCTGATTGGTAATTTTGGCCTCGGTTTTAAGCAACTCTTCAATGAGTTACTCGGGACAACGATGGTGAAAGTTACTACCATCTGTAGCAACTTTTCTGTCGAACTGACCTTTACTGTGAAAGATCCGAAAGAAGTACCCGACATCGACCATAAGATCCTTGATAATGACCTTGATTATGGCACCATGGTTGAGGTATTTTTCAACAATGATGTTTCAGCAGATGAATGTCTGGAAGAAGCATTAATAAGCCTGAAATATTACCCCTGCCGCTTTACTATCAATGGGACTGAGAGCATCTCTGAGTGGGACAAAGCCCGGAGAACCGGTGCTTTTTTCTTCTCGAAGGATGGTGTCGAGGGTTTCATTCAACCCACCTTGCGTTATAATGAATCGCGGATTACAGCCCTTTGTAAATATGAGTATATCTCCAGGTATTATATCTCATATTTCATGGCAGGGGCCACTAAACCCTACGATTCTCTGGCAGATTATGCCTATAAGGATACTCCATACATTCCGGGACTTCATATCGTAGTAAATTCAAATGATTTGAACGTTACGATCAGCCGGGATAGATTTTATTGTGATAATGCCTTTGATAAACTTGTCTCGGTAGTAAACCAGGCCCTCCTTGAGTATCTTGCTGATTACCTGACGGATTTGACTGATTGGCAGATATCAATGGCAAATATTTACAGCCTGAAGAGAAAAGTCGCGAAATATCTCAACAATCCAGGTGATTTTGACCCGAAAGATCCCGCTACAAGGGCACTCCGCAAACTGACAAGGTCCCAGGTCTTCAGGGTAGCTGAAAAAAGAGAGCTATTTTCCCTTCAGGATATCAAAAACAAAAGGACACCGGAATTACCCTTGTACTATTCTCCGAGGCAGGAGAATGTAAGGTGGCTGGGTGGCAGGTTCAAACATGATTTCGTTCTCACGCCCTATGAATTCACGCTGGACGGAGGTCTGCGTGATTTCTATACCGATACCTTCGCAGCTATTTATTCCGACACCATAGACCTGGACCGGATACAACGTGATTCCTCCAAACTGAATGACCTGGTTAAACGAGGCATTGTAGATCCCGAGTCTTTGTCTCCAAAAGTGGAATTTGCCGACAAAATGGCGCTCACCGGACAGCAGAAAGAACTCCAGGTTGAAATCAATAAACTGCTGTATAGTGAAAAGATCAGGGAGGTCCTTACTGAAGGCTTTGATATGAAGATTAATCACATCCGTACTGCATATTTCGATGTAGCAGACGGAGGGATGTATATTTCAACCGGACTTTTTGATAGCAATGGAAAACCCCTGTCGGATCTTTATATGTCAAATATTTTGGGGAGTGACCAGGACGAAAGCGATCAGAAAAAGAAGCCTCTGAAGAGAAACATACTGCTTGGTCTCAATATCAGGCACCCGCTTATTGCTTATCTGTGTACATGTAAAGACCCAAACAGGGCAGCATATTCCTTGACCTATGTTGTCAATCAACTGGCCATGTGCCAGCGTAGCCTGGTCCCTTATTCAGGCTTTCACCAGCTCAACAAGGCCAAACTGGCGAAAGAAATGAGGTCTGCCCTGCTGAACCAGATCACAGGAAAAGAGGATGAAGATCAGGATAATCAGGAATAAATTTACGCAGATGCTGAAGGCTAACAAATCAGGAGAACATTCAAAGGAAAATTGAGTGGGGTTTTGTTTTCTCCTGCAAAGGGTCCGGGTACTCCCGGACTCTTTTTCTTTTGTAGAAATCACAAACAAACAGTATCTTAATCATGCCTTTTCAAACCAGCTAATACTGATTCTCAATGCATTTTACCCGACCAAAATTCCAAAAAACACTCGTCGACGATGGCTTTCAACCAGCAGATCCCCATACAAAAGAAGTTTATCAGGAAGTCGAAGCATTTGCCAAACAGGGACAACCTGTAGTGATTTTTGGGCCAACGGGTGCAGGAAAGGAATTCCTTGCACGCCATTATTATAAAATCCTGACAGAAACTGATTTTTACAGGCAGTGGGAGGCTGAATGGCCGGCTAACTTCATGAAGATTATTGAGCAGTACAAACCTCATTATACGGATAATGAGATGAAAGATTTTGTGAGTAGGTTAAGACCGGGAGCTTTTCAGTCCATCAATGCGGCCACCATCTATCCAAACCTGGCTGAGAGCATTTTATTCGGACATGATGCAGGGTCTTTTACTGATGCAAAGACAAAGCCAGGTTTACTGGAAACAATAAAGTATGGTGTTCTATTCATTGATGAGATCGGGGAATTACCTATGGAGGTTCAGGCTAAACTCTTGTTAGCTGTAGATTCTGAGATAGCTAAGGGCCGTCGGATACATGGGAGCTTTGATTATTCACTGAATGATCTTATTATTATTTCAGCTACCAACCAGCCAAGGGAGAAACTCAGAAATGATTTCTACTTTAAGTTGGGCATAGACATAGATTTAAAAGGCATTGATGACCGTCCCCGGGATGTCCTTAATTTAGTACCGGTGTTTATCTGCAATGGGATTGAAAAACGAAAGGATTCTGACAAGGTATTTAACATGTTTGGCATTAGCACACAGGGGCGAAAAAAGAAATTATCCGAGACCAGGGAAGTAAGACAATTTGCAAAAGAACAGAGTAAATTGATTTCTGAATTAATCTTAAACCGTAAATGGACTGGTAATCTAAGGGCCCTGAGAGTTGCCCTGGAAGCATCCATTTTTAGAATAGAATCACCTGACAATAGAACCTCCTTTGCTGATGCATTTCAAAAACATTTCAATTACTATGTTTTAAAATACAGTGCTGATCCAGGTGCGATTTCACTAACCGGTGAAGATCCTTCAACTTATCCCATTTTTCCAACTAAAAATCCCAGGCTGGATAATCGCATCCTTGAGGAATTTGAGAAACCCGGTTTTTTTGATGATATGGATACCAATGGGAAAAAGATCCTGGCCATATTCATTAGTTCAACTTATAATTCCACGTTCAAATTGCCAGAGCTGCATAAATATCTTAAGAGGTATCCAGCAGTTAAAAATAACTCCCTCACAAGCCTGAGAAATAAAGTTATCGCAAAGCTAATAGATGAAAACATTTTGGAGACATTAAGTGGAGGGAGGGGAACGAAATTTCAGATGACAAAGAGTTTTACAGATAAGGTATTCACCAAAGATTCCGATATATTCTCCATACCCAGGCTTAAGATTGTTGGGGAAGGAAGGGTTGAGGAAACGAAGGAGCTCAGCAAACTGCTCGGATCAACTGAAAGGATTTACATTCAAGGGCCAGAAGGATATGGGAAATCTTCTTTCATCGTTAAGTATTGCCATGACCAGGAGGACGAGCGAAATTTTTATTATGCCGAATTGGGTGAGGCAGGTTTGAACAGGCTTTTTAAGGGTATTATTGCATCGTTGGAGGATCTTGACATCGATCCGGAGGCTGAGGATCTTAATAGCAATGCCATAGATATAATCCAACCTCATTTATTGAAGCTATTTAAACAGAAAGACGGTAAAAAGCCAGTACTTGTACTGGATGATGTTCACTATACCGCTGACCCTGAGGATAAAAACAGATACGTCACCATGGCAAAGAAATGGAAAGAGCTTATCTTGATCCTGCTTGGTGATAAAATGGATAATGCATTATTCGAAGATTATTTCTCTTTCCCACTGAAAGCCTGGAGAAAGAAATAATAGTTACGCTCTATTTGCGCACATAAAGGCCTGCTCCCGAAATTCTAACCCGAGCAAATCCCTTTGTATTTCATTGATAATCTACACTTTAACAAGGCCTGGCACGGTATTGGCATTCCTACTTAGAATCCAACCAATAGTGTGCATATGGAGAAAGAAAAGAAAGCCCGAGAGAAAGATAGACTTGAGGAACTACAGGAATACGCCCGCCAGATAATCGACCTGGATGATCAGATGAACAGCATTGACCGAAAGCAAAATTATGAGCTGTTTCTAACTCATTATACTGCATTGGAAGACTTCGCGTGGGATCAGGGATACCGCCTGAACGGACCGGAAATATCGGGCAGGGTCCTGGAGGATATTGGTTTGATCACAGTTTTCTGCAGGGATCTGGATGATATCCTGGAAAAAGAAAAACCTCTTCGCAAATTTGGATTGGATCACGGGGTCCGGGATATAGTATCCGGGAAGACAAAACTACTCGATAAACTCGAAATTACGGATCAATTCAAGGTCCAGATCCTGGTGAATGAGATCCGTGATATCCTTCAAAAAACCAATTATTTCTCAGAAAAGCAGACGTACAGATTGTTGGTCAGGGTAGAAAAATTGCAGCGTGCCCTTCACCGCAGCAGCTCAGTCTTCGATGATTTTTTCTAAGGATAGTCAAATATCAGATTACGCAAATGTTTAGATACATATGAGAAGAGATAATGATATGGGAAATGCCGGGCCAAGGACAAGGCGCAGGACCATCGGCTCAATCAGAAAGAAGAGAATTTCCAGGATTATCATCATTCCCCTTTACCTTTTTATAATGTTTTTCCTGCTGGTACCCGGACTGCTGGTCATTTTTGAAATTGCCAGCAGGCTGTTTCTAGCATCCAAATTACTGGGCATTCTCGCCATGCTCACCGGGTTTTTTCTCGGCTTTGTGTTTTCTCTACGTATAATTTCTTTCCGAGATAGTGAGCTTGATATCCAGCGAGATCTTGTAATTGCATTTATGGCCTTTTTGATCTTCATCTCTGTTGGCCGTGCAGTTATGGGGAATACTCCTGGCATGGGGGAGATCCTCCAGCGATATAAAAGTACCTTCAAAACCTATGTAAATATGTGGTCAGATGAAGCTGCAAAATCGAATCGGATAACATCGGAGCCTCTCAATCACTCAGAAATAGATTCCATTGCAGCGAATATGGCAACTCAAAGCTGTGTAAAAGATTTTTTCAACTATGCTTCCGGGATGTACTATCAGGATCTGGACTCCTGGTTTAATTACCTCGGAATAAATGAGGTCATGAGCCTGTATCAAATAATGCTGGAAGAGTTCGAGGTACTAGATAGTGATCCAGATAATATTGTCGAGTCGGATGCGGAAACGATCATTGAGAACAGGGCTGGGAGCCATGCCGAAATATCAGTATTTTTTACAGCCTGCCTGATGCAATTCGATCACAAAGTGGATGTCATTGAATGCATGAATGGAAACCTGGTCAATATGGTACGTATTAATCCCGGCTACTATCCCCATTTACTAAACTTCATCCATAATGATAACCTGAACCATGTACTGACATGGTATATGCAGGAACTGATGATCTCATCCAGAAGCGGATTTTTTCATTGGGTTCCCCTGTACATACCGGTCCATAGCCTAGATCCACCGGCGCCCTATGGCAAATTATGTGATCTGCGGAATTTTGGAAGGCCTAATCATCTGAATCAATACGAAGAGATTATCCCTAAATGCAAGGTATCATTCCTGACCTTCACCATCAAGGACCTTTATCCGGATATTCCTGAATCCAACCTTACTTGAGTGGTCCTGAAGCAGGATGTGACCTTCCGTATGAAGCCCATATTCAGGACGAACATGGAACTTACTCTTTGCCCTGGCCGCCAGGAACTCCTCTCCCCCACGCTTGTACTCAACGACCTTTAAGCCATTGAGCCAGTGTTCAACATGATCCCCATCAACGACCAATTTACTTGTATTAAATTTTCCCGGGCCATATAGCTTTTTCTCCGCTAAAGGGGGAAAGAATTCATATAGTGCCCCGGAAGTATGATAATCATTTGGTTTCATTTTCCCTTCCTTCATCCAGGTATGGCCACCATCATCGAGCATTTGATACTCAAGGCCATAGGCATATTTCCCTTCCCTGTCAGGGCGTTCCTTAACAAAATATTTCACCCCGCTGTTCCCTCCTTCATCAAAAAGTCGCCACTCCCACTCCAGGATAAAATTAGCGTATTGTTCTCTGGTGATCAATCCCCCTTTCCCCGATCCGTCGTTCCTCAATTCATCATTTTCTACATACCATCCGGAATCAGGAAAATGATCCATATGGAATCCCCGCCATTGGTCTGTATTGTTTCCGCTAAATAACTCGGTCCACTCCCTGTCCTTATCTCCTGAGAGTTTAGACTTTGTAACATTCTTACAGCTGCAGATAATCAACAGCATGCCCATGGATAGCACATAGAATTTGGACATCATGATGTATTTATTTGGTTCAGTAAAAAGCTTTATTGATTCTGAATAGATTGTACTACGAAGATATAATAATTCGATTTGAAAAAAGCCAATTATATTTGGGATTATATTATCCGCCAATCCATATTCCTATGAAGATTAAATTTCTTGGTGCTGCTCGTGAAGTGACTGGCAGTAAACACCTGATAATTACCAATAAAGGCAAACGGCTCCTGCTCGATTGCGGAATGTACCAGGGAAAGGGGCTCGAGACAGAGGAGCTCAACCGGGACCTGGGATTTAATCCCCAGAAGGTCGACTACCTTGTGCTTAGTCATGCCCACATCGACCATTCAGGGCTTATTCCATATATCTATAAATTGGGATTCAGGGGTTCGGTAATATGTACCAGTGCCACCCGTGATCTCTGTGCTGTAATGCTTGCAGATTCCGGACATATCCAGGAGCATGATACCCGCACGTTCAATAAGAAAAGGAAAAAACAGGGTCTCCCACCTGTGGAACCTCTTTATGATAAAGGGGATGCCATGGCCAGTTTGGAACTGTTTGTCGGGATTCCTTATAACCGCAAGTTCCTGGTCGATGAAGATATATCCCTGCAGTTCACCCAGACCGGTCATATGTTGGGTGGAGGTACAGCAAATATCGAGATTATGGAAAATGACAGGATCGTGCGCATAGCCTATACTGGTGATATAGGGAGGCCAGGAAACCGAATCCTTGCACCTCCGGCTCCCTTCCCCCAGGCAGATATCCTGATCACAGAAGCCACATACGGGGACCGCTTACACCAGGATTCCAGCCAATCTGAAAAAGAACTCCTCGATGTGCTTTACCGGACCTGTGTTGAGAAAAAGGGCAAGCTGATTATTCCTTCATTTAGTGTGGGCCGGACCCAGGAAATTGTTTACTCCTTGAATAACTTTTATAACCAGAACAGGCTTCCCAAAATTGACATTTTTGTGGACAGCCCTATGGCCATCAATGCTACCGAGGTATTCAGGCTGCATGCTGAATGTTTCAATAGGGATATCCTCGAGGTGATGGAAAGGGACCCTGATCCCTTCGGCTTCAACAGTTTACATTATATCAGGTCGCACCAGGATTCCAAACACCTGAACAAATTAAAAGGACCGTCGGTAATTATTTCAGCATCCGGTATGATGGAGGCAGGTCGCATCAAGCACCATCTTGCAAATAATATCGCTGATCCGAAGAATACCATTCTGGCGGTTGGATATTGTGCACCTGCAACCCTTGGAGCAAAGATACTGAGAGGAGATCGCGAGGTATCCATCCATGGTGCCGAATATCCTGTAAAAGCGGAAATCAACAGAATCGACTCATACAGTGGCCATGGGGATTACAAGGAAATGCTTGATTTTATTGATTGTCAGGATAAAACCAAACTAAAAATGTCTTTTATTGTCCACGGAGAATATGAAGCCCAAAAAAGTTATTACGACCATATGAAATCACGTGGATTCGATAATATCCGCATCCCCGCCCGAGGAGAAGAGTTTGATTATTAGACCGAATTAGTATTACACAAAATACGGCTCTCTCATTTCCCTGACATACAGGCGGTTTGCTTCATTATCGTCAATGGCTTTTCCCTGTTCAGTATCCCATGTGATCTTGCGCCCTGTTCTCACAGCCATATTCCCAACATGACTGATGGAATCAGAGATGATGGCATCACTAATCGGGCAAACCTCCCCTGTTTCTCCCTTTACCATATCTACAAACACTTCTCCCATCCCAATATAATCCCTGATATTATTATTCAGTTTTTGGTCAATATCAGGGTCACTTGCATTGGCGGAGTTCCTGCTTAGTGATATCCATCCCTTGCTGCCGTAAAAGGTTGTCCCATTGCCCTCCTCGTTTGATCGATAACTCAGAAGATTCTTCTTTTCTGCAACATCCGTACTGAAAAATCTCATTTTAATTCCTTGCTTGAAGGTGTAATTTAAATCCCAGGAATTAACGTTGTCGTATAATCCACCGGGGGCCCAGAAACCACCTTCACCCTCACAGGTATACCTGCCCTTGATCTTGTCCAATAATCCCCAAACCAGGATATCAAGGGGATGTGCTCCCCAGCCGGCAAGAAAACCAATACTATAATCGCTGATGAACCAGGAGCTGTTATTCGTAACCCTGTCCGGACAATACGGCCTTAAGGGTGCAGGACCTGTCCACCTGTCGTAATCAAAAGTATCCGGCACCGGTACTGGGTCCGGACAAACAGGGGATTCCACCGGATTGATGGGTGGACACCATACTTCAGTTTTCTCAATTTCACCAATGGCACCATCCTTAATCATCTCTATGCCCATTTTCATATGCATGGCAACCCTTTGTTGCGTACCGTAATGGAACCTGAGATCCCGAGCCTTCAATTCCTTTTGCAGTTTCAGGTAATGAGGATAACTCAATCCCAGGGGCTTCTCAAGATAGATGTGCTTGCCTGCCCTGGCAGCTTTTAATGCCCCGGGAACATGCCAGTGGTCAGGCATGGCCATGACAACTGCATCGATATCATCGCGTGCCAAAATTTCATCAAAATTCAGATAGGCTTTACACTCAGGGGCAACGATCCCATTTTCCGTGTAAAACGACCTGATCACTTCCGCACGTTCAGTACGACGGTCGAGATGGGCATCAGACACTGCTACAGAAAGTGAATTTTCCAAAGGAAGAAAATAATTCTTCATTATATTTGTCCCCCTCGATCCAACCCCAATATGTGCAAGCAGAATT
>Ga0209345_10006652_pt1 | contig 10415 bp, 8 predicted proteins | sample Cruoilmetagenom7_FD_187294 | JGI IMG/M metagenome (GOLD analysis project Ga0209345, IMG submission 187294) | Oil polluted marine microbial communities from Coal Oil Point, Santa Barbara, California, USA - Sample 7 (SPAdes) (version 2) | ecosystem: Environmental > Aquatic > Marine > Oil seeps ... | reverse complement strand
TTACCGCTATTACTTGATACTTTTTATTCATAAAAGATAATTGACCCTCAAGTAGCTTATCTAAAGAAATTGGTACAGTTGTAATTCTAATAAGTTTCTTTTTCATTATTTTAAAAATGTGTTTTGTACCATTTTTGAAAACAATAAAAGGTCCAAACTCTAAAAGTGTTATCCTCTCTACCTTCAATATGATTAAATACTAAATTCTGAACATAATCAATATTGAAAATATTTTGTTTTTCTAAAAAATATTTATCAACGTAAGTAAGTAGTTCTTTTTTTAAACCCAACCTTAACCAATCACCAACAGGTACTCCAAAACCTTTTTTTGATTTATTTAAAAATCCTTTGGGAAAGTACTCTTTAAATGATTCTTTTAATATATATTTTTTATTCCATCCTTTCATCAAATAACTATCTGGTAATTGATTTGTGAAATTCCACAATTCTTTATTTAAAAATGGAGCCCTACATTCTAAAGATGCTAACATACTTGTTCTATCTACTTTCACTAACAAATCACCTTCCAATGATAATATTTTGTCTACATTTCGAAAATCTTTTATAGAGGAAACTTTACCAACTTTATAATAGTCAAATACATGGTTATCTAATGAATTAAAATTTAATAAATAAGGTAATTCATTTTTTTGGAATCCTAATGAAATGATATTGTAATAAAACTCATTTTCATAATTAATCGCCTTCATCAATCTATTCATCTTGAAACGAATACCTCTTGAATCATCATTTAATTTTATAAATTTTCGCACCCATTTCTCTAAATACTTATGAGTGTTTTTAGAAATTATATGCGTATATTTTTGATTAAGCTTCCCAATGTAATATTTGTTATATCCTCCAAACACCTCATCACCTCCATCACCTGTTAATGCCACTTTCACTTGATTGCTTGTAAGTTTAGATACCAAATAGGTCGGTAGAGCAGATGAATCAGCAAAAGGCTCATCAAAATTGCTTAAAATTGAAAAAATATCACTCTTTAGATCTGCCTCTGTTACCATAAATTCATGATGCTTACTTCCTATTAATTTAGCTATGGTTTTAGACTTATTTGATTCATCAAATATTTTTTTTTCAAACCCTATTGAAAAAGTATCGATAGGTGTAGATACATGTTTAGATAATGCCAAAGACACAATTGAAGAATCTACACCTCCCGATAAAAAAGTTCCAATGGGGACATCTGATACGGCCCTGGAAGCAACACTTTCCTGAACTAAATCGTGTGTTATTTTTTTAGATACTTCAAAGCTCAAATCTTTATATTCTTCTTTGTTTGAATTTTCTTTAATTTTATGTTGCTTCACATCAACTGAATCACAAGAAATTTCCAAAAAATGGTTTGGTTCTAATTTTTTTACCCCTTCATAAATTGAATATGGGGCAGGTATATATGTAAGTTGAAAATAAAGAGATAGAGCTTCTTTAGATATAATAGGTTTTTTCGATAAAATTTTTAATATAGATTTCAATTCTGAAGCCCAGTAAAAAGAATTATTTTTTTTATAATAATAAAGAGGTTTTTCTCCAAAAAAATCTCTTGCAATAAATAATTTACCTATATTTTTATCATAAATACTAAATGCAAACATTCCATCTAGTCTACTAAATGAATTTGTACCATACATTTCATACATTTTTAAAATAACTTCTGTATCTGAAGATGTTTTGAATTGAATATTATTTTCAATCAATTCTTTTCTTAATTGTTTATAATTATATATTTCTCCATTAAAAACAATAGTTATAGAATTGTCAGTAGTCGATATGGGTTGTTTTCCCGAATTTAAATCTATTATAGATAATCTACGCATTCCCATTCCTAAACAATAATTTACATTATTTTCAATGAAAATACCGTCATCATCTGGACCTCTATGAATAATCACATCATTCATTTCTTGAATAAGCATACTATTCGATTTTCTAGAACAAGACTTTTTATTTAATATACCATTAATTCCACACATTTGTTATTTAATTTAATATTTTCAAAGTAACATTTAATGAAGTTACTCTCTTGTGTTCATTTCTTAAATAATTATATGTTAATCACTTTTGAAAAAAATATAAATATCCTTTAAACTAAAACCATATAATAAAATATTTTTTATAATTATTATAAATTTCATTCGATTAAACCACATAGTTTTACCTTTTTTACAGCCTCTATTTCTTTAATGTAAAATTGCAATAATTTAGAATCTAAAACATTTAAATTTCTTTTATTTAAAAGTAGATTTGTTTTATTAAGCTTTGATAATATATATGTTACTAAGGATTTAAGATATGATTTTAACACTAACAAAATAAAATATTTTCCAGCATATTTACTATACATTTCTCTCTCAATTCTATATGCTTTTAACAATTTTAATGCTGTTACATTATCTTCTTCTCTATAAAAATATAAGGGTTCTTTAATTAAGAAAATCTTTAAATCGTTATTTAAACTTGAATGCAACCATAAATCATAATCCTGTGCACGCATCAATGAGATATTATAAGGATTTCTTAAAAACCATTCTTTTCTTCCAAGAATGGCAGCATGAACAATTCCACTCCTTTGAAATAGTACATCTTTAAAAGAAATATTTTTATTATTAGAATAACGATAACCTATAAGTTTTAAATCATCTGTGATTGAAAAGACACCAGTACTTACTAAATCTATGCGAGGGTATAAATTTAATACTTCCATTTGTAATTCTAAACGCCTTGTTGCCATTAAGTCATCTGCATCCATCCTCGCAATAACATCGTACTTCGCTAATTGAGCTAGTTCATTTAAACGGGCCGCTAATTTTTTGTTTTTACCATCAGAATAAACTCTAACTCTTGGATCTTGAATCGATTTTGCAATTTCCAACGATCTGTCAGTTGATCCATCATCTATTAAAATCAATTCCCAATCTTTGTATGTTTGAGCAAAAACAGAACGAATCGCATCTGCCAAAAACTTCTCTGCATTGTAAAAAGATATTCCTATTGTTATTCCCATAATTCTTAACTTTTAAATACAAGCATAAAATACGTAAAGCCAAAATAGGCCAAAATAATAAGTGCCAATACTTTTTGCTGATTTCTAAAATATTTACCTTTGAAAAGTGGATAAAAAATGATTACTGCCATTAAAAACCATGATAAATAAGCAAAACGATTGGAAAAACTGGATCGAATCACTAAAATCCAAAAAGCATTCACCGTTATATAAATATTAAATATTTGTGTATATACACTATCCTTAAATTGTTTTTTTATTAAAAAATAATACCCCGCATAAATAGCCGTAGCGCTATAAATTAAAAAATCCCACCGAAAACCTGTCCTAGAAAATTTAACACCAATATCCATTGTTAAATAATCAGATCTATTACCTCCCAATCCTAAGGAGTGAACAAAAGACTCTATTAATCCTCCAAAAATTATGGAAACGAAAATAGCTATTATCCACCCAGCTAAATAATGTTTCGGATTATTATAAATTATTGATATTATAAATGAAGCAATGGGAATCATCATACTTCCATGAATAAAATAAGACAATCCTATGAGTAAATATTGCCAATGTCGATGGTTATAATATGACAATCCTAGTACAAAAACAGAAGTAGCAACCCCATTTCTAATACCATTTGTCCCATAACCCCAAAAAGAGAATGAAGCAACAAACATTAAAAATAAAAAATAAGAATCATTTCCTAACCAGTTTTTTGTTGCTTTATATAAAGGAAATACATACAAACTAGCACAGACTAAAAAAAACATTTTAGCGGTCATAATACTACTTGATGTTTTTTCAAAAAGTTGCCATAAAATATCTCTAGAAATATACAAATCAGCACCAGCTGCATAATTTTCAAATCTATAATTATAAATTGTCATATCAACAAAAACACCACTTATTGGGCGTAATCCTATATATAAAGTAATAACTAAAAGTAACGTTAATGCTGCGTATCCCTTTTTATTTGGATTTTGAATTACATAACCTTTAGTTAAAAGTCTTAAATACACTCCTATCACAATAATTAATAAGAAATTATAGAATATAGGCGTATAATATTCTATTGGTATGAAATCGAACATTTTAATGCATTGAATTTTATGATTTTGACAAAAACAATTTATATGATTGTAATATAACAAGTCTAGTGCTCATTATAATATTAAAGTACAGTAGTAAATACTGATTAAAACTGAATTTCTTGTTTTCATTATTTATATTATATTATCAATTAACTTTTCTACTTCTTTAATAGTATTACGAGTTGAAAAAAATGAAGCTCTTTCTATTGCTTTTTTTTCATAATATTCTCTTAACTTTATATTACTCATTAACTCTCTTAACCCAAAGTATATGCCTTTTTCATTATTCTCTACTATCATTCCGAATTCACCATTTTTACCCAAAATTTCAGACATACCTGAACATGAAGTAGTCAAAACAGGTACACCTAAAATAATACTTTCTACAACAACAGAGCTAAAACCTTCGGAGAAAGATGAACAAATGAATAAATCAGAGTTAGCGATAAATTTATATGGATTACTTTTGTAACCTATTAAAAAAATATAATCATTTAGATTGTTTTCTTCAATGAATTTTTTAAGTTTTTTTCTTTCATATCCTTCACCAATAATCAATAGTTTAAATTTAAAACCATCTTCTTTTAATGAATTTAAAACATGGAGTAACCTTTCGAAACCTTTTACTTTTGTTAAGGACCCTACCGAACACATAGTTAATACTGAAGAATTAAAAAGAGCTGTATCAATAGGTTTTTTTGACTTAATATTAATTTCGTTAACATCGAAGGTATTGTATAAAACATGTAGTTTTTCTTTTATTCCTGTAACTTCTACAAAAGAATCTTGTACACTTTTACTAACTGATACAATTGCGTCATATGATTTAAAACACTTTAATATCTGATTTTTATTACTAAAGCCTTTTATGAAAGGGGATTTAAGCATGTCAGCATGGAGATAAGCTATTGTTTTTTGATTTTTAGGTGCTTTAGAAACTATTTTTGTTAATACTCCATGTAAATATACTACTATTACATCAAAATTTCCATTAGTTACTTTTTTGAAGATGTATGAAGAAGGTAGTAAGTGTAAATAATTTATACCTCTGAAACCTTTATTAAACACATATTCATATTTAATAGCTTTTGATAAATATTTTTTATTCTGACCATAATCAATCAATGCACGAAGTGTAATATCATATTTTTTTTTATCTATATTATTAACAAGATTAACCAATACTTTTTCAGCACCCCCTTCACCTAAATTATTTATTAAAAACAAAATATTTTTCATAATTACTAGCCTTCAAATATTAGTTGTTTATTTTGTTATATAATTCTAAATTATGATTTGGTTCAGGAAGGTCCAGTAATGTCCCAAGTAATTCGTCATATTTATTTTCAATAGGAATTAATGGCAATAACCCCCCACCTGGAAAGAATGTAATTTCACCAAATATAATTTTATTATCAACATTGTAAAAATCAATTCGGGCAAATGGAAATGGCTTACTTATTTCTTGAGCTAGTCTAAACATTTCATCAAACTGCAATGGTTTTTCAATAGTTCGATCAGATTTAGTGTATATTTTATAAGTGAAATCTTCCTTTTCCCAATTAATATTATAAAAATCGACATAATGCTTACCTTTATATTCATTATTGATTTGTAGATATTTTGGTTCACCATTAAAACACATAAACTTATAATCAATGAGCGGTGATTGGTTAATAAATTTTTCTACAATAATTTGAGGAGGAACATTTTTATAATTCCATTCTCTTCCAAAAACATATAGATTTAGCTTCATCCAAGAATTCATTATTTTCACCCATATCTTCCAATTCAAAGATGTTTTATCTATACAAATTAAGTTCCAAGAACTTCCATGTGTCGCTTTAGCTACAAAACTATTAGGAAGCGATTCGAAATCAATTTTTTTAGCATTTTTATAAATTCCGATTAAATCATGTAGGATATGCTCATAACCTCTTTGGGCTAAATAGTCACGAACAGCATATTTGTCACAACAAATTGGCATATCATTATTTCTATAAAATAGTTTTAACCATTGAAGCTTTTCAGTGTAAGCTTTTGGATTTTTAAGATTAATATCTCTGCTAAACCTTTTTTTATAATTATATTCTATATACCTTAAATCACTAAATAATATCAATGCTAATTTTTCACGAATAACTCTAACACGGTAAAACAGGAATATTCCAAAAGAAGTCTCAAATGCTTTTTGTTTAATTATTTTCTTTATACTGTTCATTTTTATTTTTTGAATATATTCAGTTATTTAAATCCTAATCGTTATTGGAAGAAGGTTATTTAATAAAATTAGATTTCATGAAAATTAATTATTTCTAATAACTTATTATAACTATTATTTAAATCTTGATTTTTCCCTTTGAAAAACCCAATTTTACTTAAAATTTCGGTTAATGTATTCTGATTAAATTCTCTAATTAAAAAAATATTTTTAGAATTACTTATCCATTCATAGGTTTCAAAAATCTTATGGTTATTATTTAAAAAAACCAAACAAGGTGTATTTGTAATGTAGCAAAAAATCATTCCATGTAATCGATCTGTTACTACAAATTCAGCTTCTTTGAATGCCAACCAAATATTCCCCAACTCTTCTTCACGTTCAATAAGGCTTAATTTGGTTTTTGCAATATGAGTGTCATAAAAACAAACATTTTGAAACCTCTTCTTTACATATTCTATTAACCAAGTTTGTTGTTTTTTTGTAAGCTTTTTTTCTTTATCGTTTCGCAAACAAAAAACAACCCCTTGCCGCTTTTTTTCAGGTTTGGACTTATCTAAAGTTAAAACTATGTCTGGTGTAAGTAAAATTGTTGCCTTTGTAAAATGTTTACGCATTAAACTATAAGATGTTTCTTCACGAGCTACAATGACTAAATTCTTATGTGAATTATACACATTTATTGCTGTTTCAAGTGCTTTTACTCCCTCCTTAGATTTTGAAAAATCGAAGGTTTGGGGAAATGAAATAATTTTATTTTTTGAAAAAAAACGAACAACTAATTGGCGAATAAATTCAATCTGATTATATAAATCACCTAGGTTACCACCGCCCGTTGAAGTTATAACATCTCCACTATTTATATTTCTTTTAACAAACCATAGACCTTCTAGACTCTTGCTTATTGGTATTTCAATAATCTGAGCATTAGTATTATTTTCTAAAAATTGGGTTTGAGCATAAGTTATTGCAACATCACCTAAATTGCCATAGTCAGCAGCCAAGAATATAAAAATTCGTTTCTTACCCTTTTCGAAAACAATATCCTTAAAATAAGAATACGGTTTTAAAGCTTGCCATTGCAAAAGAGCAAAATATTTGAATCTGAAACTTAGTAATTTTTGTAAACTCATTGTAATATATTTACGATTTAACAAAATAAGCAAAAAGCGACAATACTCTTGAATATTTTGAAGTTATAAGTTTCTTATATAGCATATCTATACTGCTACCATGTTTATAATATTTCGCATACTTCAAAGTTATAGGATGTAAAAGCATGTTTTTTATATAAGACCTTTTTTCTTCTTTACTTAATTCATTTTTAAATGAAAATAAGTTGTGAATACAATAACGGATTCCTCCAACTACTAAATCTCCCGCAATATTATTTCGATCCTTTTCTATTACATTCCACGCAGTTAAAAATTGATCAACTGCTTGGAGTTTTTTCACCTTTAGTTCAAACGCATTTTTATGAAATCTTTTTATTAAAGTTTGAACGGGGCGATTGAGATAATGATAAAAAGCCTGATTATTAAATATTAAAACATTTATTTTTTCATATACCTGTGCATTAAATAATATATCTTCCACCAAAGAGGTTCCTTTTTCAAACTGAAACTGATATTTGTCTAAAAAACTTTTACGATATAGTTTATTCCATGCGTATCCCATTAAACCTAACAAATGAATATCCATTGGTATTTGATCATTTCTTTTAATCAATTTTAATTTAGGGGGAAGTACTTCACTAGAGTTTTTAACTTGTCCTTTACTATCTTCATCATCTTGAATGTAACCAAAAATTACCAAATCTAAATTTTCTTCCTCTAATATTTTAAGGTTATCTTCTATGAGATTTGGCTCAATCCAATCATCACTATCCATAAAGTAGACATATTCCCCTTTTGCGCTTTCCAATCCAGAATTACGGGCATCAGACAAACCTCCATTTCTTTTATGAAAAATTTGTATTCTTGAATCTTTGAATTGTTTAGCTACCTCAATACTATTATCTGGTGTGCCATCATTAATCACCAGTAATTCAAAGTTTATGTATGTTTGGTTTAATACACTTTGAATACTTTTAGCTATGTAATTTTCTACATTGTAAACGGGTAATATGATTGAGACTAATGGTGTCATTTTATCAAAATAATTTTTTAATTTTCACATTTAAATTATAAACCAATATCTTCTCATAACTAGTTAAAATAAACCAAAGTAACACTGTGTATAAAAAACTATATACAATAACTCTTATAAATAAATACTTTAATGAATAGTTAGGTAAATATTGAGTTAAATAATTAGTAATCACAAAAATTATCAGTGACAATATAAATATAGGTGCAATTTCTTTATAATATCTTATCATTTCTAATTTAATTTTAGAATGATAATACCAAGTCATAATTACACGTTCAAATAACATAAAAACTACTGTTCCAATAATCATTCCAAGCCCTTTATGTTTATGAGATAAAAAACTACCAAAAATGACACCTCCTATTGTAAGAAACAAAATTAAGTACCCTCTAAATTTTAGTTTATTTTTAGCTTCTAAAATATTATTAGCAAAACCTTGGCTTAAAATTAATGTAAGACCAAACATAATAATAATAACATAGATGTAAACCTCAATAAACTCATTACCTACCCAAAGATAAATAAAGTCTTTACCTACCAAAATAAATCCGCCAAAAATGTACAGAAGTACAATAAGAATTATCCTTGATATTTTTATAAACATATCTGTTAATTCTTTTGGTGAGGCATTTGCTGTTACCATTTGTGTTGCTCGAGGTAAAAAAACAGAAGCTATTGCAGAAGAAAAAGCACCATAATAATTCCCTAAAGTTACTGCAACTGCATAAATTGCTACCACACTTGTACTAAATGTTAACCCTAAAACTAACTGCCCTGCTTGCCACCTTAATTGATGTACTATTGCAAACACAAATATCCAGACAGAATACCCTACAATTAATTTTAATAATTGTTTTTCAAATTGGTGTAACTTAATTTTTATATTTAATTTTTTAAATGCAATGGCCATATTTATAGCTATTATTAGTAAATTCATAATAGTATCCACCACAACTATTCCAACCGCATCACCACCTAGCATTAATAACCCAACCACAATTAAACTTCTTAATATATACCTAACTATGTTAGCTATTCTTGGCAATACAAACTCTTCATATCCAGAACATATTCCAGTAAAAGCACCACCTGGTAGCGTAATTGCCAAATTAAAGATTAAAACTAAAAACATAATTTTAGCCTGCTTCAATTGGTCAAATGTTAATGTATCACTGTATAATGTATCTAAATTAAAATACACCAGTAAGCCAATACAAATAACAATTAATGCGATGAAACCATAAATTAAAAAACTATGTGCCAAAAAGTTTTCTTCTCCTTTTTTATCTTTCTCTACCCTGTATTTAGCAACAAATCGAACAATCGTTGAATTTAATCCAAAATCTAGAATGGTTAAATACCCTACTAACGCTCCAATCATAGTATATAAACCATACTCTGATTTCCCTAATGACTTTATAATAAATGGTGTTAGAACTAAACCAATTACATTAGTTAAAAAAATTATAACATATGATAAGGCTACTCCTTTTTTTAATTGGCTCAAAATATATAGTTTTGTGAAATTCTACTTTTTCTTTGATTGAAAAGTTTAAAGATGATAAGCTATTTTAATATTAAGCCTTCTTTCACCCTTCATCCTTAACCAACCTCAACAAATAACTTCCGTATTCATTATTCTTATAAGGAGCTGCTAATTCTTTTAGTTGTTGTGCATTGATATATCCTTTTTCAAAAGCAATTTCTTCAATACAGGCAACTTTTAAACCTTGTCGTTTTTCAATAGTTTGTATAAAATTGGAGGCTTCTAAGAGGGAGTCTTGTGTGCCAGTGTCTAACCAAGCATACCCTCTTCCCATCATTTCTAACTTTAATTGTTGTTGTTTTAAATAGGTTTGATTTACCGATGTTATTTCTAACTCTCCTCTAGCACTTGGTGTTGTTTTTTTTGCAATTTCTACAACACTAT
>Ga0209345_10006651_pt1 | contig 10415 bp, 9 predicted proteins | sample Cruoilmetagenom7_FD_187294 | JGI IMG/M metagenome (GOLD analysis project Ga0209345, IMG submission 187294) | Oil polluted marine microbial communities from Coal Oil Point, Santa Barbara, California, USA - Sample 7 (SPAdes) (version 2) | ecosystem: Environmental > Aquatic > Marine > Oil seeps ... | reverse complement strand
TATAGAAACAGCCGGGTATTTGCCCCGTTCTTTATTTAAGGTGATCATCCCGGGCAGATAAAAGTCAATTTTCCTGCCAAACTTCTGCCAGGATATTCCTCTGGATTTCTCGATCAACTCTGAAAGTTGGGTTTTATTCATCACGCCAGTAGTCTCCAAACGCAACCCAGGTTTTGCTTAATGTATGCTTAAAATCCTCGGAACTCCAATTGGCATCCAATGTCGTTCTTTTATGAATAGCCCGGTCCAATGATTTTTGCAGAAGTTTTTTCCATTCGAGCTCATAATTTTTCAATATCTTTATATCATTATTCATAATTTCTTCAACAGCGACTTTCCCTGCGATTCGGCCACATTGAATGGCCGGCAGTATTCCGGCCCCGGTAATGGGATCCGTATGCCCGGCAGCATCACCAACCAGCAATATATTTTCATCAGGAACCGTATTCAGGTACCCCCCGACAGGAACCAATCCGGCTGAAATGCCGAGAATGCCGGTTTTCACCACCTTCCCCGCTTTATCAAGACTATCTAAAAAGCCTTCCAATTTTTGTCGTAAACTACTACCGTGCCTAAAATTAACACCTACACCAGCATTTGCGGTCAAACCTCTGGGGAAAAGCCAGGCATACCCACCCTCAAAGTCTACGTTAAAATAGACCTCAGTATGGGCCATGGGACCTTTCAAGCGAACTTCAATCTGTAATGCAATAATGAAATTCCTGTTTCTTTCATTCACCCAACTCCCGACCGTGGACTTGGCACCATCCGCACCAATAATTACTTTTGCTTCGATCTCAGTTATTTCTCTTTCACTTTTTACAACGACACGGCCATTGTTGCGGGAAACAGCGGTTGATTTAGTCATTAAATCGGCACCGGCATCGATTGCCCGTAATGCGAGATTTTTGTCAAATAAAGATCTTTCAAGAATAAAACCAGGAGACCGGGTGTCTATGGTTCCGCCATCAGGCAAATATGTTCGCATGAAATCAATTTTCTGAATAATAGCGCTTGCATCAATATCCGCTTCTTTTGATAACAGGCGGGGAATATATCCTGCACAATGTACAGGCAGGCCCACATTGGCCTTCCGTTCTATCATCAGAACCTTAAGCCCTTCTTCCGATGCTGCCTTTGCTGCCGTGCTTCCGGCAGGGCCTGCGCCTATTACTAAAACATCATAGTTATCCATTGAATCAGGCAGCCTTCTCGATTAGTTTTTTCATCAATTCAAGGTCCAAATCCGTCTGCCTTGCGAAATTCCCTGAATACGCTTCTTTTTCTTCACCCAGGTCATAGCATGTTGCTCTATCCAAACCAACCAGGATGCCCGACATACCTGCATTTTCAAAATCTTCTCTATGCTTCACATAGAATTGCCCGCAGCAACTTCCAAGATAGGCTGTTTCGCCCTGAGACTTCATATTTTTTAAAGTAGATATGAGGTCTTCAAAACTGATTATAGTAACAGGATTCATACCATTTTCCTTTGCCAATCCGTAAACTTCTCCAATTTCGCATTGTCCACATTCATCACAACTCTTTTCATATCTAAGCTCACAGTCAGGTGATTTGGCACAATAGGGAAGGAGGATAGCGGACATCTTTTTATGGAGGTTTTCTTTGAAGGTTCCTCTGACACAGAATATCTGATTTGCCTCTGAAAAAGAAAATCCCTGTTCTATAATATCAGCCTTACTCAATGCATCTTTAATGACCTTCACGAAATCATGGGGAGTTGTATCAGGGATGGTTGCCTGACTGTTTTTTGTGAAGTCCAATATCACTGCCTCAACCCTGTCCTGATGAACAAACTTTAATGCCGCTTCCAGATCAAATATAGACCTTTTCGGATGGGCAAAAAAATCTCCATTAATACTGAGGCTCTGGATAATTTTACTTTCGAAATTAAAAACAATAGCGACTCGAATCAGGCCTCCCCTGGTTTTCAGGCTAGATTCAAGAACACGATGTTCTAAAGGATTCTCTTTTTTACGGTAAATCCATGCTTTTGATTTGAATTTGTTCAGCTTCTCCAGTAATAACCTCTCTTCTTCATCATTCAAACCTTCTTTTTCCAATTCAACCGCAAATACATCTTTAAAACTACCACAGATTGCGTTCTTAATTTCTATAAGTGATGGACAATATCCCAGTTCCCACTTGAGGCATGTGACTCTCTCCTTAAACGAATTTATTTCTTTATGTTCCAGCTTTTCAAAAGGGATTTTCAGTGCTCTCATCATGCATTCAACATCAAAATCCACTAGGAGCGTACCCTGAAAAAAAATGGCCCCACCGTGTTTCGTTCCGCCGGTGCCGGATATTTTTTTTCCATCAATTTCAATATCATTTTTTGGACGGTAAGAAGCTCGCAGGCCAAATTTCCTTAAACAATCAATGATTGGCTCACATATCCTTTTTGATAATTCTTCCCTGTTCATTACACCCAAATCATTCTTCCCGACAATAACTTCCCAACCTATCTGAGACTCATCCAGGAATATGGCACCACCGCCTGTTATACGTCTGTTAATCTCAATACCGTTTTTTTGACAGTATTTCGTTCTTACTTCATGACCTACCGCCTGGTGATACCCGACAAGGACAGATGGAGGAGAGAATTGCAATAAACGGATCGTGTTGGGGATTAAATCCTTTGATCTGGCCTCAATGAGGACTTCATCCAGCGCCATATTTTCATGAGCAGTGAGTTTACCCGTATCCAGAAACCGCCATTTTTTCATTTTCAACCCTTCAGGACTGTGACAAAAATAAACGCCCCATTTATTCTTTCCTCAGCCCATTAGCTCAAAGGATAGCGGTGTTTTTTTGATTTTTCCACCGACTTTATCAAGCTGTCCCCTTTTCCCGGAAATCAAAACTAAAATACCATTATGTACATATAATGCGAAGAAAAGGCCCTCAACATTTTCATTAAAAATCTTATATATTTCATCCAATCTGCTCTTCATTATAAGAAACTTCATTGTATTGTGGCCGGCAGGAATCCGGTCTTCCAAAAACCGATTTTGCCATGCTTTCTTTTCTATTTTACGTTTTACGTTAGTTTCATTCCGGTGAACTGTAACAATACCCTCCCCTTCAAGACCCATTATTTCTGCACAGAAGTTATTAATAAAAAAAACATTGGACGCATGATCCGGGATATGCAGTTGATCAAGCTGTATATTATGGAAAGATACTTCTACATTCTTCTTTTTCTTGACAGGCAATATTATTTTTTCTACCTGACCGAATCTTTTGGCCACATTTTTTGAAAATAACGGGCCCTCCATGATTCTGTGCAATGAATATCCTGCATTATAAAGCGTTTTATATTTACTGCCATAGGTGAATTTTATTTCATCGAATGATGAGGATATTTGAAATATTTTTGAACCCAGTGTTCCTTCCTGTAGAGAATTGTATCCTACCCCGCCTTCCTTAATAAAGCGGCTGATAGATATTTTTTCACTCAATGGCTCAACAGAAAGGCAAAATTGTCCCAATTCAGCATTTACCTCCCTAAAAGAAGAATTGCCGTTTACGCTGATAAGTCCCGGTTCTATGCATGTGACTGCCTGAGCCAATTTTGCACCTTGTTTTAGTTGATTAACCCCGGCAAAAGCATTGGAATATCCTGTATCTCAATGTCACTTCCAATTCTTCTTGCACCTTCCCTCAAATTAACCATGCACGTTGGGCATGCAGTGGCGATAATATCTGCGCCTTTATTTTCAGCCTCTCTTATTCTATCGCCTGCTATTTCTGCCGCCAGATCCGGATCGCTGGATGCAAAAGGGCCTCCGCAACATATGGCCTCATCTCTGTTGTAATCAAACTCCATGAACTCAACGCCGGGGATAGCTTTTAACACGTTCCTGGGTTCTTCATAAGTCTTACAATGTCTTCCTATGTCACATCCGTCAAAGTAGATAATTTTTCGTGGAAACTCTTTTTTAAATTCGAGCTTTCCCTGCTTAAAAAAATCAACGAGGAGTTGTGTCGCGTGTATAACTTTGAATCTTTGCGGATATCTTGTTTTTAAAGTTTTATAGCATCCTGCACAGGAGGCAAAGATAGTTTCAATCCCCAGCTCATCAAATTTTTCAATATTATTCTTCCTTAATTCATTTGCCTTTTCTTCCTCACCCATCCTGAACAGGGGATCACCACAGCACTTTTCCATATTTCCCAGCATTGTAAATTCAAACTTCGCACTCTGCAAAATTCTTATAAGAGATCGGGCAATTCTGGTGGAAGAATATGAAGATGAGCAGCCGACAAAATATAAATTTTTATTTCTTTTTGGCTCCTTGTATTTTGGAGGAAGCCATTGCCCTCTTTCTTCCCCTTCCTTTGCAAAAGGATTCCCCTTTTCTACTAAATTATTTCTTAATAATTTTTGAGATTCAGGAAGTTTCCCTTGTTTAACAAAATGTTGTCTTAAATGAGATACAGTATCAACATAATCTACACCTGATGGACAAATCTCATTACAGTTTCCACACAGAGCACATGCATAAAAGGATTCAATCAGATCCCTGTCATAATTCAATTGGCCCTCAATAACTTTTTTCAGAAGATACATCCTTCCCCTTGCCGTTAGGCTTTCAAAACCCACTTTCCTGGACACAGGGCACCCGAAACGGCAGAAACCACAGCCGGCACAGGTATAGATATCTTTGGAAATTTTATCCGTTATCTGTTTTCCCACTTTCTACTCTTTAATAGCTTCGAAGTATTATTCACAAAACTATCTGAAAGACCATTTATACATTTCATAAGCAGAACGAAAAGAGGCGTTGCATGTTTCATCAGTTTGAATATGAAAAGTAAAATAAAGCTGGGGATTCTGTTTTCAACGGTTTTGTAAGGATTTAAGATATTCTTTGGATCAAGTTCTCTTTTTATCTGCTTCATTACATCAAGGGACTCTCCATGAATTTGACCCATTTGGTATGAGTTAAAAAGTCCAATGCCGTAAACTGAGCCGTGATATCTTTTTCCGATTCGCGCTATTTCATTAGTATAGAAAGTAGCCGTAAAAAAAGCTTTTTTCTCTCTTTCATCAGTCAGAATTACCGGCAGTACATTTACTGCTCCGTTATCACTACCGGTACCCTTGTAAGCAATCCTTTTATCACTTAAGACTGTCTTCCATTCCATTAGGGCCTTTCCCAAGAACCTGGCAGGCAATCTTATCTCCTGGGACAGCATTGTCGGTCCCAGACTTTTAAAGCTTAAAGCGGTCTTATATCTATTTTTCCATTCCTTTTCGGCCATTTCATCGGAATATCTTGATCCATTGAAAAAATTATTTACACTATCCTCTTCTTTTTCGTACACCCTTTCTTTAATCTCAAAGGTTACTGCAAGGGTTATTTCTTTTTCAGGAAAATGATCTCCTTTCTCGTTTAAGAACTTAACAAAATGCTTATCCATAAAAGTGAAATAATACGGCCTTATCTCGCTCATTTTAACAATAGCTTCGATTCCAACAGCAAGGCTGTCGAACCCGAATAACATGTGTTTCATCTCAATTCTCTTGAATATCTTAAGGGTTACCTCACAAATTAAACCCAAGGTTCCTTCTGATCCAACAAAAAGCCATGAATCCCAAGGATTCGTTTGAATCATTTTTCCATCCGGAAGAACGACCTTAAGCGAGATAATCTGTTCCCCAACAGGGCCGTAACAAGAAACGCCTATACCTGAAGAACCACCCGTGGAGATATATCCGCCTATTGTAGCAACAGGAGCACTTGTAGGATATGAGGCCACCTGAAATCCATATTTTTGTAAAGTATCCAGAAGCCGTTTCCACTCTAACCCCGCTTCCATGGTTATGTATTCATCTTCATGGTTTAATTCAATAATGCGATTCATCTCACATAGATCGATAACGATGCCCCCATCAATAGGTAAAACCCCTCCCAGACCCCAGGAACCTCCACCCCTGGGTGTAACAGGAATACTCCTCTTATTAGCATATTTCATAATGTCGGCAACTTGTGAGATATTTTCAGGTCTTACTACGATGTCAGGTTTGAAACCTCCAAAGCCTTTAATCAGCTCATCCGGAAGAGGAGCCAAATCATGACTGTAGCAAATGAGATCCAGTTTATTATCGGAAATCCTGTCTTTTCCGACAATTGCTGCAATATCTTCATATACAGACATCAGATATTCCTCACGCCCCTTCTAATTCAGCCTCAATCCTCTCTATTTCTTCTTTCATCCAATCTGCCAATCCAGTCTTACGCGTCATCAGGGTCTTAAGCTCCTCTTCAAGCCTGGACGGTCGAATAAGGATTATCCAGCCAGATTCATAGGGGCTTTCGTTTATCAAGGTTGGTTTACGGTCCAGAACTTCATTTATTGAAACGACTTCTCCGCTTAATGGTGCATATAGATCACCGATCCATTTAGCAGACTGTACCTTTCCGAACGGTTCATCCTGGATTACTTCGTCACTCTCGAAAGGAAGGTCTACATAAACAATATCCCCTGCTGTATCCTGGGCAAAGCTAGTCATCCCAAACCTTACCTTTTTATACTCAACTCTGGCCCATAGGTGTTCTTTATGGTAATACAAGTCATCCGGAAATTCATATCCTTCAATCTCAGCCAATTTTTTATCCTCCTTTCTTTCAAAAAAATTCTTATATTCCCAAGGCATTTGCGACCAATTCAGGAAGGTTGATAAACTCCAGATCCAATTTTCTTTTTTTCCCTGACAGCTCCAGCTGTTCCACACACATGGGGCATGCGGATGTTACAACATGGGCACCGGTAGCCAGCGCCTCATCGACTCTGCTATGTGTGATGTCAAGCGCCAGTTCAGGATGGGTTGCCCTTACTGATCCTATCCCGCTTCCACAACAGAAGGCAGCGTTTCTATTTCTTTCCATCTCAACAAGTTCTACTCCAGGAATAGCCTTTATCACTTTTCTTGGTTGTTCATAAACGCCGGCATGCCTGCCCAGGTGGCAGGGATCATGGTATGTGACGGTTTTATTCAGTTCTTTTTCAAACTTCAATTTTCCATCATCAAGAAGATCGCTAAGGTATTCGGAAAGATGGACCACTTCGAAAGGCAAATCATCTTCAATAATTTCGGGATATATGTCTTTTATTGTGTCATAGCATCCTGCACAGGGAGTTATTATCTTCTTGGCACCACTCTTCTCAATCACTTCCATATTGTGGAATACCATGTCCCTCATGACACCCGTGTTGCCATCCCAATATTGCATCACGCCGCAGCACCATTCTTCATCCCCAAGATACGCAATCTCCTCTCCGGTGTTTTTTAAAATTTTAATCGTATCATCAGCCTCTTTGGGATTTCTAAAAACGGAATAACAACCTGAGAAGAAGAGAGATTCTCCTGCAGATGGAAGGTTATACTTTCGGGCCAGATCCTTTTTCTTTTCTAAAGACATTCCAAAAGTGTTCTTTTCTTCTGACACAACACGGGAAATCTCTGACATCACTTTGGGGCACTTTCCAAGTTTCACAATTTCTTCCCGCATAGCCCTTACTATGCGTCCAGTATCAATCAACGGTTTGCCTGTTTCAAGATCTACCGATCCACATTGTTCTCTACAATTCTCACAGCAAAGGCAGCAATAGACTACATCTATTAAGGCGTCAGAATATGTGAACCTATCTTCTAATATACCTTTAGCAGTAGCTATTCTTCCTCTCCCACAATAATGGTCAAAACCTGCCGTGTTTTCCAAAACCGGACAGACATAATGGACTGTTTCATTATATTTAGCGCGACATACCCCACATCTCGTACATCTGTATACGTTGTATCGATATTTCTCCAGCATTTTCTCCTCCTATAGTTTCCACAAACCGGGACATAAAATATTATTTGGATCAATTGCACGTTTTAAGACATGCATAAAGTTATAAAATGTAGGAGACCAGTACGACGCCATTACTTCAGCGGCAAAACCTTGGTGCACATCCATTGATGCTCCCAGTTTTGTAACAAATATGGTATGTTCTTTTACAATTTCCAGGAGTTTTTCCCTTAATTCGGGAGAACCTTGATCATAAAAAATATTGTTTCCGAGGTAAACACTGGTATGGCCAAAAGGAATGATAAGGTCGAATCTCTTACATCCGTATTCTTCAAGCCTTTCTTTTTTAAATACATTATCTGTGTAATCCCGTGTAGTTTTGTAATATTCCAGGAAACCTTCTTTTGAAGCAAACTCCTCCATAAAGGCCCACATCCCCATGGAAGAACGTTTTCCCATCTCGCGATATGACTTTGGATCTATTTGGTCCAGATCAGTCAGGATCTCTTCATAACCATCCGGCAAACCTCTGCCTCCCAACTTTCTACAAATCCTCTCGATTGCTTCAATCTTGAGTCCAACCTCTTCTTGGCTGTACCCCAGGACACCATACAGTAAACCCCAGTCGTTTCCGGTTTTTCCTGTGCGGGCATTAAATCCCTCAGGCCCAATTCCATATATCCGGCTGTAGGGCAACGGTTCTATGTTCATCAATGAAGACATGCTCGCCCACAAATCTTCCATTTTTTTAAATATGAAGCCCCCGGTTTCTATAACATCCGGACGAGGTAATATCTGCATTGTAACCTCAGTCTTTATACCAAAAATCCCGCCGTCTCCAATAAACATGCCGGTAATATCTGGAGCGCTAAATACTCTGTCAAATGTCTTTTCTCTAAATGTATTTGTCCCTGAACCCGCACCTGTTTTAATAATGCTCCCATCAGGAAGGACAACCTCAAATCCAAGGACATATGGCCATATGCATCCTGCAGAGGCGGCTTCCATTGGAAAGCCGCCTCCGCCGGCTCCTGTCAGTAGGCCGCCAATTGTATCCGTGTAAAGTGGTGTATGAACTGTATGGATGTGAAAACCTTCCTCCCAGACTTTAGTTGAAAGCTCACCAGTCGTTATGCCGGCCTGAGCGGTCACAGTCATATTCTCTTTATTAATTTCAACCAGTTTGTTCAGTCGAGTCAATTGAATAAGAATGTTTCTCCCCGGCACGCCTGTTGGAAATCCAAAAAGCGATGCCCCACCTCCTCTTGGGATTACCGGTGTTTTTGTTATATTTGCCAGTTTAAGAACCTCCGACACTTCCTCGACAGTGCCGGGAAGGACAATTATCCCCGAAGCTTTTCCGGGAAAAGGACTCGAATCGTGTGAAACTGACCATAGCGCAAATCCTTCATCTGTGACAAACTTTGTTCCAACAATTGCTGCCAATTCATCATATAAAAAGTAGTGTTTTTTTGATGCATCCATTTTTTTATCCCTCCCGACTTTTCACTAAACCATCAATGTTTCTTTGAATGCTTTAGTAAAAGTATCAAAACTCTCAATAAATAGCCGTCCTTTACCTTTAAAGCGTTGAGAAAAGATATCTTCAAACAAGAGATTGTTTTTATTATTAATTTCTTGGACCGTTTTTTTGCCATGGTTTGTTAATGTTAAAATCGAGTACCGTCTGTTTTCAGGATCAATCTCACGATTTACAAATCCAGCCATTACCAGCTTATTGATTGCACGGCTTACTTTGCTCTTATTAAAAGAGAGGACCTCTGCCAGTTTAATCATCGAACATGCTTTTAGTTCATTTATTGCAAAAAGCATATGGGATTGACTAAGTGGCACACCATCATTACCGGTTAACTCTTTTTGATGGAGATCGATAAGAATTCCAAGGGTTCTAAGGTTTTTTCTAAACGACTCTATTTTTTCTCTATCCATAAATTTTCCTCAGGGCATGCACTATCGGTTTCAGTTTGCAACTGTTGCAGCTTGCAACTAGTTTGTAGCGCAATTTTCTTCTTGTCAACTAAATTATTCTACGAAGGATGAAAAAAAGTGAAATTTGTCAAAAAAATCGCATCTTACCGATTTTCCTTCCTTTTTTCACGTTGCTACGAGAAGTGGGCTGAAAGCTCGCAGGCGGCATGGGAGAGGATATGCGCAACCCAACAAAAATATGCGACCTACCTAATTGATATCATTACATTTATAGCCTATCCAAAACTTGATATCCGCCCATTTGTATGCTTAACCTCCGGGCATGACTAGCCGGAATCAACTGCAAGAAACTCTCTGTAACCGTCTATTCTGGCACACCGCTGAGCGCGATGATGCCAAAGTTACAGATTACCTCTTCCATCGCCGTGAGATGGATGTGGTTTACGCCATGGATGAGGCCACTTTGTTTAACTCCTTCTTCAATTATCTGCAGAAGATCAAAGTCTTTCCTCTTTGCAAAGACAGCCAATTGGACCACATTCCCCGGCCCGTCAAAAACAGGATAGACAATGGTATCTAAAATGCTTTCCCCGTGATCTTCCTGAAAGCGGCAAGGTTTTCCTGAACGGATGACCTGAA
>Ga0209345_10006650_pt1 | contig 10416 bp, 8 predicted proteins | sample Cruoilmetagenom7_FD_187294 | JGI IMG/M metagenome (GOLD analysis project Ga0209345, IMG submission 187294) | Oil polluted marine microbial communities from Coal Oil Point, Santa Barbara, California, USA - Sample 7 (SPAdes) (version 2) | ecosystem: Environmental > Aquatic > Marine > Oil seeps ... | reverse complement strand
ATAAAAAAATTACTATTAAATCTTATTTAAATCTTCTTGTATTTTAGCGGGAATGAGCTATAAATAATTTGCTTTCTTCAAATTGTTAACAATTCTCTCTACCACATCGACGACTTCAGCTTTAAATTCTAACCCTGTAATCTTTTGATAGCTTTTCATGTATCTTTTAACCAGTTTAATTTTAATTTCTGAAGAAATTGGAGGTATATCTTGATCTGGCTTAATATTTGGGAATATATTGGAGTAAGTCTCCATCAACCAACCCCGAAATATCTCTTTATCTAAAATTTCAGGTTCTTCATCGTTTTCAAATCTTTCCTCGTAGCTCTCTAACATCCAAAATCTTGACGAATCTTGAGTATGTATCTCGTCGATTAATATTAATTCTCCATCTTTCAAGCCAAATTCGTATTTCGTATCTACTAATATAAGTCCGTTTTTGTTGCAGTAATCTTGGCCAAATTTGAACAATTTAACAGCAGCCTCTTCCATTTGTAAATATATATCTTTATCAACTCTCTTATCTTTTAAGATTGTATCTCTTGAGATATATATGTCATGACCACTCTCCGCTTTAGTAGAAGGAGTTAATATAATGTCGTCTAACTTTTGATTTTTATTTAAACCGCTCGGTAAGACAATTCCAGAAGTTATCTCTCCTTTAGTATAACTACGCCACGCAGTTCCAGTTATATACGCTCTTACAATCATTTCCACTGGAATCATGTCACACTGATGAACAACAGCAACGTTAGGATCTGGAATGGCTATAATGTGGTTTTTCACTAAATTTTTAGTTTTTTCAAACCAAAAAGACGAGATTTGATTTAACATCTGCCCTTTAAATGGAATCGTAGTAATAACGCGATCAAAAGCAGATAAACGATCTGTAGCAATGATAATTCTAGTATCGCCTTTTATGTAATTATCTCGCACTTTTCCCTTATACAATTCCCCTAAAGATGAAAAATTAGTCCCATCTAAAGTCTTATCGAATTGACTTTTAATTATATCATCTAAATTGTCAGTTACCATGTTTATAATTAAGATAAAAAAGCATAAAAACCCTTATAATGATTTTATATTGAAATTATTAACACAAAAATAATTAAGAATAATAAAACGCTCATAGTTTTCGGTAAGATCCGTTGTTAAATTCTTCTGTTGAGTATTTGCTTCTATTTTTTTCCATTTTTTTGATAAAAATATCAGTTAGGTCTACATTTACGCTATTTGCAAGGCTAATTAAATATATAAAAACATCTGCAATCTCATCAGAGAGCCTTTCTAATAATTCCTTATTCTTATGAATAGTATCAATCGAATAATCTTTAAACAAAAAAATTTCGGATAATTCTGCAACTTCAATACTAAGTGCTTGAATTAAATTTTTTGGAGTATGAAATTTTTCCCAGCTGCGTTCTCTAACGAATTCTCGCACTTCTTCTTTAAAAAAAGAAATTGTCGTATTATCATCTTTAAGTATTGGACTCATAATTATGTGAACAACAAGAAAATGGAATATAATTAAGATATTATTACTAGAGTTTTTTAATAAATTCGTATATTAACTGATTAATTATATCTTTTCGTTGTGCGGGCGCGAAATGTCCTGCCATATCGATAATTTCAAGTTTGGAATTTGGAATCATTTTATGGAGTTCTTCCGACATTTGTTCCGGAGCAAAATTATCTAATCTTCCACCAATGATCAGCGTGGGACATATAATACCAGAGGGGTCGTATTCATTTATTTCCTTTATCATATTAAAGATCTGATCCTCAATGAGCATATACAACTCGTCTTTAGTCATTCTCGTTCCATTTAAAGAGTCTGCTAACGAAGTTAAAATATACGGAATAATCTTATCTAAAATATCCTCTACAGAATTTGCAACAACCTCTAAAAAATTCATGCGGATAAAATATGGAAGTAGGTTGTAAAAAATATTTCTAACTACATTATCAATCATTATATATCCTGAATTTAACAAAATTAAGAATTCTATATCCTCAGGATATTTAGACGCAATTAATTGTCCGATCATACCTCCAACAAGAGAATGTCCAATAATTCCATATTTTTCATTTACATCTAAATTTTCTAATAAATCCTCAAGATCTCTTATGATATCGTACTTTAAATTCTTAGAAAGATTTATTTCTACAGGATGATCGCTCCTCCCATGCCCTAACGCATCAAAAGCTATGATACGGTAGTTATCCCTTAACATTTTTATTTGTCCTTTGAAAAATGAAGCTGAGGAGGCGAAACCATGAAGTAAAATGATTGTACCCTCGTTTTTATCCTTAATTTCGCCGTTGATATCTTCGTAATACAAATTATAACCTTCTTGGTTTTTAAAGAAGGGCATGGTAGGTATCAAAATTTAATTTATTGGGTTTAATTTTGTTAATTAAAGTACAAACAAATACTTTTCTAAAATGAAAATCATTTAAATTTAGAAGGTTCATCTGAAAAATTTAAAGAACTACTATTCGGAATAATGAAATTTAGTGAATTATTTTCAGATATATTAACTTTACTTAAAAATAGAGAAGAAAAAAATTATAGGTTTTTTGTTATTCGTTTTTTTTCATTGATTTCAAGGACTGTGGACATGAAAATTCGACCTAATTTTTTGTAAATTTTTGAATTTTCTTTAATTGGGTTTTTAACATCAACAAACCTTACCATTTTTTCAATTGCATCTTCTATACTGTTATATTTACCAAGACCATAGAAACCTAGAATTGCAGCTCCTAACGCAGCACCGTCTTTAATTTCTGGAATCATTACTTTCTTGATCATAACATCAGCAACCATTTGTGCCCAAAAATCGCTATTCATACCGCCTCCATCTACTTTTAGCTCATCTATTTTAACTTTTCCCATACCTTCTAATATATTTAGGTACATCTGAGCACTCAAAACAGCAGACTCCATTATAGCTCTAATCATGTGGCCTCTTGTGTGATTTAAGCTTAATCCATGAATTGTCCCTTTTCTGAATATATACAATGGAATAAATAGTAAACCTTCGCTTCCGGGACTAATCTGTTCTGCTTCTTTTGTTAAAATATCGTAAATATTTCTATTTGATTCCTCAGATTTTTTGACTTGAAGTTGTGAGAAGTTGTTTTTAAACCATTTCAAAGCTGCCCCAGTCCCTGGCATAGTTCCTTCAATAAACCATTCCCCCTTAATAACATGTGGTAAGGAAAAAATTGGTACATCCCCAGCAGCTTTCATGGGACCGTCAACAATTAAATCCACAAATATCCCCGTCCCAAAGGTTACTTTTGCTTGCCCTTTATTAATTACTCCTAAACTTAAAGCAGCACATTGTTGATCTCCCCCTCCCATTATGATTGATATATTTGGATTTAAACCTAGACTTTTTGCAGCTTCTTCTGTTAACTTACCAATTATTTCACCAGGTGTACGAAGTTCAGGCCATAAATTTAGTGGCATATCGTATAGATCAGCAAGACCAGCGTCCCATTCCAAGGTATCCATATTCAAGATACCATATATTCCATTCGTGGGTTCTGTAACGCACGCTCCACATAATTTCATGTAAATATATGAGTCTGTGGAAATTATTTTAAAAGTTTTATTGTATAGTTCCGATTCATTATTTTTCAACCAGAGTATTTTCGGGATCGCTCTTCGTAATCCGCCCTCTTCTTGGAATCCTTTAAAATCTGTAACTTCTCGTTCGTCCATCCATGTAAGTGCAGGATGCAATACTTCACCATTACTATCAATGATGGTCGTGGTTGCTCTTTGAAAGGCTGCAGAAATTCCAATTATGTCATTTGGGTCTACTACTCCACTTTTTATAATATTATTACAAGTACTTTTGATAGCATTCCACCATATTATTGGGTCCTGCTCTGAGATTCCAACTGGTTGTTTTACAACGGGATACTCTTCATAAGCCCGAGCTATTTCTTTCCCGTTTATATCGAAAATCATTGTTCTTGTACCTGTTGTTCCAACATCAAAAACACATATTAAATCGCTCATTTAATCACTTTAAAAATATAATTTAAATAAACTAATTAAAAATAACTTTTTCATATTAAAGTACTTTGTTTAATAATTCAGACCCATTTACTATTTTAATCTTTTCTTTTTCATCTTCTTTAAGTCCATAAGTCAAGCTTAATTCATATATTGAACTTCGGAAATAAAAACTTCTAAAAAAAAAAATGAAAAAAATTAATAGTTTTGATAATTTAATGACCGTTTAATAATATCATTCCAATAAGAAGCCTTAATTTTGCGTTCTTGCTCGTTAATTTGAGGTTTATATATGTTTTCTATTTTTCTAATAGATATTAATTCTTCTTTTGAATTCCAAAAACCTGTAACCAACCCTGCCATAAAAGTTACTCCCAACGCTGTCGTTTCTGGGTTTAGTGAATGTTCAACCTCAATTCCTAATATATCGCATAAAAATTGAAGAAAGAATTTATTATTTGAAACTCCACCATCCACTTTTATTTTTTCAACTGGAATATTAATATCAGCTATAATACCTTCAACGATATCTTTAATTCTATAACTAATTCCTTCTAACACAGCTCTAACAATATGCTCCTTTTTAGTATTAAGACTTATTCCAAAAATATTACCCTTAGCTGTGTGATCCCAATAAGGGTAAGATATTCCACTTGAGAAGGTTGGTAGAAAATAAACTCCATTGGTGGAATTTACACTTAATGCCATCGATTCCGTTTCAGAAGGATCTTGATATAAACTTAATTCCTTCTGGATCCAATCAATAATGTTCCCCGTATTGTGACTTACCCCCTCAAGTAAATAAGTAGTTTCTCCATTTAAACGCCATGCTATTAGTGGATATAACTTCCTTTTTGAGGCTTTAGGTTCATTTCCAGTATTAATATCAATAAAGGACCCAGTACCATTTGTAATTTTCATTTCTCCAAATGAAAAACAACATTGACCAAATAGAGATGCTTGTTGGTCGGCCTGAACAGCTGTAATCTTAATTATACCACCCCCAAAGAGAGTCGTACTTCCAAAATCATCCCCGGTTTCTTTTATTTCAGGCAAAATGTGTTTTGGAATTTTAAAGGCTTTTAAAACTATCGAATTCCATTTTAAAGTAAAAGGATCCAATAAACCTGTAGAGGAGATATTAGAATAATCCGTAGCGTGAACTTCTCCTCCAGTTAAATTCCATAATATCCAAGAATCAATAGTACCCCAAATTATATTAGAACTTGGATCTTGCATTTCTTTATTAATTTCTGGATTATTTTTTAAGTAAAAGCCTGTTCTTACAGAAGCATGATCCGTGTTGAATTTCAGCATTGAACCAGTTAGCATTTTGGTCTTTCTTGTGAAAAAAAAACCTATTTTAGCTATAAATCTTACCATTCTCATCGAAAAAGAGTTTGTTATTTCCTCTGCATAAGATGCCGATCTAATGTCTTGCCATCCTATGATATTTGAATATGTTTTTCCAGTTCTTTTATCCCAAAATAGAAAAGAGGCTCTCTGAGTTGAAATTCCAATTGCTTCAATATTTTCAGCATTAATATTATTATCGGTTACAATCTCGTCCATAACTTGCCTACTAAACTCCCAAATTTCAGCAGGATCTTGTTCAACCTTTCCAGTTTCATCTAGAATATAAGCCGGTCTTCTTTTTGCTTCAGCAAAAATTTCTCCCTCTTTATTAAAGAGAAACGCTTTTATATTAGTCGTTCCAATATCTAACGTTAAAATATATTTCCCCATTATTTCAATATTCACCAATTTTTCTGATTAATTCATAATACACTAAATAATAATTCAGACACATCCATTATTTTAATATTTTCTTTTTCATCTTCTTTGAGACCATAAGCTAAGCCTAATTCGCATAATGGACATGCGGAAACAAAAACTTCTGCTCCCGTTTCCTTTAATTCATTAACTCTAATAGAAGCTTCTTTGATAGCTAATTCTTTATCGGCCCAATGAGCTGTACCGCTCCAACCACAACAATGCACATATTCCTTATTATATGTTGGTTCTACCAATTCCAAACCTGGAATCTTACCGAGAATAGCTCTAATAGATGAGGTATCGTTCAAATTTCTAGCAATAAGACATGGGTCGTGAATCGTTACTTTTTTCAAATCATCCTGTATATTTTTAGTTGGCTCGATTTTACCTTTGTCTAACAATTGTTTAATGTATTCGACTATATGAATTATTTTTTTATCGATCTTAATTCCTGCGCTTTCATATCTCTTGGTTAACGTTAAAATACAGCCAGGACAATCTGATACAATAACTTTAGCGCCTGTAGATTCAATTAATTTCTTGTTTTTATTAGCAAATTCTTTCGCTGTTTCAAAATCCCTTATATTAAACGCTGGACCCCCACAACATACTTTTTTATCGAGATTAGTGGAAAACTTTACTCCAGCTTTTTTTAATATTTCTATATTTGCTTTTATTACTTCTGGGAACTTCATTGACTCGCAACCAATATAATAATAAACATCGTCATTGCCGTCAGTTTCAACATTTTCAATCCCTTTTTCTTTATAGGTTTCGTAAATGTTGTATCCTTCAATTGTGTTTGAACTTTTTAATTTATCAATTTGCTCCTTACAATAATCAGGCATTAATCCTTTATCGTTTAAATCATCTCTTACAGTTTCTAATAAAGAAACAACTGAAAAGTCAAAAGGGCACCAGATTTTACAACTCTCTTCGTTGGAACACATATACATTAAATCAATAAATGCTTTATTTTCTTCCTTTGTAGGATCTATTTTCCCTATTGACAGATAATACCCAATTCGTGCTTTATAAGCGGGGCTCATAGTTTCGGTTTGCGACGCCTGAAGTGTACCACAGTCAAACCTGCACACATTTGGACAAAGCATACATTTAATTAAATTACCGACATCTGCTTTGTATTCTCCTTCAGGGTAAAAGTTCTTTTTTGTTGAGCGCATATTTTTCATTAGAATTCCTCTAATATCCCTATCTGCTTTACTAAGGAGTGGAAGCATCCATTTATACTTCTTCAATGTGTCAAAAGCACCCATTCACTTTTCACCTCCCTTCCATGTATCCACGTAAATTTTACCTGGATTTAAAATATTGTTAGGATCTAAGAGTATTTTAATTTCTTTCATAGTTTTCAGAGATTTCCCCCATTCCTCAGCCATCCAATGAGACCTATTAATACCTATTCCGTGATGGTGCCCAATGGAACCCCCAGCGTCTAAAACTGCTTTTATTGTCGAATTCCAACAATCTTGATAAAATTCAAGATCAGTTTTACCTTTAGGAGGGACACCTCCAAATGTAAAATAGATACCAATGCCATTTGGATAAAAGTGTGAAACATGAGCAGTTATTAGTAGATTACCTTTTATTTTGCCCGTCGCTTCTAATACGGAATGATATATCTTTGCGGCGTTCTCCCATAAAGAAGCGACTTCAATAGTATCAAAGACTAACTTTAAAGCAGGCATCGAAGAGGTTTCGGTAGTTTTAAATCTAGTTTCAAACCAATGTTCTACAGGAGCCTCTCCACAGTCTACACCAAGATCCTTCTCACATTTTTCTCTAGTTATTATCTCTTCTAAATCAACTAGTTTCTGGTTTCCTTCACAGACGAAAATAACCATTACTTTATCTTTTGCCTTCTCAACTTCGGCAAAATGCCTACTAGTCTCAGCGTGATCGTATATTCTGATAACCGCAGGATAAATATTTTCTCTTAAAATTTTTCTCACAGCTTCAAAAGAGGCTTCAATTGAAGGAAATACATATGAAATTAAACTTCTTTTTTCAGGGATAGGCCATATTTTTAAAGTTGCTTGTGTAACTATCCCTAAGGTTCCCTCTCCTCCAATAAATAATTTATCAAGTTGTGGTCCTGTTGATGCTCTTGCAATTGTTTTGAATTTGATAAATTCTCCTTGTGGCAATACTAATTCCATCCCTAATACAATATCTTCAATTTTTCCATATTTAGTTGAGAATTGACCAGCAGCTCTATGAGCGATCCAACCTCCTAGTGAAGATATGTAAAGAGATTGTGGCACATGTCCCGTAGTATATCCTTTGGCCTCCAAAAACCTTTCTAAATTCATTCCATTAATTCCGGCTTGAGCAGTTACTGTTAAATTTTTCTCGTTTATATCCACGATTTTGTTAAACTTTTTCATATCAAGAATTATTCCCCCATAAATAGGTATTGCACCTCCAACAACTCCAGAACCTTCCGCATATGGAATTACGGGAATCTTTTCTAGATTTGCTAGCTTTAAAATTTCTGAAATTTGATTTACATTATCTGGCCATGTTATAAAATCAGGTTGACCTGCAATTATTCCCTGGAGCGTCCAATTCATACCTATCATCGAAGAGTCTTTTGTATAAGCTAGTATATCAACTTCTTCAGTCGAAACATTTTTTTCTCCAATAATCTCAATTAGTTTTAACTTAATGTTAGACTTATTTTTAATTTCGGAGCGATTTTCCTTATATATTAAATTAAAATTTTTAAAATCCATATAAAATCAGTATTAATTTATGGTTTGTTATCATAGTAAAATGATTAGAATTAATTTAAAATTTTTACTTTTATCAATGTTCTAATATTATTTGAAACAAAAACTATGAGAAAAAGCGTGAAAATTAATAATATGTTTCTCCTGTAATTTTATTCACCTTTAAATGTCTAAATTTAGCTTGAGTTTTAATCAGCTCCATATTTAAAGATACTTTCTCGACGACCTCGGGAGGAAATAAATATTTAGCCAGTTGAATAATCATCTGTCGAGTTTCAATGCAATTTAATAATTTAAGAATCTCTAATGCGTAAAAGAGCTCGGAAATTAAATCAAAATTCATATCTGCTGAAAATTCAAGAAGTTCTAAATTTCTATAAATTCTAGATATTATACTTGATAAAAGGTCGTATTCTTTTACCTTGTCTAAAGAATTTCTCATATAATTACAAAATAATACGTAATAAGTCGCTTCAGATGAAATAAAACCATCTCTATATTGCTTTATTCCCTCTGGTATTATCCTATGTTCTAATTCTTCCAATATAGCATAAATATTTTCTTCTATGTTACGAGTACGAATAAGATTATATATTTTTAAAATTACAACTAGTTGAGATGTTTCTAAATTCTTTAGATAAGATTGCTCGAAATATTTCGAATCAGTTTCTATTAATCTATTAAGTTGTGAATTTGTAAGCCACAATTTCATATATTCTGTAGCTTTTAATAGGTAATATATTCCATCAGTAGCTTGTACTAAAGGTGCTTCAAACTCATCAATCCCTTCTTCATATAAATCCATTAAAAACTTCTTAATTTTATCTTTGTCTAATTTTATATTAAAAATCTTTGCTAAATAAATCCCACAAAAATAGAGGTCAGGGTTTTTTAAACTAACTAACGGAATGGTAATTAACCATTTACTCATATTATTCAAAATGTATTCTTTAATATGAGAAAAATCAAATCTCTTTTCTAAATGAAAAAAGCTAATTATACGATCTATTAAATATAAAAGTTGCAATTTTTCTTTTGGATCCTCTAAATCTTCTAAAATCTCAATTCCTTTTTTATTTTCCATTAATTTTTTTACAAATCGTTCATGAATTTGAAGATATTTTTTCAAGTTTTCTTTTTTTTCCGGATGTTTATTAATTAGATCTTTTAAGTTTCTCAATTCAACTATAAATTCTAAACTCATGAAATCTTTTGATTTCATATTTAGCATGATTGGATTAACATTAATATCAACTAAGTAGTCTACTACTTTTTCTAAAAAAATCTCATAAATAATAGGCGCTAATTTTATATCATAAATCTCATGAATAGAAGAAATTTTACTATTACCATTAGGATTAATCTTAAAGAAAAAGTCTAAAAATTTATTTTCTATTTCTTCTAGCTCAAATCCTATTTCTAGTAAATCTGCTTTGATAAAATCTAGAATTTCAGCAAATCTATTATCCAAATTATCAATTTCAATTTTCTTCATTTTAACAAAATTAATAATTCTTTCACGAAAAAATTTGTTTAACCTATTGTAAAAAGAGTCAACATTGTCCAAATATAAACTAAAAATATTAAATAATCCTTGAAAAATCATTGACAACTGACTGAAATTTTATTACTAATTTTAATTATTTCTGAACTCAAAATTATTTATATATTATAAGGAAGAATAGAAATTAATATTTTATTCTTATATTAGTAAAAAATGAAAATATTTGCCGATTATTATTTAAATGGGTGTTTATTAACCAATATAATATCTTAAATTGATAAAAGTCAATCTCCCTTGAAATTGGTGGAACTGCCTTTCTTTATATTTACAAAATGATGATAAAAATTCTTTCT
>Ga0209345_10006649_pt1 | contig 10416 bp, 12 predicted proteins | sample Cruoilmetagenom7_FD_187294 | JGI IMG/M metagenome (GOLD analysis project Ga0209345, IMG submission 187294) | Oil polluted marine microbial communities from Coal Oil Point, Santa Barbara, California, USA - Sample 7 (SPAdes) (version 2) | ecosystem: Environmental > Aquatic > Marine > Oil seeps ... | reverse complement strand
GTTGCTTTAAGTGAGGTTGCTTCAAATGTCACTTTTCGCTTAATCAACACTACATCATTAAAAATACCTGCTGGGACTTGAATCGTCCCGTCTTTTTCTATCACCTGCCAGGACATTTTAATCGGGCTTGCAGAAAGATCTATCGTTACTGTTTCATCATCATATTTCCCATTGATCATACCGGATGCAGTGAAATCTGTTTCCCATGAATTTGCCCAATTTTCCGCCTCGAAATCAGTATAAGAAGGCATGAAAACGCCGGAATCATATTGGAGCTGCATATCCCCATCCACTTCTCCAAATACCAGATTCATTTCCGTAATCGGAAAATTGAGGATGGATCCATCCTCACATTCGGCAGTAGATTGCGTTACGATTCCGGTACCGTAATCAAGCGCGGATAATACTGCGTTTGATTCATTAACCTCTGATACTGTCAATCCCAACTCTGCCATTTCAGATTGTCCATCCTCCCCATCTATTTGGATTTGATAGATCCATTGGTTACCTAAAGCTAAGGGATAAAAAATATTGTTACAGGGACTATCCTGAATATCCGGCTGGCTTTCCTCTGAATTGCTGCCATTGATATCGGAATCCTCTGGAGCAGGTTGTACATCTGGTGTTCCACAAGATGATGCTAAAACTACTACTACTGATAACAATATGCTGGTACTGATTTTATTTTTCATCATTGCTTCTAATTATCCTCCACCAATTGGCGTAAGAAACGCGATCTTAGTATTTTGTTGGAGTGTATCTTCATCCAATACTATTTTCTTGCCCATCAGAATCATTACATTGTCGAGATGAGTGGTCAGAGCGGGGTACTTCTCTTCTAGGATTTGTTTAACTTCTTTAATTGTTATACCGTCAGGGACAGATAACGAAATTGCTCCGACACCAGCTTTTGTTCTTAGATGATAGTACAAAGAGATATCAATATTGATCATAAAAAACTTTTTTAATTGACCTGTATTTTATCAATAAACATAAAAATTATGTGAAGTATAATTTTAATTATGCTAGAGAAACCTCAATCACTAGTCATTGGAGTAGCGGGAGGAACAGGTTCCGGCAAAACCACTGTTGCAAACGTTATTTTAGAAAGAGTTGGAAAAGAGCATATCTCTTACTTACCGCATGATGCATATTACCGGGAACTGAGTGATTTGCCGCCAGACCAAAAAGCAGCAGTCAATTTTGATCATCCGGATTCTTTGGAAACCGAATTAATGATAAAACATATTCACCAATTAAAAAATGGGCAATCTGTTGAGCTGCCGATTTATGATTTCAGCACACATTCCCGAACAGGTGAGACAATCCGCGTAGATCCGCAACGTGTCATAATTGTTGAGGGTATTTTAATTTTTGCTGAACCAGAATTGAGAAAATTATTTGATGTAAAGTTATTTGTTGATACAAATTCCGATGTGCGATTTATCCGCCGCTTACAGCGTGACATCACTGAAAGGGGAAGAACGACGGAAATGGTCATCCATCAATATCTGACCACAGTTCGGCCGATGCATCTGGAGTTCGCGGAACCCTCAAAAAGATATGCAAATGTCATAATTCCAGAAGGGGGATTGAATGCAGTTGCAATGGATATGGTGATAGCAAGGATCGAAGCACTCCTCAACAAGACAGAGTGATGATGGTGTCTAAGAGACAGCGAACATTATTGTTGAGGATAATTATTTTAATTGCCTTGCTCTTGCTCACTATCTTCCTTTTACTAAATCGTAACCAAATTAAAGAGTTTTCGGAATTTGGTTACGCGGGTGTTTTTATTGTATCGATCCTCTCAAATGCAACTCTTATCATGCCAATCCCTGGAGTAGTATTTACGTCTGCTATGGGGGCGGTTTTTAATCCATTCTGGGTGGCATTAGCAGCCGGTTGTGGTGCAGCTTTGGGTGAGCTTACCGGATACCTGGCGGGATTCAGCGGTCAGTTTGTGATTGAAAGAAAGGAATGGTATCAAGAATTAACAAAGTGGATGAAGAAATACGGCGATCTAACCGTACTGGTCATGGCTTTTATACCTAATCCTTTTTTTGACCTGACCGGAATAGTTGCGGGAGCGTTAAAAATGCCCATTGCGCACTTTTTGTTTTGGTGCGCGATCGGTAAGATTCTTAAAATGTTGATTTTTGCCCTAACAGGATCCTCCATGTTGCAGTTTATGGGACTATAAGGTTCTACTTGTTAGAATTCAATAACCCGGAAGAAACAGCAAGTTCCTGAGTCTCTGTAGTAATCTTTCCCCTGCGGTGATCCTGAATTATTATCTTCAGTTCATTGATCATGTCATCCACATTTCTCCCCGCATTCTCCATAATTGAAAATCTTGCAGAGCTTTCGGATGCTAATGATGATAGGAGACATAGCTGCAAACGCGAATTAAATGAGATGAATTCAATCGTTCTCATTAGCTGCTGTGGATCTGTATCAACGATGAATCCACCACTATTAATATCCCTTTCAACCAGGTTAATATCTTCACGTGGGTAAATTCTTTGCAATGTAGTTGTGTATTTGCTAGCCCCGATATACTTATTGTAAAGAACGGAAATGGATGCGTGCTGGAAATTTGTAGCTGCAGAACTCGATAGAGGGGTTGCAAAGTCCTGTATATTCTTGATATCTGGAAAATCCAGAGAATTTGAAAATAATAAATTTGCTTGTTTAAAAACACGAGATAATCGTTTCCCAATTAATATTATTTCCAACTTATCATTTTTGAATAAGTTTTCTTGGATAAAAAGATTATGGATGTTCTTATTGAAATTCCCACATAACCCGCGATTGGTGCCAATAATATACAGTATCTTCTTCCGTGAAATATTATAGGGATGGTTTATGTTGGCATTTTCTTTTACAATTTTATGAGCACCTTCAAGTTGATTGATATAGGATTTTAGGTTTATCTCCCTGTTTAGGGATGAGCGCCAATTTGAAAGAGAAATTGTCCGCAAAGCGGAGAGAAGTGGGCTGATTGTTTCTATATTTTCTTTTCGGCGATTTATGATTTCAATATTCTGGCTCATTAATTAATAAGTCTCGAGTCTATCCAGATCCCATACGAAAACTACCGCTCCACCTAGTTTTTGAACACCTGAATTTTCGAGGATTTCCTGTTTTGTAAGATCATCTTCATCCAGGATGATATCCGATTTACAGCTATTCTTAATGATCTCGCAGACATCATCAAGCTTTTCGCTGCTGACTGCCGTGAACAGTGTGTATTGAGATTGACGCAGCATACCTCCTTTGGTTTCCATGAAAGTTGCTGAATGACCAGCATCGATTAGTGCATCCAGAACATGCTCCGCTTCATCACGGGGAATGACTGCCATTACCATTTTATTCATTTGCATCATCTCCTTTTTCCCAATATGAAGAAAATGAATCGAGCAAATCTGTAATTTGCTTTTCTATTTCTGGTGTGAAAACTTTTTCAATCTTAATTATTTCTAATACATCAGGTTTATTATTTCTTGACCACATAAGAAGATCTCTCTCGTACTTTTTTAGATCGTTTATTTTCACTGAATCCAAGTATCCGCGATTCGCGGCAAACAAGAGTAAAACTTGTTCACTTAAAGAATAAGGGCGGTGAATGGTTTGGGTAAGAATTTGTTGTAATCTGCGACCGCGTTTGATCATCTGTGTGGTAGATTCATCAAGCTCTGTACCAAATCGTGTAAATTTTTCAACTTCTTCAAATTGGCTCAATTCAAGCTTGAGTGTATTTGCCAACCCTCGGATTACTTCAGTTTGGGCGGCGCTGCCAACGCGCGAGACGGATATGCCGATGTTAACAGCAGGTTTAAAACCCTTGTTGAATTTTTCTTTATCTAAAACAATCTGGCCGTCACATATGGAAATGAGGTTTGTTGGAATATAAGCGGAGATATTACCTTGCTGCATCGCAATGATTGGTATCGCAGTGATTGATCCTCCCCCTTGGTTGTCACTCAGCTTGCATGCACGTTCAAGAAGCCTCGAGTGGAGGTAAAAAATATCTCCAGGATATGCTTCTCGACCTGGGGGCCTGCGCAAGAGCAAACTCAATTCGCGATACGCATCCGCATGTTTTGTAAGGTCATCAAAGATGATAAGTACATCATCTCCTTGGTCAAGGAAGAACTCTGCGACAGTCATTCCCGTGAAGGGAGCAAGGTATTTTTGGGCGGGTGGATCATCTGGAGCGGCTGAAATGACGATTGTGTAATCGAAAGCCTTGTTTTTCCTTAGGACGTCATTTACTAGTGATAAAGATGATTTTTTCTGTCCAATGGAGACATATACACATTTAACATTTTTCCCACGCTGGTTGATAATTGCGTCCAAAGCGAGGGTTGTTTTCCCTGTTTGGCGGTCTCCAACAATCAATTCCCGCTGGCCTTTCCCTATGGGAAATAGAGCGTCGATGATTTTGGAACCTGTTTGGAGAGGTGTGTTTACTGGTGAACGGTGTGTGATGTCGGGAGCTGGACGCTCAATAAATCTGAAATCCAGAGAATTGATATCAGGACCATCATCGATTGGTTCCCCAAGCGCATTTATGATCCTTCCAATAAGATCAATTCCTACGGGAATTTTTAGTTTATTAATTTGATGCGTAACCAGGCTTCCCCCCTGGATTCCCTCATCATTCCCTAATAGAATTACATCGAGAGATGTAGTATGAAGGTTGAGGATTAGCCCTCTCGTGTCGTTTCTAAATTCGACAAGGTCATCAATCGCCGCCTGGGAAAGACCGGAAATGTTCGCAACACCATTTCCGATATGCTGTACAGTCCCAACTTCTTCAAAAATGACTGTGCTAGTAATCTCCTTACTTTTACTCCGAAGAGATTGGATTATGGCTTCTGTTTTTGGGAAGTTCTCCTGTTCGTTTGTATAAGTGTCCTTAATTATTTTTATCTGGTCAGAGATCAATTCAGAGAAGGATTCGTGGGAAAAACCCTTCAATATTTGCTCCATATTGATTTTGATATCTAAGTTCATTTTCCGTTGTGTTTCTCTATCAGGTTATTTACTTCCCTTGATGCCTCTTTTTCAATCTCATCTAACAATGCGTCAAGAGAATTATTGATAATGAAATCTCCCAATCGGATGCGAACGCCGGATCCCAAATCCTTTGTTAAAATTGTATCTAGTTTAACATTTTTATCTGCTAACGCAGAAAACGTACGGACGATATTGGCTTGTTGTTCTTTTGAAAGGGGAAATGCGGTCTCCACTGATAATGCTGGTTCCCTGTCTTCTAAAGAGCGGCGGATAGTTTCAACACGATCCATTTCTTTTTTGCCGAGTTCCCAAATTCTTTCATTCGTTTGTTGAACTAAACTATTATGAATAACATCTGGTGAATGTTTAAAGAGAATTTGTTTGACAATCTCCTTTATTGAAGTGGTCAACTCATCGTGAAAATTATCAATTGAGAGCTTCTGCTCGAATTCTGCTGATTCTATTGCCTGTTTTATGATCTTTTCGGCTTCGATTTTTGTTGCGTCAATGATCTGATAACGGCTTACTTCCAACTCAGATTTAGCCTGCGCGATTCCCCCGTCAATTTTGGTTTGTGCATTTTCTATTTGTTTTTGAATATCTATTTTCGCCTTCTCAGATTCTTCAAAATTACGAATGGTCGCTTTTTCAATTTCTTCCAGTTTCTCTTTTCTTTGCTGAACTCCTGAAATAATCTTCTTAAACATCAGAAAATAAAGAGTAGCCGCAAGAACAATAAAGTTTATGAATTGGAAAAGAATTGTGGTGAAGTTGATATCTAACATAGCCTAATTAAAGAGTTGTGCGACAAGAGGATTGGCAAACAAGAGGATCAGAATAACAAGCAATACATAGATGGATGCCGATTCAAGCAGTGCCATCGAGATTAGCAGTGTTGTGCGGATGTCATCGGCTGCTTCTGGCTGGCGTATTATTCCATCCAGCGCTTTTAAGACTGCTCTGCCCTCAACGATTGAAGGAATTGCAGTACCAACAATGATGCCGATACCACTAATAAGAATTGTTGTAAATGCGATTATATATTCAGGGCTCATTTCGCTCATAATATTTCCTTTTCAAAATAGATTATTTATTGGTGGCAATCGCCAGATCAATATACAAAGAAGATAACGCAGTAAATACATACGCCTGGAGGATTCCTATGAATAGGCTTAACCCAATTAATGGAAGCGGTGCGATAAGCGGAATCAATCCGAAAACGATTGCTGTAATAAGTTCACCGCTGATGATATTGCCAAACAACCTCAATGAAAGAGATAATGTTCTACTAACTTGACCGATGATCTCAAATGGCAATAAGAATATGGGAGAGGCAAATTCTTTAAAGTAGTTAATAAGACCTTTTTTTTGTATCCCGTAAAAATGGACACTGAAAAAGACAACGAGGGATAGGGCGATTGGTGTATTGATATCGCTGGTGGGTGCAGTTAGGATGGGAACGATGCCAATAGAGTTTGAAACCGCAATAAAGATTGCTAAAGAACCAAGTAGCGGGAGATAATTATCTGTATTTTGAATAGTCATGACACCGGAAACTATACTGGTTAGAGTTTCACCGATCATATCAAGTGCAACGGGGAAAGATTTGGAGATAAACAGTACTAGTGAAATGATCACTGCCATCACAACCCATGTGGAAATAATAGTACTGCTGATGGGGATTCCAAAGATGTAAAAAATGATTTGAGGTGTGATTGACTCCAAAACTTATTCCTTGTATCTACTTTTTCTATTTAATGCCAGGAGTGTCCATACCCAGCGGCCGATGATAAATGAAATCAATAAGCTGATGCCATATATTGATCCCTGGCGAAAAGCTAAAAACATAATACCAGAAGCGCAAAGGATTCGCAGGGCTGAGAGTACATAGACCTTAGTGATAATTTTACCCGGATTTTTTTCTCCGAGATCTTTTAGTGATATCCATTGCAGCCAACCTAGTAATACTCCTGTGACCAGTCCGGTTATTGCCCAGACTATGCATATTAATATTGAATATTTCATCTAGAATACCATAATTAATTATCTGGTGAATGCGTTCTGGTGGCAAGGATTCTTACCAGGTTGTCCCGAACAAATAAAATGCTGTCCGATACTGGAATTGTGTGATCTATTTTAGATATTCTATATTTTAAAACCCCTGCAGATATTTGACCAATTAAGGGCGCGTGATTGGAGAGTATGCTAATTGGGTAACCGTTAGACAGAAAAGCATTGAGGGACTCAACATTCTGTATTTCCTTATCAATTCCATAAGGTGATTGAATTATTACTTTCATTCGCTTGTTATTTCCGTGCGGCTGGATTCTAACTGCTCGGCTTTATGAATAACTTGTTCGATTGTTCCAGCCATATAAAATGCTTGTTCAGGGATATGATCATGTTTCCCGTCTGCTATATCCTTGAATCCTTGTAATGTATTAGTGAGCGGTACAAATTGCCCACTTTGGCCTGTGTACTGCTCGGATACAAAAAACGGTTGCGTTAAGAAGCGTTGGATGCGCCTTGCTCTTTTCACAATTATTTGATCTTGCTCATTTAATTCCTCAATACCTAAAATGGCGATAACATCCCGCAGTTCTTCATAACGGGTTAAGAAAGAACGTATCCGGTTGGCAACATTAAAATGGTTGCTGCCAACTAATTCTTCGGTTAGAAGGGAACTGGATGATTGAAGCGGATCAATCGCGGGATAGAAACCCAATCCTGCCAAATGACGGGATAACACACATGAAGCATCTAAATGGGAGAATGCAGCTACTACTGCGGGATCTGTAAGGTCATCAGCTGGAACATATACGGCCTGAACCGATGTGATGCTGCCGCTGCTGGTTGTTGTAATCCTTTCTTGTAATTCGCCCATTTCACTTTCAAGCGTGGGCTGATAGCCAACCGCTGATGGTAGATGGCCCAGAAGTGCTGAGACTTCAGCGCCGGCCTGAGTATAGCGGAATATGTTGTCGATATATACCAGCACAGATTTGTTTTCATTATCCCGAAAATATTCAGCCATGGTTAATGCGGTTAGAGGAATTCTCAATCTGGCTCCTGGTGGTTCATTCATTTGGCCAAATACAAGGATCGTATTTCCCAGAACACCGCTATTTTTAAGATCTAACCAAAGATCATTTCCTTCTCTACTTCGTTCTCCAACACCTGCGAATAAAGCTAATCCCGAATGCTCAGCAATTGTATTGCGCATCAGTTCTATCATTAGCACAGTTTTTCCAACACCTGCGCCTCCAATTAACCCGACTTTTCCACCTGTTGGGAATGGCATGAGGAGGTCGATGGCTTTGACGCCGGTTATAAAAGGTGAAAAATCAGCTTTTTGGTCCGTGAGAGATGGGGAAGGGATATGGATTGGTTTTCTGGTACCTTCATCGGGAAAAGGCATTTTGTCAATTGGGTTACCAAGTACATTGAACATTCTTCCCAGGGTGGATTGCCCCACAGGAACTTGAATGGGATTTAATGTGTCAATGACACGCATTCCGCGCCTTAACCCGGATGTTGTTCCCATGGCAATGGCTCTCACCGTAGAAGCATTTATGTGTTCCCGAACTTCAAAAACCTCTTTTCTGTTTTCATCTACAGGAATTTCCAAGGCATTATTAATTCCCGGAAGATTCCCGCTGGGGAATTCCACATCTATTACAACTCCCATTACTTTGACTAAATAACCTGTATTTTCCAATTGATAACCTTCTGATGAATAATCAATAGATAGTATAACAAATATGTGTTTGAATTTAGTTCGTAAGTGCAATGTTCTGGAATAATTAAAATCACAAAACGTTAATAGGATTAATATAAGATTATAAGATTCTCACATACTGATTAGTAGCTGAAAACAAGATATCTCATATAATATGTTCTTAGTTATTTTTTATTAAAAAAAAGGGTTGCCTATGAATGAACAGACCGCAATAATAATTAAGGGATTACAAAAATTTTATGGAGATGTTCACGCGCTGCGCGGTGTAAACCTGGAAGTTAAGCAGGGAGAAATGTATGGGTTTTTGGGACCTAACGGCGCGGGAAAAACGACAACCATCCGCTGTATGTTGGACCTCATTCGTCCTCAGGCAGGTTCAATCGGTATTCTGGGTATGAACCCGCAAAAGCAGCCGGTTGATGTTCGATCTAAAATCGGTTATCTGCCAGGAGAATTAAATCTGGAAGCCAATGTAAAAGTGCTGGATGTGCTGTGCTATTTTGCAGATCTTCGCAGGAAGGTGGTCAACTGGGATTACGTAAGGACACTAACCCAGCGCCTGGAATTAGATCTCAACCTACCGGTAAAAAATCTCTCTAAAGGAAATAAGCAAAAAGTGGGGCTGGTGCAGGCTCTCATGCCTCGGGCAAAGGTTTTACTACTGGATGAGCCCACCGCTGGATTGGACCCCTTGATGCAGCAGGAAGTGTATAAAACGTTGAAAAACGCACGAGCAGAAGGAACAACTATCTTCTTCTCCTCACACATCATCAGTGAGGTGGAGGCCATCGCGGATCGGGTAGCTATCATTCGGAAAGGTATCATCACGGAAGAGATCAATCCTTCCCAGCTTGCTAGCATGACCATACGCAAAGTAAAACTGCGTTTCAGGAAAATAATCGATACCGGGCCTCTGACAGCCCTCGAAGGTATTTCTTTGGTTTCAAAGGGTAATGGGTTGGATATCACCCTGAAGGTTGAAGGTGACATGGACTTGTTAATAAAAACATTGGCAAAATATCCAGTGAACAATATTGAAACCCTTCATCCCTCTCTAGAGGAAATTTTCCTGACTTACTATAAAAATGAAGAACAGGAGGTGTGCTGAGATGTTTGCTGAATTTAAGCATACTATCCGCCGCTTACGCGGTCAGGCCATCGGTTGGAGTATTGGCCTGGTTCTTTATGGTCTTCTTCTGGGCTCTTTCTATGATGACATAACTGCCATGGAAGGCATAGATGAATTATTGAAGGGCTACCCGCAGGAAATGCTTGCATTCTTCGGAGGTATGACTGAGATTACCACTCCATGGGGATATTTGGATATCGAATATTTTACCCTTATGAGTTTGATCATCGGTATTTTTGCAATTGGAGTGTGTGTGAATCTAATTGTGGGAGATGAGGAGAAAGGTCTGCTCGACCTTGTTCTCGCGCATCCCATCAGCCGAACACGGCTCTATTGGGGGCGGCTGATGGCCTTCCTCACTGTGATCGTGGCGATCCTGCTCATTGCCTGGTTGAGTTTGGTAATACCTTCCAGCGTCTATGGGTTCGACCTGACACCAATGGAATTCTTGCGTCCATTTCTCTCCCTATTCGCGATTTCAGTGTTTTTCAGCACACTTGCCTTGCTGCTAAGCTTCATTCTG
>Ga0209345_10006647_pt1 | contig 10417 bp, 13 predicted proteins | sample Cruoilmetagenom7_FD_187294 | JGI IMG/M metagenome (GOLD analysis project Ga0209345, IMG submission 187294) | Oil polluted marine microbial communities from Coal Oil Point, Santa Barbara, California, USA - Sample 7 (SPAdes) (version 2) | ecosystem: Environmental > Aquatic > Marine > Oil seeps ... | reverse complement strand
ACATTGAATTTTCTAACAAATTAATTCTTGTATTTTCTGCTAATGTCATAAAAGCAGAACGGTCTTTTTTATCTTCAATAGACTCAGCAAGACCTTCAGCATATGAAGCAAATGCAGCATCATCAACAAGAATTGCTTTCATATTACCTGGCTTGCTCGGATCAACGCCACTGATCTTTTTAGTTGTAGCGTATACTTCTGTAAGTAGTTCTTTTAACATTTTAGTAAATCCTCCGTAATATTTTATATATTATAAAATATAGATATTTTACTCACAATTTATAATATGTTCTAAATAGTTGGGGTGGTTAGATATCTATTATTATGAATAAATATATCAGTTAGTAACTCAATGCTTTAGTTAGTAACTCAATTAACTACGTGAAAACCTCTTTCGTATAATTTGAAGAGTTTCAGTTAAATGATGATCTAACTTATCAGAGGTTAGTTTATTCATAACTTTCAATAAAACTATAGTCTGATTTTTAATAGATCCTTCATATACAAGTCCTGAGTTTACCAATTTTTCAATTCTAGTTAATAACTTAGATACTTTTTTCTCTTTGTTATATTCAGTCATTAACTCTTCTAACTCTTTCTTCTTTTTTTGGACAATATTTTTCTTTTCATTCAACTGAGTTTTAAACTCATTACTACAACCAATTTTTTCTTGATATATTTCATCAAACAAAGGGTACACATTTTGAATAATATTATTTGCCAAAATCACTTTTGATTGATCTATTGTTGATTTTGTTACGTCTGGTATTTTAGTTACAGATATTTTCATAATTCACTTCCTAACGCATCCAATAGCGTATCTCTTAATACCTGATTGCTCTTTTTTAAATTAGATAACCTAGTTACAACATTTTGAGTAAGTGTTTTTGATTGCTCTACTAAGTTTTCTTGTTTTCTGATATGTTGCTTTACTATATTCAAATCATCATCCATATTAGTCATTTTATTTTTTAATGGAAAATTCTCATCCATTTTACAAACAGCAAATATTCTTTCAATGATTTGTGGTAATAATTCTTTTTTGTTTGTTTTTTTCTCAGGGTATTCTATTTTCACAAGTTTATCCTTTCCTTTATATACAAACTTTATTTGCTAAATTTATAGTTGAACATTCTGATCCTAATTTGTGACCATATTTATAATGACATGTTTTACATAGAACAATTCCATTATCAGGATCTAAAGCAAATAATGGTTTCAATTTAACTGGAATTATATGATGACAATGTAAATTTTCTTTTGATCCACATTTTTGACATTCATAGTTATCTTGTTCTAGTACAAGATTTTTCCATATGTGATATTCTTCTTGAGTATAAGGTTTTTCAACTTTTTTGAATGGATCAATGCCATGTGAATTATAAAGAGGGCATTCTTGTTTACATTTATCTGAACAATAAAAACAACATAAATCTCTACCTGAATTTTCTAAAGCACTTATTCTTGCTTCTATTTGTCTTGTTGTTGGAGTAAACCAACCATCTTGTTCTTTTGAATTTATACAATCATGGTTTTTACAATGAACTTGAATTTCTTTTTGATTCGGTTTGTCAGGGTTATATCTCATTTCTTCAACCTTAGAAAAAAATGGATATTTTACTTTTATTTTTTCTATAGTTCTTCTACATGAATAAGCAAATATTCCTTTATTCCATGGCTCTCTACCTTTTAATTTTTCACTTAATATATTTTTAATCTTAAGACTACGTTCAATTCCTTTATTCCAAGGTATTCGTCCTATAGCTTTTACACGTATTTTTTCTTTTATTTCTGAAGAATGTTTTTTTCCATAATTAGGATTATTTTCTCCAGAAACAATTGTACTGATCTTTTTTTTAAACCCAGGACATTTTTGCCATTTTTCAGAACAACACCATTTACTATTCTTCAACTGATATGTAGCTTCTTGTCCACAACCATATTCACATAAAGGCAATCAATTAAACCCATTTATCGAAAAATCGAATAACTTTATTTTCTATTAATTGATCAAAATATTCTGGCATAAAACATTTATCACCAATACATATCATATCTTTATTTTCCGTTAACATATGACTTTCAAATTGCATTTCATTAAAGTCGACAACTGCTGATTTATGTGATGGCATAGAAACAGCATCGAAAGCAATAATAGTAAGAGGTGCTTTTACAACATTATGATCCTGTAATCTTTCTAACTCTGCTAATCCACGCATTGAAAATCCTACACCAGTTTTATCCTGTAATAATCCATGTAAAATACGACCATTTGGAGTTGATGTAGTTTCCATTTCAGCTACTAATTGATTTCCTCTAAATTCATAATCTCGAATGATATGAGATACTTCTTTTAGAGAAACAGTAGTCTGTCTAATCCCATCAACTTGATCATTAGCTGTCGGCAGGGGATGATCAAGTTCACTATAAAAAGCTCTTCTTTTCATTCTACCATCACAACTTCCCATGCCTTCTTTTAAAACGACAGTTGGGTACATTCTATTATTTTGATTAACTTCCTCACATGATTGTATAGGGCATCGAAATATTGCTTTTCCACTAGATGATTTAACAATCTTTGCTTCTGAAAATATAGACTGTTCAATAATTAATGCTGACATTTTATATTGACTCCTTATTGGATAGATTAGTATTTATTTTTGTTAATCCAATATTTTTCATTTTATTACTTTTTGTTTTATAATAGGTAGCAACAGATTCATATACTTGTTTTAAAAATTTGTAATACATTACAATTATTTCATCAATTCTTTCTTTTGGAGCTTTTGGAGGTTGATATGTTGGAATGTTTGATGATAATATCTCAAATAATTCTATTGCTTTAGAAACTAATACTCTAACTCGTAGAAGCTCAGGATCAGATGTATCTGAAATGTATGATTCGATTGTTGTTAACCTTGTATATATCTTTTTCAATTCATAAACACGACCAATTTCAGAGGGGGATTTTATTTCTGGTTCCGCAGCACCACCCATAGCATTCATATCCTCTCCTGGTGGAACTTCGCCTTCTACGCCTTCTGGTGGAACTTCACCTTCTGCTGGTGCTTCTGGAGGAACTTCACCTTCTGCTGGTGCTTCAACTGGTGCTTCTGGAGGAACTTCGGCTTCTTCTGGTGGAACTTCAACTTCGTTAAAAATCTGTTCAAGTTCTACTTTTATATCCTTATCATTATCTGCTGGTGTAGTAGCTCTGTTAGTTATATATGGCTCATCTACTCCTTGTACATCTTCTACATCAGTCCCATCACTATCATATCTATTAGCAAGACTTGTACCGAACCCTGCTGCTCCAGTACTAGATGAACTGCCGATATCTTCACTATTAACCTTAATATTTTTTAATTTATCAATCATATTAAATTGTGTTTGTAATTGAAGTAATACGTCTGTTGGGTTTGCCATTAAAACTCACCTCCGGGCATTGGCGCTCCTCCTACTCCTCCCATTGGACCCATTCCCATATCATCTTCTGATTTAGAGGGATCTAGTGCCTTTTCAACTTTTTCATCAATTTCATATTTCTTAATTTCTTCCCAATCAAATTGTGGTAAGTATCGTTTTTTGGCGTATTCTTTCGGTACACCAATTCTTTCAAGACTTTCAATTAAATTGGTTAACTCATTCATATACCTCGATTCTCTTTCAAATTGAAGGGATTTAGGAACTGGAAATGCAATCTGTACTGTGTCTAATAATATAAGCGCTTCTTCTGGAATAATTATATTAAATAGCTTAGTGATTAAATCATTTACTTGTTCTGTTAAAAACTTTTGATATCTTATAATCGTTCTAGCAAACAAAATATTTTCTTCGCTCAAGGCAGATTTATTAGATAGATTTTCTTCAATTCCAATAAATGCTGGGGGTACACCTAAACTCGCAACTAATTGATCTCTCATCTGTTTAATTTCATCAACTTTACTTCTTGTATCAACATTGCCTTCAGTAAATGTTGAGATATCAACAAATGGTTTTCCATCTCTTTGTGGAACATATACATCTTCAAAAGTGGTAATCATACTTGGAATTGTATCAACAGTTCCGAAGCTATCAAGACTCACTTTTCTTTTTCTAAACTCTTCTTTCATAGACTCAATGGCCTTACGAGCATCCCTTGGAAGACCAACTTCAATTGCAATTTTACGTTTTTCTGTTGATCTTGATAAACGTTGAATTGCTAATGCTGTTTCTAATGCAATTAATACTTTAGATGAATATTGAGTACTATCAAAGATTGATTCACCATATGGATAATACTTTGTAGTTGGCATCATAAAATGAGTCATTTTATCAGGTGGTACATATCGAATTTCTAAAGATTTATTCATATCAGTTTGAGCTAACATACTTTGAATAATATCTTTTAATTCTTTATCCCCTTTTAATTCTTTAACTTGTGGTATTTTCTTTTCAAGATTTTTTAATATAGCTATACAAACATTATTAACAGCTTGATCTGTAATCACTGCATTACTTACTTCCTGAGGTGGGAAAACTAAATAACCAAAACATATAGGAAAGATTTTACTTTGTAGTCTTAATATATATTGAGGTTCATGAAAAACAAGCTGTATATCTTTCAGTGTTTTGAGTTTTATTTTAATTTTATCATTATCTTTAGTTGATTTCTTTTCCCTTGGTTTTATGCTAGCTCTCTCAACAAATGCTGAATAATCAATAGAAATTTCATATCGTTCTTTTCCTTCTGTTATAATAATTTTATCTTTTATACCATGTTTATAATCTATATCAAGAGCTTCATTATATTGTGCTTCTGATAATATTGATCTACTTGTTAATGCAGTTTGTGGATCAGTGATTTCACAGAAAAAATCTCCAAATAAAAGAGTATTACGAATAATTAAATCTAATTTTTTCTCAAGACCTATTTTTTCTAATACTTCTTTGATGTATTTAACTTTTGCTGCGGTTGGAATTTCATCTTGAATATACTCAATTGGTTTAATTTCTAATGAAACTTTTGTAATATCGTCCGGAGATAAAATATTTTCAACTAATACCTGTAATGCTCTATGACAATAGCTGATGTTTGATACAATTGCTTGATATGATTTGTATCTTGCTATACGACCACTTTGTCCAAATGTTGCAGGACCTACACCCTGATTAAATAAATCTCCACCTGTACCGCCACCTAAATTAATATTATGAGATGTTTTAGAAATAAGACTTTTTACTAAATCAACATAGCCATTTCTTCCACCATGACTCTTATATGTAAGAATATCCTTGACAGCATTATCTAGTTTGGAATCTATTTTTTGTGTCTGTGTTTTTACAATCGTGGACTTTAGTTTAGCAAATGTGTCCTTTAAATCCGGCATTATTTATCTCCTAGCAGCACTGCGCACTCTTGGACTATATTTCTTATGTACAGCAGCTCTATATTTATAATATAATTCCCTATAATGAATCATTCTCTTGTATAACGGATCGTTTCTCTTTCTGGCTGCAGCGCTTGCCATTTGACCAGTTGCTTTTTTTATTTTCGTCTGTCGTGAAATTTTCGCTCGACTTGTACGTTTAGGGGCTTCTGTTAATGTATCTTCAAGCTCTTTTAATAAAAGATCATCCATTTATTTTAGTCCTCTTTTGTTATATTATTCATTGCCGACTTACGAATCTCATCTTCTTCATATCGACCACTAAAATATTCTAACATAATAAATAGAATTGTTTCTTCGTTACCATATAAATTTACAAATTCTTTTAAAAGAGTCGGTCCTAAATATTTTTGAACAAGGCGAACAAAATCTTCTGATATAGTTTTATATTCATCATCAGATACTCTATATGCTTCCAATGAATATGCAAGAATTTTATCTTTATGTACCATATCATATGCTTTATTCATATGATAATCCAATACAGAAATATATCCTGAAAAATTCTTAATATAAAGTAATCTTTTGATGAAATTGAATACAGACTTTATAAAACTTGATGCAATAATTATTAGTAGGACTATGATAGTGGAATAAATCAAATCAATAGTTATCATAATTTTCACTTTCTTTAATCAATATCGGTTATTATATCTTCTGCTATTTCTATTGAGGGTGTTACTTGTTCTGGTTCAGGTATTGCTTTTTCAGATTCATCAGACTTATCAACCTTAATAAAAGAAATATCACCAGGTCGAATGATAAGAGATGTAGTATTGGTATTGAGTATTGCAACATTATTTATTGAAAACAATGATGCTAAATTTTCTGATAATTGATCCTTGGTTAGATCTTCATCATCAAGTATGTTCACATGATTTCCACATTTTAAATTTATTTGTATACGATTCATATACTCTCCTAACTCTCTTCATCAAAAATCAATTTATCTAAAAAAGTTTTAGGCTCGGCTACTTTTTTATGCACTATAGGAGCTAATTCCTCTATTATTACTTTTTTAGTTGTTGTTGATATTTCCTGAATATCAATAGAATCTTCAATTACTTCAATGATTTTATATGTTAATCCTTTTGCATTAAACTGAACTTTGTATGCTTGTAACTCTTTTTCAGTTACTTTCAATAAAACAGGAGTTCTTACTTTTCTCCCATTTGGTAAAAATATAATACCGTTTGTGGTTACTTTTACCTTAAACTTTTTCATATAATTCCCTTTTCAAATGGAGTGAATTTTATATATCCACTCCATTTTATTTATATTAAGGATATTAAATTTTAATATCTTCTATACTATCTTCTTCAATCGCTTCTTTGAAAATCTCAAATGCTTCTGCTAAATCTTCATCATCTTCATCATCTTCACTACCCGATGCAGAATCTTGAGCTGATGGTAAAGGACCAGGTCCTTCGCCAGCATTTTCGTTATAGTGTTTTGATTTAACTATCTCATCGGATAAATCTTTTCTATCAGGAATTTGTCCATTGGATGTACCAGTACCTGCTTGAGATGTTCCTGTACCTTGGGCATCTTCATCAGGGCGTTTAGCTTTCTTTTCATCTGGAGCTTCCATTCCGTCTTTGATACCATCGTCAGTATATGTCATAACATCTGCTTCATCAATATCTTCCATTTCATCAATGAGTTTTTCAATAACTGAATTTTCAATATCTTCTGTTACGTCAACTTCTTTATCAACATCAAGATCTTTTGGTTCATCAGCATCATCAGCACCATCATCAGCACCATCATCAACGTCAGCATCATCTTGTTCAAAGAAATAATCAAGAGCTTCTTTCATATCTTCTTCATCAGCATCATCAGCATCATTATCGTCATCATCGTCATCATCTTTGTTTAAAATTTCTTCTGCTTCTTTTGCGATCTCTCTTTCTTGATCTTTTTCCATAGCACGAATATCACTTGCATCTGATGTTCCAGCCTGTGTGGTCCCTGTTCCGTTAGCGTGTTTCTCAGCATCAGTTTTCTTTTCAGTACCATCTTCGTTGTATTCTGTTTCTGTAAGATCATCAACATTTACTTGATCGGTTTCGTCTTCATTGAAGTAATATCTTTCAAGAATACTAGCCGCATCTTTATAAATAGGAACCTCACCATCACCATCCCAAGATAGAATCGGGTCTAACATGGGACCTTTTACTTCAACAGTCTTAGATGTATCAAATTCACTGATCGCCTGTTTTAATAAGTTTTTATATGAAACTTTCTTTGTTGCCATTTTGTTAATTCCTCCTGTATAATCAAACATAATAGTTGAACATAAATTAATTTTATCAGTAATTTGTTCTAAATATATATTTTGATTGTCTCTAGTTAACTTCTCAATGACATTTCTTATTTGTTAAACTCCACATGTCGAACATTCAGTCCCTGTTTTATGACTATATTCTTCTTGAGTTATTATATTGTCAAACCACTAAACTGAAAGGAAACTTCGGAAACATTGGATTTAGTTGTATTATCCGGTCTGTTTTCATTTGATAATACACTTGTTGCACTATCAAATTTGAATTTATCAAATGCTACATTAAAGTCAACTGCAATGTTTGATTTACCTGCTCTGTTTTTACCAACCTTCCCATGAACTATACAATCATTGATAGGGTCTTTGGCTAATAACATAACAAAATCAGCATGTTCAACCTTTTTAATTGATTCAGATATTTGATCGACTCCAAGGTCTGCTGAATTACTAATTCTATATGCTGATCGACCGAGTTGTGAAGCAGTAACCACGGGAATGTTATATTGAACTGCTAATGTCTTTAATGATAAAGTAACATGACCCAATTCCATTCGATAAATATCATATTTTGTATCTGATTTTAATAAGTCTAAATAGTCTATATATAATCCGGCAATTGTTTCTTTCCCATATGTTTCAATTACATCATCAAGAACACCCATTAAATCAACAGGACTCACACTCATTGCAGGAAAATACTTCATAATAATTGTTGTACCTGATCTCTTTAAGTTATCTACAATCATTTGTTTAATTGGTAATGGATTTTCTCCACCAATATCCTTCAACATTTCAACTAATGTTGAATTAAACATCGGCATATATGTGCGTATCAATGCCTCTTCAATTGTATTCTCAAGAGATACATAAACATATACTCTATTTATGGCTCTATCATGTGGAAATCTTGATGAACCAATTGGTATATCTTTTAATGCTGATTTATAAATGGAGTTATTTAAAATAGTAGATTTACCAGCACCAGAACCACCGCCATAAATATATAATCTCGATGGTTCATAACCTCCATTTAATATATTATTATCAAACATATCAAATCCAGTTGGAGTTGAATTGCTTTTATCGTATTTTTTCTTAATCATTTCAAGTACATGTTCATAATTATCTTGCATCAAATCTAAAGATGAAGATGCTTGAATTGTAAGGGCACGATTACTATCCATCATATTTGAATATAAAGTTTTAATGGTTGATTCATAATCATCGACTAGACTATCAATTGAATCGAATGTGCCATCTTTAATTGAAGTTAATACCTTATCTAATTCATCATAATTCTTAAATAATGCACCTATTTTCTTTCTTAGACGCACCTGTTCGAGAGTACTCTGAAATGCTATACTATGTACCTCATCGTTAATCATCATATCCAGAAAGTCATTATGCTGCTTAAATTTCTCACTAAATACAACACTATCATATATATTTTCAACAGATTTATTTTCTGCTAACATATTGGTTATAATTATTAATAAGTCTAATTTATTCTTTACTGAAATTGGTACATCTACTGTATCTTTTTGATTAGTAAATGTTATTACTTCAAGCACATCTCTATAAAGCGCTTTACTTCGTTTGACTGTTGATTTCTTGTTTAATAATAAAGAAAAACAAGAATTTAAAAAAGATTCTGTAATCAAATAATGACCTCCTTTTATACATTTGTTACTTTATATTAAATTTTTATCTATATAGTATCTTCACATGAAAAATAAGAATTCATTATTTCCACCTACTATCATTATTTTGCCCCATGACTGCATCAATAAATTCTAAGGTACATCTTCCTAAACATCTTGAACATCTTTCTAGTGTAAGACATTCATATTTTATACTTTTTTTTATTTCTATCTTTATTTTATATCCCCACCCTTTACATTTATTACAGATTTTTTCTCCCTTATCCAAAACAAGATGAGGATTTTCATTGATTGTTATTATATCAGTTCTTAAGTTCATATCTTCAAAGACCTCTTTTTAGAATCAAGTTCATTGAATTCATCTTTAGACAAAAACTTATTAATTAAATATTTACAATAATCTTCATCCAATGTAATTAACATATCTAAAGATCGAGAAATACTATGAGCTTTTGTTTTCTGTTTTTTTGTCAATTTTCCTTGATTGATGATCTGTGTAACATCAAGACATGATTTATAAAACTCATCTAAATTACCTTGTTCATATAAAGGATATAACTTATTTGCATATTCTTTCATATCGGTTTCAATTTGAGCATAACGCCCTAAAGTATATAACATAGAGTATACTTTAACATCTTCATGAAATGTATTTGTATTAGAATCATAAACACCATCCACTGTGATTGGTTTAAATCCATTACTGGCGGCACAATCATCTAATAAAATTTGAAATTGATCAATTACTTTATTACTTGACCATGTATTGGTATCTATATCAAGTTTATCATAAAATCGTTTATTCAAATTACTAGATTTAATATTCATCTTTTGAATATTACCATGTATATCTAATACATTGATATATCTAGCTTGCATAACTTGTTTATAAATACCAGATGAATCATATGTAATATTTAAATCAATGTTATGATGCTGTTTCACAACAATTTTAAATAATTCATAAAAGAATATATCTCTAAAATTAGCACCCCCTAAAATATGAAAGTTTAAATAATCACGACCATATTTTTTGGCTTCAT
>Ga0209345_10006646_pt1 | contig 10420 bp, 10 predicted proteins | sample Cruoilmetagenom7_FD_187294 | JGI IMG/M metagenome (GOLD analysis project Ga0209345, IMG submission 187294) | Oil polluted marine microbial communities from Coal Oil Point, Santa Barbara, California, USA - Sample 7 (SPAdes) (version 2) | ecosystem: Environmental > Aquatic > Marine > Oil seeps ... | reverse complement strand
CATCACCGCATGCGCCATCGAATAGCCGCCACGGATCAGGAATTCGAGCGCGTTGTCGAAACAGGCCGTATCGGACTGGCCCTCGTAGGAAATCGGCCACAGCTTGGAAATATCGTCGCCAAACAGCGGCGAAGACACCGACGCCTGCCGCGCTGCCATCCAGTTGACGTTGCCGCGCAGCGTGTTGATCTCGCCATTGTGCGCCACCATCCGGTAGGGGTGGGCAAGCTTCCAGGACGGGAACGTGTTCGTCGAAAATCTCTGGTGAACCAGCGCAACGGCGGATTCGAAGCGGGGATCGCTCAGGTCCTTGTAATAGGCGCCGACCTGGTAGGCCAGGAACATGCCCTTGTAGACAATTGTCTGCGTCGACAGCGAAACGAAATAGAAGCCGTCATCGCTTTCATCGGTTTCATTGTAGACCCGGTTCGAAATCACCTTCCGGAGCACAAAAAGCTGGCGCTTGAAGTCGTTCTGGTCATCGACACCTTCGCCTCGGCCGATGAACACCTGGACATGACGCGGTTCGGTCGCGGCAATCTCCGGAGCCTTTGACAGCGATGAATTGTCGACCGGCACATCGCGGAAGCCAAGCAGGGTCTGACCTTCGGCGGCAACGACCTCGGCGATGATCCCCTTGAGGTGCTCACAGCGTGCCTCGTCCTGGGGCATGAAGATGAAACCCACGGCATAATCGCCGGGATCGGGCAGCGTCACGCCTTGGGCGGCCATTTCCTCGCGGAAAAACCGGTCAGGGATCTGCACCAGCAGCCCTGCGCCATCGCCCATCAGCGGGTCGGCGCCGACGGCACCACGATGGGTCAGGTTCTCGAGCATGAACAGGCCGTCACGCACGATCTGGTGCGACTTCTGGCCTTTCATATGGGCAACAAAACCGACACCGCATGCATCATGTTCGTTGCGCGGATCGTAAAGGCCCTGTTTGTGCGGCAATCCAAAGGTACGCGCGGTGGCCGTCTTGGTCTCGGCACGTGCCTCACAAGCGGTAACGTCCGTCAGAGATGGTGAAAGGTCTGCCATCTTCATTCCTCCTTCATGGCCGCCGTGGCGGTTGATCCCGGTCCATCATTCGCCCCCGCCGGGTGCGGCGACGCTGAAAGTTCCGGATACATCTGTCGTCTGGCCTTGCGCGCCTAAAAAGCTTCACCCGGTGTGTGCGGGCGCGCGGCGTGATTTGTATCATGAAGGGGCAGGACGGTCACCTTGAACCGGTGGATCGAGAATTGGCGGATACTGCCAACAGCCCCCTGTATCTGCCAGGACCTTTACCAGCCGGCCAGGACAGAGACAAATAGGACAGTAAGGCTGTCCTATTTCGAATGTTCTATGACAGAATGCAGGCGGCTGCGCAAGATACCGAACTCAAAAAACCGCATCCAAACGACCGTAAATGATCGATTGCAACAGATATGCGCAATTTTATTACGTATGCCGACGGCTTTGCGGCGTTTTGCTGTCACGGACTTGGAATCAACGGCCAGCGGATGACGCTCCCGGCAACCCCGCAGGACGCATTTGCAAACTTCATCCGCCTCCCCGGGCACTTTGAAAGCCACAAAAATCATGCGATAGCCGGACGAACTCAAGCTATCGGAGAACCACGCTCATGATCTTCACTTCCGACAACTGGGCGGGTGCTCACCCGGCAATCGCAGCTTCGCTCTCGGCCCATTCGACCGGCTTTGCCCCGGCCTACGGCGCCAGCGATCTCGATCGCAAGGTTGAGCAGACCTTCAACGACATCTTCGGACAGGAAGTCGCGGTTTTCTTCGTCGGCACCGGCACGGCGGCCAACTCGCTGGCACTGTCGGCGATCAACCGGCCGGGCGGCGTTTCATTCTGTCATCGCGAGGCCCACGTCATTGCCGATGAATGCGGCGCACCCGAATTTTTCAGCCACGGCTCCAGGCTTGTTCCGGTGGATGGGCCGGAAGGCAAGATGAACCCGGCATCCCTGGAAGCGGAAATCGCCCGGTTTCCCGAAGGTTTTGTCCATGCCGGTCAGCCGATGGCCATCACCCTGACCCAGGCCACCGAGTCCGGCACGGTTTATACGCCCGACGAGATCCGCGCGATCTCGGCAATCGCCAAGGCTCACGGCCTGCCGCTGCACATGGACGGCGCCCGTTTTGCCAATGCGCTGGTCGCCCTGAACCTCACGCCTGCCCAGATGACCGCTGAACTCGGCGTCGACATCGTCTCGTTTGGCGGCACCAAGAATGGCTGCTGGTGCGCGGAAGCTCTCGTCTTCCTCGATCCGGCAATGGCCAGCCAAACCCCTTTCATCCGCAAACGTGCTGCCCACCTGTTTTCCAAGAGCCGCTTTATCGCGGCCCAGTTCGACGCATACTTCGAAGACGGCCTCTGGCTTGACATCGCCCGCCACGCCAATGCGATGTCTGCGCGCCTGCAATCGGGTATCACCAGCTCGGTCAATGCGCGGCTTGCATGGCAGAGCCCGGCAAACGAGACATTCCCGATTGTGCCCAAGGATCTTGCCAAGCAGCTCGCGGCAAAGGGAGCGATGTTCTACGAATGGTCCCCGCCACGCTCGGCCGCCCATCTCGTCGGCACGGAAGAAACCATGCTCCGCCTGGTGACCAGTTTCGCCACCACCCAGGACCACGTCGACCAGTTTGTCGACTTGCTGGGTTAAGGCCATACACTTCGACAAGAAAAACAGTTCAAAAAAGTAATACACATCACGGCAAGTTCACGGCCAAGTGATGCCGGATAACGTGCGCTTGATTTCCAAGTGATGTAACAATTCGTCATTGTTCTCCTGCCGGACAGGAACAGTCCGGAAACAGTTCAAAAACATCCAAGGAGAACACCATGTCGCAGAAAACACTTATCGGTGCATCAACGCTCGCCGGTGCAGTAGCTATGGCTATTTCGGGCGCAACGTTCCTCGCATCCACCCAGGGTGCAGCCGCTGCCACCGAAAAATGCTACGGTGTCGCCCTGGCCGGCAAGAATGATTGTGCAGCCGGTCCCGGCACCACATGTGCAGGAACCTCCAAGGTCGACTTCCAGGGCAATGCCTGGAAAAGCGTCGAAGCAGGCACCTGCACAACGATGAGCCTTGACGGTGGTCGCATGGGTTCGCTTGAGCCGCTTGATCGCGACCTCCCGGCCTGACCCCAGAACACCCGGTAAACGGAGCCACGAGATGACGCAGTCCGCCCCACTATCGCCGATTGTCGAGACGTCCCGTTTCCCGGCCGGCCCGCTTCCGCCACGTGCGGGAGCGGGTTTGAAGACCGAGCATATCGATGCCATCCTGTCCGATGACTACAGGATCGGATTTCTCGAGGTCCACGCTGAAAACTACATGGGTGACGGCGGCCCGGCCCATCGCGCACTTGCCGCCATTCGCCGCGAGTTTGCGCTGTCCGTCCACGGTGTCGGTCTTTCCATCGGCTCCGAAGGTGGCATAGACCCCGTGCATCTCGAACGCCTTGCCGGCGTCGTCGAGCGCTACGAACCGGCCATGGTGTCCGAGCACCTGGCCTGGTCCAGCCATGATGCAGGCTATTTCAACGACCTCTTGCCAGTCCCCTACAACAATGAGACGCTTGACCGCGTTGCCGCCCATGTCGGCCAGATCCAGGACCGGCTCAAGCGCCCGATCCTGCTTGAAAACCCGTCCACCTATGTGGCCTTCGAACAATCGACCATGAGCGAGACCGATTTCATCCGCGAGATCGCCCTCAAGTCAGGCTGCGGCCTGCTGCTCGACGTCAACAATGTCTTCGTCTCCGCCACCAATCATGGCTGGAAGCCGATGCACTACCTGCGCGATTTCCCGCTGGAGCTGGTGGAGGAAATTCACCTCGCCGGCCATGCGGAAGATGTTGATGATGAAGGCGATCTTCTCCTGATCGATGCCCATGACCGTCCGGTCGCCGATGCGGTCTGGAAGCTCTACGAGATCGTCATCAGCCAGGCCGGCGCCCTGCCGACACTGGTTGAGTGGGACAATGACGTCCCCGAATGGCCGGTGCTGCGCAGGGAAGCTCAGCTTGCCGATGCCATTCTCGACCGGCTCGGACCAGCCTCGCTGCTGGGATCCCGTCATGCCGCGGAATGATCCGGTGATGCCGCCCGGGCAACGCGATTTCGGCGCGGCTCTTCTCGACCCTGACCTGCCGCTGCCAGAAGGAATTGTCGGCCCGCACGGCAAGAACGCGCAGAAGCGCTTCGCCGTCTACCGCAACAATGTCACTGTGAGCCTGATTGACGCGCTCGCCGGAATATTCCCCGCCATCCAGCGGCTTGTCGGAGACAGTTTCTTCCGCGAGATGGCCCGGACATACCTGGTCATGGATCCACCGCAGTCCCCGGTCATCTTTGAATATGGCGGCGGCTTCGCAGCCTTTCTCGAGCGCTTCGAGCCCCTGTCCAAATATCCTTACCTGCCGGATGTCGCGCGGCTGGAGCGGGCCTGGCTTGATGCCTTTCACGCTGGCGACGCCGATCCGCTGGCCCCCGACAGCCTTGCCGCCATCCCGCCCGAACATCTCGCTGACACCACATTCACCGCACATCCGTCGACACGCATTGTTCAAAGCAGCTTTGCGGCAGTCTCGATCTTCTCGGCAAGCCGCGAAGACCGGACACTCGATGGAATACAGCCAGGCGATGCCGAGGACGGGCTGATAACCCGCCCGTTCGATGCCGTGACCGTCCGGCAACTGCCCCCCGGCGCCGCGGACTTCTTCACCGCCTTGATCGCAGGCGCGACACTCGGCCTGGCAGCCGGCACGACGGTCGCCCGGCATCCGGAGTTCGATCTGCCGTCAGCCATCTCAGCCATGCTGGAAGCCGGCGTGTTTTCCGCCTGTTCGTTCGGTCAGGCAAACTTGGAGCAAACCGCATGACATCGACAATTGATCTCCTCACCGGTCTCCACAGGCGCGTTTTCGGCTTTCTCGAACGGCTCGGCGACAGCTGGCTGCTGGGATTTATTGCACGTTTTTCCTTCGCCGCCGTCTTGTGGATCTACTTCCTCAACTCGGCCAGAACCAAGGTCGGTGAAGGTTTCCTCGGCTTTTTCTCGGTCTCGCCGGGGGCCTATTACCAGATCGCCCTTCCGGCGGTGAATGCGGCCGGAGGCGATGTCGATGCGGTGGCGTTTTTTCCGTGGGGCCTGATTGTCATCATGGGCACCTATGCGGAGTTTATCCTGCCGCTTCTCATTGTCATCGGTCTGTTCTCCCGCCTTGCCGCGCTTGGCATGATCGGCTTCATTGCCGTCCAGACATATGTTGACATCACCGTCCACAAGATTGGCGCTGAAAGCATCGGCGCCTGGTTCGACAGGTTTCCCGACAGTGTCATCGCCGATCAACGCCTGTTGTGGATCGTGCCGCTGACTGTCGTCTTCCTCAAGGGTCCGGGATTGTTGTCCGTCGATGCATTGCTGACCAGATACCGCTCCGGCAAGACACACGCACTTCCGGCCTGAACCACCCGTTCCCGCTGCCCACAAAAAATGGCGCTCAGTTTCCTGAGCGCCACGTAGACTATTCCAGTTGGGGAATTGGATCAGGCCTGTTTGGCTTCAATCTGCTTCGGAGTTCCGCCTGTATCCTTGCTGATGGCGATGCGCCGCGGCTTCATCGCTTCGGGAAGCTCGCGCACCAGATCGACATGCAGCAGACCGTTGCGCAACGATGCGCCGGTTACTTCAACATGATCGGCAAGCTGGAAGCGGCGTTCGAACGCGCGCTTGGCGATGCCGCGATATAGGTATTCCGTGCCTTCGGCTTCAGTGTCTTCAGCCTTTTCGCCCTTGACCGTCAGCACATGTTCGCGTGCTTCGATCGAGATCTCGGTTTCGTCAAAACCTGCGACCGCCATGGTAATGCGGTAGGTGGTTTCGCCGGTCCGTTCGATATTGTAGGGCGGATAGGACTGCGACTGATCGGTCGGCGCCAAGCTGTCGAGCATGGTCAAAAGCTTGTCGAAACCGACAGTGGAACGGTAGAGTGGTGAAAAATCAACGTGACGCATGGGTGTCCTCCTTCAGAGCGACTAGAGTTCGCGTTTTGGTGTCTGGGCTGTCCCGCATTGGGCGACATCCCTGCCAGCAGACCCGGTATCCGGCGCCTGCAGCACCAATGTGGGAATTCCTGCAAAGCGGTTCAAGACCTGCCCAAACCCGCCAAAAACCGGCGCCAGCCGCATGAACTCCCGATTAACGGGCTGTTCGGCCACGGTTCAGTGGCCGATCTCTATCGTTCATGCATCAGACACAAACAGTCTGGCTCACCGGGAACATCCCGTCCCTTCTGTTCCGGGCATCTGGCCGGGGCCGCTCGCAAGACGGCTCCGGCCTCTTTACAGCTGCGAAGCCTTTTTGCCGGTGATTGGCCTTTTCCTTTTGACCAAACACAGGCGAACCACTAATCGAAAACATCATGAGCGATGATACCCCCCTGTTGATCGAGACCGACGGCAACCCGGCGCCCGGCAACCATGTCACCGGCTGGTTTGACGGCGTTGGCGGGAAACGGCTGCGCTATGCGATTTTCAAGTCCGACGTGGCAGTGGCGCGCGGCACCGTGGTGCTGCTGCAGGGCCGCAACGAATGCATCGAGAAATACTACGAGACCATACGCCATTTCACCGACCGCGGTCTCTGGGTTGCGACCTTTGACTGGCGCGGTCAGGGGCTTTCCGAGCGCCTGCTGAAAAACCCGCTGCGGGGGCATGTTCGAAGATTTCGTGACCTGGAAGCCGACCTGGCCGCATTTCTCGAAACCATTGTGCTGCCGGAGACCCGCCTGCCCTTTTGCCTCGTGGCCCATTCGATGGGAGCGCTTGTTGCGCTTTCAATGGCGCCAAAGCTGGCAAACCGCATAGACCGCATGGTGTTGACGGCCCCGTTTGTCGACTTGTCCAACCAGGCCGTACCGGTCTGGGGCCTGCGGCTGGTCACCAGACTGATGCGCATGATCGGCTTGGGCTGGGTTGGTTCGGGCCGCGACAGTTTTCCGCAACCCTTTGCCGGCAATTCCCTGACCACCGATTTCGGGAGATTCTCACGCAACCAGGCTCTCTACGTCGAGCATCCGGAACTTCGCCTCGGCCCACCCAGCCTTGGATGGATCAACGAGATGCTGAACGCGATCGACCGCGTCGGCAAATTCGAGCATCTCGACCAGATCAAGGTGCCGACCTTGCTGATCGGCGCGGGCAATGACCCGATCGTGGCGGCGCACGCCATCGAAAGCCTCGGCAACCGCTTTCGCGCCGGCCGGGCGATCATGATTGACGGCGCACGCCATGAATTGCTGCAGGAAGCTGATCGCTACCGCGTTCCGGTGCTGGCCGCCATTGATGCGTTCATTCCGCCCGACCAGGACGATCCTGTCAGCCCCGGTTGAGCAGTTCCAGCACCGCCTCATGCAGTGCGGCTGACCCGCTGGCGACGATGGTGCCGCCCTTTTCCGGCCGCCCGCCGCTCCAGGTCGTCATCACCCCGCCTGCTTCCTCGACCAGCGGGATAAGCCCGCCGACGTCATAGGGCTTGAGATCGGCCTCGACGACAAGGTCGATATACCCCGCGGCCACCATCGCATAGGCGTAGCAATCGCACCCATAGCGGGCCAGCTGAACGCGGCTCTCAACCCGCTTGTAGGACGGCTCCAGCTCCTCTGCGAAAATCTTCGGCGATGTCGTCATCATGATCGCCTGGTCCAGAGAAACCCCTTGCCGGGTGCCCAGCCGCGAGGTCTTGCCATTGCGCGAGACCGTCGCTTCGCCCGGCCGGGCAATGAACCGCTCCCCGGTAAACGGCTGGTCCATCATCCCCATCACCGCCTTGCCCTTGTGGTAAAGGCCCACCAGCGTGCCCCAGACCGGCAGGCCTGAAATGAAGGCCCGGGTTCCGTCAATCGGATCGATAACCCAGACATAATCGCGGTCGAGGCCGACATCCCCGTGCTCCTCGCCCAGGATGCCATGCTCGGGATATCGGTCCGAGATGATCTGGCGGATCGCCTTCTCGGCGGCCCGGTCGGCCTCGGTCACCGGGTCGAACCCGTTCGCATGCTTGTTGTCGATTGCACCCGGCATGCGGAAGCGGGGAAGTGTTTCCGCCGCGGCCGCTTCGGCGATGGCATCAAAAAAGGCGATATCAGGAAGCATTGGGAATTCCATGAGAGACGAAGTGTTGGCGGGAATGGACGGAGCCGGTATTGGCCCGTTTCCTGACCCGGCTGGCGCTCAATTGCAAGCCGGGTTGGCGGAGCTCGATGACCATTTCGCATACGCACAAAGAACAAGGCCCGATCGATTGACATTTGTGCAGCGCAGCATTAGCTTTGAATGGCAGTCCTTGACTGTGAATGCCCTCCTTGGGCGTTTCCTCCCTAGATTTTGCCGCGCCACAAGCGCGGTTTTTTTTGCGCTCATCACAGCCATCCCGCGCCAGGTGCCTGGTCCACAGGTGGCCGGGCAAGGCTGAAGCATCAGACGCACCTATTCCGCGGCCAGCCGGTCTTCTGAAAACCCCTCGCGGACATAAGCCATCATCTGGCTGGCAAACTCCCACAGATCGGCTTTGAGAAGATCGAAGCCCGGTGTCTTTTCGAGGCTGGTTTCATCGACGTAAAGCCCGCGGTTGATCTCGATCTGCAAGGCATGCAGGCCGCGTGCCGGACGGCCGTAATGCTCGGTGATGAAACCGCCCGCATAGGGCTTGTTGCGCACCACATTGTAGCCAAGTCCGGAAAGGAACGAGACGGCGGCGCGCGACAAGTCATGTGCCGCGCTCGCACCGTAGCGGTCGCCGATGATGATGTCGGGCCGTCGATTGCCGCCCGCCACCCGGACATTGGCCGGCATCGAATGGCAGTCGATCAGGATAGCCTTCCCGAACTGGACATGGGTCTGTGCGATGGTTCTGCGCAAATTGGCGTGATACGGGCGGTAGACCTGCTCGATGCGCGACAGCCCCTCTTCCACGCTCAGCCGCCCCCGGTAGATATCCATGTTCTCGGCCACCAGCCGCGGGATCGTTCCCAGGCCGCCCGCAACCCGCATTGAGCCGATATTGGCGAACGGCGGCAGCGGACCGTCAAACATGCGCGGATCGAGCTCATAGGGTTCCCGGTTCACGTCAAGCCAGGCCCGGGGAAACTGTGCAGCCAGCATCGGCGCTCCCAGCTGAACCACGCTGGCAAACAGCTCATCGACAAAATGGTCTTCCGAGCGGCGGATCGACATGCGGTCGAGCCGCGACATGCTCAGGAATGATTCGGGGTAGATCCGGCCAGAATGCGGCGAATTGAACACGAACGGTTCGGTCTGCTGCAACGGGCGGTGGATCTCGAAAGGAGCAACCGCTTGTGAGCCGGCATCTGGCTTGCCACCCATGCCGGGCCTTTCGGCTTCTTGCATATCTGTCCCTTTGCCCCTGCAACTGCCTGAATCACCTTGCCAGTTGCCCCCACAGCTGTCCAGTCCGGAACAAACAGTGCCGTAAAAGCGTCATGATTCACCTGATGTTTACTGGACTGCCCCATAGATGGGGCGGATAGAGCTCGACGAGCACGCTGACAGGTTTGGAAACAGAATGACCCCGAAAATTCTCCTCGCGGAAGACGACAATGATATGCGCCGGTTCCTGGTCAAGGCGCTCGAAAAAGCAGGCTACGAGGTCCGGTCCTTCGACAATGGCGCCAGCGCCTACGACCGCCTGCGCGAAGAGCCCTTCTCGCTTCTTCTGACCGATATCGTCATGCCGGAAATGGACGGCATCGAACTGGCCCGCCGGGCCACCGAACTCGATCCCGATCTCAAGGTGATGTTCATCACCGGTTTTGCCGCCGTGGCGCTCAATCCCGATTCCAAGGCTCCCAAGGACGCCAAGGTGCTGTCCAAGCCGTTCCATCTCCGCGACCTCGTCGACGAGGTCAACAAGATGATTCTCGCCGCCTGACCAGGCAGGTCTCCGCCGCGCTCGATTTCGCGGCCACTGTCATTTCCATAACCCGGGCACACCTGTCCGGGTTTTGCCGTTTTCGGCCCGCATTTTCGCGTCAACAGCGGGCCTGCGCACAACTTCGGCAAACAGTCGCAAAAAACGCGCTGATTTCGTATTGACGCAGCGGGGGTTTCTGTGGTGTATGCGGCCCATCGGATGGGCGTATAGCTCAGCGGGAGAGCACTACATTGACATTGTAGGGGTCACAGGTTCAATCCCTGTTACGCCCACCATCCTTTCAAACACTTAGACCGGGTTTACGTAGTGGGCGACAGGTTCACTGAACCTTGGCTTAATTCGCTTACTATTCCCAAAATCACGACAATCTCCTGAATTCACGAGCCTAACGGGTTTCCAAGACGTTGTAATGCCCTGCGATCTCACGCGTGCAAGGACTTCCGC
>Ga0209345_10006645_pt1 | contig 10421 bp, 9 predicted proteins | sample Cruoilmetagenom7_FD_187294 | JGI IMG/M metagenome (GOLD analysis project Ga0209345, IMG submission 187294) | Oil polluted marine microbial communities from Coal Oil Point, Santa Barbara, California, USA - Sample 7 (SPAdes) (version 2) | ecosystem: Environmental > Aquatic > Marine > Oil seeps ... | reverse complement strand
AACACTAGATTATTTACAAAAATTATCCCAAGATAAGGAGATTTGGGTAGAGTATGGAATACAATCTATTTATGATAAAACGTTAGAAAGAATAAATCGTGGACATACTTTTGCGAATATACAAGAGTGGATTTTTAAAACAAAAAAGAGAGGTCTTTTAGTTTGTGGACATATGATATTTGGACTTCCTAATGAAACGCAAGAGATGATGATTAAAGGGGTGGAAGAGTCTATAAAACTAGGTATAGATTCTATTAAATTTCATCCTTTGTATGTAACAAAAAATACATTATTAGCAAATGAATACAAACAAGGTGAATTTACTCCAATAACTGAAGAACTTTATATTGATACACTTGTAAAGTCTATTAAATTATTACCAGAAAATATTTCAATATCAAGAGTAACAGCAGGTATTAGTGATAGTACTTTACTTGATCCTCTTTGGTGTAATAATAAACATAATCAAATGCATAAAATTAAACAGGCATTGCTAAAAGAGGGTTTAATCTATTGATGGAAAATCATTTAAAATATTCACGATGTGAAAAACTTTTTGGAGATGATTTTGCAAAATTACAAAATGCGAAAATTATAATACTTGGCGTTGGTGGAGTAGGTGGTTTTGCTCTTGATTGTTTGTATCGTACAGGTATTACAAATATTACAATAGTAGATTATGATATATTTGATGAAACAAACCAAAATAGACAAATAGGAAGTGAAGCAGTAGGTGCTATTAAAGTTGAACACCTAAAAACACTCTATCCAAATGTCAAAGCTATCAATAAAAAAATAGATATAGAGTGGATTAATGATTTTGATTTTAGTCAATATGATTTAATATTAGATGCAATTGATGATATTAAAGCAAAAGTTGAGCTTATAAGAAAATATCATAAAAAACTTATCTCTACAACAGGAAGTGCAAAAAGAATTGACCCAACAAAAATAGAATATATCAACATTTTTAAAACTTTTAATGACCCATTTGCAAGAAAAATACGAGATGAACTCAAAAAAGCAAGATTTAACAAAAATTTTAAAGTAGTATTTAGTAGTGAAAATCCAAATTGTAAAGATTTAGGAAGTTTCGTAGGAGTTACTGGAGCTTTTGGACTTACAATGTGTAGTATCGCAATTCAAAAACTATTAAGTGAAATATAGATAAAATTTAGTAAATTTATAATACTTGAATTAAAAAGGAATTTATATGAGCGGAATTAGTAATAGTGTCGAGCAATTAACACAAGCTCATCTTAGAAATGTTCAACAGTTAGCTGTATTTAGAACAGGAAATAATGATATATATGCTATTAATATAGCGAAAATTAAAGCTTTTATCATTACTGATGAAGTATCAGTAACAGATACTCCAAGGGATACTGATGTTATTGAAGGTATTGCAACAATTAGAGGTGAACCAGTAACTTTAGTAAATCTTGATAGATGGCTTGGTTATGAAAAATTATCACTTAATGAATATAAACTAATCATCTTTTGTGAGTTCAATCATAAACAAATTGGCTTTCTTGTAAAAGATATGGTAAATATTGTTGAGAAAACTACTGCTGAATTGAAAAACTCTGAAGATCAAAATTCAAAAATAACATACACAACATATGTAGAAGTTGAAGGGAAAGAGAGACTTTGTACAGTATTTAATGCAGAACAACTTCTAAGTGATATTGGTTGGACAGATATTAACGTTAGTGATTTAGATAGATACGTTACAAGACCTATTAAATCAGATAAAAAAATTCTTGTTGCAGAAGATAGTGCTGTTGCAAGGGAAGTTTTAAATCAATTCTTGAAAAAAGCTAGAGCTAATTTTGATATTTTACATAATGGTGGAGATTTATTAGATACAATTAAATCTATGAATCCAAAAGATATAGGTTTGGTTATAACAGATATTGAGATGCCAGGAACTGATGGATATCAAGTAGCACAAGCGATAAAAGACAACCCTGCATTAAAACATGTTCCAGTTGTAGTAAATTCAAGTATGACAACAGAAGCTGTAAAAGGAAAAATGGAAAGAATAGGTATAGATGCTTTTGTTGGAAAAACAGATATACCATCTTTATATGATATAGTAGTTAAATATCTTGGATATGCGTAATAAAATCTTTTTCTTTATATAAAACAATTTGAATATTTGATTTATAGATACTTAAATGACCAGAAGTGATGGTGATATTTTCACCATCATTTGGTCTTTTTATCTCTTTATGAAAAAAAAGTTTTATTTTCTCATCTTTTAATCCCTTTTTGAAATATAAGTAACCTTTCTTATAAACTCCCGTTAAATTTTTAATAATATTATTTTGATATTTTAAATCAAATAAATTTATAGTATTTGCATCTAAATAATAGTTTGAATAGTTATAGATTTTCTCTTTTTGTACAATATCCGATATTTTTTTAATCTCTTTTAACCCATTGTATAAATCAATCTCTTCAATAACTAAATCATAACTCAATCCTTGTTGTAGTTCTTGTGAAGGTTTATAAATCATAATTGCCATATCTTTATCTCTTGTGATTATAGCAATGTTATTTGTACGATATATCATTATTACATTGTGAAGTGGAAAATTTTGTATTGTTTGTAAGTCATAAAGTTTTTGTATACTATTTTCTTTTTTTTCAGAATCTTTTTTTATAAATGTATCTTGTATTTTTGTTGAAAAGCTTGCAAATATTGGCAAATGATCTGAATAACCACTATGTCTATAATGATTCCATCTTATTATTTTCTTGTTTTTTAATAGATAATTTGGTTTATAAACATTAAAGCTATTATGAATATAAGATATACCTTTTTTATCAAATAATCCTTTTGATAAAATAATATTATCAGGAGTATTATGTTCTTGTTTAAAAATTGTACTAAATTTATTTTCTTTTAGTTCCAACCATAAGTTATAGTGAACTTTAGTATCATAAGATAATATATCTGTTTTATTTACAAAGTTTTTTTCTATTGTAGTGTTAAGAATTTGGTTAATTCCTGTTATTCCAAAAGTATCATTGAGTTTTTTATCATATTTAAAAGTTTGAAACTCATTATAATTAGAGTTTAAATCACCTAATATAATATAATCTTGATATTGAGCTAAAGTATCTATATCTTTTTTTAATGCTATAGCATATACTATTCGTTTACTCTCCTTAGCTCTTTTAGAACGCCAATGATTCACATAGAGTATGATATCTTTATTTTCTATGGAAATAGTAGTTTTTAAGATATATCGTGCATACTTGTCATTTTTATCAACTTCTATTATTTTATTTTTTTTGATAGGAAATTTACTTAAGATAGCAACACCCACAGATGAAGTACTCTTTTTTAAAAATTGACTATATTTGTATTGAGGTGTGTATTTTACTAATTCTTTTAAGGCAATTTTAGATTCAATTTCTTGAAGAGCAATAATATCTGCATCTAAATCATTAATAACTTTTGAAATATTTTGAATTTTATTTAGAAAAGATTTTTTATTCCATGTTTTTGTATTTGGTTTATACTCTTTGTATTCTGTACCATCATAATTTAAATCGAAAAGGTTTTCTACATTGTAAGACGCAATTTTAAAATCATGTGCATCAAGATAAAATGAAAATACAAATATAAAGATATATAATATTTTCATTTTGATTTTTTTGTTTAGATATTGCTTTTTAGGTACTCTAAAGCTTTTTCTTTAGCTTCGTTTATCTTTGATGGGTCTTTCCCACCAGCTTGTGCGAAGTCTGGTCTTCCACCACCTCCACCATTAACTATTGGAGCAATTGCTTTTATCCAATCACCAGCTTTTATTGAGGCATTTTTAATACCAGCTACAAGTAATACTTTGCCATCTTTTTCTTGAAGAAGTAAAGTTGCTACTTTTTCATTAGCATTTTTCATATCATCAACAAGTTTTTTCAAATCACCTTGTGGTACAATATCAACTACAACTTTAATACCATCAATGTCTAACTCATTTAATGGAGTTACCACATTCTCATGCACCTCTTTTATCTCATTTTTAAGTTGTTTGATTTGTTCTTTTAATTTTGTGATACCTTGAATAATATCTTTATTTTTAACTTCATTTTCAACTTCAGAAATTCTTTTTAAAGCGTCTTTTGCATAATTGATTGCAGAAAGTCCAACTACAGCTTCTATCCGTCTAACTCCTGCACTTACACCACTTTCTTTTACTATGTAAAAACTTCCTATATCTGCTGTGTTTTGAACATGAGTTCCACCACAAAACTCAACACTTATATCACCAAACTCAACAACACGAACCATTTCACCATATTTTTCACCAAACATAGCAATGGCACCTTTATTTTTAGCTTCTTCTATAGGAAGTTCTTCTACACTTCCAACTAACCCTCTGACAATCATAGAGTTTACTAAATCTTCTACTTCATCTAATTGTTCTTGTGTCATTGCTTTTGCATAAGTAAAGTCAAATCGTAATCTATTGTCATCATTTAAACTACCAGCTTGAGATACAGTATCTCCTAAAACCATTTTTAAAGCACTTTGAAGTAAATGTGTAGCACTATGATGTTTTGCTACTTCACCTCTATTTACAACAACAGCAGATACAGTTTCTCCTACTTGCAAAGAAGAAGTTTCAATTTTTACTTTAGAGATATTAAGTCCATGTAGTTTTTTAGTTTCTTCTATGATTGCAATATGTTGATCATTTTCTAAGGCACCAACATCACCTTCTTGTCCACCACTCGTGGCATAAAATGGCGTTCTATCTAAAACTACCCATCCTATTTGTTTTTCCTCTAAAGTATTTATTTGTTTAAAATCAAGACTTAGAAGTGCTATTATTTTACTTGTTGAGCGAATATAATCATAGCCTATAAATTTATTGATACCAATTTTGTCAAGTAACTCTTTGAATTCACCCTCATTAAGATCATCTCCACTGCCTTTCCAAGCAGCTTTTGCTTTTGTTTTTTGTCTATTCATACAAGAGTGAAATGTATTTATATCTACTTTTAAACCCTTATCTTTTAACATATCTTCTGTTAAGTCAAGTGGAAAACCATGAGTATCATATAACGTAAATGCTACTTCTCCACTAAATACTTCTTTTGTATTTTTTAATGCAGAATTAAAAAGTTCCATTCCACTTGTAATAGTTTTAAAGAATCGTTCCTCTTCTAAAGCAATTTGTTCTTTTATATATTCTTTTTTTTCTACAAGGTCAGGATATGCTTTTCCCATCATATCACAAAGAGTATCAACAAGTTGCCCCATAAAAGCAACTCTAAAGCCAAGAAGATACCCATGTCTTACTGCTCGTCTTAAAATTCGTCTTAAAACATAACCTCGTCCTACTTTATCAAAAAGTATTCCTTGAGAAAGCATAAAAGTGACAGTTCTAACATGATCTGCTATAACTCTAAAACTTCCTATATTTTTATCGTCCATGCCTGTTGGACTAATTGATTTTAATTTATCAATAAGTGGAGCAAATGCACTACTATCAAAGTTATTAAATACACCTTCTTTTATAGCTATAACTCTTTCTAGTCCCATACCTGTATCAATAGAAGGTTTAGGAAGAGGGTTTAGCGTTCCATCTGAGGCTCTGTCATATTGCATAAATACGAGATTCCAAATCTCTAAAAATCTATCTCCTTCTCCACCCATTTTATCTTCGCTACCATTAAACTTTTCGGCACCTTGGTCATAAAAAATTTCACTACAAGGACCACAAGCACCAGTATCTCCCATAGACCAAAAATTATCTTTGTCTCCAAATCGCATAATTCTATCTTCACTAATATGCTTTTTCCAAAGTTCGTAAGCTTCATCATCACTATTGTGTATAGTTACCCAAAGTTTATCAACGGGAAGTTCAAGATTTTTTGTTATGAACTCCCAAGCATTTGCTATAGCATCTTCTTTGAAATAATCACCGAAACTAAAATTTCCTAACATCTCAAAAAGAGTATGATGACGTGCTGTATATCCAACATTTTCTAGGTCATTATGTTTTCCACCTGCTCTTACACAAAGTTGACAACTTGCAGCTCTTGGTACTGAAGGAGTAGGTACAGACCCTGTAAATATATCTTTAAACTGAACCATTCCTGCATTTGTAAATAATAGTGTTGCATCATCTGGAACAAGTGGTGCACTTGGTATAATTTCATGCCCTTTTGAAGCAAAAAAATCTAAAAACTCTTTTCGTATATTCATTCTTTTTTATCCGTTTTTTTATTTGAATGGTTATTTTACCAAAAATATCATTTATAGTTCGTTATAAAAAGTTTATTTAAAGAAAAAGATTGTACAATTTTCCAATTAAACAATACAAAAGGATAATTATATGAGTAAATATATTGAATTAACAAATGACAACTTCGAAGCGTCAACATCAACTGGTGTTGCTTTGGTAGATTTCTGGGCTCCTTGGTGTGGACCTTGTAGAATGATCTCTCCAGTTATTGAAGAATTAGCTGAAGAATTTGAAGGGAAAGCTGCAATTTGTAAAGTAAATACAGATGAGCAACAAGAACTAAGCACTAAATTTGGTGTTAGATCAATCCCTACAATAGTATTTATGAAAGATGGTGAAGTTGTAGATACTATGGTTGGTGCTGCTTCAAAACAAGCATTTACTGATAAACTAAATAGTTTATTATAATTTTATAATTTTCATAATAAAAAAGGGACTTTAGAGTAAAAACTCTAAAGTCCCTTTTTTTATAACTATATAAGGATAACAATGTTTAATATGGGTGCAAAACTAGAGGGTGATAGCTGGGAAACTAGTAGATTAAAAGACCCTAAAAAAATTACTGAAAAAATAGAAAAAAATCAACATCAATTAGTTTTTACATTTGAAAAAAGAAAAGGGAAACCTGTAACTTTAGTGGGAAGATTTTTTTTGAGTCAAAATGAAAAAAAAGATATACTCAAACTTCTGAAAAAAAAGCTTGGTAGTGGTGGAACTATCAAAGATGAATGGATAGAGATACAAGGTGATAAAAAAGAAAAAATCATAGAAGTTTTAGAAACTGATGGTTGGAAGTTTAGAAAAAAATAAGGAGTAGTTTTGCAAAAAGTTTTTGATGAAGTAAATTCTCTAGACCACCAATGTTATGAGAAATATCTCTTAAGTGAAGATATCCTTATGGAACATGCAGCAACTACAATGATGAATTTTATAGTAAAACACTTTACACAACATAGTAAAGTTTTAATAGTATGTGGAAGTGGAAATAATGGTGCAGATGGCATCACTCTTTCTCGTCTTTTATATGGTATGTTTGATGTGAATTTGTATATTGTAAAAAAACCTAAAACAGATATAGGAAAATTACAACTTAAGAGGGCTTTGAAGGTTGGAGTACAATGTATAGATAATAACTTAAAACTTGAAGACACTTATACTGTAATAGTTGATGCACTTTTTGGAACTGGTTTTGATAAACAAATGAATCAAGAGTATATTGATTTAATAAAACAGTTGAATAATAATACTGGATATAAATTAGCTTGTGATATACCAAGTGGTATTAATAAAAAAGGGCAAATAAACCAGATTGCTTTTAAATCAGATACAACTATTACTATGGGAGCTTTAAAAAAATCACTTTTTTTAGATGAAGCAAAAGACTTTATTGGAGAAATTATTGTATCTGATTTAGGAATAAATAGAGAAATATATGAGAATAATTCAGATGTATCTATATTGGATATTGATGATTTACACTTACCAATAAGAGATGATTTTAATACACATAAGGGAAAATTTGGTCATCTTTCTGTGATTGTTGGACAAAAGTCTGGTGCTGGAATATTGTGTGCAGATGCTGCTTTTAATTTTGGAGTAGGCTTAGTCAGTGTAATAAATCACAAAGAATATCAACTCCCATACCATATTATGCAAAATCACAAGTTACCAAAAAATACTACGGCTATAGCTATTGGTATGGGACTTGGTAACTATGAAAAAAATGAAATCTTAGAGATACTTAATAAAAATATACCAAAAGTTATTGATGCAGATATGTTTTATGAAAACGATATAAAAGTAGTATTAGAGAAAGGAAATACAGTACTTACTCCACATCCCAAAGAGTTTTGTTCATTGTTAAAAATAGTTGGTATTGATGATGTAAGTGTAGATATTTTACAAAAAAATAGATTTAAATATGTGCAAAAATTTTGTACGAGATATCCAAAAGTAGTTTTACTATTAAAAGGGGCGAATACAATTATAGGTCAAGATAAAAAAATATATATAAATCCTCAAGGAACTAATAAATTGAGTTTTGGTGGAAGTGGCGATGTCTTAAGTGGACTTATTGGTTCTTTATTAGCACAAGGTTATAGTTGTATTGATGCTACTACAAATGGATGTTTAGCTCATAGTATATCAGCATTAAACTATAGTAAAAATAACTATTCAATGACACCTGAAGATTTAATAGAAGGTATTAAATCTTTATGAAACTTATAATAATAAAAACAACTTTTGATAATAAAAAAGTAGCAAAAAAAGTAGCAAAATTACTAATAAAAGAAAAACTTTCCCCATGTGTTCAAATAACTAAAATAAAGTCAATATATAGTTGGAATAATAGACTTTGTGAAGATAAGGAATACTTACTCTCAATAAAAACTAAAAAACGACATTACAAAAAGATTCAAAGGAAGATTGAAGAGAATCATAGCTATGATTTGCCTCAAATATTAGCTATAAATATCACAAAAATAAGCTATGAATATAAACATTTTATAAAGGAAAATACAATATGAATGATCAAATTCTTAAAATAGGAAAATATGAATTTAATAGTAGATTAATAGTAGGAAGTGGAAAATATAAAGATTTTCAAACTACGAAAGAAGCAACATTAGCAAGTGGAAGTGAACTTATCACGGTTGCAATAAGAAGAGTAAATATCACAAATCCTAATGAGGAAAATTTATTAGACTATTTTAAAGATACAAATATTAAATTATTACCAAATAGTGCAGGGTGTTTTACAGCTGAAGAAGCAATTACAACATTTAGACTTATGAGAGAAGCTACAGGAATTGATATTATTAAACTAGAGGTTATTGGTGATGCACAAAAAACATTGTATCCTGATGTAATAGAAACAATAAAAGCTTGTGAAGTTTTAAAAAGAGATGGATTTACAATTATGGCATATACAAGTGATGATCCAATCATCGCAAAAAGACTTGAAGATGCAGGTGCTGATGCTATTATGCCACTTGCTGCTCCTATTGGAAGTGGTTTAGGGATTCAAAATCCTTACAATATAGCATTTATAAAAGACGCAGTGCAAGTGCCAGTAATAGTTGATGCAGGACTTGGTTGTGCTAGTGATGCATCAGCTGCAATGGAACTTGGTGCGGAGGGAATTTTAGCAAATACCGCAATTGCCCAAGCTCAAAATCCAATGATGATGGCAGAGGCATTTAGACATGCAGTAATAGCAGGAAGAATGAGCTATAAAGCGGGAAGAATATCAAAAAAACCTTATGCTACAGCATCTTCTCCAATAGATGGTTTAATACAGTTTTAAAGGCTTTTTGAGGAAATTTTAAAATTTCCTCAAAATACTCTTGACATTCAAAGGATTTTTTTATATAATTCCACTCCAATTTAAGAATATATTTCTTGAAATAGTTCGGAGTGTAGCGCAGCCTGGTTAGCGCACCTGGTTTGGGACCAGGGGGTCGGAGGTTCGAATCCTCTCACTCCGACCATGTTATTTAAAAATTATAAATTATAAAATTCTGATGGTAGGATTAGCTCAGTCGGTTAGAGCGTCTGGTTGTGGTTCAGAAGGTCGTGGGTTCGATTCCCATATCTTACCCCATTTATATTTTATATACAAATGCTTCCATAGCTCAGCTGGATAGAGCAACGCCCTTCTAAGGCGTAGGTCGCACGTTCGAATCGTGCTGGGAGTACCATTAATTACTATCAATTAACTACATTTATGCGGATGTGGTGAAATTGGTATACACGCCAGACTTAGGATCTGGTGCCTAACGGTGTGAAGGTTCAAGTCCTTTCATCCGCACCATCGTGTAGTTAAGTGATAGTAACAAAAAAAGCCCATTAATAGGGGCTTTTTTAATGATTTAAATATCGCCAATTCACAGCAGAAGTGCAACAAAATTATCTAAATTAATGCCCATTCAACTTTAAAGTGCAACAAAACCAACCAAAATTATGCCACCATTTTTCTTGAAACTTCCTTGAAAAATATTTCATTTGGTGTGTAATATTTAAGAATTTTTCTAGGTCTATTATTTAGCCTATTTTGAATGATAGTGATTTCTGTTTGATGTATATCTTCAAAGCTTGATTTTTTAGGGATATACTCTCTAACTAATCTATTTGTACCCCAAGGGCATTTGT
>Ga0209345_10006644_pt1 | contig 10421 bp, 7 predicted proteins | sample Cruoilmetagenom7_FD_187294 | JGI IMG/M metagenome (GOLD analysis project Ga0209345, IMG submission 187294) | Oil polluted marine microbial communities from Coal Oil Point, Santa Barbara, California, USA - Sample 7 (SPAdes) (version 2) | ecosystem: Environmental > Aquatic > Marine > Oil seeps ... | reverse complement strand
ATGTCACCTTTATGTACACATACTACGCCGGGTGAGGAGGCAAACCTGTACTTCCACTGCCACATCTCAAGCGGCATAGCATGGCCAAATACGCGTTCAAAAAGCGCCAACAAAACCGGTAAATCGCTAGGTTCAGCCCAGCGCGTTTGCCATTCGTTGTTAAACATGGTCGTCTGCACTATTGGGTACAGAGTGCCAACGGTGGGGCAAGCGAACTACGCCCCGCGCGATTCCAGTCTGCGTAACATGGAAGCTACTGACCGGGTCAACCCACTCGTAGCTGTGCAGCCCGCGCTCGCAAAACAGGTAAGCACCTACATGGTACTCACCTTTTAATAGCGCTAGCTGAGGAAAATCAAGCACGACGCTTCCCTCGCCCTGATGGTTGCGCTGAACCTCAACACCGGCTTCCCAGCTACCCGCGCTAGTAACAATTTGTCCAGATGTTGTTGAAATGGTTACCGCAATACCAGGGCAGGGGAGTAACGGGTCGCTGGCAAAACGAATCTTGACGCTAAGCTGGCTTTCTCCGCTAATCACTGCGTTGCGAGCATTAGCAGTTTGGCCGTCAATGGATACTTGCGTGCTTACTAGGCGCGCGCTACCTTGCGGTGAAACGCGTCGCTGGTCTTGAGCAGCGCTTTGACGAACCCCACGCTCTTTTTGCTCGTCGCCGGCTAAAAATTGCTCGTACCGAGGCACCACCAGCGAAGGCGAATCGTCGGCAATCACCTCTCCGCCTTCTATCCATAAAGCGCGATCACACAATGCCTCCACCTGATAGAGCGAATGCGAACAAAATAAAATAGTAGCCCCAGTATCGCGCAGCGCCATAATACGGTCGAACGACTTGCGCGCAAAGGCACCATCACCTACCGAGAGCGCTTCATCGACGACTAAAATATCAGGCTCCACGCTGGTAGCCACGGCGAATGCCAAGCGCACATACATACCACTGGAATAGGTTTTAACTGGCTGGTCTATAAAATCGCCAATGCCAGAAAATTGATGAATTTCTGCAAATTTGGCCTGCACTTCTGCACGGCTCAAACCAGAAATAGCGGCCGACATAAATACATTTTCGCGACCAGTAAACTCCGGATTAAAGCCAGACCCCAGCTCAAGTAACGCTGCAATTTTACCATTGACCTGCAGCCTTCCTCCGCTAGGGGAAAGGGTGTTGCACACTAACTGTAATAACGTCGACTTGCCTGCCCCATTGCGGCCCACTAAGCCAACGACCTCTCCGCGCTGAATGGTTAAGTCTAGGGGCTTTAGGCCACTAATGGTGTCGTATCTTGCGAACCGGGCGAGACCCTTGAATTGTAGCAATAGCCGGTCTAATGGTCGTTGATAGCGGTAAAAGGTTTTACTTACGCCCTCCAAAGCAATAGCTGTTTCAGCGCGGGCTACGGTCGCACTGGGGGTATCAGAGTACATCAGCAAACCCCCCGCGTAGCTTATTAAATACCCAAAAGCCACTAGTCAATAGTAGTGTGGCGACTACCCCCAAACCGGTAATCACTTTAAGGCTGGGCCAGGCGCCCATAAATAGCACATCACGTAATTGGGTAATCAGTAACGCCAAAGGGTTGAGCAAATAAAGGCTTTGCCACTCGGGTGGCACATTGGAAAGAGGGTAAAAAACAGGTGAAAGAAACATCAGCACCGACGTCGCTAGCGCCATGAAGGGACCTAGGTCGCGCAAATAGACGCCTAGTGCTGCTAGCCATAGCGAAATACCCACCAATAAGGCCATAAAGGGTAATAGCACCAAAGGAAGCGCTAGCCAGGTTATATTGCCCCCAACCAAGAAAGCGGTAATGAGCATTAGTAGTACAAGGCTGATCAAAGCCTGAAAGCTCGCCGCCAATACTGATGAAAACGCTAGCAATGATAAAGGGAACACTACCTTGGTAACCAAATTGGGTTGGCCTGTTATCAACACTGGGCCACGGTTGACCACTTCTGCGAACCAGTTGAAGGCCAGGAGGCCGACAAAGACCTGTAAAGCAAAATCCATTTGTGGCGTGCCTGTTGCCTCAACTGGCCATTTCAATTCAAAAAAGCCGTAAAACACCAAGGTGAAGGCAGCCAACATCATAAGAGGTGAAAGCAGAGTCCAGCCTAAGCCCAATAGCGAGCCGCGGTAACGCCCGGCCACATCGCGGCGTGTGAACTGCCATAGTAAATGCAGATGACGTGAAAAAAGGTCGGCAGCCAAAGCATGCTCCAAGGTGAACAAAGGGCGCTATCTTACCCTTAGCGCTACTGGGTGCCAACCAGGCCAGGTAGAACCAAAAAGCAGTGGTCGTTCGAGTTGCGCTGTTTGGCCTGCGCCAGAACAATAAGTTAGCGAACAATGTTTTTTTAATGACTGCAAAAAACCGATATTCGGGAGAGAGCCAGGCCGAAAAATTAAAGCTTTCAACCACCTTGTATGCCTTGGGGTGCTTGCATGCAGCAAACTTAATAGGCATATTACCGAAATGCTGGCTTGGGGAATTTAGCCAATTAATATTGGCTAATAGCAAAAAGCTGCTATTATCGCCTTGCGATATCGCAAAACCGCAAGCAGCAAAGTGGTGAGGTATCTGAGCTTGTGCTAACGTCTATTCGCGTGGCTCAGGACTGAAGCCCGACAACGTTGTCAAGAATGCAAGGAGTTCTATCTCAATGGCTATTACTGAACAGCAAAAAACGAACCTGTTAGGTGTTACATCTTTCATGTTCAACTTTGCCCCAGATCAAGCATCTTTCGATCGCTTTGAAGCAATTATCGATGCCGATCCCAGTTTTTATGCTTTAGGCACTGACCTGGCACGCACCGAAGCGTACACCAGCCAGTTCTCTGAAGGCGCCACTCGTGCAGAAAAAATTGATGTGATTCTAGGCCGCTTGGGCTTGGAAGAAGGTAGCGCGGGTTACACGCGTGGTTCCGACTTCATCAATCAGCGTCTGGACGACGGCATTCCTGAAGGCCAAGTGCTGATGGAAATCGGCGAAAAACTGCTTCAAGAGACGCCGCCTGAAGGCCTGGAAGGCGCAGCAGCCGTTCTTCGCAACAAAATCGCAGTGAGTGAAGCTTATCTGGAAAGCGGCGTAGAAGGTTACAGCAGCGATACTCTGCCTACTCTTTTAGCAAACGTTACAGCTGACCAGCAGTCTGTAGACGATGCGATTGAAGCTATTGAAGCAGAAGCAGGCGAAGGCCCGGACGTTCCCAGCAATACTATCAACGTTAATTTTGACAGCTCCGCCGAGCAAACTGGCAATAACTTCGAAGTGGGTGCTGATGGCGAGCTAGTGCCCCAAGTAGGCGGCACTAATAACATCCAGAATATTGCCAATGTTGGTAAAGCTGAGTGGGATGCTGCCGGTCGCCCGGTGACTAATTCTGCTGACTACACCTTCAACCTGAGCAATCAGCTGGGTGAAGAAGAAACTTACCAAGGCTTGTTCCTGAGCCCGCTGCTGACTTCCGAGTCACGCAACACCAACTCACAGCTGTTCATCGAGCTGCTGGATATCCGTGCTGCAGGTACTGCTGAGCCGCTGGGTAACCTGCCGATCGACGGTATTCGTTTCAATGTTGACGGTGAAGCGACTGTACTGCGCTCCGACGCTATCTTCGAAGCTAAAACCTACCCAGAGCTGCTGTCTGCTATCCGTGAAGCAATTGCGGATGACAGCGATCTCGCTGGTTTTACCGCAGAAATCGGTTCTAGCTTCACCGCAACCGACGGTGGTCAGCCGATCCCAGGCGCAGTAGGTAGCACCATTATCCTGACTGATGCTCAAGGTCGTGAGATTTCCGGTGGTTCTTTCACCTACAGCGATCAGGAAACTGGCGGCTTCACCCTTTACGGTGACCTGTCTACCGAAGCACCTGAGTCTGTTCGCGATCTGATCTCTACCAACCTTGATCTTGATAACGTTGGTTACGGTTCGCAAGGCGCCACTATTAACTTAGCGGGTCAGTCTAACTCCAACAAAGGTGTTGAAGAGTTCAACGTCGACGCTGAAAACGGCGTATGGCTGTCTCAACTGGCATCACGTGATACTGACAACAACGGTCAGTACCGTCAGCACTTGAAAGAGATCAACCTGACAGGCAGCGGCTTCTTCAATGTTGGTCAGCAAGCTGCTACTGGTGAAGGCGTTCGTGGTGTTGCTGAACTGCTAAACGCCTGGACTGTTAATGCTAATAACTCTGTCGAAAGCGGCGTTAATGGTTTGGGATCCATCACTGGTCTGGTCGACGTTGAGAAATTCAACTCCCTAGACTTCGACGGTGACGTTAAGCTAAATGCCTACATCACTGAAGACGTTATCGCCCGTGATCTGAATTCCCAGGACGATCAGGCTAATCCTGCTGACGATAACGTTGACTACAGCTACCGGACTGCCGATGGCGATGACCAAATCTCTTTGGTTATCCAGGAAGACGTGCTTCAGCGTGAAGACGCTCTGCTGAACATCAATGCAGGCAATGGTAACAACGTTGTTGAGACCGTCATTGTTGATACAAATGGTGTACCGACTCCTATTGTTAACCAGCAGCTTAACCAGGACTTTGGTCAAAAGCAGGTAACCATTAGCACGGGTACCGGTGACGACGTTGTACGCACTTGGGGTGCTGGCGATGCCACCATCAACACTAATGCTGGTAACGACGTTATTTACGCCGACAACTCTGGTTTGATCAGCCTGGAAGATGGCTCAACGCCATTAACTGGTTCAACAGATATTAATGGCAATGCTATCGAGCAAGTCACTCGCTGGGAGTTTAACTCCACAGCTAATGGCGCTCTGCCGACAGGCGTCTCTAACAGCGATGCTGGCCTGTCTAACGATGCCAACGGTGCTCCTCAGACATTTAATAATGCCTTCAAGCTGCAGGTGCAAGTAAGCTTCAAAGGCTTTGAGTCTGTATGGGTTGATGTCCCGCATTCCGAGACCCAAACTACTGCTTTACAAGTCAATCAGGCTATTAAAGATGCGGTCAACAACGACGCAGTTCTTCAGAACCTGATTGAAGCCAATGATGGCAACGGTAACATCCTGGATATCGTTTCTCTGATTGATGATAATAATCTAGAGGATCTGTCTATTGACTTCCGTCCGCCTCTGGCAGCCGGCGCTAATAACCCGACAGGTCGTCCGCAGCTAACTGCTGAGGAAACTGCTCCTGGGCTTGGCGATATCCAAGCTCGCTACAACACTGATGACATCGGCACTGCTGATAGCGTTGTTGGTGAAGTAGCTGGTGAAGCAAGCCAAGTTGAAAGCGACAACGTTATCAATGCTGGTACTGGTAACGATGTTATCGTTCTCGGCACAGGTGAGTTCAGCAACGATACTGTTAAGATCGACGGCGTATTTGATCGCAACAGCATTGTGAACTTCGAGTCTGGTGATGAAGCTACTAACACTGGCTACGATATCCTTGACTTCACTAGCATCCTTGGTGGCAGCGCATCTCTAGGTGCGAGCATCGCAGCTACTGATCAGGCCGTAGTAGTTGAGAACTACACTGCGGGTAACTATGATCGTGATGGCGTTACTTGGGCCAACCTGAATGCTGCAGATGTCGCTGCAGACTACGCTGGCGAATCAACTGCTGCTGGAGACACTGATAGCGTCTTGTTGGTACAAGATGGCGGTGGTACTGGTCAGTACAAAGCGTTCCACCTTTCCTCGGCTGCCAACAGCGAAGACTTCAATGTCGAGCTGCTGGGCATCCTGGACTTCGGTGAAACTCAGACCTTCGACGCTGCCAACTTTGCTTAATGCATAGCTGATAGCTACTCGAAAGAACCCCCGGCTTTGCCGGGGGTTTTTCGTTTTAAAGAACTAATACCTCCTTTCTTTGTCTTTATCATTGTGGAAGTAGCTTGGCTGAGCCCAGTGAGGCCCCGTTGCTACGAATGCTTGTTCGTTTTTATTAAGGATATTATGTCTCGCTTTATTCCTCTTTCCAGTGACCTTCACCAAGGTAAAGGTTGGCTTAAGCCGGCTGACCACAGCTACATCGCCGGGCAAAGCGCTATTCCCTTGGTGGCTGAAGAGCTGCCCCACGCACTATCCACCATGCCCACTGGTTTTCGTCAACAGCAAGACGGTAGTTACGAGTTAGTAGCAGTTTGCTCATTAGATGAGCAGCGCAATTTATTTGTTCATCCCGATGGGCGGTGGATAGGTAGCTATCGCCCAGCTTCGGTGCGAGCCTACCCTTTCCAGCTGCTACATAATCAAGAGCAGAAACAATATGTGCTGGGGATCGATGAAGATAGCGGTCTGGTGCTTGACAACGTAGGTGACCAAGGTCACCCCTTTTTTGATGAAAAAGGCCGGCCAGCAGAGCAGCTTGGTCAACTTATTAAGTTTTTAACTAAGTATGAGCAACAGCGGCGTACCACGCAAAATGCGGTCAATATGCTATCGAGTTTAGGGCTGATTATGCCCTGGAAGATAAACATGGCCACACAAGAGGGGGCGCCACTCCAGGCTCTAGAAGGGCTCTACCGCATAGATGAACAGGCGTTAAGGGAATTGCCAGTCGATAGGTTGGATGCTCTACGCCAAGTCAGTGCTTTCCCAATCATTTACGGGCAGCTGTTTTCTCAACATCGGCTTGATGTGCTTATTCGCCTATACGGGCTTCATAAAAACTGGACTCAGCAGGATCCGTCAAAAGTCGACTTGGAGTCGCTATTTGATAGCGGTGATGACAGCATTAGTTTTGAGTTTGATGATTAATAATGGCCCCTAAATGAGGGCTGGTTGAGTGTTAGTTGCCACCTACCGTAGCCCTCTTTGGTGGCGTTATTAATTAGCTACTTTTTATAAAAATGAGCGTGCGGTATTGATCGCTCCAAGCCTGAGCAATAGTCAGACCAGAAATATTTTTACCGATGACTATGAGTTCAGTAGAATGTTGCATTTATTTTTAGGTGACGAGCGTGAAACGTAATGCCAAAACTGCCCAAAAGCGTTGTTATTGAAGGCCGCCGATTCCCAACCTGGGCGTTAGGTACAAATGCGCGTAAACAGCTCATTAATTTAAATCAGGTGGAGGCGCACATAGAAGAACTGAAGGTTCGGCTTGCCTATCAATCCTCTGTGCGTCAGTTGTGCCAAGCGCAACTGCGCGAAGCCTTACCCCAACCGGTTGCACGCTGCCCAAAGCAAGGAAAGAGTACACTCCGCATTCGATATTTCTGGCATATTGTACCTAAGGCGTTCGCTGAGGCTACTCTCCCTTCCGACCCCTCGAAGCTCGACTTGCACACAATCAATGCAAGCAACCTGTATCGTGCTGGCGATCGTGTTTTACTGTATGTAAAAGGGTACGGGGCCGTGGGCTGGGGCGAGGTACAGGATGATGCCTCGACGGTTCAGCAATATCTATTGCTACGCCGCTGCGTGCCTTCATTATCTGCTGCGTTACCTGCTAGCGCGTTGAAGCCGTACGCTTTACGGCACCCAACACGTGTCACCCAGCGCTTGCCAGTGGGTGCTAATGTTGATGGGGTATTGAAAGCGCTGGCGTTTATCCCTTTAGAAAGTGAGTAATCACTGCCCTTGTAGCAAAGGCATCAATGGCAGTGTCAGGCGAAAGCCTTCCATCATAGCTGTTACAATGCTATATCTTTCTCGACTATTCATAAATGGAGCATTATCACATGGCGAAAGAAGATCCAAAAACGGTAACAATCGATGGTCATGAGTATAACCTTGCCGACTTATCTGAGAACGCACGTAACCAGTTGGTTAATTTACGTGTGACCGATCAGGAAGTTCAGCGGCTGAACCAACAGCTGGCAATTGCTCAAACCGCACGCACGGCTTATGCAAATGCCCTCAAGCAAGAACTGCCTGTGCAGAACACCCACTAAAATTGAATTGCTGAGCCTCTAATGTCGTTATTAGAGGCTCTAGTTTATCTTTGACATGCTGTGTAGTTTTCTCAATTCATAGCCCTTTGTCTTAGCTTCGCTGTTTTGGAAGAAGCTTGATGCGACGACTCGTCCGACTGTTCAACCGTGATGTGTTCCGGTTGTTTCGGTTTCTCATTGTTGGTGGGGCGGCTACCGTGACTCACATGCTGGTAGCCGCGTTACTTTTCGCTTACGTTCATAATCCCTCGCCCTATAGCATCAATGTTGTCGCGTTTCTGGTGGCTTTTTTGGTCTCTTTTTACGGTCATCGCCATATTACCTTCCAGACACGTGGCTCTATGCGACGCTTTCTGCTGGTGGCCGTAGGGGGGTTCTTGGTAAATAATGCCATCCTTACGGGATGCCTTGCACTCGGCATTGATGGCCTTGTCGCAGTGATTATCGCAACAGCTTGCGTGCCTGTGTTGACTTACCTCGCCTCATCGCTTTGGGCCTTTAAGACAGAAGAGAAATGATTCCTATGGAAAGCACTCTTTCCCTTATCGTACCTGTGTTTAACGAAGAAGAATCAATCGCACCATTTCTGGAAGCGATTGATCGGCATTTAGCAGAGCTTCCTGCAATCCTTGAAATCCTGTTCATCGACGATGGCTCATCAGATCGGACTATTGCGGAGATCAAGCGTGCACAACGTGTTGATCCACGGGTTCGGTATATTAAATTATCGCGTAACTTTGGCAAAGAGGCGGCAATGACGGCGGGCCTGGATCATGCTAGCGGTGATGCCGTCATACCGATGGACGTTGACCTTCAAGATCCTCCAGAACTGATCCACGAGTTCTTCAGGTTATGGCAAGAAGGGTACGATACGGTATATGGCATGCGCCGGGAGAGAAATGAAGATTCGCCAGGTAAGCGTGCTTCAGCAGGTCTATTTTATCGCATCTTTAATTGGCTTTCCCATACCGAAATCCCGGCCAATGCGGGAGATTATCGGCTGATGAATCGGCGTGTAGTCGATGCGCTTAAAAAATTGCCCGAGCGCAATCGGTTTATGAAAGGACTTTTTGCCTGGCCCGGATATCGCTCTATTGGAGTAGAATACAGCCGTCCAGCAAGGCATCTAGGCCAGACAAAGTGGAATGCCTGGAAGCTATGGAACTTTGCGCTCGACGGCCTTACTAGCTTTTCTACATGGCCGTTGCGTGTTTGGTCCTATGTGGGAATATGCATTGCGCTACTGAGCCTAGTATATATGACCTTTATTATCGCTCGTACATTGATGTTTGGGGTCGACTGGCCTGGCTACGCGTCTATCATGTCAGCTATATTATTCTTTGGTTCAGTTCAGCTTATCTCGATAGGTGTTTTAGGTGAGTATGTTGGTCGACTTTATATCGAAAGTAAGGAAAGACCTGTGTATCTGACGGATGACAGCGATGAAGATTAATGTTACGCGCAGAGGCTGTCTCTACTTGGTGCTTCTGTTGACGGCTTTGTTTATACAGGTTGCTGCTGGCCCCGCATTGAATTCTGATGATGAAATGTATGCAGCTGTCGCTAATAGTGGCGACATCTTTGCGTGGCTTGTAGACCGCTACTCGACGTGGTCTTCCCGGTCTTTAATTGACCTTGTAACGATTCTTCTGGTAACGCATACAACGTTGTGGATGCTGTTGAATGCCATCGTTATTGCAAGTATGTGCTTTGCTATTTCCTCCTTAGCTAGCAAAGATAGTCGAATTTGTTTAAATATATCTGCTTTGGTGATGGCTTGCTTCTGGCTAATCCCTGCTAACATGATGCATTGGAGTGTCTGGTGGGTAACAGGTTCCATTAATTATTTGTGGCCTGTTACGGCTTCGTTATGTTATTGGGCTGTTGTTAAGTACGGCATAATCGGTCAGAAACTGAGTGTTTCTACTATTGCTCTTGGTCTTATTCTTGCTGTTTTTAGTTCTTTTAATGAACAAGTTACGGTTGTGAACTTTGTAGTTCATTTTTTCCTCTTTTTTATATTAAGACGTGAGTATTTTTATAATAAAATGATTGGATTTGGTTTGCTGGCCAATTTTATTGGCTTTGCATTTTTTATATTGTGCGATGGAAATGCTGGAAGGATGGTTTTTTCCGCTAGGAACTACTTTCCTGAATTTTTGGACATGAGTGTTTTAGAGAAAGCATATTTTGGTATAAGTTTGGGTTTGTACCAGTTTTTCTATATTGGTAGCTGGGTTAGCATCATTTTTTGTGCCATTATAGTGTTAAGATATAATGCAAGGCTGTCTAAATATATAGCGACAGTTAGCTTGCTTTTTATTATGTTAACGTCTGGTTATATACTTGGCTATACAAGTTCTGACTTTTCCGAGTTGACAGGTAATATTGATTTTATAGGGGGGGTGTATCAAGTACCTTATCGTGAAGCATTTTCTCATGACTTTATCAGAGCAATGGTTTTTGGGATTTTTTTCTCTGGTGCGCTTACCTTTGCTCTTTTGGAGAATCTGAAGTTTA
>Ga0209345_10006643_pt1 | contig 10423 bp, 7 predicted proteins | sample Cruoilmetagenom7_FD_187294 | JGI IMG/M metagenome (GOLD analysis project Ga0209345, IMG submission 187294) | Oil polluted marine microbial communities from Coal Oil Point, Santa Barbara, California, USA - Sample 7 (SPAdes) (version 2) | ecosystem: Environmental > Aquatic > Marine > Oil seeps ... | reverse complement strand
TGCTCAGTGATAAAAGATGCTGGCGATGACCCTGATGTCACCGCTGGGGCGGAGATCTATGCCACAGTGCGCTGGGAGGATGAGCCTGGCATCACTATCGAAGGTGGGAAGGGTGTAGGGATGGTCGCCAAGCCGGGACTCGAGGTGCCAGTGGGCATGCCCGCCATCAACAAGGTGCCCCGGATGATGATCACCCAATCCGTTGAAGAAGTGATGGAAGCACCTAGGGGGTTGAAGGTGATCATTTCTATACCCCAGGGAGAAGAACTAGCAAAGAGAACTTTGAACCGACGGCTGGGCATCATCGGGGGCATTTCCATCTTGGGGACCAGTGGCGTGGTCATACCCTACTCGGTTGAGGCTTACAAGGTCTCCATCTCCCAGGCGCTGGATATAGCAGTGGCCGGCGGCTGTCAAGAAGTGGTGCTCACTACAGGAAGGCGAAGCGAGAAATTCGCCCAGAGAGAGTTTTCGCTTGCCGAGGAATCCTTTGTGCAGATGGGAGATTTCGTTGGTTACGCACTGGAAGAGTGCGCCAGAAGAGGAGTAGCCAAGATAATCATTTGGGGCATGGTGGGTAAGCTTAGCAAGATCGCCAACGGGGATCTCTACACCAATGTCAGCGATTCCAAGATCGATGTGAATTTCTTAGCACGCATGGCTGCGAGCTGCGGTGTGCCTCAGTCAGTGGTGGCAACATCACAGGAGGCAATGAATGCTCACCATTTCCTCAAGACTCTTGGGGAGGATAATGTCAAAAAGGTATGCGACGGGCTTTGTCTGTTAGCGGCTCAGAGTTGCCGCAGACATGTAGATGGGGCATTTGCCGTAGAGTGCGTGATGAGCGACTATGATGGCACTGTTCTGGGGAGGGCCTATGTCGAAAGATAAGGTCTACATCATAGGCGTTGGTGCCAATGGAGCATCAAGCCTCTCGCCGGGGGCAAGTCAGCTTATCCAAAAGGCGGAGATTCTCCTCGGCGGCCAGCGGCAGGGTTCTGCTGGAACGCGGGGTGGATGGCTATCGAGCCTATGTCTGTGAGGATTTGGGGCAGGAATCGGAAAAGATAGTCGCTGCTGACCTTCCCAGTCTGAGGGGGATGCAATTCTCCAAGCTCAATACTTTGGTCTTACCGAAGGAGACCTCGGGCAAAACGAGAGCCCCTGCCTTTGGCATCCCCGACGAGGAGTTTCCCCGTCGGAGGTCACAGCAAGGGCTTATCACCAAGAATGAGAAAACCTAATCTCACTAAGATCACAGTGATTATCTCCATGAACGGGGCGAAGACGATGGCTGAAGCCATCGTCCAGCTGTTTTACCCTCTCCCTTCCTTGAGCACCCATTGTGGTGCCCGAAAAGTTCTTGGGTAAATCTAAACCAGCATATACCATGTGCCACCCCCTTTAGCCTATTTTGCTCAGGAGGTTGGCTTTTTCAGGTAATCATTTTAGATGATTCAATTTGCCAGCTTGACAACATGAGCTGAAGGCCATATAATTCCCGGGAATGTAAATTACCCTTTAACTATTGAATTTTTTATCTGGGTGGCAACTGCCCTTAATAGGGAAGTTGGTGAAAGTCCAACACGGTGCCGCCACTGTGATGGGGGAGCCCCTTCCTAAAAAGCCACTGGGAAACTGGGAAGGTGGAAGGAGGCGACGAACCCTAAGTCAGGAGACCTGCCCAGATAGACTTGTTATAGCCCCTTCGAGCTAAAGGGAGACAAAAGAAGCTGTGGTTAAATCCCCTAGCCCTAGGGCTAGGGGATTTAAATTTTGCCCGATAAACTTGGCTTGCTGACGATTCTTTATTAGGTTATTAGAATGCTTGGAATGGCAAACGAAATTAATTTTCATTTAGCATCGGAGGAGAGATGGCAAAGACGAAACCTACCCAGATCACGGTGCTAACCTCCATGAACGGGGCAAAATCCATCGCCGAGGCAATGGCCGAAATAGGAAGACAATATGGAAGGGTCATTAACCTCAAGCTTTATTATGTCGATGAGATCGAGGAAAAGTTAGCCGATGGAAATGCCTTGCCAGAGGATATAGCCTCTGGCCTGAGGGATGCCGATATCGTATGGCTTGACATAAGAGGTGATACCCCTGCTATAAATCTTATTAAAGAGACTCTCTCAACCACTGATAATGTCGTGCTTGGCTATAGCATGGCTACTTCCTTTGGAAGCGGGCCGGTTTGGCTTGAGCGGGAACAGCCCTTCCTGGTACGCAAGCTGACAGGTTGGATGGGCAAATGGATGGAAGGCAGAGACATGGATATGGGGAAAATGCAGCGGATGCTGAAACTGGCCAAAGTCATGGGGAGACTTCCCTCAAGGGTCTTAAGAGAGATAAAGGATAGGACTACTGTACTGGAGTACTGGCAATATGGTGGGAGGGAAAACACCAAGAACTTGCTGCTTTACCTGGCTAAGGTATATGGGGGACAGAGAGTTAAAGCCGATCCACCCCGAAAGCTTCCCGAACCTGGCATATATCATCCACAAACTTTAGAGGTCTTTGCCAGCCTGGATGATTATCTGAGAAAATATCCATTAACTAAAAAACAAACAGTGGGGATGCTCCTCTTTGGCGGGTTAAACGTGGATGACTCGGCGGTGGGGGTGAGGGAACTCATGAAAAGGCTTGAGGGCGAGGCGAACCTTATTCCGATCTATTCTCAAGACTTCAACAACTGTAAGGCGATGCAGGATTTCTTCTTTAGGGATGGTAAACCCATCGTAGACCTAGCCGTAAGCTTTCTGATAGCTCGAATGAATGGCGGTTTCATGGGTGGGGATCCCCAACTGACCTTGAATACCTTACGAAGCCTTGATGTCTCTGTCCTTAACGCCCCACCAATGTATATAGGTGAAGTTAGAAGGTGGAAGGAATCGGAGGCGGGACTTTCCCCTATTGAAACCATTACCCACGTTACTCTCCCCGAGCTTGACGGCTGTATTGAGCCCATTTTGCCCTGCGGATATGAAGAGGAGTGCAGTTTCGATCGAAATATATGTGCTCCGGTAAGGGCGATGGCTCCTATTCCCGATAGATTGGATAGGATAGCCGGTCGGGTGAGAGGCTGGCTTCAGCTCAGAAGAAAGGGCAACGCGGAGAGGAGGGTGGCCATAATCATGTACAACTACCCTCCTGATGAAAGCGGAATCGGAGCTGCTGGCTATCTAAATACCATGGAGAGTATTAAGGGTCTTCTAAAGAAGTTAAAGGAGGAGGGATATACTACCGAGGAATTGCCCCCCGGAGTGGGGCTTGATGAATTATTTGTCCGTCGAGGTATCGTAAACCAGGGTGAGTGGCTTCCCCCAAGCACATGTGCGGAGAACTCCATTGTTGTAGGAAACAATGCTTATCTGAAGTGGTTCAGGAACTTACCTCAAGAGGCAAGAGACTCAATGGTAGCAAGATGGGGTGAGCCTCCGGGAAGTGTCTTAACGTATAAGGATAAATTCATTATCCCCGGAATCATCCTGAGAAATATCTTTATCGGGCTTCAGCCATCTCATGGAGGGGATACTGAAGAGGTCAAAGAATCCCTTAAGTCCTACCATGATAAGACTCTTCCCCCCCACCACCAATACCTTGCCTTCTACAAATGGCTTGAAGAGGAGTTTAAGGCAGATGTGATAATCCATTTCGGCACCCACGGCACACTCGAGTTTACCAAGGGGAAGGAGGTGGGGATGTCAGGGGAATGTTTCCCAGATATTTTGATGGGCGACCTCCCCCACCTCTACGTGTACATGGTGTCAAACCCATCTGAGGCCACCATCGCCAAGAGGAGAAGTTATGCCACCATAATAAACCACATGTCCCCTTCGTTTACCGACTCAGGGCTTTACGATGAGCTGGCCGAGCTTGAGGAGCTTATCCACGAATACCATGAGGCCAAATCTCAGGATCCAAACCGAGCCAGGATGGTTTATGATCAAATTCAAACCAAGGCTAAAGAAGCCCATTTTTCAAGCGAGTCCATCGATGAAATCTATGATGAACTGTTCACCATCAGAAGGTCGATCATCCCTAAAGGGCTCCATATCCTTGGCCAACCCCCGAGTGAGGAATCTCTGGTCGACTTCGTCACCTTTGTTCTCCGCTACGATCGAGGGGAGATAAAGTCGCTTCACAGAGTGCTGGCTTCCTCAAAGGGAATTGATTACAACGAGATGATGCACCACCCGGAGATCCTGGTGGATGGCAAATCCTATGCTGAACTGGCCAGAGAGATTGAGGAGAGGGCAAGAGAAACGGTGGCTCTCGCTCTAAGTAGTGGCGTGAAGAAGACAATAGAACGCCTAACTGCCCCCAAATCATTTTCTGAGGATGTAAAGAAAACCTTAAATTTTGGGGTTGAGGTGGCCCAAAACCTCAGTCGAAGCGATGAGCTGGGGAGCCTCCTTAGAGGGCTTTCCGGCAAGTACATTACCCCCAACATCGGTGGCGATCCCATCAGGTCTCCAGAGGTGCTCCCCACCGGCTCAAATACCTATCAATTCGACCCCCGGCTGGTGCCCAGCGATACCGCCTATGCCCGAGGGGCCAAGATCGCCGAGGATACCTTGGAGCATTATCACCACCTTCAGGGCACCTATCCCCAGAGCGTGGGGGTGATCCTGTGGGGCTTTGAGACCATGAATACCAGAGGGGAAAGCGTGGGGCAGATCCTAAGATACATCGGGGTAGTGCCGGTGAGGAAAAACCCCTGGCAGGTCGAGCTCAAATTAATTCCACTCCAGGAGCTGGGAAGGCCCCGGGTAGATGTGGTGGTGAACATCTGTGGCATCTTCAGGGATACCTTCCCCAACATCATTAAACTGTTGGATGACGCCTTCAACCTTGTTTCATCCCAGGAAGAGTCTCTTGAGGGGAACTTGGTCAAAAAGCACTCCCAAGAGATATTCGACCGGACAGAAGGAGAGATCGGTGACGTGAAACTGGCCCAAAAATTGGCAACTGCTCGGATATTTGGCCCTTCCCCCAGCGGGTACGCCACCTCTTTGCGCGACTTAATCAACTCCCGAGCGTGGAGTTCGGAGGAGAATTTGGGGCGTTCATATATCTCGGATATGCAGTATGCCTACACCGCCGATCTTCACGGTTACAAGTCGGGTGAAACATTTGAGAGAATGCTATCTCGAGTAGAGCTCACCTCTCAGGTTCGGGACAACCATGATTATGAGATAACCGACCTCGACCACTACTACGAGTTCTCTGGGGGGCTGGCCAAGGCTGTTGAGGTAGTGAGTGGCAAAAAGCCCCAGATGCTGATCACCGATACCACCAAGGAACTAATAAAGACTGAAGAGATAGAAAGGGCAATCCACAGGGGAGTAAGGACCAGACTTCTAAACTCCAAGTGGATCCGGGGGATGCTTGATGAGGGATATAACGGTGCCCAGCACATCCAGGAGAGGGTAGAAAACATCCTCGGGCTGGCGGCTACTACAGGCAAAGTGGATAACTGGATCTGGGATGGGATCGAGGATCGCTACATCCTGGATGAAGAGACAAGAAGAAGGCTGGAGGAGGTCAACCCTTGGGCACTAGGCAATATGATAGAAAGATTGCTTGAGGCAAACAAGAGGGGATACTGGGAGGCAAGCGATGACAGGCTGAAAACCCTTAGGGATATCTACCTGGAGACGGAGGGATGGCTTGAGGAAAGGGCAGACAACGAGTAGGAGGTGCAAAGGAAGGAGAGATGCTTAGATGTTCAGTAGCAGAAATGGTAGGCTAACAGGTTTAATAGTAGGTTCGATATTAATTGCCAGCCTGGTGCCACAAAGCGGCGCCTCGGCTCAAAAATCTCCCCAGGAGCTGGTGGTGGGGGTTGGTGCAGCGGCTGGAATGAGCGCAGACTTCACTGTCGACCCTTATGAGTCTCCAGCGATGAATGTTCTGGCATCATTGCTCTATGATCCACTGGTACTCGTGGATAGAAACGGGGTTGCTCCCGCACTGGCTACCTCGTGGGATATCTCAGCAGATGGTAAGGCGTGGACATTTCATTTAAGAAAAGGTGTCAAATTCCACGACGGCAGCGAATTTGATGCTCAGGCGGCAAAGTTTTCTATCAATAAAGCAAAGACAAAGACGCGTGGCATGATCTCAGCCAGAGGTGGTGAGGCTCACTATGCTCCTCAAATAGAATCCGTCGACATAGTTGACAAATACACTATTGCCGTTCATTTGGAGAGGCCCTGTGGAGCATTTGTGGAGAATCTCTCCATGTTCTATTTGATGTTGAGCCCCCAGAGCTACGGCCCCGAGGGAAGGTTCGCCAAGCCAATCGGGACGGGGCCGTTCATCCTCTCAAGCTACTCTAAGCGAAGGGTAGAGCTTTTGCCGTTCAAAGATTGCTGGCGCGGTGCACCCAAATTAGACAGGGTGGTTATCAGACTCATTCCTGATCCTCAAGCCCTGGCCATGGCACTGGAGGCTGGTGAGTTGGATATGGTAGCCGGGGGAGGGGGTGGAATGAGCATTCTTTACTCCGATGTCAAGAGATTGGAGACTGACCCCAGGTTTAGGGTCTACAGTGGGAATTCCGCTTTACTTGAGTTTATCCGCTTCAATTCAACTAGAGGCCCATTTGATGATATTAGAGTTCGTCAAGCGGTGAATTATGCCCTGGACAGGCAGGCTATTGTAGAGGCAGTCTTCGAGGGATATGGAGTCCCCTGCAAGGGGCCAATAGGCTACGATGCATCCATACGCTGGACAGATCCCACCATTGAGGGCTGCCCCTATGACCCCACCAGGGCAAGACAACTTCTCGCTGAGACGGGATGGGGGGATCGGGATAGGGATGGAATACTGGACAAGATGAGCAAGCCGTTCACGGTTACCCTAACATTCAGTGCTTTCTACCCTTACGAGAGCGCCATGGCGGAGATGATTCAATACCAGCTGAAGCAGGTTGGTATTAGGGTAAAGTTACAGCAACTGGAGATGGCAGCATATATGGGGTCTCTTATGGCAGGCTCGTACGATTTTGCCCTGCAGCCTTCCATGGGTAAGGGCGAGGTTAACCCAGATCCCTATCTTAACATGTTCTTTCACTCCAAAGGCGTTTTTACCACGATGAGAAATGGAGCCTTTGATCAAGCCTTCGACCAAGCGATGACTACCACAGACCACGAGCAGAGGCAACAACTGTACTACAAGATGCAGCAGATAATTATGGAGGAGTACCCGGCAGCATTTCTGATCCACCCAGCAGAGGGAGCGGTAATAAAGAGAGAGGTAAAGGGTTTCCAAATGGCGTATGCATTTGACATTCTTCGATCACTGGGCAAGGTTTATCGGCAGGGATAAAAAGTAGAAAATGTTGGGATATATCATCAAACGGTTGCTCCTGATGTTCGTAGTCATATTAGGAGTGACCGTGATGGCATTCTCCCTAACACACTTTGCCCCCGGTGACCCCGCCCTGATGATAGCCCTTTCCAGATATGAGCATCAGATTATAACCGAGGAGATCATAGAAGAGGTAAGGGCACAGGAGGGGCTTGACGCCCCAATATACATCCAGTATGCAAGATGGCTAGGTCATGTGTTACACGGTGACTTGGGGTGCTCCCTGGGGAGCGGCGACCCGGTGCTAGAGGAGATTTCAGCTCGTTTCCCCGCCTCACTGAAGCTAGTCATCGCCAGTATAATTTTATCGCTGATAGTGGCGATCCCTCTGGGCATCATCTCGGCAACTAAGCCACACTCCATAATCGACAAGCTCGTTATGGTGGGGGTAGTGGGGGGGATATCTATGCCCGTCTTTTGGTTGGCATTGTTGCTCATCCTCCTCTTCTCAATTCATCTCCACCTTCTTCCTGTTTGCGGTTGTGATAGCATCAAACATCTGGTATTGCCAGCTATCGCTCTGGGGGCAGGTATGGCAGCCTTTACCACCATGATCACCAGGTCAAGCATGTTAGAGGTGCTAAGCCAGGATTACATTAGAGCGGCAAGGGCAAAGGGGTTAAGTGAAAGGGTAGTTATCGGTAAACATGCCTTAAAGAATGCGTTGATTCCGGTCATCACCGTAGTAGGTTGGCAGCTTATGATGGCACTTCAAGGTGTAGTTATGGTGGAGATGATCTTTGCCTGGCCTGGGGTGGGTGGGCTGATGGTAAAAGCGGCATTGGGCAGAGATTTTCCCATGATTCAGGGATGTGTATTGCTGTTCGGAGCAACTTGTACCGTTATAAATCTGGTTACCGATATATCCTATGCCTATCTAGACCCACGGATAAGGTATGAGAAGGCTTGAGTTTTTCCTAAGGCTAAAGGAAAGAAAGATAGCATTAGTTGGGATGGCAATCATCGCACTGCTTATACTTGTTGCCATCCTTGCCCCCTTTATCTCCCCCCACGACCCTGTAGAACAGAACCTGGGCCAGCGTTTGCTTGGCCCAGGTAAACAATATCCTCTGGGAACGGATAATCTGGGCAGATGTGTGCTAAGCAGGATCATCTATGGCGCGAGGACCTCCCTGTCATTAGGGATAATAGTGGTGGGGGTAACCACGGTTGGGGGGACAATATTGGGCTTGATTGCCGGTTATCGCGGTGGAATTGTTGACCAGATAATCATGAGGCTGGTGGATATTATGTTTGCCTTCCCAGCCATCATCTTGGCTATCGCACTTGCCGGGGTATTGGGTCCAGGTCTTTCTGGTATCCTGCTGGCAATGGTGATTGTGGGCTGGGCGGGATACGCTAGGGTAGTGCGCGGGTCTGTGCTCTCGATAAAGGAGAAGGAATACATCGAGGCAGCCAGGGCACTTGGCTTCAGTGATCAGCACATTATGGTTCATCACATTTTACCTAATGTCATGGCACCCATCATAGTAATGGCTACTCTTAGCCTGGCTTTTATCATCCTGATGGTAGCCGGATTGGGGTTCCTGGGTTTGGGAGCCCAGCCTCCCACCCCAGATTGGGGTAAGATGTTAACCGAGGGACGCCCCTTCATGCGCACCGCACCACAGCTAACTGTTTTCCCCGGACTGGCGATAATGGTGACAGCAATGGCATTTATCTTCCTTAGCGAAGGATTGAGGGAGGCATTGAATCCCAGAAGAGAGGTAGCACGGTGAGCCTGCTAGAGATCTCTGAGCTAAAGGTCGACTTCTCTACCCCAGAGGGGATGGTAAGGGCGGTAGATAAGATGAGTCTGGAGATAAGAAATGGTGAAGCGCTGGGCTTAATCGGGGAGAGTGGCTGTGGCAAGAGCACGATGGGGCTATCAGTAATGCGCCTGCTCCCCCAAAATGCGCATACTGAGGGGAGAATCTTATATCGGGGGAGGGATTTGCTCAAAATCGGTGAGCATGAGATGAGACAGGTGAGAGGAAAGGAAATAGCCATGATTTTTCAAGATCCCCTTACCTCCTTAAACCCCGTCCTTACCATAGGGGAGCAAATTTGTGAGGCTATCAGATTACATCAAGGTTTGGGGAAAAAACAGGCGAAAGAGAGGGCGGTAGAGATACTAAAAGCCCTAAGGGTACCATTGCCATCAAAGAGGGTAAGCGAGTATCCTCACCAGCTCAGCAGTGGAATGAGGCAGAGAGCTATGATTGCCGTGGCCCTTGCCTCAAAGCCTTCCCTGATCATCGCTGATGAGCCCACCAGGGGCTTAGATCTCATCAGGCAAGCAGAGGTACTGAAACTGATGAAGGAGCTGAAAAGCTCCACCTCCATGCTCTTCATCACTCACGATTTGGGTGTTGCCGCAGGAGTGTGTGATCACATTGCGGTGATGTATGCCGGCGAAATCGTGGAATATTCCTCTGCCCAGGAAATTCTCAATCGGGGTAAACATCCCTACACGCTAGGTTTACTCGACTCTATCCCACGCAAGGGCCTAAAACCAATAGAGGGTTCAAGCCCGAGTTTGATCAACCCTCCACAGGGATGCAAATTTCATCCCCGATGTAGTTCAACAACAAAGCAGTGCAGCCAGAAGAGACCGGGGGAGATAGAAATAGGTGAGGAACACTTCGTGAGGTGTTTTCTTTATGCTTAAGGTACTTAACCTGAATTGGCGATAGCATGCCGAACCTCTGAAACAGAGAAAACCGAGGATATCTTAAATAGGACAATGCATCCCTATACACAAGCTTTGCTTTCAGCCATTGCGGGGCTTGCTTCACTGTACCCGCGCCTAGTTTATGTCAGCTCGCCCCCCATCTAACGGATGTTCCACTGGAAGGGCGTTGTGCTCTGAAGCTGAACCGCAGCAAAATCCAATGGCTCAGCGACGTGTTCGCAGCTTTTTTCTACTGACTACACGTCCTCCTAAATGAGGCAGAGCTTTGGGTAGACGAATGTTGGCTGCATCAAGGAGCTTGACTGCTGTATCGCCAGGGGTTGGGATGCGATGGCAACGCTCCTG
>Ga0209345_10006642_pt1 | contig 10425 bp, 6 predicted proteins | sample Cruoilmetagenom7_FD_187294 | JGI IMG/M metagenome (GOLD analysis project Ga0209345, IMG submission 187294) | Oil polluted marine microbial communities from Coal Oil Point, Santa Barbara, California, USA - Sample 7 (SPAdes) (version 2) | ecosystem: Environmental > Aquatic > Marine > Oil seeps ... | reverse complement strand
CGCCCACCGGGTCCCCGGGGGCATGGAAGCCCACTACACCTGGGATCGCCACGCCCCGGATGGTCGCGTGGTGGGCCAGCAGGAAGCAGGAGGTTTAGCGCGGACGTACAGCTACCAAGTGGATCATACCCTAGTCACCGACAGCCTGGGCCGGGAGGAGCGCTACCACTTTGTGGGCAGCGGCCCCGGTCGCCGCTGGACGGCCCACACCCGCGCCGACGGCTCGCGCATCGAGTTCCGCTACGACCGGGCGGGTCTCAAGGTAGCGACGGTGGATCCGCTGGGTCACGAGACGCTGATCGAACGGGATGAGCATGGGCAAGTGATTGCACAGACCGGCCCGGACGGCACCCGCTGGGCGATTGAGCGCGATCCCCTGGGCCAGCCGGTGAGTATCGAAGGGCCTGAGGATCAAACGTGGCAAATAACGCGCAACGAACAGGGGCTTCCAGTGGAAGTCACCGGGCCGGAAGGCACTACCGCCTTCGCCTACGAACACGATGCTTTGCCTGATCGCCCCACAACTATTACCGATGCGGGTGGGGCGACCCACCAGCGCGAGTGGAACGCCCTGGGCCAGGTCACCGCCCAAATCGACTGCTCCCAGCAGCGCATCGAATACGCCTATGACCGCCACGGCTATCTGGCCAGTGTCACCAACGCCTTGGGCGAGACCACCCGCACCCAGCACGACGAGATGGGTCGGCGACTCGCCACGCAACTGCCGGACGGCACCCACTGGCACCACCATGTGGATGCTCTTGGGCGGCTGGTGGAGCTGGAAGGCCCGCAAGGGTTTAGGCAGCAGTTCTTCTTTGATGACCACGGCCGCCCGGTGCAGCGCATCGAGGCCGACGGCAGCCAGCAGTTCACCGCCTATGATGACGTGGGCCGCTTAAGCGAGCTGACCCTGGGCAACGGCGCGGTGTACCGCTTTACTTACGACGAGATGGATCGCCTCGCCAGCGAGACCGGCCCCGATGGCCGGGAGCAGCAGTATCGCTACGATGACGCCGGGCGCTTGATCGAACGTGTCGAAGCCAACCGCCCTGGCCCCGACGGCCAGCCGCTGGTTACCCGCTACGACTATGACCAAGCCGGTCGCCTCACCGCCCGCCATCTACCCGCGACCGAGCACGCCCCGGCCAGCACGGAGCAGTACCAGTGGGGTACGAATGGCCAGCTACTCAGCGTCACCAACGACCACGGTGAGGTCAGTTTTAACTACGACCACGCCCAACGCTTAATCGGCGAACAGCAGCAACATGCCGATAGCGGCTGGCAGTGGCAGCACCAGCACAGCCTCACGGCTACCGGCGCGCCCCAGGCCAGCCAGTTCGGCGACCTACCCGCGCTTAACTGGCACACCTACGGCAGCGGCCACCTGCACGGTATGAGCGCCCCCGGCCTGGATCTTGAGATCGCCCTGGAACCCGATGCCCTGCACCGGGAGACCCAGCGCCGCCTAAGCGGTAGTGAGCAATCACAGCCGCTGATTTTAGAACGCGGTTACACCAACCTCGGCCAGTTAGACCACCTTACCCTGCGCGGTGCCAACAGCGCCGCCAGTGAACAGCAGTACCAGTACGACGCCCTGGGGCGCATGAGCTTCCGGGCGCTACAAGGCGATCAAGCATCAAAAGTCATCGCCTACAGCTACGACGCCGCAGGCCGCTTAATCGGCAGCCAACACGGCGACCACGCCCACCGCTACTCGGTGGACGCGGCGGGTAATCGCTTAGAGCAGGGTGTAGACAAGCAGCAAGGACTGACGGATAACCGCCTCACACAACTCAACGGCGCGCGCTACCGCTACGACGGTGCCGGTAACCTGGTCGAACGCCAACAGCCCAACGGCGAACGCCTAACCCTTGGTTACGACGGCGCCAACCGCTTAGTGCACCTGATCCACGCCAGCGAACTGGGAGCGACCCGCGAAGCCACCTACCGTTACGACGGCCTGGGAAGACGCATTAGCAAAACCGTGCGCCACACCAACGGCACTACCGCCACTACCCACTACGGCTGGGACGGTGATCGCATCGTGCGCGAAGAGACCGACAATCAGCGCACCACGGTGGTCTACGAGCCGGGCAGTTTTGTGCCCATGCTCAGAATTGATGATACCCAGCAAGGCCAGCTAGTCAGCGCTTACATCACCGACGCCCTGGGCACCCCCATGCAACTGGTCACCCCCAACGGCCATCCCCGCTGGCTCGCCGAACCCGACGACTGGGCGGCCGTCAAAAACCAACGCGCCGTGCGCAACGTCACCCAACCGATCCGGTTCCAGGGCCAATGGCACGACGAAGAATCAGGTCTCTACTACAACCGCCACCGCTATTATGACCCGCAGCAGGGGCGGTATATTAGCCAGGATCCGATTGGACTGCGGGGTGGTACTAACATGTATCAATATGCGGTTGCTCCAAGCATCGAAGTAGACCCACAAGGGCTAAGTGGAGTCTATGGCCTGGGCAACGGACCTTATAGCCAATCCAACACTGTGAGTAGGGCTGCAGAAAATATTGTTATAACCGGCGAAGGAAATGCTTCTGCAGAAACATTCGGCGGTGTATTTGGCCAAACAGTGTCGACGGGCTTAAAGTTCGACAATGTTGGTAACGCTGCATGGGTAATAACTGAATGCCAACAGTATGGTCTAGGTATATTTAGAGGAGCAGGCGTTGGAGGAAATGCGAGTGTTGGCTCCGCTCCCCTTGAAGATGGTGTTTCAGAAACTTGGGGACCTTTTGTACGCGGTGCTGTTATTAAAGGAGGCGGTGCATCTATTGATGTTGGTGGAGGAGCTATAGCTGGAGCGAGCGGCTGGCTTGGGCCTAGCTTAGGCCTAGCAGGTGGAATTCAGCACTGTAAAACAACAACTACAGTTTTAAGGAAAGGAGATAGTGAGCAATAATATGAATTTAATCCATAAAGTACGACTTTCATCTTTTGTGATTTTTTTTGCGAGTGGCGCCATACTAGCGCTTGGATCTGATAATAGTTCCGTAGTGGAGAAGTGGGAGCTACTAATGTGGATATTAAGGATCTCCGGCGTAATAGCGATTGGCACCACATTCATACTTCTCATACAAGGCTTCGGTGACTACCTAGATAAATATCAAAAAGGAAAAGACGTAAAAAGGGATAAAAAAAATCGCCGATAAGTCGCTCCTGAGCCTACGCAATAGACAATAGCAGCACGTATCGCTGTAGCTTGTTCGTCAGGGAGAGCCGAGCCTTCCTTTCATATTACCAGACGACAATATACCTACAAGCCAACTCACCCTAGCACCATGGCTCACACCATCGACCAAATACTCGCCGCCAACCGAGTAGCCGGTGACTTAGAGGCCTGCGACACTAGGGTTCGCTATGATCAAGCCCAGCGCTTAATTGGCGAACACCAGCGCCATGCGAGCCTAGCAGGTGAAAGTGGCTGGCAGTGGCAACATCAGCACACCCTCATCGCCAACGGCGCGCCCCAGGCCAGCCAGTTCGGCGACCTACCCGCGCTTAACTGGCATACCTATGGCAGCGGCCACCTGCACGGCATGAGCGCCCCCGGCCTGGATCTTGAGATCGCCCTGGAACCCGATGCCCTGCACCGGGAAACCCAGCGCCGACTCAGCACCGGTGCCAATGCGCACAATCAACCGCTGGTGCTGGAGCGCGGGTATACGAACCTGGGCCAGCTGGATCACCTCACCCTACGCAGCCCGGACACCACCAGCCAGCAGAGCTACCAATACGACGCCCTGGGCCGTATGAGCTTCCGCAGCCTGCAAGGTGATCCAGCAGAAAAAGTCATCGCCTACAGTTACGATGCTGCCGGGCGCTTGATCGGCAGCCAGCACGGCGACCACGCCCACCGCTATAGCGTGGACGCGGCCGGTAACCGGTTAGAAGGCCAACAGGCCCTTTCTGATAATCGCCTGGGGCAGTTAAACGGTACCCGCTACCGCTACGACGGTGCCGGTAACCTGGTCGAACGCCAACAGCCCAACGGCGAACGCCTAACGCTTGGCTACGACGGCGCCAACCGCTTAGTGCACCTGATCCACGCCAGTGAGCTGGGGGCGACCCGCGAAGTCACCTACCGCTACGACGGCCTGGGAAGACGCATCAGCAAAACCGTGCGCCACCCCAACGGCACCACCGCCACCACCTACTACGGCTGGGACGGTGATCGCATCGTCCGCGAAGAAACGGACAACCAGCGCACTACGGTGGTCTACGAGCCGGGCAGTTTTGTGCCCATGCTGCGTATTGATGATACTAAACAAGGCCAAGTGCTCAGCGCCTACATCACCGATGCACTGGGTACGCCCATGCAACTGGTCACCCCCAACGGCCAACCCCGCTGGCTCGCCGAACCGGACGACTGGGCGGCAGTCAAAAACCAACGCGCTGTGCGCAACCTCACCCAACCGATCCGGTTCCAAGGCCAATATGTATTCACTGCTATTATCCTGACCAACTTATATTCCAATGCTTATCAACCAACTGTCAGCCCCCAAGCGGAATCAGTTGGGGATGCCCAATAGCGCCGCCAGCGTAATGGTCTAAAGCGCCACCAGCACCAGCCCTGCCAACATCACCAGCGTACCGGCGGCTTTTGCCCTGGATGCTGGCTCCTTCAGCCACAGCACACCCATTAGCACGCCGACTGGAATAGAGAGCTGGCGCAGCGCCACCACATAACTCACCTCGTCGGTAAGCGCCATGGCGATTAATACCAAGCCATACGTGCAAGTCATCATCAGCCCGGTAACAACCAGCATGGTCAGCCCCTGCTGGCGAAGCGCAGGCAAGCGGCGTCGCTCTGCCGGTAGCAACGCCATTAGAGGTACTGACCAGGTTAGTGTCATCAGCGCTTGCAGCACCATAAACACCGCCCCGGCGGTTAACCCGCTGTGCCCTGCCCCCTGCATTAGCCCGAGGGCCTGCTTGTCGATCAGCGAATAGCCAACGGTGCCTGCTGCCGCTAGTAGCGCAAACCCCATGGCCGGGGTGAGATAGGTGGATATCCTGCGCGCCTGCGGATGGCTAAGCGGCAGGCAAAGCGCGCCTGCCACGACTAGCACCATGCCAAGGCCGTCCCAGCGATCCAGCACCTGACTACCCAACAGCACAATGGATACCAGCGGCACTAGCACTACCGGCAATGCCCGGGCGATTGGGTAGAGTACGCTAACGTCCCCTCTCGCATAGGCCCAGGCCAAGCCGCCCATGTAGAGCATTTGACACAGCCCAGAAAGCGCCAGCCAGCCCCAGAATGCACTTGGTAACGCAGTGAGCGACGGCCCAAACAACACCAGCGGCAGCATCACCGCCCCACCCGCGCCGTAAGCCAGGGTAAAAGAGGCTAACGACGGCGCATTGCGTTTGCCCAACACGTTCCATCCGGCGTGCATGCATACCGAGACTAACACCAGAGCAAGCGCGGCTGAACTCAAGGACGCTCTCTGTATTGAAGACGTGTATTGATGGCATCAGACATGCGCCGATTTTCCTGGCAGAGCATTAGGCGACGAAGCGCTTGTGGGCGTCCGCCAGTCTAAGCGCCGCCAACCTTCAACGCTAGCCACCTCAGCGAGTACTGGATCGGGGTTGACCGCTACAGGGCAATCCACGTACTGCAGCAGCGGAAGGTCGTTGCGGGAGTCTGAGTAGAAAGTCGTGTGGCTGGGGATGACCTGCTGTTCGGCCAACCACTGTTTTAAGCGCAGCACCTTACCGCCGCGATAAGAAAAAATACCCTCGCTGCCACCGGTGTAGCGCGCGTCTTCATTGATACCGTGTTCCACGCTCAACTCGACCGCCAGCACGTGCTCAATGCCTAGCGTGGTCGCTATCGGCTCGACCAGATGGCGTGACGAGGCAGAAATCAGTACCAGGGTATCGCCTGCCTGACGGTGCGCTTCCAGGCAGGCCCAGGCTTGTTCAAAAATACGCGGTTGCAGGTGTGTGGCCACAAAACGCTCGACCTCTTTTTGCACATCTTTCACCCGGCGCCCTCGCAGCGGCGCTAGGGTCATGGCCAAATACTCTTCAAGCTTTAGCTTCCCCGCGTGATAGGCCTGGTGCATTTGCTCCGCCCGCGCCATAAAGGCTTCGGCATCGCTGATCCAACCTTGCTCTATCATCCATAAATTCCAGCGGTCGCTGCAGTCTCCATCCAGGAGGGTATCGTCAAGATCAAACAGGGCCAGGCGCATGGGGCACTCCTTTCATCGCGGGTTGGCGGCGCGTAGGGTATGCCAAAGGTGATGACAAGACGATGACGCTAAGTGAAGGCTACGTCGTCAACCACTGCGCCGCGAACTTATCCGCCGGTAGCGGGCGACCAAACCAGTACCCTTGCGCCTCATTGCACCCCATTTCAGCAAGTAAACTCGCTTGGTCGCGGGTTTCAACGCCTTCCGCCACGGTTTTCATCTCTAGCGCTTGCGCCATGGCAATGATGGTCTGAACGATGGTGCGGTCATGGTGGTTATCGAGCATCTCGCGCACAAAGGAGATATCAATTTTTAGTGCGTCGGCAGCGAAGCGCCGTAGGTAGGAAAGCGATGAATAGCCGGTGCCGAAATCATCGATAGAGAGGGCATAGCCCGCTTGGCGCATGGTGTGGGTGATCTCAACGGCCTGATCCGGGTCGCGCATAAAATCACTTTCGGTGAGCTCCAGAGCGATAGCGCTCGGCGAAACGCCAGCGGTGAGTTGCCCGATGTGGCTGGTGAGTTCTGGGTCGGCAAACTGTTGGGCGGAAATATTGATCGATAGCCTGCCTGGCAACCCACCCTCAGGCTGTTCACGCCAGGCCAGTAACTGCCTTGCCGACTCTTCCAGCACCCAGTCCCCCAGGGCACGTATCAAACCACGCTCTTCGGCCAGGGGAATAAACTCACCGGGGCTCACCCAGCCCCACTCGGCGTCGTGCCAGCGGCAAAGGGCTTCTGCGCCGGTCAGTTGACCGCTAGTAAGGTTTACCTGGGGCTGAAAGTAGAGCTCTAATCGATGTTCAGTGATAGCAGCGCTGAGTCGCTCAGTCATCCTTTGGCGTCGCTGCAACGCGTGGCGCATCGTTTGAGTATAGGGGCAGATACTATTTTCACGCCGCTTGGCGTGATGGAGGGCAATGCTGGCAGCGTTAAAGAGTTCGCCTGCTTCGCTTACATCCTGTGGATAATGAGCAAAACCGATACTAACATCGAGGTGAAAGACGCGGCGCTCCAGATGAAGTGGCGGTTTCACCGCTAATCGTAGCTGTTCCGCGAGGTCGCCTATGCCACTGGGGGTGGTATCGGCTACCAGCAGGGCAAACTCATCTCCTGATAAACGTGCCAGGGAGCCGTATGAACGGCTGAGCTTCGCTAAGCGATCGGCCACTGTCACCAGCAGTTGATCGCCCACCTGGTGGCCATGCAGGTCATTGACCTCTTTAAAACGGCGGATATCCAGCAACAGCAGCGAAAGCCCGCTCCCTGCTTGGTGGGCTTCTTTCCACATCTCCGCTAACAACTCCATAAAACGGATACGGTTCGGTAACCCAGTGGTGCTGTCGGTATAGGCCAGTTGATGCATGTGACGATGGTCGCGACGGCGTTCAAGCTCTGCCGCAGCACCGGTCGAAAGAATTTGCAGCACCGAAGTGGCAAACGCATTAGTGGTCAACGGCTGGCGATAAAACACCATCATCACGCCAATGGCTTCCCCATTGGCATTATCTAAACGCCGCCCAATCCATGCCTTTGTGGGTAACAGGGTGCCTGGCAATAGCAACGGTGGGCCATCATGCATAACCGCTTCACGCTCCAGCACTACCTGCTCGCTGGGCGAGCCTCTCAGCGCAAAGGTGTACGGTTCACGCTGAGCCCCGTCAACCACCATGCTGACGGTGGTTGCCTTTCCATAGACGCTTTCATTGCCCTGGGGTGAGGTGTGCAGCAACGCAATAAAGCCTGCGTCGGCTTCCAGTACCTTGACCAAGGTAGCAATCAACTGCTGAAAATAACCATCCCCCACCTGGGTAGTCACCGTAGAAGCCACTTGAACCACCGCGTTTTGCACCCGCTGCGACTCTTGCTGATCGGTCATATCAGAGATAAAGCCTTCCAAGCATATGATATCGCCCGCCTCGTCCATGACGGCCTGACCCTGCTCCCACATCCAGCGGTAACCGCCGTCGCGATGGCGCAGTTGGTAAATCACACGGTAAGGGCGCCTGTTGGCAATAGCCGACTGTACCTCATGGAAGACCTTGTCTTGATCATCAGGATGAATCAGTGCCGCGAAGCTGATTAGCCGATTACCCTGTAGCTCGTCAGGCCGATATCCGGTTAGCACCTCCGCACCCTGGCTAACCAACTGCATCGTCCAAGCGCGGTCATTCAGACAGCGATAGGCCATTCCCGGCAGATGGTTGAGCAGCGTATCCAAACGGCGCTCGCTTTCCCGCGCGACCTCTTCGCTCTCTCTTAATGCCTGCTCCGCTTTTTGTCGGCCCAACTCCGCACCCGCCTGGGCGGCGGCGATGTGCAGTATTTCATTGGCTAAGCCCCCCTGCTGCATAGGGGAATTTTTGAGCACTGCTAGTAGGCCAATCAGCGCGCCATCCACCGCATAGAGCGCCCGCCCTAAGTAGCTTTCGGCTCCCAGCTCACACAGCAGTTTATCGTCAGGAAAGCGTGACTGAACATCACGGGCATAAAGGCAGCACTCGCGCCCCAACGCGGTCTCGCAAGGGGTGCCGGCCAGCGAATAAGTAATGTTGCTGACTAATCCCCCATTTGACCAGACAGCCAACGTCTCAGCCCGATGCAATTGAGTAACATCGGCGACTAGCACATGATCGACGCCCAGTATTGTTGCCAGGCGTTCCACCAGCGTTGCATAAAAGCGGGGGCTCCCGCTGTTCCCTACGCCTTCTGCCAACTGACGAAATATATCGGCCGCGTCGTTCTTTGTGTGCATGGTTGCACTCACTTTTTTTAATTCTGGAGCAGTTGGGGCGCCTGCTACTCACCTCAGAAAGTATATATAGCGACCTACAAAGCATAAACCGTTCTTTTCCAACTATAACAACGTCAACACTCGCTGGGTATATGGTAAACTTAGGACATCACCTCATAATGGCTGGCAGCTACGCTACAAAGTGCGCAGGAGATAACGTGACTAAAACATCGACAAAGGATGAAGCACTGTATGTAATGCTAACTGAAGCACTGCCTGGTTTTCTGATCAGCGATTTTCTAAAGTGCCAGCGGTTGCCTTCGCTTCCCTCAATCGCATTACGCATCCTCAGGTTAACGCAATCTTCAAAAGCGACTATCAACGATGTTGCCGACACCATTGAACATGATCCAGCCTTAACCGCTCGGTTAATATCCCTCGCCAATAGCGTTCACCACACCCGCTCCGCCAATTCCACGCAAACGTGCCTTGAGGCGATCCAGCGTTTAGGGCTAGATGCCACATTGACCGTAGTGTTGAGCTTCAATCTTTTTCAGCACCCCAGTAAGGGGCCACAGCATACGCATATTTGGCAGCGGTCTATTCTGTCTGCGCTGATAGCACGCCAGTTGGCTGAGCAAGCGTGCCCCAAACAGGCAGGTAATGCTTTTACGGCAGCACTGTTGCAGGATATTGGCATATTGGCTCTGAGTGCGACGTACCCTGAACAAGTAGACGAACTGTATATCGATAGTGCTATTCCACATGCTCGTCTTATCGAGGAGGAGCAGCGTTACTTTGGTTGTGACCACACCATTATTGGGGCTTGGCTAGCCGCTAAATGGGGTATCCCATCGGCGATGGTTAACACCATACGCTTTAGCCATGCCGGTTATGCAAGCGATAGTTTGATGGAAACCTGCGTTCGCATATCCGGCCCCACGGCAGATGCCTGCTTATCAAGCGCACCAGAAGAGCAACTTGCCGCCCTGCTATACGATTTAAGCACGACCGCAGGTGTGCCCTCTTTCTCATTTAAAAGCGTTCTACAAGAAGTTCAGCCTAAAATGGAGTTGATCGCTAAAACGCTGATGATAGACACCCCCGCGACTATTGAACCCAAAGAGCTGCTGGAAAATGCTCAGCAACTCTTGCTAAACCATACGCTTATACTCAATAGCCGTAGAGAAGCCCAACACAAAGCATTAACGATGTTGCGTAAAGGGTACAGTGACCCTGATGGATTCAACAAAGATATTTCTTTCAAAAAACTCAATAAACAATCCCGTACTCAGTCTTAAATTGCTGGCCAGAGCATGCATGCCATCAAGCGCCCCGGCCAGAGCGTTTTTTTCTACTTCACGCTGAACACTTTTCCTTTTATAAACGCCTCACCGAGTCATTGCCTCAGGTAGATAGAGAGCGATACCCGGAAAGAGGTGCATTAAGGCAATCGCTAACAGCATT
>Ga0209345_10006641_pt1 | contig 10426 bp, 16 predicted proteins | sample Cruoilmetagenom7_FD_187294 | JGI IMG/M metagenome (GOLD analysis project Ga0209345, IMG submission 187294) | Oil polluted marine microbial communities from Coal Oil Point, Santa Barbara, California, USA - Sample 7 (SPAdes) (version 2) | ecosystem: Environmental > Aquatic > Marine > Oil seeps ... | reverse complement strand
CTTCTGCGAACATATTGATGTCGTATAGGCTTAGGTTTTCCCGATGGTATATCCACCATTTTGCCGATGCCTGCCCTAAGACGATCTTCACCATTTTTTTGAAGAAATCGTGGTCAAACTCTTCAGGATATCCGCTTTCTTTTAATTCTGCCTTGCAAGTTTCTTCTGTTGCGGTTGCGACCTCTTCTATGAATTTGGTTCTAATTTCTTCCGCCCATTTGATTTGCTTTTCGGTCCCGGTTAGTTGTTTCATTTTTTCTTTCCTCCTGTTTTTCTGTGACCAGTTTTTGTATTTTTTCTATTTTTTCTTTTAGGACTCTAATTTGCCGGTCTTTTGCCATGCTTTTGAGGTTAGCTCTTTCCAGTCTTTCTTTTAGGTATTTTATTCTTTCTTTACGGTAAAGGTCATTTTCAGTTTTGTTTGTTGCCTTTTCCATTTTTTTCCCCTCCTTTAAATAATAATGTGTTTTTGATATGGTTTCATTATATACCTGTTATGGACAGTTGCAAGGTCTTTTCTCATATTTTTTCTCATAATTCCCGCAAATGTAGGAATGGTGGGGATTAAAAAAAGTTTAAAAAAAGTTAAAAAAAATGGTTAGGGAGAGGTTGGAAATTAATTGAGGTAAAGTTTATAACTTGAACTATCTCTGTTGATGTTGATAGAGTAAGGCTTGAGGGAATTTAAGGTGATTATTTTTTGGTTCAAGAAAATAATGGTTCAAGTTCATAACTATTAAATAACATTTAGAACTATTTATAGAAGTCGCTCAATTTTCCCTACAATCTCTTGTGTTCCAATGCAATCCTGTACATATTTAGTTTTAATCCCTTCTTGCTACCGTTTTGGGCGTCTGGTGCAGTTTAGGGCGCAATTCTTTGGAATCAGTACAAAAACCTTGACTTTTAGGATAATTGGGAATACTGAATACTTAGGAGGTAATTATTATGATAGAGAAAAACAGACAAGTAAGACTAAAATGGTATATTGACTTTATTAATATTAATCTTGATGGTCTTTCCGGGGGCGAAAGAGTAAAACTTTTCTATGAGATTGAGGAGAAAATCAGCCGAGTCTCTCCGATTCCTGCTGAAAAAGTGGAAGATACAGTTAGGAATTTTGGGAAAGCACAAATGCTTCAGCAAGACCTTAGAAACGGGTTTCAGAGGATATTGACAATTTTAAAAAGCGGGAAAGAAGTAGAGGTCACATCCTTTGCGCTGCCTGCTATCATTTCCATTGATCCAGCCGTCGATGAATTTCTTGTTTCTTTCCGTCGTGATTGTGGTGGTGACGAGGTTCCTTGTTTTGAGCAGGCTCTTTATGACTTTGCGAATTTACTGAACGGTGTCCCCTGGTCAGCAGTGAGGAAGTGTGAAGATTGCAACAATTACTTTTTCCACTTCTCAAAGAAGGAAAAGATATACTGTTCTTATCATTGCGCATGGCGGGCAACTTCCAGGAAAAGAAGGGAAGCAGACCCGGAAGGCTACCGGAAAAAACAGAGAGAGCTAATGAAAAGGCGGTATCATGAGAAAAAAGGCATTAGGGAAATCCATAAGCCTTGACGAAGAGCTATTCAATTTGTTGAAAGCTGGACGAAAAACCGTTATACCTTTTATCCCCGGATGGCAGGTTGACAGGAAAGAGCGGAAGAGAAGAAAAGAAACCATGTCATTGCTCGGTAAAGTAAGACAGGGGGACCAAAAAGCCATTAAGAAGCTGAAGCATGACCGCAGGGCACGAATCTTCACAAGAGAAGAGATTAACCACTTAGAGGGCGTGAGACTTGCGAAAGAAGAAGCCTAAGAAGAAGCCACTAACAGAAGAGGAAGCAGCCGCCAAGAAGTCTAAGCAGCGGAAGAAAACCAGACCGAAGCGGGAACCGAAAGAGCTGTTTGACCCTCCCCCGGATGTAAAGAAGGAACTGGAAAGGATAGCTGCAAAGGCAATCGTTCCAAAGGACAAACGAATGACAGCACCAGAGCATGCCCGCAGGTTACGGCTATTGCAGGAAGAAAGGAAGATTGAACAGAAAAAGGTTATTGACAGGTATCTAAAGCGGCTCGGCAAAAATATCAACAAAAAAATGAACAAATTGCAGCTATCCAGGGATAATCTCGACAAGTTGCTGTGCGAGATCCTTGTTGCCGAAGACCCTAAGTATTTTCCCTGCAATGAAGAGGTAGAACTATATCCTGCATGGGAAGTGCGCTTAAAGGCTATCAGATTGATCGAGGAGCTACAAGGACGGCTCGTAAAGATAATCAAGATAGATGACCCGGCCAAGAGAAAGATTGCTGACGGTATAGAGGCAGGCGTTGACCTGTTACGTAGTTTCAGGGTAGCGCCTAAGGAGTTAATAGAACCGGAAGGGGAAGAAGGAGAAGATGAAGATGCTTAAAAGAATAAAGAGTTACCTTGCAAGAAGGCGAAGAGCTGCAATATGGGCTGAAGATTTTGAACAGGAGTTACTGGGGTATAGCGACAAGAACCCCGAACAGGCAATGAACGACAGAATCAGCTTTGCCCGATTCATTGAAAACGCAGAAAGGAACTTGAAGGAGGGGAAACAATGCTTAAAATTATAATCATATTCTTCGCTTTAACCATAAGCACCGGCGCAATAGCAGGAGATTTGCACCTATACACCGACAAGGGAGAATACCGAGGGAAGTTGAGCAAGAACCCTTATGACTCTAATTCTACCTCTAACCCGTATGGAAAATACGGAAGTCGCTACTCTTCCGATTCGATCAATAATCCTTACGGCGCAGGTAGCAAATACAAGCGGGAGAGTCCTAATAACCCTTATGGAACAGGACTTGAGATCAGGGAAGATAGAGGGTCTAATGGAGAATTGAGGGAAAGATTGAGGAGATAACTTTTAGAAAGAGGAGGACAGATGTATAATGAAAAGGGCGAGGTTAAAGTAGAGATCACGACAATATCTCCATTGCTACACGATAACCCTTTTGATATTGTAGCAGGGGTTAAAGGAAAGACTCCGACAAAAGGAGCTGTTCAGAAGTATGACCCACGTCAATTGTATTGGATGGTGAACAATAAGCCTTATATTAACCCTAATGACCCTTACCCACCAAAAGGGGGCATAATCTGCCAGCCAACTGATCATATCAAGGGCGCAATGGTAAACGCAGCAGGTAAGGTGAAAATAGGAAGAGCAAGTGCTAAGCAGTACATAAAGGCAATGGTATTCATGCGAAACAAGTTAGTTTCTTTAGACAAAGATAAGTATGACTTTATCGAACCTGGTGTTGTAAGGGATAAGCTCGGCAACTGCAAATATACAGAGAAACCGGGGTTTTTTACAGGGCTTAAGATTGCCTTTGTCCTTGGAGTTACTTTTGACGTGCTACTCCCGGAAAAAGTGCAGGAAGTATTAGAAATAGCAGGGTCAATGTACGGAATCGGAGCAAGAAGGCCCGATTTTGGAAGGTTTGCTGTAAGTAGTTTTATTGTGTCGTAAGGTACTGTTACGTGACGTTGGGTTTGGTACGGTAAAGTAAAGTAAAGGATGTATATTTTTTTAAAGATCATATTTATATATAATGTCTAGTTCGGTGTCGTACTGTGAGGTAAGGTGAAGTAAAGTAAAGCAATGCAGCATGATAAAACAATCCGGTATGGTAAGGTTCAGTAAAGTGAAGCAAAGTAAAGTAAGCGATTTTAAATTGTAGCGTAACGTGGTGTATTGTGTGGTAAAGTGGTGTAAAGTATAGGAGGCTTTATGGATATTCACAAAATTATCGTTGTTACTGTTGGAAGTGGTGTTCGAGATGAAGGAGATATGTTCCTAAATGCTGTGCCCAAAGCATTGCGGGAATATACCAACGAAGTGGAGAAAGGGCAGTATTACAACGGTTATGAGAAATTTAAGACTTCTAACGGCTGTACTGTAAGAAGTGTAGTTGCATTACCAAGCGAGATTAAGCAACCTTGTATTGACTTCCCTGGTGATGCGGAAGAACCGAATAAAGATGTTTCTTTGTGTAAGGAAATAGCCGAGCTAAGAAAAAGGATTGAGGAACTTGAGTTTCTTCATGATTCTCAACTCTTTGAAAGATAAACCAATAGGAGGTTTCATGCCTGTTAAAAAAAGTATCGTTATCATGGTTGAACGTATTCAAGAAGAAGAAGAAGAGATGCTTTCCGACGCTGTGCCCAAAGCATTGCGGGAATATACCAAGGCAGTAGAGGAAGGCAGGTTTTACATCGGGGGACATGAGAAATTCGGGGCGTCTAACGGGTGCGTTATAAGCGCAATGGCGTTATCGGATGAGATTGAGGAACCTAAAAAAGGAAACGATTCTTGGAATGAAGAAATAATTAGATTAAAAAACAGGATTGAGAAACTTGAGAGGACTCAAACTGTTCAGCTAAAGGTAAGCAATAATGAAAGTACCGATAAATAATGAGAACGCAAAATTAGGATTTTGTACAGCCAACTGGTTAACCGTAGAGGAATTGAAAAGACAATACCCAAAGTATAAAGCAATGTTAGATGACGTAATGAATGATGGAGGTTGGGTCTGTGCGGCAGAAACCCTTGATGGTTTATTGGTATTGGAGATAAACTAAAATGATTCTCGACTTCGTTCCACGTACTGACTGTGACTATCGCCTTGATTTCAAGAAGATACAAAGCAAAATTCTTGAACATCAAAGGAAGGATAACGATGAGGCCTTACAAAATCTGATCGCAGCATGTTGCTTAGATTCCCTGTTTTTCTTAGGGTATTTTGTATGTGACCTAAAACCCCTCAATCATCCCTTCCTTGTGGATAGATGTAATGAAGTAGAGGATTGCTCTAACATGACCCTTGACCTATGGGCACGGGAACACTGGAAGAGTACAATTATTACTTACCTTGAAAATATCCGTAAAACTCTACAAGACCCGGAGAACCGGATAGGAATCTTTTCTCACGTTAGAAGTATTGCCAAGGCGTTTTTACGGCGCATAAAACTAACTCTTGAGACAAATATAGTCTTAAGACTTGCCTTTCCTGACGTGCTGTATTGGGACCCTAAAAAGGATTCTCCGAAATGGTCAGAAGATGAAGGTTTAATCGTAAAGCGGAAAGGTGTTTATGCTGAATCTACTTTTGAAGCCTGGGGATTGATTGACCAGATGCCTACCGCTAAACACTTTACTGTCTTGAACTATGAAGATATTATCACCGATAAGACAGTTACTAACCCTGAAATGATTCAGAAGGTCACAGATCAGATCAAGTTAAGTTACAACTTGGGAGTTACAGAGGGTGGGACCAGGAGGATAATAGGCACTATTTATGACTTTGGAGATTATCACCATGTTTTAAAAGAGGAATGTGAAGAAGGTAAATCCCGGTGGAACTTGCGCCTACATCCCGGAGAAGATGCGAATGGGACACCTATTCTTTATACGAAAAAGCAGTTACAGGCGAAAAAAGAAGATATGGGGAGCTATATCTATGCCTGTCAGATATTGCTTGATCCTATTGATTATGAAAGACAGGTCTTCAAGGAATCTTGGCTTTTACATTACGACAAACCGCCCTTTATAGAAGACATCAATATTTATATCCTTGTCGATCCTGCTGAAGCAAAAGAAAAAAGGTCTGATTTTACTGCCATAGAAGTTTGGGGAGTTACGTCTCAAAAAATATGGTTTCTACTTGATATGGTAGTGGATAAACTTTCCCTGACCGAAAAATGGAAAGCATTAAAAAAACTATTGCAAAAGTACCCTACCACTATAAGCGTAGGTTACGAGAAGTATGGGTTACAGGGTGACATTTCTCATTACAAGGACATGATGGAAAGAGAAAAGTTCTTTTTCCATATTATCCCATTAGGAGGTAATCAGTTAAGCAAACCACAACGGATCATGCAGCTTGTACCTTTATTTGAGTATGGCAGAATTAGGTTACCTGGACGGCTAATGTATAAGGGAAGAGATCTTATCTGGGAGTTTGAGCAGCAGGAATATCTCAGATACCCACATTCAGTTATACACGATGATATACTTGATTGTGCCGCAAGGATAACTGACACGGACCTTAATGTTATATACCCTACAAGGATACCGCAAGAGAGGAAGGAACTTGACCCTTACGCTCAAAAGGACAGCGAAACCATATCTTTTATGCAGGTTTAAGGAGTACATAAAATGGGAATATGTTGGTATTGTCATTGGGGTTGGGCATCTGAAGTGGCGAGTATTTACTCTGAGGCATTAAAAAGGCTTAACGGTGATGACAGCCCGCTGCATTATGGCCCGGCTCATATTGTGTGGGAGGACGAGAACTTTGAAGATCATAGTGTTAACTGGTGCTTAAAAAACTTTGGTAGAGACAAAGGCTATCATTCAGAACATGATTTGTCTGTGGTGAGATGGTCATTAGAAGAATTGTTGAAACTCCCAGAAGAACTTAGATGCCCAGAGCCGGAAAACTATGACGGGGAGCATCCTAACTTATACCCGCCTAAGAAGGGTCTTGTAATGGTAAAGGTTTTTTGAAAGATGCAGGTTTAACTTGGAGGTTTTATGAAAGAAACTGAATATATTATAGCAACGAATCGTGTCAAAGTGTCTATGGCTCTTGACATTTTGGGGCACGTTTTCCATGGAGAAGCCCAGATGGTAGAAGAAGAAGAGTTCCGCAAGATTGTTTCACAGCTACGAAAACTGGAAGATCGTTTATTCAAAGAAACTTTATCCTTGACATTATGTTAAAAAGGTGATTTACTTTGGAAGTACGCTGTAATAGGTGCGATTCTTTTCTATTCGAGTACGAAGTAGCAGAGGATTTCCCGGAGTTTTTGCAGGGAAAACTTAAGATAAGGGTAAAATGTAAATGTAAATTGTTTACATGTATTAGTAGATTTGAAAAAGAACCCAAAGTAGAGCCCAAATTAGAGGCCAATAAGTAAAAATAGAGCCCAATTTAGAGGCCGGTTAGAGGTGTAAAAACCTTTGATCGGCCTTTTTTTATTTAGAGAAGCCTTTCTATGGACAAGGGAAGCCGAGAGTACCAAGAGTATCACCCCAATACTGATTTTGACATTGCAAATTTCGTCAATGATCGGTGGGAAGAAACCGAAACAAAAGAATGCCGGGACCAGTTAGACAAGATTAAGGAAAATAACGACTTCTTTTGGAATAGGCAGTGGAAAAAGGAAGATAGGGACGCCGTAGAGGGCCGGAGACAGCCCGCTTTAACCTTTAATGAGGTACAGCCCTTAATTCGTTTGGTAAGCGGCATTCAGCGTAACACCCGCTATGAATATACTGTTGTTCCTACTGGCGGTGAAGATGAAGCGATTGGCACGGTTTTAAAGCACTGTATTGCTTATGTGGATTCTATTAATAATTTTCCGTTTATGGAATCCCAGGTTTTTCAAGAAGGCGGCATTAGTTCTATGGCTGCCTTTGAGATTTATATCTCTTATGCCGAAGACATTAAGGGTGAGATCAAGATTGATAGGGTAAACCCCCAAAACCTTCGGATAGATCCTACTTCTGAAAGATACGATTTGGAAGATGCTTTTTACATGATCAGGAATGAATTTCTTGATCGGCAAAAGTTGGAAGAGATTTACGGTGACAAAACAAAAGAGATTGCCGAAATAGTTCAGAGGGCTACCGATTCGGGAGATTGGGTAAAGGATGTAAAAAAAGGTATTGGTCATATCCGGGATCATTATCAGGTCAAGGAATGCCAATGGAGAGAGAATAAAAAAGTTTTCTTCCTGGTAAGTGAGAAGTTTCCTGACGGGTTTATGGAAGTTACGCAAGAGGACGGTAGGCAGATGCGGGAGCTTGATCCGTCTATGGAGTTAATTGACATGATTCGGCCAAAGATGCGGGTATCGACTACCTGCTGCGATATTGTGCTTGAGGATGCCCCGTTACCTTACGATCACAACGATTTTACTATTATTCCTTTCTTTCCTATTTTTAACGCCGGTGAGTACGCTTCGCTAATGGAAGTTCTGAAAGATTGGCAGAAAGAGCAGAACAAACGGGAAAGCCAGTATCTTAATTTGTTGAACTTGGCGGTTAACCCTGGCTACGAATACGAAACCGGAACGTTGAAAAACCCTAAAGAGGTGCAAAAGTGGGGGAGTACTCCTGGCTATAATGTTGAGATTGAGAAAGATATGAGTGATAGGATTCGGAGAATAGACCGCCATAATGTTTCCAGCGAGCTTTTAAAATATCTTGGGCATACCCAGGATTATCTTACCAGGCTTACCAATATTAATACAGACCTTTTAGGGCAGCAGGACAAAACAATGTCCGGGTATGCTATCAATTTGAGACGTGAGCAAGGGTTATTGGGAATCGCCGATTGTTTCGATAACTTCAAGTATTCTAATCTACTTCTCAGTAAAAAGAAACTTTCACTGATTCAACAGTTTCTTACCGACGAGAAGGCTTTTATGGTAATGGGGTCTGACGGTTGGGAACAAGTTACCATTAATCAGGAAGGCGTTTCCGGGAAACTAAACGATGTTACCGTCGGTAAGTTCGATGTTGTGTTTGAGGAAAGGCCACAAACAAACGCTGCAAGAATAGCTAATTTTATGACTGTTATGGAAGCAATCGAAAAGGGTGTGCCTATACCGCCGTGGTTAGTTGCCGAGTTATCAGACTGGCCAAAGAAAGACGAGATTATTCAATATATGCAACAATTACAGGGGATGCAATCTCCTGAAGGAAATGAGCCTCCAGAGAGGGGGCAATCGGTTTCTCCCGTGCCGTAAACGGGTGTTAATCCTTTACACCAGGAGGTATAAACAATGGGTGGTGATGCAATAAATCCTGAAATAATTGCTCAGGATGCTGTTCTGGGAGATGAAGGGGCTACCCAGAAGCCCGAAGAAGGAAGCAACGGCGAATTAACGGAAATTCCTGATAGTGTTCTTAATGTAGCAGACCCTCCCGAAGGAGAAGGAGAACCTCCTGGAGAAGGTGAACCACCTGCAAGCGGAGAACCTTCAGGAGAAATAGAGCCTTCTGAAGCGGAGGCGAAATGGGAAAAGGAAAAAGCTGGTCTCATCAGAGACTTGCGAAAGGAACGGCAACGGGCGCAAGCTGCCGAAGCACGTGAGTTCACAAGGCAGCAACCGCAACCGCCTCCCGATGATGTTGATTTGAAAGACTTGACAACTATCGGAGAGACGCAGGAGATGGTAGACCGAGCTATGAGGCCGTTTCACCAAAGGCAGCAGAGAGACGAAACAATAAGTTATATCTCTGCAAAAGGCTTGCCGGACTTTAACAGAGTCAACGCTGAAATAGTTGAACCGGCAATGTTGGCTGATCCGGGTTTGAAAGATTATTTTGATAATTCTCAGAACCCTACATGGGCAAGATTTACTCATGGAGTAGCCCTGATGATTGGCGATATTGCGGCAACGGCAAAAAAGACCGGCAAAGATGAAGTAGTTGAAACCATAAAAAAGAGGGCAGGAGCCCCCGCTGTTTTGTCGGGCAATAAAGGAAAGGGTAAGGGAATTGAGACTATTTCAGGTCAACAATTACTTGCTCTTTCTGATGAAGAATACGCAAAAGTGCCTCAAGCAGTAAGGGACAAACTGCTCTCTGAATAGAACTAAATGAAAGGAGAGTAAATAATGTCTTATTACAAAGCTCCAAGTGCCTTACAAGCGCAGTTGTGGCCGAAGGAACTAATGTCGGAAATGCCCGCTCAGTCCTTTTTTTATACCAAAGGACAGAAAATGGTTGGTACTCCCATCAAAATTTCACCCAATGTCATGTCTTCCGGGCCTGACAGCATTATCAATGTCAAAAGAGATTTGCTTAAACAAAAAGGAGATAGGATAAATTTTGGGATTGGGATGAATTATGACAGTCCCTGGGTGTATAGCGATGGCACATTAATTGGAAACGAAGGAACGCTGACTGACCACGAAGATGTTGTGTATATCGACCAAGCAAGAACCGGAGTTCGATTAGACGGTGCAATGGAGGAGCAAAAATCTTCTTATGATTTAAGAAAAAGCGCAAAAGAAAGGCTTAAACTGGCTCCTCCGACCTTTATTGACGCTATGATAATGCGGGAGTTGAGTGGAGATACCACTTTTACTTTTGCTAATACCGGACTTGCCCCTGATTCAAGTCATATTATATATGGCGGGGATGCCACTACAAAGGCCACCATAGCATCTGCGGACTGGTTTGGGGTTCAGGAAATCTTGCGAATGGTATATGTTGCCAAAAACTGTGATCCCATAGTGCCCCCTCTAAAAATTGGCGGGAAAGAGTGGTATGTGATATTGATCCACTCAAAGCAAATGTACACCTTACGGGCTGATTCTGATTTTAAGGATTATTTCAAGTACGCTGGTGTGCGAGGGGACGAGAATACCTTATTTTCTGCCGCAGGA
>Ga0209345_10006639_pt1 | contig 10428 bp, 7 predicted proteins | sample Cruoilmetagenom7_FD_187294 | JGI IMG/M metagenome (GOLD analysis project Ga0209345, IMG submission 187294) | Oil polluted marine microbial communities from Coal Oil Point, Santa Barbara, California, USA - Sample 7 (SPAdes) (version 2) | ecosystem: Environmental > Aquatic > Marine > Oil seeps ... | reverse complement strand
TAACTCCACCGTGGGAGATACGGTTACTTTTCAGTGGGAAGCGGCATCCAATGCTTCCAGTTATCTGGTGGTGATTTCTCAAAATTCAGACCTGAGCAGCCCCATACATACCTCAGCTGATCTGACCGCGCTATCATACGAATACATTTTATCACCGGATCAAACCTATTATTGGTCTTGTTATGCAAAAAACTCTGCGGGAAGTATCTCCTGGTCCGAAATATGGAGATTTCAGACCAGTTCCACACCACCGCTAATCGCTGTCCCTCAAACCATGTACCTGGAACAGGGAGACACCCGATCCCTATCGCTATTATTTACCGGAGGCGATGCCGGATCAAAGACAGCCACTGTGACTACCCTTCCAACTGAGGGTGCTTTGTATCAAAACAGTGGGGGTATTCCGGGAGCCCAGATAAGCACCGTACCCACAGATGTAACTGATCCCTCTTTCAGTATCATTTACAGTGCCAGCGGTGCTGCAGGAAATGGGGCAGGAAATTTCGATTTTCACTTTAGCGATGCCACGGGAACTTCTGCGGATGAAACCTATATTATTAATGTTTCACCCCCCGGCATCCCCAACTTTCTCTATGCATCCAAAGAGATCGACAGGGTAGAGATCACTTTTGACCGGGATATGGCCGATCCCACCGGGAAGCACCTTGAGTTTTCGGTCGAGGACAATGGCGTTGGAGTGACTTCCACCGCCTGTGCATTAAAAGCAGGAGATCCAACCACCATTGTGGTATATGTATCTCCAAATCTGAATACGGCCAATGCCATTGCCGTGGCCTATACCCGGGGTACCGTGGAAGCTGAATCGGGAGGGATTTTAGAATCCTTTGATTTTCAGCTGGCAGGCAAACTGGCCCAGGTTATTAATTTCAACCCTTTGGTTGACAGAACCTTTGGAGATGCCGACTATACACTCTCTGCAACATCATCATCTGGTTTACCGGTCACTTTCAGCTCTTCAAATTCAACCGTGGTTTCAGTTTCCGGAACAACTGCTACAGTAAACAATGCAGGTGAAACCCTGATTTATGCTTCTCAGGCCGGCGACGCGACTTATGCTGCCGTTACTTTTGAGCGTCATCAACTGGTAAACCAGGCTGTGGCAACCGTTAGCCTGAGTGATTTGACTCAGGAATATACGGGAGCAGGAATCGCTGCTACGGTAACAACCGTGCCTCCTGCTTTAACCATGAAGGTTACTTACGATGGCTTGCCAGACCTGCCGGCCGATATTGGTGTCTATGTGGTACTGGCCGAGGTTGAAGAGCCGAATTATACGGGTTCCGCCACGGACAATCTTACTATTACGGACCTGACACCTCCGGTTCCCGATGTGGACCCCTTGCCAGATCTAAGTGATGAATGCTCTGTCACACCAGTTGCTCCGACTGCAACAGATCTATATGCCGGAGTGTTAGTTGGAACGACACCTACACCCTTCCCTATCACCACACAGGGAACCACCATAATCACCTGGACCTACGATGATGGAAATGGAAATACCATAACTCAGGATCAAACTGTGATCATTGATGATGTGACCGATCCGGACATACCCGTATTGGGTGGTGATGTAACCGGGGAGTGTTCTGCAACCGCACCAGTTCCGACCACTACGGATAATTGTGCAGGGGTCATTACCGGAACTACCACCGATCCGTTGACATACACCGAACAGGGGACTTATGAGATTAGCTGGACCTTTGATGACGGAAACGGAAACAGCATCATCGTTCTTCAAAATGTAGTAGTGGATGATGTGACCGATCCCGAGATACCTGTTCTGGGTGGTGATGTAATTGGCGAATGTTCTGCAACGGCAACCATTCCAACCACCACAGACGCCTGTGCAGGGATCATTACTGGAACCACCACCGATCCGCTGACCTACACCGATCAGGGGATATTTGAGATTAGCTGGAACTTTGATGACGGAAACGGAAACAGCATCACGGTTCTTCAAAATGTAGTTGTGGACGATGTGACCGATCCGGTTACTCCGACGCTGACTGATCTGACTGGGGAGTGTTCCGTCACAGCAGTTCCACCAACTACCACAGATAACTGTGCTGGGATCCTTACCGGAACAACCAGCGATCCGCTAACCTACACCACCCAGGGGGCCTTTGTAATCAACTGGACCTTTGATGATGGAAACGGGAATAGCATCATAGTACCGCAAAATGTGCTGGTGGATGATGTAAGCGATCCGGTAACTCCGATATTGACAGACGTGCTCGGTGAATGCTCCGCTACAGCGCTTGCACCAACTACTACGGATGCCTGTGCCGGAACCCTTACAGGGACCACAACTGATCCCCTCACTTACACAATACAGGGAACCTTTGTGATAAACTGGACCTTTGATGACGGCAATGGAAATAGCATTACCGTTCCACAGAATGTCATTGTGGATGATGTAAGCGATCCACTTATGCCAACGCTAACGGACGTAAGTGGTGAATGCTCAGCAACAGTAGTTGCTCCCACCACCACAGATGCCTGCGCCGGAACCATTACCGGAACAAGCAGCGATCCGCTGACCTATACCACCGTAGGGACCCATGTGATTACCTGGACCTTTGATGATGGAAACGGGAACAGCATAGATGTTGCTCAGAATGTGATTGTGACCGATGTAACCGATCCGGAAATTCCGACACTCCCGGATCTTACAGATGAGTGTTCTGTCACAGCGGTTGCACCCACCACCACCGATAACTGTGCGGGTACTATTACGGGAACCACCACTGATCCGCTGACCTATTCAAGCCAGGGGAGCTTTGTGATCACCTGGACCTTTGATGATGGGAACGGAAACAGCATTGATGTAAGCCAGAACGTACTTATCGCCGATGTGACTGATCCAGTAACTCCTACACTGACCGATGTTAGCGGAGAGTGCTCAGTCACAGCAGTTCCTCCTACCACCACGGATAACTGCGCAGGAACAATAAGCGGAACTACCAGTGATCCTCTGACCTATTCGACCCAGGGGAGCTTTGTAATCAACTGGACCTTTGATGATGGGAATGGAAACAGTATCTCCCTACCCCAGAATGTGATCGTTGCCGATGTAAGCCCACCAAGTGCTACAGCTCCAGCTGATGTGGTTACCTGCGATGGAACAGTTACTTCCATTGGATTAACCAATGTGCTGGATAACTGTACAACTCCTGTGGTTACTTTTGAGTTAAGCGGTGCAACCACCGGAAGCGGATCGGGAGATGCAAGTGCTGAGGTCTTTGCTCCGGGCGTCACGACGGTAAGCTATACCCTCGACGATGGGAATGGAAACACAAGTCAGTATTCGTTTACAGTGACCTACCAGGTGCTTGATGAGATTGTGGTTTCCGTTACAGATGGCACCTTAAGCTGTGAAACCACCGGGACTTACCAGTGGATCAACTGTGATGGAAATACAGTCGTAGACGGAGAAACTGCAAGTACTTTCACACCAAGTACAAGCGGGGATTACGCGGTGATTCTAACCCAGGGAGCCTGCTCGGATACCTCGGAATGCTATTCGGTAACAGTTTCCGGAATAGGCAACAATGACCAGGCGCAAGCTTACCAGATCTATCCAAATCCTGCACATAATTTTGTAACCATCGATATGGTTCACGAGCATACCAATGTGACCATCAAGACCTTCGATTTAACAGGGAACCTCCTGTATATGAAAGAGCTTGACCGGATTACTAAAACTAATCTTGATATCAGTGAATACAAAGCTGGTATGTATATGATACAAATCCATAGCGACCAGGTGAATAGTGTTGCCAGGATTATAAAAGAGTAGATACTAATTTTACCAACTTAGAAGGAGAAGAGGCCGTCTCATAAGTTAATATGAGACGGTTTCTTTTTCTTTGGAGTATATCGCACTTGCTCTGTAACAAAGCTTGGAATATTCCGTATAAAAGCAAGCATCACCTGGCACATCAGCCAGTAAATTTAATGGCAATAAAATATTATTTCCCAGCGTTTTAAGTTTTATATAAATAACTAGCCCATGGAAAATTCAAAGTCGTCTGTAACATCTAAAACAGAAAAAGCCGTTCACCAGGTTGAATATGTCAATCTGCAGGAATTCGGATATGAGAAGTCAGGTAATGTGAAAGGCGATCCGGATATCTATACCTCCTACCTCAACATGATCTTAAACGGAGACCTGGTGGATGAAAAATACAGTGGTCTCAACGAAGATGATAAACCCGAAAAACGGACTAAGCTGAAAGAACTTGAAGCCAAACTCGATGAAGCTACTATTAATAACGCGGAGTTAAATGTTCTCATTAGAGAAAAACAGGATAAAATTGATACCCGGCGCGAAGAACTACTGGATATCCGTAAGAAGTATGAAGACGATCCGGAAGCCATGAAAAGGGAGTCCTTCTCTCAATTCAAATTCAGCATCAGCCTGTTTATCCTGATAATGCTTTCAGGGTACCTCTTCTTCTTTTACGTGTCGGCAGCTTACAGGGCCTTGTATACAGATTTTGAAGGAATTGCCAGCCGTATAGCTGCTGGTCTGGGAACTGGCAGTATTATGCCAAAACCTGCCGAGCTGTCCGAAGCCCTGCAGTATAATTTCCTGCTCTTCCTGGTACCCTTTGTATTCTATGCTTTTGGTTGGGCCTTTCATGTAATCCTTGAGTTGAAACACAAGTACAAATTTGTATTTCTGGGGGCACTGATTGCCGTTACTTTCTTTGTCGATTTTCTGCTTGCCATGCTTATTCACAATAATTTAGAATATGCCAAAGAGCTCATGGGCCTGGCAACCAGATCATGGGCAGCCGATCCTGCTTTTTACATGATTCTCTTCCTCGGATTTATGGTATATATTCTATGGAGTATCCTGCTTGATTCTGTTGTACGGGAATGGGCCAAACGTATGATCACCGTTAACCTTAAGAAAATTGTCAAACATCTGCGGAACGATATCAAGGAGCTTCAAGCCAAACTGCTACCTGAGGAACCTATCCGATTCGATATTGGCAACCTTCGCGAAGATATTGCCACAGTAATTCTGGGTAATTTAAAATCCTACATCGATCAGTTTACCACCGGGTGGATCTCCTACCTCTCCCCCCAAAATCTGAAAGAGGTGAAGACGAAATGTATGAATATCAGAAAGGATTTCGAAGAAAAACATGCCATTAAAGCGGGTACCGTTAAGGTAATCAAACGTCGAAGTATTTAATTCATGCAAACCTAACATCCTAAGAAAATGAAACAGTTCCATATATATATTCCGGTTTTCATGATTCTCCTGCTGCTGGCATCCTGCATGCCTCCCCAGGAAGAGAAAGCGATTCCTACTCCTGTCAAATACAACTATATTATCCTGCTGGACCTGAGTGACCGCCTGATTGTTCAGGACAATCAGCCCGAACGCGATAAAGAATTGATCAAGCAAATTTATACGCTCTATGAAGAGCGGATCAGGGAACAGCTTTACCTGCGCTCAAGGGATGAGATCAGGGTCGTTATCGCACACCAGAGAGGTGCAAACCTGAAAAGTGAGGTATATGAAGATAGCCTGTACACCAACATGGAAAATATCCCCGGTGTTTTGCGCAGAAAAACTGAAGAGAAGAGACGCCTTGTTTTCCAGAACAACCTGGACAAGCTTTACGATCAGGCCGTATTCAGTTCTAATCCAAAGGATTTTTACGGAGCTGATATCTGGAGATACTTTTATGAGGACCTCAAGGTGGATTATGTGACCGACACCTTGACTCAGAACTTCCTGTTTCTGTTCACCGACGGATATCCCATAGTTGGGAAGGACCTGAGCAAACTTCAGACCGTAAAAGAGAAATATCCTTATCTGAAAGTAATTCTTATGGAAGCTGCTCCTCGTGATAAGGATATGGAATGGGATCGGGTCATAGCTCTCTGGGAGAAGTGGTTTGACGGCATGCAGATTCAAGACTACCAATTTGTCAAGCGCATGGCTCTTTCCAAAGAGAAGGATATGCTGCGGGAGATTCTGGAAGGCTCCTGATACTAAATCATATCCGTATCCCCTAGGGAATGCTCGCCAATACGGCCCAACTATTGGCTCCATATGATGGTCGGTGGAAAGGTATTTGCAATCCTTGCTATGCAGCTACACCTATCGTGGCGACGTTTCACAATCAAAAAAAGTAGGGTAAAAGAATCCTAAAGCGGTATTAGAGTAAAAGCATTGAATTCTAAACCGTAAAAACACATGATTATGAAACGACAAATTAAGTATGTACTGATAGGTATCTCTGCTATGTTAATCTCCAGCGGAGCTGTTCTGGCTCAAAACCAGGAGCAGGTGAAAACTCAAACCCAGACCCAGCTGAAGGCTCAAAACCAGGAGCAGGTGAAAACTCAAACCCAGACCCAGCTGAAGGCTCAGAACCAGGAGCAGGTGAAGACTCAAACCCAGACCCAGCTGAAATCTCAGAATAAGGAGCAGGTGAGGGTACAGGAACAAAAACAGGCCATGGTCCAGGAGTTTAAGGCCACACTGACCGAAGAACAAAAAGCGATTCTCCAGAACCAGAAGATGACCAGGGAGCAAAAGCGCCAGGCCCTGCAGGAATGCTATTCTGAAGAGCAGAAAGCCATGCTGCAACAAAATAAGCAAGTCAGGGAGCAACATAGAGAAATGGTGAAAGGGAACATGACTGAAGCTCAAAAAGAGCAAATCAGGAACAACGGACGGGAACAGAGCAAAGAGACTCAGAAAGAGAATACGGCCGGAAACGGTGATGGCGGAGCCCGCAAAGGAAGATAGTGACCGAACATTATAAAAGACAGCAGCTGATTCACTCAGCTGCTGTTTCATTAGATACCAATAACTCCCCCATGAAACTTCAATACCTGTTGCTGCTGATCCTTTCAGGATGCTTGATTCCGGAGCTTAAAGCCCAGGAAGAGAAACTGGATTCACTGCTGGAAGTGATCCTGTTTGAGGATGAAGAGATGGTCTCTCTGCTAACAGAAAAAAATAATTACCAGTTTCTTTATGCCCGAACACATTTTGAGAACCAATCATATTTTACAGGCCGGGATATAGGAATTGAACAACAAAACTATTCAGCCCAGCTAAGCTACTTTCATTCCGTTGGAATTAGCGCCGGAGTGGGAACCATCTGGTACAGCCAGTTCACTCCCAAACTCTATGCGACCACATTGATGCTGGGTTATTCAGGTAAATTCGGTAAAAGCAATTACTATCGTTACAGAAGTTCCTACAACAGGTATTTCTTCTCAAAAACGGACAGCGTTGACTCACATGCATTCAGCAATGCTTTTGCTCTAGGTGCAACTGTAGACAAAGGTTTCATTGGCACTCGCCTGGACCTGTCCCTGCTCACCGGGGAAGATATTGCAAGTCAGGTATCCTGGGATCTGTACCTGGATATCACCCTGATTAAACTGGGAACCTATGACAGAATTAAAATCGAACCAGAGGTCTCGTTCTTTCTTGGAAAAGAGATCGTGGCCTATTATGAACTCGGAAGTCCGGGGCAAAACCAGGAGTATATGCAGGTGGAAGATTCAGAATTTGGTCTGTTGAATATGGCTTTCAGGTTCCCGTTAAGCATCGATTTTAAAAATATCGATCTGGAATTCGGCTACAATATTAATCTGCCCAACTCCATGCTCACCAATGATAAACTTCCTATGACCAACTATTTCAATGTATCTCTGGGCTATATTTTCAGCCTGAATTGATCTAACACAGCTAAAATTCAAATTCCTTTCCCCTGGTGGCAAACGGCATTTCTGGTACTGCAGCCCTCGTGGATATCAGGTTGGTCACTACCACTCTGCTCCATGACACTCATAACACGACACTTGCGATGTACCGCCGGTTAGATCGGCTCCATGACAATTTGTACAATTCATTTCAGGATCCGATAATCCTGGTTTATGCATAACACCGTCCTTACTGATATTATGATCTGAAGGCGGATTATACTGGGGATACTCTTCATTTTCTGAGCAAGACACAGCTAAAACAAACAGGAGTATCGTTAAAATGAAGAATAACTTCCCCTGTACCGGGGGATGCTGTTGATTATATCTAAGCTTATAATGCATATGCGTTCTTTTCAATCATTGTTTCTAATTAAGAAACTACCTTCAACGCACTTCTATTGCCTTGCTAAGCTTACACAGCTCCAGAAAACTTAGTGCCGTCCGAATAACAGGACCTTCGCTCTTTTTTCACTGCTTCCCTTTGTCTCATAACGGAATACAACCTTTTCAATCACACGATTCCTTCCCCTCAGATCCAAAACACGGGATTCACCCCCAGCGGGGATATGAATCCTTGTTTTAATATCCTCCACACTACCATTCCTATAGTGTACTTTTACATCATATAGCGCGATAGGTTTGTGTACTACTTTTATTTTCAGGGCATTAAAGGTCCCCTCGGAGCCTGTTATATAGATTACATCCCGGTCAAAGGTGTTGTTAATCTTCCTGCTACCCAGGTGTTCCCAGCGTACGGGGATCACAGCTGAGGAGAACAGCATGCCTGCAATTATTGCCAAACTTATGATTGTTGCTTTTTTCATGACTTAAAATTTAATGGTTCTTACATTCAACACACACAGATCGAGATCTACCCCTATGAATATTGAAAGAAGTTCTTTGGTATTAAAGATCGAATGATAATGTAACGTCCGAGGAATCCTTGTCTTTATTCATCAAAGGTCTGAGCGGGAATATGAATGCTGCCATGTCCAATCTCAATATTCAAATTTGAATATTTGGTCGCAGCAGGATCATGCGAAACCAGGACAACCGTGCCCCCCTTTTTATGGAACTCCTCAATCAGGGTCATCAGGATTTCACTGTTTTGCGGATCCAGATTTCCAGTGGGTTCATCAGCAAGGAGCAAGTCGGGATTTGATATAATTGCACGAATAAAAGCCGTCCTTTGCTTTTCTCCGACACTCAGGTCGGAAGGATATTTATCCTTTATATCCAATAGGGAACATTTTTCCAGATAATCGTTGATTCCATCCGCATGGGATTTCTGATAACAACTCAGCCCTATATTTTCAACTAACGTTAGATAGGGCATTAAGTGAAACTGCTGAAATATAAATCCCACATCTCTTTTGCGGTAAAAGTCCAGGAATCTCCCACTCTGATCATATAAACTTTCACCTTTGAATATTACTTCTCCTGAATCAGGACGAATCAACCCACCAATAACATTGAGCAGGGTGGACTTTCCTGATCCGCTCGAACCGGATACAGAGATATAATCACCTTTATTGATCTTCAGTGATACATCCACAAGAGCCTTATATTCTTCACTACCTCTTTTGAATGTCTTTGAAATATGTTTGATATCAATCATTACTCCTCACTTAATATCCTTGCTGCGTCGATCCTGGTGGCCAGCAGAGCAGGTATCCAGCTGCTGATCATCCATAACAGAGGGAAAATAAATACGGTATAATAAAATACGGACCAGACAGGCTCAATGCTGAATGCAGTAAACCGGAAAATCTCCTTCCCAACATATTCTGCAATCCAGCTACCTGTAAAAAATCCAATTATCCCGCCGGCCAATCCAAGTATAAATGCCTTAAACAGGATCATAAACAGAATGGTGTATGAGCTCCTTCCCATGGCTATCAGCAGCCCTATTTCCTGATGTCTGGCTCTCACATTCTGATGAAACAGTAGTCCGGTAATCAGCAGGGCCGATATGATCACAAAGGGGATAATAAATGCACCGTATTTGTTCATCATTAAACGCTGATTCTCACGAGCATCTGCAATACTGCTTATTTCGGTAACCTCCAGGTCAGAAAATATCTCCTGGACCTGGCTTCTTGCATTCTTGATCCTCCCATCATGGCATACGCAGCCCAGTGCCTCTATCTTATTTATTTTACCTTCCATTCCCAGAAGTACCTGCAGGTCTTCCAGGTGGAAAGAGACACCCTGGTCCCTCATCCCCTTGCCCTCTTCCAGCCTAAGGGCCACTATGAAACTATGAGATTTACCATCACTACCTTCAATAATGAAAGGTGCTCCGGGCTCAACATTTTTTGCGACCAGCGCACCAAGCTGAACGGTCCCCTTATTTACATCAAATCCCATGGTTTCCTGCCGCGACAGGTATCTCTGTATAGCCTCATCTTTGTAGCCGAATAATATGATCTGGTGCACAGATCCGTTGGCATCTTTCCACTCCGGCATTTTAACCTGTAAAATACCCGTCAGATGTCTGACGGCATCGAAGGTTTTTGATTCAGCCAGAACTTCCACATACCCTTCGGGAAATGTTTGGGTATTATTCACCGAATAGAAATCAATCAGATTTGTGCCCTTCGGGAAAATATAAAGATTCAGCCCCTGTTCACGCATGATCTTTCGGGTCTCATTTTC
>Ga0209345_10006638_pt1 | contig 10428 bp, 10 predicted proteins | sample Cruoilmetagenom7_FD_187294 | JGI IMG/M metagenome (GOLD analysis project Ga0209345, IMG submission 187294) | Oil polluted marine microbial communities from Coal Oil Point, Santa Barbara, California, USA - Sample 7 (SPAdes) (version 2) | ecosystem: Environmental > Aquatic > Marine > Oil seeps ... | reverse complement strand
GTAATATAATTTGTTAAAGCTTGTCTTATGATTTCCGCTCTCGAAACTTTTTTCTTTTTTGAAAGTTGATTCAATACTTTTACTTGAATATCTGGTATATCAATTATTGTTCTCATAGCTCTAATACGTTAGTTATCATCATCTGATGTCAGTATACTACATCTCTATAAATTATTCAAATTTAAATGTATTCAAACAAAACTGATTCCAAAATCTGTATTAAAGAATTATTTTGCAAATCTTAACGTTTTATTAACCTATACAGGAGTACTATATATTTGTGGAGTTGAACATTGTAGGAGGTTTTTATGTTGTTTCTAAACTTATTAATGCTAACATTACTTGTAATGTTACTGGCTCGTGGTACAAACGTAGCCTGGCATTCTATATTTGATAATCCTTACAAAAAGGAGCAAGATTGTATAATCTATTCCTAAAAATAACAATGTATTATAATCGTACATTGATTGTACTGAATTCAGTCCTATATGAAATGTTATCAAAAATCCTTAACGTAGCTCTCTACACTCTCCCACAAACTACCCCTACTACCTTCTGCCTAAAATATTAGCAGCTTAAACTCTCCAATTCAAAACCTGAATTCTTTGCTAACAAGTCAATACTCTGCTGATAGTTATTCTGCACCCAATCTTTTATAAAATCGCTGGGAGCTAGCAGTTTTATTCGCTTTTTCTTCTCATCTATCTCGGCGTCCAGCTTGCTAAACCAACTCTTGTAAATATCTACACCATATCTGGCAACAAGTTCTTTGGAAACTTCACCCCATATTCCTTCCGGTAGTTTGCTATTCTTTGCAATTGTTGTTTTTAAATCATTGCTTCTTACTTTTTCTGGCTGCACAAACTCTACTGCTTCTATTGCTTTGAATTCACCATCTTCCAGCTTTTCATGCGTAGCTTTAACTTGATTCAGGATTATTTCTTTTTCCAGTTGGCTCAGTTCTACATATCGCTCTAGTTGTATCTGAAATATACTACTCTTCCCTACTACTTCCATTTTCTTACAGGATTTTAGCAACTGATAGGCTTTTTCTGGTTTAAGCACACAAACCAGTTTTTTCTTTAAATGCCATTCCGGTGATACTTGCAATGAGTTTTCTATTTCAGTCAGATATTTTTCCGTTTTGTTATCACGAATTTTAAAGTTTTCATTACTGACTTTCACTTCATCTCGCATTTCGTGTTGAAAAGCTTTTGCCATATAGATCAAGAAACTTTTCTTACTTTTAAATACACGATCAGATAGTCGTTTTGACATATCTTTTAATATTTCATTCATGGCATTCAAGGAAAATTCCCTACCAGATGAAGATTGTAAAATTGAGCAATCTTCCTGAGTTAGTGGGTAGAAATCTCTCAATTCTTTGGGTTTTTTATTTAATGCAAGTTCAGAATTTTGTTTAACACTGGAAACTTTTTTAGCAGCAAGCTTTTCCATAGAATTGATAGTTTTACTATCCCCTAGCCTATTTTCTTCTTCTTCAAAAGCATTTTCTAGAAAATTAGATTCATGTTTTGTTTTCGTAGAAACTAAACTGATAGATCTATTTTTATAATTATTTTTATTCTTATTACATATATGCTCTCCACCAAAAAGAGGAGATAGCTTAAAATCAGGAGATTGCATAATATCAGCTTCATCTGTTCTGACTCTGATATCAAGTTCGGGATCACGAAAACAGGAATCAAAAAACTTCCGATCAATGGAAATATAAAGCTGATTGATTCTTGAACCATCATCAAGAGCAATATTGCGGACATCCCTGGTTAAAATTCCTAAACTCTCAAGTCTGACAAGTTTTTTTCTGATGCGTTCTTTTTGGAAATTAAGTTTGTCAGAAAGAAAATCATAAGAAACAGCAAGTTTGCCATCAACAAGCTCAGGTAAAGAATTACTGGTGCTGTAGTAAGTATTAGACTTGGAAAGAGAGCGAAACCAGCCAAAGAGTTCAGAAAGAATCTGAATACAAGGTAAATCAGGGCTACCATCTTTATCTACTATTTTGTAATACCAAAAATGTGGTATTAAATTAGCTGGCTGACAATAGCTGGTGTTTATAGCTTTGAAATGATTGTTGGAATCACTTAATTCTGTTGTTAGTATGTATTGTTTGTCAGTATTGCATTGTATAGTTGCAACATTTTGTAAAAAATTGTCCATAGTTCCTATGTTCTCCTGCTTTTTTAGGAGTTAAGGACAATAAAACCTTGCTTTTTACCAAGAAAACATGTAGCATGTAACTACAAATAAGAGGCTCAAATTCTTATTTTCTTGGTGTTGAGGGCCTTTGTGTCCTTAACACCTTTTTTATATACCTAGATCAATCAACTTTTCATTTTTTTCTCTTTTAGTTTGTTTGTTTGATAAGCGTTGTACTATTGCACGTTCTATCCACGAAGAAACAGACATAAAATCCTTTTTAGCTTCTTCTTCTATACGTGATTTAAGCTCTTCAGGAAGAGTGATTTGTACTTTTTTTCTTGTCATATTGGACTAACTATGCTTAACCAAAGTACTTATGATACATGATAAATTACATAACGCAACTCCAAAAGACTATAAATGATCATATAACATCAAAATGATCTTTGCGGATTATAAAAATTATATTTTAAGGAAATTTTTTTCTTTTTGTAGGAAAAGGATTTTCTAGGAATGTCTACACAAGATTTAAAAAAAATCTTATACAATTTTTATACTCATATACAAGAGAATAAAAGGGATTTCGTAAAATGAAAAAAATATAAATGTATCTAAATTATGTTTCTGGAAAATTATCTATAAAGACTTGAGTTAATTGATCTTTCATGGATATTGCATTATTAGCACAGTATTTTTTTATTCTTCTGTGAAGGTAAGAAGGAATTACTATTGTAAAGCGAGTTTCTTCTACTTTTTTTTCTTTGATGCTGGAGATTTCATTATTTTTTTGAGTGGTTTCATTTACCCATTTATCGGCAATTTCCTCAGGAAGAGATGGTGTTTGTATCTTTTTTAATTTAGATATACTTTTGATAGTAATTGGTTTTCTAGTCATAATTTTTACTTAACTTATTTTAATCCTGCAAAAGTAAGAATTTCTTCCGTTAGGTTTTTAATTTCTTGTCCAGCTACTGAATTTGGATCATCTTCTATTACGCTTGTACCAGCAGCAGCTGATTCTGCGTATGCTATACGCTGATGAATAATAGTTTTAAAAATAGGAATATCATATTCTTGTAAGGCAGATTCTACTTCTTTACCAAGATTCGTATTGTGAATTTTACGATTTATAACTATTCCCGCCTTTATTTTTTTGTATTCTGAAATTGAATGTTTTACATTGTTTAAAATTTCTACAATTTCACTAGAAGCCCAGACGTCGTATGGAGAAGGAGTAACAGGAATTAAAACCAAGTCAGAGGCTACAACGCACGATCTAGAAACGGAAGAAGTACGAGGAGGACCATCGACAATGATAAAGTCATAATCATCTTCCATCAATTTAATTTGTTTATGGATGGTATTTGATGGAATACCAGCTATCGTAAAAATAGGATCTTTTTCACGTGTTTCTGCCCAATGTACAGCACTCATTTGTTCATCTGCGTCTATTAGCAGTACTTTTTTACCAGCCAAAGCCAAGGTACTGGCGATATGAATTGACAAAGTAGTTTTACCGCATCCGCCTTTAAGATTGAGAAAAGTTATAACCATATAAATACTCCATTTTTTACTAAGTTAGCACTAGTAATTTAATATGTCAATATGTAAAAACATATTTATGTTAAAGTGCAAAAACATAATTAATTTATTAGACTAAAGAAACTGATTGGAAAATATTATGTGACGATTTAGTATTTACTCATAATAAATATTAGCATAAATACATATATATGAAAACGCATATTAACATACTTATGTTAATATGCTAAACAGTAGTTTCTTTCTTTATATATAAATTTGTAATAGTATGCTAATGAATTTTATATTATGGGATAGACAATAATAATGATTACGATTTACACATAAATACATAAATATGTTTTAACATAGATATGTGTTTACATATTAACATACTAGTGCTAACTTGCTTGGTGATGTGGTAAAGTATTTAATTATACATTGTTAACGCAAACTAAAAGAAAGTATTTATGCTAATACATAAATATGTTTTTATGTTAATATGTGTAAAAAGCTAAATTTAGGCATTACTTATCATTTAATACGACAATAAGTAAGTGTGATTCTGATCTATAGGAGAAAAATATATGATACTAGTATATAGAATACAGGAAACCACCAATACTTTTTTACTTTCTGTGAAATAGTTTTTGCGAAATCCATGTTAAAGGATATAGAAAACTATCCATTCATATCAGATATCACCAAAGTCTTTGGAGTAGGGCGTACTACTTTCTACAGACATTTCACGCAGGAAATGATTAGTCAAATTAGAGATTTCAAGCGGAATACAACTCTATTAGCAAATGTCAGTTGTTCTTTCAGTGACACCTCTTTAAGCGCACAACCAAAGCTAAACCAGATAACTCTTGCAATCAGCAGGTGAGTATTCTAGTAATGTTTAATATGATTTCGTTAACTAATAAGCTAAAAACTTATGTCTTTTGATATTGATGTTGCTATTGTTATTGGTTTTTTGCTGCTGAACCTTGGCGTGGGATTGTACAACGCTAGAAGCATAACAACTATAAAAGAATATGCTCTTGGCAATCAAAATTTTTCGACAGGCACTATAACTGCGACAATCGTAGCAACTTGGGTTGGAGGTAACTTTTTTGCCTTTCTTGTTTCAAAAGCTTATAGCGATGGTATATATTACATAGTTCCAATTTTAATAGATTATTCAGTCACTTTTTTCATAATTGGCTATTTCTTAGCTCCTAGGATGCAGCAGTTTCTTGGTGATATTTCAGTTGCAGAATCCATGGGGAAATTATATGGCAATCAAGTCAGAATCATCACAGCAATATCAGGGTTTCTTGCAATTAGTGGATTGATAGCAATACAATTCAAAATCTCCGCATCGTTACTATCTTATTTTTTTAGCATATCTGAATTACAGGCAATTTTTCTTACTAGCTCTATTGTAGTCATATATTCAAGTCTTGGCGGCATAAAATCAGTAGCTTTTACCGACGTTTTGCAGTTTTTTACATTCGGTGTAGTAATACCGATTCTTGGGTTTGTAATTTGGAGAGATGTTCAAGGGGTTGATGCCATAATTAGTACACTTTCTAATAATGAAAATTACAATATATCAAATTTTAGTTTTTCAAACCCAAGCTTTATCAATATGCTTCAGCTAAGTCTTATATTTGTTATTCCAGCTCTCCATCCTTCGCTTTTCCAACGTATGTCAATGAGTAGTGATATTACACAGCTAAGAAGTAGTTTTTTCTTTTCCTCTCTTGTTGCAATGTTTTTAGTTGGGATTACATGCTTGATAGGTATATTAATGCTTACAGTAAACCCTAATCTCGACCCTAGTAATCTGTGGATATACATCATAGACAATTATACTTCTCCCGGTCTAAAAGGCTTCGCTATTATAGGGATAATATCTATGATTATGTCGACTGCAGACTCATATATTAATTCATCAGGAATACTTGTTTCTAATGATATATATGGCCTTATGGTTAATCTTACTAAGAAAAAACAACTATTCATAACTAAATTAATGTCACTTGTAGTTGGCTCTGTCTCAATCTATCTGGCTATGTCAACTGCTGATATCCTAAATTTGCTACTTATTGCAAACAACTTTTATATGCCGATTGTAACAGTGCCGTTGCTTTTAGCAATTTTTGGTTTTAAAAGCTCGACAAAATCTGTTTTGATAGGAATGGGAGCAGGTCTGTTATCTGTCATTTTGTGGCGATGGTTTATTATGGCTAAAATAGGAATAGATAGCCTATTACCTGGAATGTTATTTAATCTAATTTTCTTTTTAGGTAGTCATTACTTATTCAAACAAGCAGGCGGATGGAAAAAGCATAAAAGAGTTGAGAGTTCAAGATTAATAAAAACAACTAAAAATATTTTTGATCAAATAAAAAGTTTTCAGCCTCTGGAATTCTGCCTAAAAAATACTCCTAACAATGAAAATACTTACATATTTTTTGCAATTTTTTGTGTAATTTCAATTCTTTCTTCTATGTATTCGTTAAATTTTGAATTCAGAAAACAATATTTTGATGCAATAGAGCTTATGGCTTTCTTTGGATTGGTCATAGCTCTTGGTTTTTTTACTTTTCCTATTTGGAATGCAAGTTTAAAAAATCAAAAATTCATTTCCGTCTTTTGGATAATATCATTGTTCTACATACTAATGTTTAAGACTGGTATAGAATTGTTACTTAGCCAATTTGGGCATTTTCAGTTAATGATACTCTTATTTAGTATGGTGGTATTATCTATGCTTGTTCAGTGGAAAGCAGTATTATCCATGATATTTATTGGCACTATATCGGTTATATTGTTTTTTAAAGTGTTTTTTGTTGATGATAGTATTGTTTACGGATTTAAAAATTTTCAGTTCAAATTTATTTACCTAATGTTTTTAATGTGTAGTATTCTCATAGCCTTTTTCAAACCCAAGCAAGAGTATCTGGAAGCTACTGAAGAAAAAGCTGAACATTTGAAGCATGAGGTGAAAGGTTTGGAAAGAGAAGTAGGACATGCAAGAGGAGAACTTGAAAATGTTGTGCAAGGGTTAGAGTTTTTGGAAAATCAGTTTCAAGATAAGGAAGGAAAGCTCAAGAGCAAAGAAATTTATCTAAAGGATCAGTTAAAGCTTAGGAACATTGAAATATCAAAGCTCAAGGACTTAAAAGATGAGTTTATTCGTAATATACCACATGAAGCCAATACTCCAATGACAGGTATCTTAAGTTTAAGCGAGGTTCTATATTCCTGCTATGATAGTCTGGATGAGAAAATTGTTAAACAATCCATTAAAGATATAGTAAGCAGCAGTGACAGACTCAAGAGTTTTGTCAGTAATATAGCTGATTTATCAAAACTTTCAGCCCTGACTTATGAGCTTAATAAAACGGAAGTGGATTTAAGTATACTGGTAAGAGAGCGTCCTGTTTTATATAAGAAAATATTTGCAGATGATGACAGGCAGGAATTTATCTTTAAAGTTGAGGATAATATAATAGTCCATTGTGATGAATATTACATAACGCAGGCAATAGATAATCTAATCAGCAACTCTGTTAAATATGGTGAGGATAAGCCAATTATCATAAGCCTGACAAAAACAGTGGATAATAATATTCAGTTCAGTATTTCTGATCAAGGAATCGGCATACCGCAAGACGAACTAATTGGTATTTTCAATAAGTTCACAGTAAGCTCAAAGACCAGAACTCCGGCAGGAGGTAGGGGCGTTGGCCTTGCCTTATGTGAAAAAGTAATAACGGTTCATGGCGGAACAATTGAAGCTCAAAGCGATGGTGAAAAAGGCTCAAGCTTTAGTTTTGTGTTGCCTTTGTAAAGGAACAGGTTTTGAAATTAAATATACTGATAAAATGGATTGGATTAATAAACTACAAAATAAAGAAACTAGTATAAATTAAGTAGGAGACTTTATGGCAAAAAATATTATATTAGATGCTTTAATACCCAGAGAGGACTTTGAGGCAAATGATAAAGAAGCAGGAACAACAGGAAATATAACGAATATTGGTGTACGTGATTTAGAACTTAACTCTTTTTTCTTTAAGGCGTTAAGGAAACCTGATTTCCAGAGAGAAACAAATGTCTGGAACACTAAACAAATAGTATCTCTAATTGACAGCTTTATTTCAGGTGATTTGATTCCAGCTATTATTTTATGGAAAAATCCCGCCAGTCATACTTTCGTGATAGATGGAGTACACAGATTAAGTGCTTTGACTGCATGGATCAATGATGATTATGGCGATGGCGAGATATCGAAAAAGTTCTATGAGGGTATAATTCCGGAAGAACAGGTAAACTCCGCAGAGAGAACGAGAAAAGAAGTCAGGAAAAAAATCGGTCGTTTTTCTGATTATAAGCTGGCGTTAAGCAATCCAGAGAAAGTAGATGTTCATATAGTAGAAAAAGCAAAGTCCTTGGGGGCTTTAGCTATTGAATTGCAATGGATTGAAGGAAGCACAGAAAAAGCAGAAACTTCATTCTTTAAAATTAATCAGCAAGTAGCATATATCAATAAAACTGAGTTGAAGTTGCTTAAATTTCGGCATAAGCCTAATGGAATAGCTACCAGAGCAATACTCCGAAGTGGGAAAGGGCAAAAATATTGCTCTTCATATCAAGAAAGCATACAAAAAGAAATACAGGAGATGTCGAAGGAAATAAATAATATCATGTTTCAACCATCACTCAAAAACTCCATCAAAACTTTGCACCTTCCACCCAGAGGAAAAAACTTTTCCTCACAGAACCAGTCTTGGATATTGGAGTTGGTCAATAAGGCCAATCAAATTAGTTCGAAAAGCGAACTTTTTGATGACCTCGATGGAGCAGCTACCTTGGCATGTTTAAAGAATTGTTTAAAAAGTGTGAAGCGTATGAACATACACTGAAATCAAGCCGCTACACCTAACCTTAAGAACAATAATGATTTTAAATTTATGAATAACGACAGCAGAAACACTATTAATAAATCAATATTGCTAAATTGGCTATACCTCACTAATCGGGATGTATCATTAGAAGCACTTTGTAAATTTATTGAAGATAAAACTAATGGCCGATATGTTCTAGTTAAAAAGGATAACGGGGGATGCCTAAATAACACCTACCAGGCAAACAAAATATGACGTCAAAGAAAAAGACAATGATAACACTAAATGATCTAATAATTAATCCACAGAATATTAATATAAAAAATTTATTGGAAGATTGGAAATGGATTCTCAAAGAATTATCAAAAGTAGTTTTGATTACGGCTATGGGAGACTTATTCATTCAAGGAGAATCAGGTAAAGTTTATTTTCTAGATGTTTGCGCAGGACAACTTAGCAAGATCAGTGAAAATGGCCAAGAATTTGAAAGCTTCTTAAGTGATGTTGAATTTGTAACTGACTATTTCTATCCAAAACAAATTGTTCAATACAGAAAAGACGGTTTAAATCTTCAAGAAGAACATTGCTACAGTCATACAATTCCATTAGTTCTAGGTGGGAAAGATGAAATCGATAACATTGAGATTACAGATGTTCAAGTGTACTTAAATATCATGGGGCAAGTACACATGCAGATAAAGAATTTACCTCTTGGCACAAAGATTGATAGTGTGGTTATAAAGAAAAAATAGATATGGTAAAATGTACTGGATTTAGAAAGTATGATATTTAAAGAATCGAAAAGAAACAGGAATTAGAACAATTAATTATGGATAATTTACCACAGGAAGATACGGAGAATATTATCGAAATGAGCCGTAAAGTCCCTTGATTTATCTATGGGGATATAAGACGACTAGGAAATTGGCCAGTCAGATAATTGCATCTCTCCAAAAATAGTTAATTCCTGCTTTGTATTATGTGCTACATATATTACTTGTAATACATAAATTTGTTTGATATAATCATCTTAAATAACAAATGAATAGAAAGGAAAATGTTATCAGTCAGGTTGGAGAAGTCTTTAGAAAACAGATTAAGCAGCTTAAGTGCCAAAACGCATAGATCAAAATCTTTTTATGTTCAGGAAGCCCTGGAAATATACATGTCTGAGTTAGAAGATACATATATAGCTTTAGATCGTGTTATGAATCCAAATCGTAAATTCTATAGTTCAAAAAAAGTATTAGAAATATTGCAGCAGGATAAATCCTAAATGTTCAAAGTTTTATGGGATGAACAGGCCTTGAACGATCTGAAGAAGATTGATTATATTGAGGGCAAAAGGATTGTAGAGAAAGTTGATAATTATCTTGCTAAAGAACCTAAAAAGCTTGGCAAGCAATTATCTGCTGAATATAAAGGTTTGTATAGGTTTAGATACCGTAATTATCGTATAATATATCAATTATTTGAGAAAGAAATCACTATCACTGTCGTAAAAGTAGGACATAGAAGTTCTGTTTATCAGGATTAGAAAATAAATCCTATGTCGCCTGATTACTTTGTATTCCAGAAAACGGTCGTTTTTCTTGCACTCTACAATATTATCCTAATGATATCTGTAACGAGCCTAATTTGACCAAAAAATTATCCGATAATTTGGAAAGTCCCTTCTCCGCACCTGTAACATCTGAAAATGCATATTAGCTTGCATCCAAGATTAACAAAATCTTTTCTAAGGTCTTTTTATGGTATGTTGAGAGAATTAGATCAAATTCTTCTGATATAAGGTTATGTTCTATTTGAATTCGTTTACAAAAATCGGTATCACTCAGAATAT